>Ga0114930_10004926_pt1 | contig 11110 bp, 9 predicted proteins | sample AnhtaG_FD_87300 | JGI IMG/M metagenome (GOLD analysis project Ga0114930, IMG submission 87300) | Deep subsurface microbial communities from Anholt, Denmark to uncover new lineages of life (NeLLi) - Anholt_01485 metaG | ecosystem: Environmental > Aquatic > Marine > Oceanic > Sediment | place... | reverse complement strand
GCGAGGCATGGTGGTGGCGGCTCCTGGGTCGATCACGCCGCATCGCAAGTTCGTGGGTGCGGTGTACGTGCTGAGCAAGGACGAGGGCGGTCGTCACACGCCGTTTTTCAACGGATACCGGCCACAGTTTTACTTTCGGACGACGGACGTGACGGGCGTGCTGACGCTGCCGGAGGGTGTGGAGATGGTGATGCCGGGGGACAACGTGGAGGAGCTGAACGTGGATCTGATCGTGCCGATCGCCATGAACGAGGGTCTGCACTTCGCCATCCGCGAGGGTGGCCACACCGTGGGCGCCGGCGTCGTCATCAAGATTCTGGACTAACGGGACCAAGGAGAGCGCCGACGACGGCGCCTGAGCGATAGATATGGCCACGGAGAAGTTCGCGCTGCAGTGTTCGGCGTGCAAGTCGGTCAACTACGTCAAGAGCAAGAACCGGACGACGAATCCGGACAAGCTCGTGCTGAAGAAGTATTGCCGTCGGTGTCGCCGGCATACGGAGCACAATGAGACCCGGCTGCGGCGGTGAAGTCGTCGCAGCGGAAACGGATTGTCCAGGGGGCTGCCAGGATCTGTGAGGGCGGGGTCGGCAGCACAGCGACGTAGGCCCGTAGCTCAATTGGCAGAGCAGCGGTCTCCAAAACCGCAGGTTGTCGGTTCAAGTCCGGCCGGGCCTGCCACGAGGCTTCTAAGATGGCCGGCGTGAGACTCGGGCGCCGGCCATGTGTGGGATAAATGGAAGAAACAGGTGGCCTTGGACTCTCAGAGCAATGGCGGCAAGTGATATGCCTGGCCGCACTTGGGGTGGGCGCAGCGGCGCTTGCGTACTCGTATTTCAGGCACCTCCACGCCGACTTCCGCCACCGAAAGGTCCTATGCGGCATAACGGTGATCCTGGGCCTTGTGCTGCTCGCCTTCGGTTTGAGAGTTTTCAAGGGTGATAGCTCACTGTACGTGTACGGTTTCTGGGGTGGTTGCGCCGCGCTTGGTGTGGCTGCGGTGTTCGCCGTCCTGCCCGAGCTGCGGGCATTTCTCGGGGGAGTCATCGGAGAGATGAGGAAAGTAGTGTGGCCAACCAAGGAGGAGACGCAGTCATTTACTCTCGTGGTGCTCGTCGCGGTGGCATTCGTGGCGGTGTACGTTGGCATTCTCGATTTCTTCTTTACGAAGCTGGTTGCCGGATTGAAGCTCTATCAATAGCCGCGGCGCTGCGTCGGGTCGGCGCAGCAAACCAGGCGCTGGTGTAGATATTATGGAGAAGCATTGGTATGTGGTTCATACGCTTACGGGGCAGGAGAACAAGGTCAAGGCCAGCATTGAGAAGATGGCGAAGTCTACTGACCTGGACCAGTACTTCGGCCGGATCTTAGTGCCCACGGAGGAAGAGATTAAGTCCACCGGCGGCAAGCGGCGTGTCGTCAAGAAGAAGCTGTTCCCCGGTTACGTGCTCATTCAGATGGCGCTGAACGATCGCTCGGGGTACCTCGTTCGCCAGACTTCCGGCGTGACGGCATTCGTGGGGTCCGGCACGAGGCCAGTGCCGCTGAGGCCGGAAGAGGTGGAGAACGTACTCCAGACGCTGGGCGAAGAGGCGGCAGCGCCGAAGTTGGCCTTCGAGGCCGGAGAGGCCGTGTTAGTGAACGACGGGCCCTTTGCTGAGATGAGCGGCAACGTTATCGAAGTTGACCCGCACCGGGAGAAGCTGACCGTCCAGATATCCATCTTTGGGCGAGATACGCCGGTGGAGCTGGACTTCACGCAGGTGGACAAGCTCTGACCGCCCGCGACCGCTTTGGTCGAGTCTGTTAATGGCCGAACAGGCTCGGTTGCACCGGCAACACCACGACATCGGAGTGCTCACATGGCGAAGAAAGTGATTGGGGTAATCAGACTGCACGTTGCAGCGGGCAAGGCGACGCCGGCGCCCCCTGTCGGGCCCGCCCTGGGGCAGCAAGGCGTTAACATTATGGAGTTCTGTAAGGCCTACAACGAGCGCACGGCATCGCAGGTGGGCAACATCGTTCCCGTGGAGATCACGGTATATCAGGATCGCAGCTTCACCTTCATCTGCAAAACGCCGCCCGCCGCGAGCCTCTTGAAGAAGGCGGCGGGGATTGAAAAGGCGTCTGGCGTGCCGAATCAGGAGAAAGTGGGCACGGTCACCCGCGAGCAGGTGCGTGCCATTGCGGAGCAAAAACAGGCCGATCTCAATGCGTATGACACCGAAGCGGCGATGAAGATCGTGGAGGGCACCGCTCGTAGCATGGGCATCGAGGTCGTCCCATAGGTGAAACGGCATGGGAAACCGCAACATGAGCAAGCGCTCCAAGTCGCTCAGGGAGCAACTTGATCGAGAGAAGCTGCACGCTCTGGCCGAGGCCGTCACGGCCGTACGGGAGATGGCGACGGCCACGTTCGATGAGACCGTCGAGGTGGCTATTCAGCTTGGTGTGGACCCCTCGAAGGGCGAACAGAGCGTTCGCGGGGTGCTTACGCTGCCCCACGGCACGGGCAAGACGCCGCGCGTCGCCGTCTTCGCCAGAGGAGAGGCGGCCACGGAGGCGGAGGAGGCCGGGGCGGATCGCGTGGGCGCCGAGGACCTCGTCGAGGCCATTGACGGCGGCTGGGATGAGTTCGATATTCTGGTCGCGCATCCGGATGTGATGCGTATCGTTGGTCGGTTGGGAAAGAAGCTCGGCCCGCGGATGCCAAATAAGAAGGCCGGTACCATCGCACCCGACGTGGGTAGAGTGGTGCGGGAGCTGAAAGCGGGCCGGGTGCAGTTCAAGATGGACAAAGGCGCCGTGCTGCACGTTCCCGTGGGCAAAGCGTCCTTTGAGTCGGTGCAACTGCAGGAGAACCTGAGAGCGCTGCTGGACGCGGTGGTCCGTGCGAGGCCGGCGAGTGCCAAAGGCCGTTACATCGTTAGCGTCGCGCTTTCGTCAACCATGGGGCCCGGGATAAAGATCGATCCCCAGGAGGCATTCGCCACCGCGGCATGACCGCGTCGTGCGGGAGGTCCGGATAGAGACAGTATCCAAAAGCCTCAGGCTATATACGGACAGCCAGAGACGGCCGGTGCGATCACAGATCGCGTAATGGCGTCTGCGCCCCCCGCCCAGGCTCGTCGCGCTCGCGCTTCGTGAGAAGCGTGTGCGCAGAGCAGGGGCCCGGGCGACGGGCCCCTTTGATTTGGAGCCGCACATTGGACCGCGTTCAGGATACGGAGGTCGGCAGATCATGCCAACGGCTGAGAAGGAAGCCACCGTCGCGCAGCTCAGGGAGCGCATCACAACGGCCCCGTGCGCCATCGTGTGTGATTATCGGGGCTTGCGTGTAGCGGAGATCAATAACCTGCGGCGACTCATGCGCGAGAACGATGTGGACTTCAGAGTCGTGAAGAATCGGCTCATGAAGATCGCTCTCCAGGACACCGATTGGGTGGCTCTTGGTGAGCTGTTGACGGGACCGACAGCGCTTGCGTTCTGCGAGGATCCCGTGCCCGCAGCCAAGACCCTCGTGGAGTTTGCGTCGGAGCATGAAGTTGTGAGCATCAAAGGCGCCATCGTCGAGGGCCAACTCTATTCGGAAGACGAGGTGCGAAAGCTCGCGCAGCTCCCGCCGCGCCTGCAACTGCTGGCACAGCTCGTTGCCGGATTCAATGCGCCGATCGCCGGAGTGGTGTATACGCTGAGCGGGATACTATCGAGTCTCGTGTACACGCTGCATGCCATCGCGGAGAAACAATCGGAAACACAGTGACAGCGGCGGCGAGGCAGGGCGTGCGGATATTCTCTAATGCCCAAGGGGGTTATGGTCGATGTCGAAAGAGGAGATCATCGAAGCGGTCAAGAGCATGAGCGTGTTGGAGCTCAAGGAGCTGGTGGACGCGCTGCAAGAGGAGTTCGGCGTCAGCGCGGCTGTGCCTGTTGCGGCCGCGGCCGCCGTGCCTGGGGCGGAGGCGGCAGCGGTCGAGGAGGAGCAGACGGAGTTTGCGGTGGAACTGGCGTCGGTGGGTGAGAAGAAGGTGCCGGTCATCAAGGTGGTACGGCAGCTCACCAGCCTGGGGCTCAAGGAGGCCAAGGATCTGGTGGAGTCGGCGCCGGGGGCCGTTGTCGCAGAGGCGGTGCCAAAAGAGGAAGCCGAGAAGATGAAGGAGCAACTCGAGGAAGTCGGGGCGACGGTGGAGATAAAGTAGGGCGTCCGGGGGGCGGGCGCACCCGCAGATGGCCAGGCAGCGGCTCAAAAACGGCGCCATTTGGGGCAAGATACATACAGGGACAGAGGGTTTCGGCACGGGGAGGAGATGGGCGAAATGGAGCCGAGGCTGCTATTGGGTGCTGCTGCAACTCTCGCCGCGGCGGGCCTGCTGAGGCTGGCGACGGACACGTACGGCGAGAAACGCCCCGGGGCGTTGCTAATTCTCGGGGTGGCTATCCTGTGCGCCGCGCTCGGGGTGCGGGAGATGGCCTTTTGACGGCCGACTTCGGTAACGCAGCCACTATTCGCCGCGCCGCGGACGGGGTATAAGTAGGAGGCGACAGGGCAAGCCCGTAGGACACGGAAGCCGGCAAAATGGCAGTGGAGGCGCGCACGTGGTGCAGTACGGCCCCTTCCCGGGCCACCGTCCAAAAAAAAGTTGTATGAAGGGTTGACTGGCCGGCGGGTTCCGTGTATACTGTCAGATTGCAGGAGCGGGCACAGATGGATGCCCGCGACAACGATCCTTGAAAACTGAATAGCGTGCTATTGCGATGGCAGTTTGTGCGGACACAACCTCCGGAGTTGGACTTAGTGCCAACTACCAGGAATACAGCCACAGGGCGTCCGGAGACGAGGGCCGTTCGAGCGAAGGCTCGGCAGGTCCGCCGATCCGATGTCGCCTTTGTGTGGCATTTTTCTACGGAGAGTTTGATCCTGGCTCAGGACGAACGCTGGCGGCGTGCCTTATGAATGCGAGTCGAGCGGGGTGCCACACTGCAGCATTTGTCAACCTGCCTTCGGGCAGAGCGACGGAAGCTGCGCCGTGGCACCTAGCGGCGAACGGGTGAGTAACACGTGGGCAACGTGCCCCGGAGTCTGGGATAACCTCCAGAAATGGTGGCTAATACCGGATATTATGCCGAAAGGCATCTTTCGTGTATGAAAGGATTTCGGTTCGCTCCGGGATCGGCCCGCGGCCTATTAGCTTGTTGGTAGGGTAACGGCCTACCAAGGCTGCGATGGGTAGCCGGCCTGAGAGGGTGGTCGGCCACACTGGGACTGAGACATGGTCCAGACTCCTACGGGAGTTAGCATCAGGGAATCTTGCGCAATGGGCGAAAGCCTGACGCAGCGACGCCGCGTGGGTGATGAAGGCCTTCGGGTCGTAAAGCCCTGTCAGGGGGGACGAATGCCGGATGCTTCGTGCATCCGGAGCGACGGTACCCCCAAAGGAAGCCCCGGCTAACTACGTGCCAGCAGCCGCGGTAAGACGTAGGGGGCGAGCGTTGTCCGGATTTACTGGGCGTAAAGCGCGCGTAGGCGGCCAGGTAAGTCGTAGGTGAAATCCCTGGGCTCAACCCAGGAACGGCTTACGATACTGCTTGGCTAGAGTACGGGAGAGGAGAGCGGAATTGCTGGTGTAGCGGTGAAATGCGTAGATATCAGCAGGAACGCCCGTGGCGAAGGCTGCTCTCTGGAACGCTACTGACGCTAAGGCGCGAAAGCTAGGGGAGCAAACGGGATTAGATACCCCGGTAGTCCTAGCTGTAAACGATGGGCACTAGGTGTTGGGGGCATCGACCCTCCCAGTGCTGGTATGCTAACGCGTTAAGTGCCCCGCCTGGGGAGTACGGCCGCAAGGTTGAAACTCAAAGGAATTGACGGGGGCCCGCACAAGCGGTGGAGCATGTGGCTCAATCGGATGCAACGCCGGGAACCTTACCAGGGCTTGACATCCCCGGACAATCCGGGAAACCGGACTTCCTGCGCAAGCAGGCTGGGTGACAGGTGGTGCATGGCTGTCGTCAGCTCGTGTCGTGAGATGTTGGGTTAAGTCCCGCAACGAGCGCAACCCTCATCAGATGTTGCCATCGGGTAAAGCCGGGCACTCTTCTGAAACTGCCTGAGTAATCAGGAGGAAGGTGGGGACGACGTCAAGTCGGCATGCCCCTTACGTCCTGGGCTGCACACGTGCTACAATGGCCGGTACAGAGGGCAGCAAAGCCGTGAGGCGGAGCGAATCCCTAAAGCCGGTCCCAGTTCGGATTGGAGTCTGCAACTCGACTCCATGAAGTCGGAATCGCTAGTAACCGCGAATCAGCAACGTCGCGGTGAATACGTTCCCGGGCCTTGTACACACCGCCCGTCAGATCACGAAAGCAAGCAGCGCCCGAAGCCGGTGGGCCAACGGCATTTTATGCCGAGGCAGCCGTCGAAGGTGAGGCCTGTGATTGGGACCAAGTCGTAACAAGGTAGCCGTATCGGAAGGTGCGGCTGGATCACCTCCTTTCTAAGGAGTATTCCGGCGCGACGGTGCAGTGGACCGCGCGCTCGGAACAGGTCGATCTGCTGTCGCTTGCGGCGCCCAACCGGGCGCGATGCACGCTATTCAGTTTTCAGGGATCGGTGCCGAAGTAGAAGTGACCGAGAGCCCTGAGCTGGCGACGCGCACATCGCGCGGGGAAAGGGTAAGTATCAATCAGCGTTAGCGGTCGGAGTCCGTAATTGAGGTTTACACTGGGAGTAGTTCTCTCTTCTGTGGCGGGCAAGCGACCCGGAGGGAACGAATCCCTCCGGTTTTTCGTTGCCGCAGCGAACCTTGAAAGACAATGTGCAATGACGGGGTCGAGGCGCGGACGGAAGGGCTTCAGGGCCGTGGGAGTCGTTGCTGCTGGGCGACCCAGGCGCTCTGTAGCGTTCCGGGGCCCTGTAGCTCAGTCGGTTAGAGCGCGCCCCTGATAAGGGCGAGGTCGCTGGTTCGATTCCAGCCGGGGCCACCATGCGACAGTCGATCGCCAGAGGTGGCGTGACGGACAGCAGGCCCAGAGGGGGACGTAGCTCAGCCGGGAGAGCGTCTCGCTTGCACCGAGAAGGTCGCCGGTTCGAACCCGGCCGTCTCCACCAGTTCGTCTTGCCGCGGGACAGGGCCGCAGTCGCCCCGATGGATCTGGCGGAGGGGCCGAAATAGCTTTCTCCGGGCGGGCATGGGGAGCCGGGCCCGAGAAAAGGGCCCGCGAGATGCGCGGGCAGATATTTGCACCTTGAAAACTGCATAGCGGACGTCATGGGTCTTATTGGTTGATCATTTCGTCGATGTACTCTTGGCACTCAGCCAAGCTACTAAGGGCGTACGGTGGATGCCTTGGCGTTGGGAGCCGATGAAGGGCGTAGCAAGCAACGATAATGCCTCGGTGAGCTGCAAGCAAGCGCTATGAACCGGGGATACCCGAATGGAGTAATCCCGCGCCGTTAATCCGGCGTCATCTCCGGGTGAATAAAATAGTCCGGAGAGGGTAAGTGGGCGAATTGAAACATCTAAGTAGCCCGAGGAAAAGAAAGCAAACGCGATTCCCTCAGTAGCGGCGAGCGAACGGGGAACAGCCTAAACTGCATGCGTGTAAAAGGCCGGAGCCGTTGCGCATGCAGGGTCGTGGGATATGTCGTAGCGGGTCTCCGGAGCCCGCAGGCAAGTTACAAACTGCTGGTCTAGCTGAAGATAGCTGGAAAGCTTCGCCGGAGAAGGTGATAGCCCTGTCAGCGAAAGGCCAGCAGCTTGCTCGATGTACTCCCAAGTAGCACGGGACACGAGAAACCCTGTGTGAATCCGGGGGGACCACACCCCTAAGGCTAAATACTCCCAGCGACCGATAGCGAACTAGTACCGTGAGGGAAAGGTGAAAAGCACCCCAGACGGGGAGTGAAAAGGACCTGAAACCGTATGCCTACAAGCAGTGGGAGCCCGATGTCACTTGTGACCGGGTGACCGCGTGCCTCTTGCAGAATGAACCGGCGAGTTATGGTGCGTGGCGTAGGTTAAGGAGGCCAAACTCCGGAGCCGTAGCGAAAGCGAGTCCGAAATGGGCGATTGGTGCACCGAGCCGCTTGCGGCTCAGTGTGCGCCGCGTCGCGTGCTGTAGACCCGAAACCGGGCGAGCTACCCATGGGCAGAGTGAAGCGCAGCTAAACCTGCGTGGAGGCTCGAACCCGTCAGTGTTGAAAAACTGTGGGATGACCTGTGGGTAGGGGTGAAAAGCCAACCGAGCCCGGCGATAGCTGGTTCTCCCCGAAATAGCTTTAAGGCTAGCCTCCAGTGATGGGTAGCGGAGGTAGAGCACTGAATGGGCTAGGGCCTTTAACGGGTACCAAACCCAATCAAACTCCGAATGCCGCTACTGCTAGCTGGGGAGTCGGACTACGGGGGATAAGCTCCGTGGTCAAGAGGGAAACAGCCCAGACCGCCGGCTAAGGTCCCTAAACTAGGCTAAGTGGAGAAGGATGTGAGATTGCTAAGACAGCCAGGAGGTTGGCCTAGTAGCAGCCATCCTTTAAAGAGTGCGTAACAGCTCACTGGTCGAGTGATTTTGCGCCGAAAATGTAACGGGGCTCAAGTCTAGTACCGAAGCCGCGGAAGTGTGCGAGAGGGCGTAGGCGGGGCAATAGAGATGACTCTCTCCGTGCGTTCAGGAGTGCTTGCGGCGGGTCCGCTGTGGCGCTTCGGCGCCGTAGCGGTTCCAGCGCGCCTTCGGGCGCGCAAACGCTTCGAGCACATACTGGCGCGCGCGGGTCACTCGTTGCCTCACACCCTACTCCCGATACCTCGCGTGCTTGGTAGGGGAGCGTTCCGCGTTAGGTATAGAAGCAGGACCGTAAGGACCTGTCGACGATGCGGAAGTGCGAATGCCGGTACGAGTAGCGAAAAGCTGAGTGAGAATCTTAGCCGCCGAAAGCCTAAGGTTTCTTAAGGAAGGCTCGTCCTCTTAAGTTTAGCCGGGCCTAAGCCGAGGACGAAAGTCGTAGGCGATGGACAGCCGGTTGATATTCCGGCGCCACTGTTCGGCGTTGACGAAGGGGTGACGCAGGAGGGGAAGCCAGCGCACGGCTGGAAGTGTGCGTGCCTTGCCCGTAGGAGGGGCGGACAGGCAAATCCGTCTGCCCAAGGCTATTCAAGCCAACTCTGAGGGGTGTTGGGCCCGTGGAAGCTTCGGCGGAAGCGGAGTGGCGGTACCCATACTGCCAAGAAAAGCCTCGTAGGAGCTGAACAGTGCCCGTACCGCAAACCGACACAGGTAGGCGAGGAGAGCATCCTAAGGCGCGCGAGAGAACCCTGGCTAAGGAACTCGGCAAATTAGCCCCGTAACTTCGGGAGAAGGGGCGCCCATTACCCGTGAAGCGATGAAAACTCGCGGAGTGGGGAAGGGTCGCAGTGACCAGGTGGGAGCGACTGTTTACCAAAAACACAGGTCTCTGCCAAAGCGTAAGCTGAGGTATAGGGGCTGACGCCTGTCCAGTGCCATACGGTTAAGGGGAGAGGTTAGCCCGCTGCGGCGCTGCCTCGTGCAGCACTGCAGCGTGGTGACGCTTTGAACCGAAGCCTTGGTGAACGACGGCCGTAACTATAACGGTCCTATGGTAGCGAAATTCCTCGTCGGATAATTACCGACCTGCACGAAAGGCGTAACGACTCCCACACTGTCTCGGCCAGGGACTCGGCGAAACTGAGGTACCCGTAAAGACGCGGGTTACCCGCGACAGGACGGAAAGACCCCGTGGAGCTTTACTACAGCTTGGCATTGGGTTCTTTCGTGCTCTGTATAGGATAGGTGGGAGACTGCGAAGCCACGGCGTCAGCCGTGGTGGAGTCGCCCTTGGAATACCACCCTTAGCATGGTAGGAATCCTAACCCTGGCCGTTACCCGGTCAGGAGACAGTGTCTGGTGGGTAGTTTGACTGGGGCGGTCGCCTCCCAAAAGGTAACGGAGGCGCCCAAAGGTTCCCTCAGCGCGGTCAGAAATCGCGCGTAGAGTACAAGGGCATAAGGGAGCTTAACTGCGAGACCGACGGGTCGAGCAGATGCGAAAGCAGGGCCTAGTCACCCGACGGTTCCGAGTGGAAGGGCCGAAGCGAACGGATAAAAGCTACCCCGGGGATAACAGGCTAATTTCGCCCGAGCGTCCACAGCTACGGCGAAGCTTGGTACCTCGATGTCGGCTCGTCACATCCTGGGGCTGGAGTCGGTCCCAAGGGTTGGACTGTTCGTCCATTAAAGTTGGTACGCGAGCTGGGTTCAGAACGTCGAGAGACAGTTCGGTCCCTATCCGTCGCGGGCGTTGGAGACTTGAGGGGAGCTGCCCCTAGTACGAGAGGACCGGGGTGGACGGACCTCTAGTGTACCGGTTGTCACGCCAGTGGCAAAGGCCGGGTAGCCATGTTCGGTCGGGATAAGCGCTGAAAGCATCTAAGTGCGAAGCCCATCCCAAGATAAGGTCTCCTCGATGGTAAACATGTTAGGGCGCAGGAAGACCACCTGCTATATAGGCTGGGAGTGTACGCACAGTAATGTGTTTAGCTAACCAGTCCTAATCGCCCGAGCGCTTGGCTTGTGCCAGGGGTACATCGTCGAACTGATTAACCGTCGTCCGTGCGTCCGCTGTGCAGTGTCTCCGCCGCCGTCGGCCTGATAGGCCGGGGCGGCGGAGTCGTGATTGGGGTGCGCGGAGCCGGGGGGACAGCCTCGCTCCGAGTGCGCGCGGCCCCAGGCGCTCAGAAAACACGTTTTGTCCCGGTGACCATAGCGGAGGGGCCACACCCGTTCCCATTTCGAACACGGCAGTTAAGCCCTCCAGCGCCGATGGTACTACCCTGGAGACGGGGCGGGAGAGTAGGACATTGCCGGGGCTTTGTTTCTGGTGCAGCGACGGCTCCACAGTGGGCCGCGCTGCACTTCGGTTCCGCGGTAGCTCAATTGGTAGAGCATCCGGCTGTTAACCGGATTGTTGCTGGTTCGAGTCCGGCCCGCGGAGCCAATTCGTTTTTTGGAGACCCCCGAGAAGCGTGACCCACTACGTGTACGTTCTGCGGAGCCGCAAGAGTGCACGATACTACATCGGCAGTTCGGCCGATCCTGCT
>Ga0114930_10004925_pt1 | contig 11112 bp, 9 predicted proteins | sample AnhtaG_FD_87300 | JGI IMG/M metagenome (GOLD analysis project Ga0114930, IMG submission 87300) | Deep subsurface microbial communities from Anholt, Denmark to uncover new lineages of life (NeLLi) - Anholt_01485 metaG | ecosystem: Environmental > Aquatic > Marine > Oceanic > Sediment | place... | reverse complement strand
CCCCACAGGGAGTTGCCGAAGACCTTCTGGTCGAGCAGGAGCTGGGCGCATTGGGGGTCCTCGAGGTGCTGGTAGCCGAAGGTGTTGACCACGTTGTTGACGAGCTTTGGCGTGCGGTGGACGTCGCCGTGGCAATCGCCGATGCGGGGACAGTACTCGCCGGCGACCGTCAAGTTGTAGGGGAAGCGCACGACCTGCCGCCAGCGCGGGTCCGACGTGATATTCACCCCGAGTCGGATGAGGAGGTCGGCGACCTTGCAGAAGTTGGTGTTCCAGGAGGAGCTGTACCCCGGGGCGCTCTCGCCGCCCGCGCCGTCGCGGTCGAACCCATTATACAGGATGGCCATGATCTCGCCGCCGCCGTAGAGGAGCCAGTCGACCATCTGCTCGGTCGTGGGGCCATAGGCCGCGTCGTCGTTGTCGATGATGATGGCGAGTTGGGCGAGCGTGGGCTGGTAGTACATGTTGCCTCGGATGCGGCCCTCCATGACGTCGCGCGCCATGAAGTGCAGCACCTCCTGCTCGAAGGCCCGCCCGAGACCGCCCACGCCGCGCGCCTCGAGGAACGCGGCCAGCTCCGCGTCGCCGTCGAGGGCCTCGTAGACGCGGTCATAGGCCAGGGCCAGGTGCTTGATCGTGCCGTTCTCCCAGATGTAGTCGACGATGCGGCCGTTGATCCCGGCGGGCCATTGGCCGTTGTGGTAGGCCTGCGTGGCGTAGTCCATCTTCGGGTAGACCTCGACCATGCGCCCGAGCATCACGCCCGTCTTGTGCGCGTACTTCGCGTCGCCGGTCAGTTCGTACGCGTAGCTCAGCGCGCCGAGTGCGCTCAGGAAGTCGCGCCGCCACCGCTGCCAGAAGACGTAGTGCGCCACGAACCAGTAGTGATTGCCATCCGCGTCCACCCAGCCGAACCCGTCGTCCACGTACTTCTCTGTCGTGTCGAGCTTTTCCTTCCGGCCCGACGCGAGATAGGCGGCGAAGTCGTTGCTCGGAAACACGCGCTCGCACACGGGGCACTTGACCTTGAAGGGCTCGTCGGTGCTCATGATCCACGGGTAGTGGCCGCCTTTGGCGAAGACCTCCTTGCCGCACACCGGGCATCCCTCGCCGAAACGGACGTTCAGCGCGCGCGGGATCTCGGCGTCCAGGATGAAGGCCCACAGATCCTCGTCGCTCATGGCGAGCCAACGCGCGGCCCCCGCCTCCGCCTTCTCGCGCAGCTCGATAGCCCAGTCCTGCGTGCGGCACAGCCCCCGGGCCCGCTCGATCTGCTCAGGCGTATGAAACGTCGGCCCGGACTTGGCCTGCGCAAGCGTCGTGCATCCCAGAAGAGCGACAAGAGACCAGTGCAACACTCGCATCGCGTTTCCCTCTCGGTCGATTCGTCCGCGTTTCTCTCTGCGGAATTGGTCCCTTATGAATGAGATTGTGGGCAAGACGGCCAGAAGACATAGCCTCACGCAGAGGCGCAGAGAACGCAGAGGGTAAGAGAAGACACTTTTCTATTCCTTTCTCTGCGTTCTTTGCGCCTCTGCGTGAGGGTATGCTGATTTTCAACTCCCTGGTTCCGGCTACGCCGAGTTAGGATAGGCCACTTGCGCAGTGGCTTTCCACCAGCGGAGGACATGGAACAAGATGGGCCAGAGCCAACCCCGACCCAACGCGTCGGCCAGGCCCGATTGAACGGCGTTTGACACGTTCCGTTGGCGACAGGGATACTACCGCCGCCGAATTCGAGGAGTCCCGACGTACTGACAAGGAGTTTCGCCGCATGGGGCATGAAGAGCCGGGCGAGGCACGTATTCCGACGTTGCATGTGGTGGGCGACAGTATCCCGCAGGCGTATTTCCGGGCGATGAAGGCGGTCTGGGAAGACGGCCTAGCCATTCGGACGGAATACGACCGGCGGAATGACGACGGGAAGTACATCGACCCGCCGAGCCGGGACGCGCGCGTGCTCATCGAGGTCGTGGACCCGTTTGCGCAGCCGCGGTATCCGCCGCTTTCGTTCTGCGAGATCGGCGCGTATATCGCGGAGATCATGGGCGCGAAGGACTTCCGCGTGCTGCCCATGGCGAAGCTCGAGGAGGCCATCCAGGGGGAACTGGCGACGCACGAGTGGCCGTACACCTATCACCAACGGCTCTTCGCCCACCCGCGTGAGGACGGGTCGACCGTGAACCAGATGGCGCTCGCCGTCGAGCGGGTCGCCAATACGCCGTACACGCGCCGGGCGATTGCGTCCACGCCCGTGCCGTGGCTCGATCCGTACCTGAAGGAGGACGTGCCCTGCCTGCGTGAGGTCCAACTGCGGTGTCCGGAAGACGGCGACGGCAACCTGGTGCTGAACATGAGCACGATGTGGCGCTCGCGTGATCTGTACAAGGCGTGGGGCGACAATGTGATCGCGCTGACGTTCCTGCAGCGCGTGTTGGCGGGGGCGATTGGCGCGTCGTCCGGGCGCACGGTGAAGGTGGGCAGCTACGCCGACTACACGGCCGCGATGCACATCTACGGTCAGGACTTCGACGCCGTTGGCGGGAGCGCGGGAAAGGGCCTACAGAGCTTCTTCGACACCTTCGACGAGGAGGCCTTCATCGCGCGCTCGTTGACCAGCGAAATGGCGCAGGAGATGCTGGTGCTGCCGCAGGTGCGGGAGCTGTTGACAGACCGCCAGCGGGAGCAATGGCATTTCCCTCCCGAGTCCATCGCCATTATCGAGGACCTGATCGCAGGCATCGAGAGCGGCAAGTACGCCGCCTGAGGGTTGTGTCCCGAGATGCCGCAATGGTGTATTCGAGACGGTGTATCGAGGAATCGCTGACAGCGGAAAGCTCTGCTCGATGAATCCTGGCGAACGTTTTCGCGCGACCTACGAGTTCAAGCCGGTGGACCACCTGGTCCGGCGTGAGTTCTACATTTGGGACGAGGCCATCGAGCGTTGGAAAGCGGAGGGGCTGCCCGAGGACTACCAGGAGCAAAACCTATTCGGATTCGACCCGCCGGGCATGGTGAGCGTGGGGCTGAACCTCGGGTGGTGCGAGCCGCCGTTCGTGCCCGCCTACGAGGAGAAGGTCGTCAAGGACGACGGGGACACCGAGATCATCCAGGACTTCGCGGGGCGGTGGCTGCGGGTGTTCAAGGGCCGGCGCCACGGCTTCATGCCCGACTACCTCAAGCACCCTGTGACCTGCATGCGCGATTGGGAGGATGAGGTGGCGCCGCGGCTCGATCCGGCCGAGCCGAGCCGCTACACGGTACTGGCCGGGGCCTGCGCGCACGCGGCCGCCTGCCGGGAGAACGACCATCAGATGGTCCACCAGGGGATGGTGGGCGGCTACATGTACCTGCGCGCGCTCATGGGCCCCGAAGAGACCCTGATGGCGTTCTACGAACAGCCCGACCTCGTCCACGCCATGATGCAGCGCTGGGCGGCCGTCATGAACGCCGGCCTCGAACGCGTCCAGGCCCACATCGAGCTGGACGAACTCGCCATCGGCGAGGACATCTGCTACGTCAAGGGCCTGCTCATTTCGCCCGACCTCGTGCGCGAGTTCCTACTGCCCCACTACCAGGACGTGGTGGGCAAGGCGCGCGGCCGGCAGCAGCGCAAGCTCTACTTCAACGTCGATACCGACGGGTGGGCCGAGCCGGCCGTGCCCTTGTACCTCGAGGCGGGCATGGACGTCATGGACCCGTGGGAGGTAGCCAGCGGCTGCGACGTGGTCGAGATCGGGAAGAAGTGGCCGGACCTCGTCATGACCGGCGGCATCGACAAGCGCATCCTGGCCGCCGGCAAAGACGCCATCGACCGGCACGTCGAGTACATCCTCCCACCCATGCTCGAGCGCGGCGGCTACATACCGACCTGCGACCACGGCGTGCCCGTCGAGGTCAGTTTCGATAACTACATGCATTATCGGCGGCGCGTTTGCAAATTGGACCACCAGTGATTTTGGATTTTAGATTTTAGATTTTGGATTGGGGCAGTCCTGTGGAGATGATTGCGACCGCGTCGACCGGCAAGAGGCGCCGCTGGAAGGCAGTGAAGGAGTCGGCCACATGGATCGAGGTGAGCGAATGACGCGTCAGGAGTTTCTGCGTGCGGGGGCGGCGGCCGGGGCGACCGCGGTGTTGACGGCCGGGACGGCGGCGGAAGAGGGGACGAAGCCCGTGCGGGTCGGCATGGTGGGCGTCGGCAGCCGGGGGACGCATCTCTTGCAGATACTGGCGGGGATGCCGGGCGTCGAGGTGCGGGCGGTGTGCGACATCGTCCAGGCGCACGCGGCACGGGCGCAGCAGTTCGTCGAGGACGCCTCGGGCGCGCGGCCGGACGCCTATACGCAAGGCGACCGCGACTTCGAGCGCATGTGCGCGCGCGACGACTTGGACGCGGTCGTCACGGCCACGCCGTGGGAGTGGCACACGCCGGTGTCCGTGGCCGCGATGCGCGCGGGGAAGTACGCGGCCACCGAGGTCCCCGCGGCGATCACCGTCGAGGAATGCTGGGACCTGGTGCGGACGTCCGAGCAGACGGGCGTGCCGTGCATGATGCTGGAGAACGTCTGCTACTTCCGGAACGTGCTTGCGCTGTTGCGCATGGTTCGGGAGGGCGTGCTCGGCGAGATCCTCCACTGCCAGGGCGGCTACCAACACGACTGCCGCTACCTGCTCTTCAACGCGGACGGGACGCTCACGTGGCGCGGCCGGCAGGCCGCGGCCAAGAACGGCAACCTGTATCCGACGCACCCAATCGGTCCCATCGCGTGGTGGATGGGCGTCAACCGCGGCGACCGGTTCACGCAACTGGTCAGCATGAGCACGCCCGCGATGGGGATGAGGAACTACGCGGCGGGACTTCTCGGCCCCGACCATGAAGCGGCCCAACGCGACTACGCCCTGGGCGACGTGAATACGACCTTTCTCAAGACCGCCAAAGGCCGGACGGTCGTCCTCTACTTCGACATGTGCACCCCACGCCCCTACGACCTCATCTTCCGCGTCCAAGGCACGAAGGGGCTCTACATGGGCACATTCGACCAGATCTACCTCGAAGGCGTGTCGCCCAAGAAGGACCAGTACGAGCCCTTCGCGCCGTACCTCGAGAAGTACGCCCACCCTCTCTGGGAGGACTTGCAGCGGGAGGCGGTCGCCCACGGCGGCCACGGCGGCTCGGACTACATCACCCTCCACCAGTTCGTCCAGGCCGTCCGCAACCAGACCCAGACGCCGCAGGACGCGTACGACGCGGCCACGTGGTCGGTGATCTTCCCGCTGTCCATCGAGTCGGTGGCCAAAGGCGGGGCGACGCTCGATTTCCCTGATTTCACGAACGGCAAGTGGAAGACGAATCCGCCGGTCGCCATTCACGGCGCATGAGCGAGCTCACACGCCTGACCGCTCGTCAACGCTGGCTCGCGTGGAGAACAGTGACACCGATCAGTTCGTCGCCTTCGTAGCGGAGGATGAGGTCCTCATCGGTGAGTTCGCTGTCGGTAGCGTGCGCCGGTTTCTTGAAGTTGATATAGAGCACATCCGCATCCGCATCGTAGGAAGACCACAGATAGCGGTAAGGCAAGCGCCGCACGGCACTTAGGATCTCGCGGAAGTCGGCTAAGGTTGGGGCGGCCATGTCTGCGCTCTCCTGTCCAGGCCCCTCATCCGTTTGGTTACGAAGGCGGTGATGACAAACCCATCTTGCTCGTCTCTTTCTCTATATACTACCACAAGGGCCTTCCCGCGCTCGACCGTCTTGACGGCCAGCAACTCCCCCGCGTTTCCCGCAACCACACGATCACAGGAGGCAACAGCTTCAAGCACGTCCTGCCGCATTCCGGCCAACTCGCAGTGCTGCTCGACGATGTGCGCCCACCGCTCGTCGGTCAGCCGGATGCCGACGCCATTCCTCGATATTGCCCCCAGAGCCATCGCGGCGGTCCTCGCGCGGGCCGGCGGAACCCCTGCTCGTCGACCGTGCCCTCCCACGCAAAAAGCATAGCAGAACGCGACGACTTGAGGGTAGCATGCCGTCGGTTGCGGTCGAATTGAGCCCGCCACGGCACGTATACTGCCGCGCAATGCCCAAGCGCAGTGGCCCGCGGCAGGGGACAGGCGGGTCGTCGCCGAAGCCATCGAGGAGTTGGCCGCATGAACCGAAAGGCGGTTTCTCGCGCGGTGTTCCTTAGCGACCTCGCCGTGCTCACCTACCTGGCCGCGTTCAAGCTGCTGCTCCATTTCTGCTTCAACAGCTACTACGGCTACCAGCGGGACGAGCTGTATTTCATTGCCTGCGGGGAGCACCTGGCCTGGGGCTACGTGGATGTGGGGCCGCTGGCGATGTGGCTGGGGCGGCTGTCGCGCGAGGTCCTCGGGGAGTCGCTGTTCGCGCTGCGTTTTTTCCCGGCCGTGGCCGGGGCCGTCACGGTGTTCCTGACCGGGCTGCTGGCGCGGGAGTTAGGGGCAAAGCGGTGGGGCCAGTTTATGGCCGCACTGACGGTGATCGTCGCGCCGGTTTGGCTGCAATCGGGCAACATCCTGGCCCTGCCGTCCTTCGAGCCGTTCTTCTGGGTCCTGGGCGCGTACCTGGTCGTGCGGATTGTGAAGACGGACAACCCGAGGCTATGGTTGTGGGTGGGGGTCGTGGCGGGGTTCGGGCTGCTCAACAAGCCGTCGATGGTGTTTTTCGGCGGGGGCCTGGCACTCGGGCTGCTGCTCACGCCCGAGCGCAAGCACTTCGCGAACAGGTGGCTGTGGCTCGGCGGCCTGATTGCCCTGCTCATCGTATCGCCGTTCGTCTACTGGCAGATGAGCAACGACTGGGCAACGGCGCGGTTCCTCATCGGTATGAACCGCACTCAGATGAGGCGAATCCCGCGCCTGATGTTTCTGATCGGCCAGGTGATCTACGTGCACCCCTTCAACGCGCCGATCTGGCTGGCGGGCCTGGGCTACCTATCGCTCTCGAAGACGGCGCGGCCGTTCCGCGTGCTGGCCTGGATCTACCTGGTGCCGCTGGCGGTGATGGTGGCGATTCAGAGCAAGATCTACTACCTGGCCCCGGCCTATCCGATGCTGCTGGCGGCCGGCGCGTGTGTGGTCGAGGGCTTCCTGGCGAAGCGGCGCGCGTCCTGGCCCAAGGCGGCGATCCCAGCAGCGCTGGTCCTGGGCGGACTGGTCACCGTGCCGGTCGGATTGCCGGTCCTGCCGATCGACAAGCTCGACGCCTACGTGGACGCCGTCACCTTCGGCGCGGTGGCGAACGCGTATGAGGTGACCGGCACCTTCCACGACCAGCACGGCTGGGAAGAACAGGTCGCCACCGTCGCCGAGGTGTACCATGGCCTGCCGCCGAACGATCGGGACAACTGCATCCTCTTCGCCAGGAACTTCGGCGAAGCCGGCGCCATCGATTTCTACGGCCCCGAACACGGACTGCCCAAGGCCTACAGCGTCCATCAGAACTACTACTTCTGGGGGCCGCCGCCGGATGGGAAGGTAACCGTCGTTGTGGGTGTTTCACGGGAGAGACTCGAGCCGATCTTCGCGGACGTCGAGGAGGCGGCCGTGGCCACGTGCGAGGGCTGCATGCCCTATGAGAACAATCTGCCGATCTTCGTGTGTCGAGGCCAGAGGACGCCCTACAAGGAGCTTTGGCCGGTCTTGCTGGAGGTCGCGTTCAGGAACTGAGGCCCATGAAACCTTTTACGAAACGGAAATACGGCAGCCTGCGCGAGTGGTGGGCGGATCTGCACTTCCTTGTGGTCCATCGTAAGCCCATTCGGGCGGCCACCCGCGGCGACCGCATCTCGCCGGGCTTTCGCGAGCGGCTGATGTTGGCCGTGACGCAAGTCAACCGGTGCCGCGCATGCACCTTCGCGCATTCCAGGGAGGCCCTCAAACAGGGCGTTTCGCGCCACGAGATCGACCGCATCATGAGCGCGGAGTTCGGGGACTGCCCGGAAGAGGAGGTCGCCGCGTTGCTCTACGCGCAGCACTGGGCGGACACGGGGGGCCGCCCGGACGACGAGGCCCGGGCCAAGCTGGTCGAGAGCTACGGCGAAGCCGCGGTCGAGGACATCGACCTCATCCTCAGGGCTATCCGAGCGGGAAACTACACGGGGAACACGGTGGAGTACCTGGTCAACCGGCTGACCTTGGGCCTTGTGGGCGGCTGAGCAGGGGCGACACCGCAACAGGGGACAGAAAGCAACCGGGCCGCCGACGCCATGGCGCCGACGGCCCGGTGAGTTCCGATTCGGAGTTGCCTAAATCTCGAACGCTATTTCTTGCGGACGACGAGCGCGCCGCCCAGGACACACGCGCCGGCCAGCAGGCCCAACGCGGCCAGACCGGCCGCGGGCACACCGGTCTCCACCGTAAGCGTGGCGGCGCCGGAGGTCAGCACCATCGTGTTGCCGTCGGACACCGTGACGGTGTAGACCCCAGTATCCGAGACGGCCAGGTCGGCCAGTGCAAAGTCCGAGCTGTCGGGGCCGACGTCCTCGCCGTCCTTCTGCCACTGGTACATCAGGGGCGGGAAGCCGCCGGTGGTTTCGACCGAGAACGTGTGGGCCTCGCGCGTGACGTACTCGCCGCCGACCGGGTCGGTTGTGATATCGAGCTTTTCGCCCACTTCCAGGGTGGCCGAGGGCGAGGTGTAGGTGTCGCGGTGGTCCGTCACATCGCACCAGTACGCCATGGCATGGGCCGGCGTGACTGGCCCAAAGGTCAACGTGGGCGTATTGGAACCGGGAATCGCCGCTTTCGAGGCGTCATGCCATTGGTACGAAAGCGGCGGGACGCCGTCGTTGACCACGACGGTGAACGAAGCTAACTCGTCGAGGTAACGCTTGATGTTCTCGGGATACGCCGGGTCGAACGTCAGGATAGCGCCCCCGACCAGCAGCGTCGCGGGGCCGGACGTGTCGGTGGCCCAGGTGTTGGACACTTCACACAAGTAGTCGCCTTCGTCGGACAAGGCCGCGGCCGAGATATCGAGCGTCTCGGCCTGCGAGCCGGTGATGGTGCCGGCGTCGGTCAGGGCCACGGGGCCGCCGCCGTCATCGAAGTACCACTGGTACGTGAAGGGCCCGTCGCCCGCGGAAAGCTGAACCGTGAAGCTGGCCGGGGCGCCGACGGCCACCACGCCACTGGGCGGGCTGATCGTCACGCCCGAGACCACCGGGGCGTCGCGGACCGTCAGTGTTGCGGCGCTGGATTCTGTGTCGCCCCCGGCGTTGGTCACCAGGACGGTGTAGCCGGGCGCACTCGCCTCGTCCGACTCTTGGGCGGAAGGAATGTTGTAGCTCCCGGCGGTCGCGTCCGCGATGTCCACGCCGTCCTTGCGCCACTGGTAAGTCACCGGCAGACTCATCGGGTGCACGGTCACGGTGAACGTCACCGGGTCCCCCGGGTCCACGGTTTGAGACTGCGGGTGGATCAGGATGAAGGGTTGGGCCGAAGCCGCGCCGGCCACGGCGACGAGCACCGCGGCAACCACCGCAACCCGGCCGAACGCCGCGACAGTCCTGCCCTCTTGCAACAGTAGTGAATCGAACATTTTCATGCCATTCTTCCTCCCCGTACGTATGACGTTATGCTGCCATGGCATCGCCGCTGCGCCGTGCAGCAACGAACGCCTCTTTCCCACAAACACTTTACCTCGAGTCACGAAAAGAACCTGCCACTGAAAAATGCACTTTGCCTCTTGTCGTCAACAAGGCGCCAACAGCCAGCCCCTATATAATACCGGATATCTCGCGTTTTGTCAAAGGGCAAAATCGCCTCGCCGAGACTATCGCCCGAAGGAGCGCAAGTCATTGCTCTGTATGGTGTTCCACACGTCGCATGGCGCGCTTGGCCGTCCCGATAGCTACCTGCTCGATCTCCTCGGTGACGTGGCGCGGGGCGACAAGACGGCTTGGCCGCACCGGCGCGAGGACCACGAGAGGCCACGAGGCAAGTGAAACGGGGAACGGTCCCCTTCGCTCGCAAGCGCGGGAAGGGGAGCCGTTCCCAGTTGGATAGGCGCTATTCTGCTACGGCCCGGGACCGCGGCGCGGCTTTGGCCGCGGCCTTGGTCGCGCCGAGGTAGGCGTTGACGCGCTCGAGCCAGGTGGTCCCGAGCGTAAGCGGTCGCCCGCTGCGGCCGGTGGTGGTCGGGCGCTTGTTCAGGGCGTCTTGCCGCGCCGGGCTCAAGGCACGGTAGGTGAGCGGCGGCGGGTCGCCGGCCTTGGCCACGCTGGCGTTGCGAATGCTAAGCCGGTTCGGGGCCGTCCTAGACCCGCCCCCGGACTTGAAGGCGGTCGGGTCGTAGCCGTACTCATAAAGCACCACGGGGCCATCTGACCCGGTGCACAGAACGGTGTGGTCTTCCAGCTCGACGCAGATGTCGGTTTCCGACTGGTAATCCAGGAGCGCGTCCAGCCAGTCGAAGTCCCAGCCCTCGCGGTAGTCCCAGGCGCCGAAAACGCGGCCCTCGGAGAAGCCGTCATTGTAGCCGTCGTCCCAGCCCCCGTTGTCGTACTCGACGTGGAAGTCGCCGGCGAGGAAATCGAGATAGTCGCTGTAGAAGGCGGCGTCGTAGCCTTCGCTGAACCCGATGGTGAAGGCGTAGTCGTAGGCCACGAAATAGCCGTCGTTGTACGCGTACCACAGGCCGTCGTAGTACCCGGCGTCATAGAGCGGCTCGGCCACCTCGGGGATGTCGCCGCCCGCGTAGTACACGTACACATCTTCAACCGTGTCGTAGCTGTCGTCGTAGCCTTGCCAATAGTAGGCGTCGCCATCGGCCCCATAGAAGGCGTCGTCGAAACCCAGGTCATAGTCGTCCAAGAGCTCGGGGCAGCCCGCGGCCGCTAGGACGACGCTCAACAGGGCGGCACTCCTGATAGCGTTCGTGTTTCTCATGGCTGTGCACTCCTCGTGCGCGGGGCGCCGCTACCGGCGCCCACGGCTGCTGGACCCGCGGCTGTTGGACCCGCGGCTGCTGCTGCTAGACCGAAGTGAGGGAGAGGACGTCCGGGCCGACGACGACCGCGATGACGACACGCTCGAGCGCGAGCTGGGCGACGAGCGCGACGACGACACGCTCGACCGGCTGCGTGTGGG
>Ga0114930_10004924_pt1 | contig 11114 bp, 8 predicted proteins | sample AnhtaG_FD_87300 | JGI IMG/M metagenome (GOLD analysis project Ga0114930, IMG submission 87300) | Deep subsurface microbial communities from Anholt, Denmark to uncover new lineages of life (NeLLi) - Anholt_01485 metaG | ecosystem: Environmental > Aquatic > Marine > Oceanic > Sediment | place... | reverse complement strand
TACTATCCATCCTGGGTGGAAAGATTTATTCGGCTATAGGTATCCTGACGAGGCATATGCTTTAGCGATTGAAGGGCACTGTGAGCTTGCTGAGGTTGCCTCCGACTATGGAATAAGAATCGGCGTCGAAAACATGCCGCCGTTTTGGTTATCGTTTTGTGTTGACCCCAAAGAGGCACACGCCATGATTCAAGCGGTAAACCGGGAGAACTTAGGTTTAACTCTAGATGTCGGGCATGCTAACCTCCTTGGCGCCAAAGCTATAGAAGAATTCGTTACAACCCTAAAAGACAAAATATTTATCATTCATATCCACGATAACGATGGGAAAAGAGACCAACACAAGGTAATAGGCGAGGGAACGATTGACTTTCACCAGCTAATTAGTCTACTGGTACAAGCTAACTTAAATGTGCCCCTAAGTATCGAATCTCACAATTTGAATGATTTAGTCAAAAGCAAGGAAAACTTGGAGCGATTCCTCTTAATGGCTGGTTAAAATTCTTTAGGTTTAAAATAGCTATCGGAAGATTAACGGTTTTTCCTCAACTATCGCTTGTTTTTCCAGAACCCAGGCTTTCACCTTCCCTCTACACCGTGTAGATACTCCCATAAAAATTTTCTGAAAGCTGCTGGAAGTTCTCCCGATAATATCTTACGGCATTGGGCAAATAATCCAAAATGTCCTGGGCCGTTATACCGTCTTCCCCCTTTTCCTTGGCGGCCAAGTCTCCGGAGAGTCCGTGCATAAAGACGCCCATTCTCACCGCATCTCTAAGGGGTAATCCCAGTCCGTACATGGCGGCAATAGCCCCAGTGAGCGCGTCTCCACTCCCAGCCGTGGCCATTCCTGGATTTCCGCTAGTGTTGATGTACACCGTCTCATCGGGGTAACCTATGAGCGAGTGTGCTCCTTTTAGCACGATGATGGCGTTGAGTTCACTAGCTGTTTTTTGTAGTACGTTTATCTTATCTTTGTTTACTTCATCCACTTCCATCTTGGTAAGCCGGGACATCTCACCGCTGTGAGGGGTGAGGATGGTCTCTGCCTTCCTTTCCCGAATGAGCTTTATCTCTCCAGCCACGGCAGTGATTCCGTCACCATCTATGAGTAATGGGGTTTCGATTTTCCTGGCCAGCTCCTTGACCAGCTCCTGCGTCTCCTCGTTCAGGGAGAGGCCAGGCCCCATAACAACCATGTTCACCCTCTTCGAAAACTCCACAAGCTCCTCCAGGCTTTCCCGAGCCAAGCTCCCCGAACTCGTCTCCCTCTGGGGGATAAAGACGATCTCACTTCCTTTACTTGCCAAGAATGGTGAGATTGACTTGGGTGTAGCCAGGTAGGAAAGCCCGCCACCAGTTTTGAGGAAGGAGAGAGCAGAGAAGTAAGGTGCTCCCAGGTAGTTTGAAGAGCCAGCGATGAAGAGAGCCCTCCCGTAACTTCCCTTATGGGTGTCTCTGTCCCTTTGAGGGAGTTCCACAGGGTCATTTATCTGAACCTTTATCGAATCTGTGTTATAAAGACAGGGTGGAAAGGAGATATGCGATACGTAGAGCTTGCCGCAGAGGTCAAACCCCGGATAAAGCACGTTTCCTATTTTGGGAAGTCCATAGGTTATGGTATAGTCGCTCCCTACTGCTGAACCCATCACCTGCCCCGTATCGCCATTGACCCCTGATGGAATATCAATACTGAATACTTTCTTTCTGCTTTTATTTATCAGTTGAATTGCGTCCTTATGTATTCCAGCCACTTCTCTGGTGAGACCGGTGCCGAATATAGCATCAACGATAGCATCACAGTCAAAGATGGCTTCTTTCGTTTGCTCTATTGACTTGACGTCGTAGACCTCTATTGGTATCTTGGAGATAACCTCAAGGTTCTTTTTGGTTGCTCCCTCCAGTTTATCTCTTTCGCCCAGGAAGAAGACCCTCACATCTCCACCAGTTGAGTGAATCTTTCTGGCGACCACAAATCCGTCACCCCCGTTGTTGCCCACGCCGCAGAAAATGACGAATTTTTTACCCTTCACCCCAAATTCCCTCAGAATGACAAAGTAGGCAGCCTCGCCGGCGTTTTCCATCAGCATCTCCTGGGTAATGCCAAAGTCATCCGTTGCCCTGCGGTCCAGATTTTTCATCTCTGCTACTCGACTTACTTTCATTTCTCCCCCTCAGACGATTCTTCTGCTATAAAGAATGTTTCCAACAAAATATTACATCTGCGCCACCTGCATTTCAACCATTAGTCTTAGAATGGGGAATTGAGCGCCTCAGGTGATAATCGAGAATCAATCTATCCCTCTGATACAGAAAAGCCTAAATAGATGATACACTATCCTGGAGCTAGCTCTTAGGACTAGATAAACCCTGTGGTCAAGAAAGGAGCATTGTTGGTCAGCGGCTACTGTCTCTCTCTAACCAAGGTATCAACAACCGATGGGTCAGCCAGGGTGCTGACATCACCCAAGTCATCGACACTGCCAGCGGCAATCTTGGTCAGTATCCTCCTCATAATCTTGCCGCTTCTGGTCTTGGGCAGAGCATCAGCAAACTGAATCTTATCTGGCGTGGCTATAGGGCCGATCTCAGCACGAACATGAGCTATCAGCTCCTTCTTGAGAGTGTCAGATTTCTCCACGCCAGCCTTCAGCGTAACAAAAGCGTATATACCTTGTCCCTTTATTTCGTGGGGCGTGCCTACAACCGCAGCTTCTACCACCCTGTCATGGGATACCAGAGCGCTTTCAACTTCGGCTGTTCCTAGGCGATGACCTGATACATTGATAACATCGTCTATGCGACCCATTAACCAATAATAACCATCTTCATCTACCCTAGCTTCATCCCCAGTGTTGTATACACCGGGGAACTGAACAAAGTAAGTCTTCTTAAACCTTTCTGGGTCACCATAGACCCGCCGCATCAAACCCGGCCATGGTTTCTTAATCACCAGATAACCACCCTCATTCACATCAGCAATAGAGCCATTCTCCCTGAGTACTGCTGGCTCAATCCCTGGGAAAGGTAGCGCAGCTGAGCCTGGTTTAAGAGGAGTAGCCCCTGGCAGAGGAGAAATTAGTGTGGCGCCGGTCTCTGTCTGCCACCAGGTATCAACAATTGGGCACCTGCCTTTACCGATTACATTGTAGTACCACATCCAGGCTTCAGGATTGATAGGTTCACCAACTGTGCCCAGGATACGCAAAGAGTTCAAATAACGCCTATTGGGCCACTCATCTCCTTCTCTCATCAGCGACCGAAGGGCAGTGGGAGCGGTGTAGAAGATATTAACCTGATACTTCTCGATAATTTCCCAGAATCTATCGGGATGGGGATAGGTTGGAACACCTTCAAAAATAAGACTGGTGACGCCAAGGGCTAGAGGCCCGTAAACAATATAGCTATGACCGGTCACCCAGCCAATATCAGCCGTACACCAATAGATATCCTCTTCCTTTATATCAAAAATCCACTTAAAGGTTTGTAGGCAATACAGCAGATAGCCAGCTTGGGTATGAAGAACCCCTTTTGGTTTTCCCGTGCTGCCGCTGGTGTACAGGATATAGAGGGAGTCCTCGGCATCCATTACCTCACACTCACAATATCGATTGATATCGTCAGCACTCATCTCATCATCCCACCAGTAATCACGACCCTCCTCAATAGGTACTTGTATATCAGCCCTCTTGACTACAATAACATCCCTGACCTGAGGGCAAAACTCAAGTGCCTGGTCGGCGTTGTCCTTACTCCGGATGACTCTACCACCACGATAGTAACCATCGCTGCAGATGAGCATTTTTGCCCCGCAATCCAGCATCCTATCCCTCAGTGCATCAGCACTGAAACCACCAAAAACAACGCTATGAATAGCCCCAATCCTGGCGCAGGCTAGCATCGCAATCGGCAGCTCAGGAATCATGGGTAGATAAATAGCTACCCGGTCACCCTTCTTAATGCCGTGCTTTTTTAGTATATTGGCAAACTTACACACCTCACGGAATAGTTGTTGATAGGTAAATATCTTGCTATCACCAAGGTCCCCTTCCCAAATTAGGGCTGCTTTATTCCTCCTCCACGTTCTAAGATGCCTGTCTAAGCAGTTGTAGGAGGCATTGAGCTTACCTTCCACAAACCACTCATGCTTACCTTCCTTGAAGTCTTCGACAAGCACCCTATCCCACTTCTTAAACCAGTTCAGTTGTTTCGCCATCTCCCCCCAGAATCCCTCAGGGTCATCAATAGACCTTTGATAAATCTTTTTATACTCGTCCAGGCTCTTGATATACGCCTTTCTACTGAACTCTACTGGAGGGTTGAAAACCCTCTTCTCTGCTATCATAGAGGTAATTGCTTTTGCTTCTTCCATAATCAAATTCCTTTCTAGACGCAAGCATACCTTCTTCTGCTGTACTTACTAAAAGCTCTCCTGACCACCTTTTTGAGCTAACCTAACAGTGAGCAAGTCACAGGTGGTTTATCAGGCAACCCGCTGGCTTTTGGCATTACCGGAGGTAATCAAACGCCATCTACTGGATTAGTCTTGTGAGGTAACACCCAGTAACTGGGTGTACGCGGAGCGTAATCTTTTTACCACTACACAGGCTACCGCAGAACCAACCTTATACATTATATCAGGATTGCTACGGAATAAACGGCCCAGTTCCTTTGCATCAAAGGCCAGCACCTTCGTTTTCTCTATGGCTTTTACTGTAGCCGTGGAAATGTATGGCTCTATTAAAGCTGACCAACCCGCGACCTCAAACTCGGAGGCAGCCTGGACTTGGCGTTGGGACAGCGGGCCTACTTCCAGAAGAATTGCTACCAGACCCTCTTCAATCACAAAAATCTTACCCTCTTTTCTATCCTGCTTGCATATAATTTCCCCAGGCTCAAATACTTGGGCAGTGCACATTCTCTCCACTAGACTAAGTTGTTCATCATTTAGCGCATGAAACAACTCGGACTTTCTTAGTACCTCTAGCCTATCCACTTGTTAACCTCCGTTTACTGTGGGGGCTCAGCACGGCACAGATTCTCATCATTCCTAATTATATATCCAACTGCAATACACTGGCAAATTCTGGACAAGGCTATACCTTATGAATTCTTGTGGGGCAATCCAGGGCTATGTTACCCCCCATTGCATATTCTGAACTTTTGCTACTCAAGCTAATTCTTTATGAAGCCCTCAAAGCCAGCTTCTGCCAGCCAATCCCTATGCTCTTGTTTCGTATACGCCTGACCCTCGTCATAGACATTAATGAAGACCAGATTTAATCCCACTTTTTCCAGGGGGCGAGGTGCGTGAATTGTCGATAATACCAGAACCTCTAATGTATATTGTACCACCCCAGGTTCACTACCCGGCTTACGTTCTTGAGTGCGCGGCGCGCATCATCAGGTGAAAGCACCTGTATCAATGCGGACAAGACCGCAACATTGTAGGAGCCGGATAGGGAATCACGAAGCACGTCAGCTGCTATCACCTGAACCCTGTCCCCAGCACCTGCCTCCTCGACAAAATGTTGCGTGATTGGAGTCACTATCGGCAGGTCGGTTACCGTTGCTTGAATATGAGGACAGGCTTCGGTTACTGCGATAGCCAGCCCACCTGAGCCACCGCCAACATCTGATAAGAGAGTACGATACGAAGCGAAATCATATCTTGCTACCAAATCGCGTCCGTATGCGACGGCGTCTGGGTGCTCACCACGAAAGAATTGTTCCAACTCGTCTTTCGACATAGCTGAGTAGTCGTGCTTTGCCTGCGGCAATCCCGTTCGGATCGACTCTGCAGTTTTGAGTGCCGCGTTCCACAGGTCTGAGTAAAGTTCATGTGAATCGACCACACAGGATGGACTGCCCCACACTAGAAAACAGTTAGCTGCATCCCGGCAAGCATCGCAAACGGAGGATAGACCGCTTGGGCAATCCTTGGAATCGGGTTTTCTTCATTCATTAGCTAACGCTATCAAAGGTAACCTTATTTAAAACAGAAAATATCATAGCTCTTAATGATGAATAGAAGATGTTCTTCCACTCTTGTTGTGACCTATCCGTGCTCCAGTGTTTGAGGCTAAACTAGGGGAACACACGCACGGGGAACTAAATACGAAGGCTCCGTAAGGGGTGTATAGACTCAGAACCATTAAGCTGCTCGCACACGCGTTGGTCTGAGCAAAGTCCGCTAAATGTCTGCCACTAAGTTTGGGTACGTCTCGAACCATGAATGTTGCCAATCACATGTTTTAGCAGGGCATTTCCAGTTTCCAATCTCCCCAACATCCAGTTTCAGCATTTGCACGTTAACTTTTCCAAATTGCTTCGTATCCATTTCCTTAACATCCGCTAGGCTTATTTGGCCTTCTATGATGACTGAGCGACAGAGTATGCCTTTTGAGACAAGTTCAGGCTTTTCACGTCGGGAATCGTATATTATATAACATGCGTTGGCATTATTCTTTATACAATTGATTTTCCTTTGACCCTCTCTTGAACTTGTCACGAAATATAGGCTCTTACCGTCAAAGTAATGTTCCACCGGCACACTATAAGGCCTATCACCATCCACTAGCGTCAGAACGCCGGCCTTACTGTCTTTAATGAAATTCATCACCTCAGTTTCATCCATTGAACCAACACCACGAGTGACCGCCATAATACATACCTCCTTAATCTAAATTTTTGAAATAATCACTTTTTCCGCTTATTACTTCTCAAATAGCTAAGTGCCGTCTTTGTATCACTGTCTACAGACTCCAATCCCCGTCCTTTGTGTTCGGAGTACCGCTGTAGTACCCGGCTCATTTTCATGGGGGAGCGAAGTAAGCATCTTTACCGGAATTTCCCATTTCAGCTGGCAGTGTGACAATCCTCATTCCTCCTCGGTCATGGCACTGATGATATGCCCATTGCACCCGGTTGTCAAGCCTGCTCGGAGCCTCGTCGGCAATCCGCGGCATCCCAGCCATGCGCTCCAGTGCCCAAATCCACCTCTCTTGCTGCCCCAAAAGAAGCCTTAGGAACCTGCCTACGCCTGGAGTTTGATATGGGAAATCCGGGTGTAAATGCCTTTGAGACAACTTAAAGGCTATGTTACCGGCGAAGCCGAGTAAAAATTTACAATAAAGAGATAATCCAGTATTATCACCTGCTGTTACAGAGATATACGCTGGATAAGCCTGAGAATGGGCCAAATTAACCCACTAGGCTAAGAGTAAACTACAACTCAGGTACGGAGTGGAATCTCCCCACTAATCCTGATGAGCCACAATAGCAGCTTTAACTCTTTCCTATCCGAAACATCTTAGTCCCACATACGGGACACACACCCTGAGTTGCCGGCTTACCATTTTTCATGGTTATGCTCTTAGCATCCTTCATTTCCCTTTTAGCACGGCATTTCACACAGTATGCTTGCATCAGTATACCTCCCTTTTTTGACTATTTTGACTATAAAGAATAGAACATTCCTCCCTGTAATGTCAATAGCTAGAGACGCAGGGTGGCGAAAAAATCAACGTCTCAAGATTATGGCTGCTTCTATAATGCCAGGCTTTACTCCGGTGGTAATCCCTAGGTTAGAGTGGCAAAAACCTATTCTTTCCGATACTTTTCGAATTCTCTTTGTATCTGGTAGATTATGAGTCAGTATTCACTTGATACTGTAGCATGTATTATACTACAGAGGCATATCATCAAGTAGAATAATATCAATTTCAGTGCCATAAGATATAATAGGGACGGTTAAGCCAAGTATTCTAGGCTATCATTAGCGGGAAAGGTCAAGAACTAAATGCTAATATTTGGACACACAGGGGTTACCTTGGGCGTGGCGGTGCTCTTAAATGGTGCCCTTGCCAAGAGTTATTCGCTTCCCACTAAGGAGAATAGGTCAAGTAAACACCCTGAGCATTCTGCTCGAGCCGGCGTCAGACTATTGTCCTTTACCTCCCTAGGAAATCGCCTAGACATAAGGCTTCTCCTTATAGGCTCGCTTCTCCCCGACATCATTGATAAACCTCTAGGGCAATTCTTCTTCAGAGAGACCTTCAATAACGGTCGTATATTTTGCCACACGCTCCTCTTTCTCATCCTCATCACCCTTGCCGGGTATTATCTCTACCGGAACCGTAGGCAAACTTGGCTTCTTGTCCTCTCCTTTGGAACCTTTATCCATCTCATCCAGGACCAGATGTGGCTTGCTCACAAGACCCTCCTGTGGCCTATTTACGGCCTCGCTTTCGAGAAGATAGACCTCACCCGCTGGACGCAGAACATACTCTACGCCCTACGTACCGACCCCGGGGCATATGTGCCTGAAATTGTTGGTGCCATGATACTTGTGGCTTTTGTAGCAATGCTGGTGCGCAGGAAGAGGGTCTATCACTTTATCAGGAATGGGCAAGTCCTGTGATTTTTGATGAGGGATATTTGACTTACATCTGGCATATCTATTGATACTGGGCACGCAATATCGCATAATTTCAAGTGCTTCTAGGAGGCCAATAATCTGACAAGGATTAATAAATTCTTGTCGTTCTCCGTACCCGTCACTCTACGAGAACCCTTGACGTCGGTCTGCTGACCACCTCTCCAATAATAGTCGCATCTGGCACACCTACTTCATGTAGCCTGTCTAGCAGCTGCTGCGCCGCTTCGGGAGCTAGGGAGATTAGCAAACCACCAGAGGTCTGAGGATCAAAGAGGATGTCCTGTACATGCTCGGGCACCTGCGTAGCAATTTCGACCATTTTGGAGTAAAATTCTCTATTACGATATAAACCAGCCGGGCAGAGTCCCATCTTGGCGAACTCCTCTGCTTTGGGGAGGAAAGGAACCGAAGCGAAGTAAATTTTGATGCCAACTTGGCTATTTTCAGCTATCTGGCAAGCATGGCCCAGGAGACCGAAACCTGTTATATCGGTGCAGGCATGAACTCCCACCTCCTGCATTAGCTCCGAGGCTTTGTTATTTAAGGTTGCCATGGACTTGGTAACCTTGGCTACTGTCTCCTTATTGACCATCCCTGCTTTTAGAGTTGTGCTTATGATTCCAGTTCCCAAGGGTTTGGTGAGCACTAGTTTATCCCCTGCCTTAGCTCCAGAATTAGTTACCATCTGTTTCGGGTGCACGATGCCGGTGACAGAAAGACCATACTTTAACTCAGTATCGTCTATGCTATGCCCGCCGACCAGTGTCACTCCCGCCTCACGCATCTTGTCCAGCCCACCCCTGAGGATATTTTCTAAAACCGAAATATCCAGAGACTTTGCCGGAAAGCAGACCACATTCAAGGCCGTAAGCGGCTTACCGCCCATAGCATAGACATCACTCAACGCATTGGCAGCGGCAATCTGGCCGAAAGCGTAGGCATCATCGACTATAGGGGTGAAGAAATCGATGGTCTGGATGATAGCCATATCCTCTGTTAACTTATAGACACCAGCATCGTCCAGACTTGCCATACCTCGAATCACGTTCGGGTCAGAAATTAAGGGCAAGCTGCATAAGACTTTGTGTAGGTCACCCGGACCTAGCTTGGAAGCTCAGCCGGCACCACGAACACTTTGAGTTAGGCGGGGAGACACCCTTTTATCCACTTAGCTCCTCCCTCAACGATTATACTAGGGATTTTAGCAGACGGTAGATAGAAAGAGCAACTTTGATGCCGAATCTGCCACGCTAGGAATGATTAAGGGTAAAAGTGGAACTAAATATGCTATAATGTGCGGGAGATGGAGAGTAAATTTCAGCGCCTTCCCAGCGTGGACAGGTTGCTCTCTGAGGGTCGGATTAAGCAGCTTCAAGAGAGCTACCCGCGTGTACTAGTTGTGGACCTGATTCGTCAATGCCTGGAACGGGGGCGGCTCTCCATCGCTTCGGGGAAGCCATGCCCTTCCATCGATGAGATAGTAGAGTCTGTTTGCGCCCAGGCATGGGCTTTGTCACATCCCCGCCTGCGCCCGGTGATAAATGCGACTGGGGTAATACTGCACACCAACCTGGGTCGAGCGCCGCTCAGCCAAGAGGCGATAGTAGCTATGGATGCAGTTGCCAAGGGATACTGTAACCTGGAGTTCGACCTTGATAGTGGAACAAGGGGTTCTCGCCACAGCCACATCGAGCAGATTTTATGCCAGCTAACTGGGGCTGAGGCGGCACTGGTGGTAAACAACAATGCTTCGGCGGTGCTACTAGCCCTTACCGTCCTGGCTAGGAGGAAGGAGGTAATCGTCTCTCGGGGTCAGGCGGTAGAAATCGGCGGCGGCTTTCGTATCCCTGAGGTAATGCGCCAAAGCGGAGCCAAGCTGGTTGAAGTAGGAACCACTAATTGTACCTACGTGGCTGATTATGAACAGGCGATTAACCCCGGGACAGCAGCGCTAATGCGAGTTCATTCTAGTAACTTCAGGCTGCTGGGGTTCACTTATAGTGTTACCCTTGAGGAGCTGGTGGCGCTTGGCCACCGTTACCACCTTCCTGTGTTCGATGACCTGGGTAGTGGCTGTTTGCTGGACACCACCAAGTTTGGCCTTGACCCTGAACCTATGGTTCAGCAAAGCATCGCCCTCGGTGTTGGACTGGCCTTATTTTCCGGGGATAAGCTCCTTGGAGGTCCTCAAGCCGGGATTATCGTGGGTAAGAAGCAGCTTATTGATAAATTAAAGAGACATCCACTAGCTCGGGCGGTGCGAATTGACAAGATAAGACTAGCTGGCCTGTTAGCTACATTGGTTCATTACTTAAAGGACGAAGCAGTAAACAAGCTCCCGGTGTGGCGCATGCTCTCGACATCTCTGGAGGAAATCGAGAAGCGAGCCAGGCTCTGGGCCCAGGCTCTGGATGGCTCAGCTCGGATAATAGAAGGAGAGTCCATGATAGGAGGCGGTAGCCTGCCCGGGGGTACTCTGCCTACCAGACTCCTAGCCCTTGGGGGACAGGGTAAGAGAAAAAACAAAGCTCTAGCTCAGGCAATAGCTCAAAGGCTGCGGTGCCTGGAACCTCCGATTGTGGGGCGCATCAGTGGTAATCTCTTGCTCCTCGACCCACGCTCCGTCCTTCCCGAAGAAGATGAGACTGTACTCAAGGCACTTTGTAGCGTAATT
>Ga0114930_10004923_pt1 | contig 11114 bp, 11 predicted proteins | sample AnhtaG_FD_87300 | JGI IMG/M metagenome (GOLD analysis project Ga0114930, IMG submission 87300) | Deep subsurface microbial communities from Anholt, Denmark to uncover new lineages of life (NeLLi) - Anholt_01485 metaG | ecosystem: Environmental > Aquatic > Marine > Oceanic > Sediment | place... | reverse complement strand
GCGTTTTTCCAAGAGGGTACTGCAAAGAAACCATATTGCCCGGTTATTGGTGACCGCGCTTTTGCTGCGGTTGCTGCCAAATAGTCACGCAAAGGCAAGGACCATACGCAGAAGTCCACACTTGGAGGCCATTGCGAAAGCTGATGTTATCGCGGGAATAAGCGCCGGCGACAGCTTTAGCGACCTTTACGGAACAAAGAGGTTCATGTACGTTACTCTCCCGTTACTCCTCGTTGTTTTCCTCGGCAAACCTCTGGTGTTATTACCACAGACATACGGCCCATTTAACTCACGGCTATCCAAGAAAATCGCGCGTTTTCTGCTGAGTCGCGCCGGCACAGTATATTCTCGCGACAAGGCCAGCATTCACGATGTCCAAAAACTTCTCGGTAAGGCACGATCAAATGGGGGCCTCTTGTTCTCTCCAGATTTAGCATTTGCGCTGGAGCCTTACAAGCCTAAGGTTATTGACGTAGGTCCACTACTAACTGCGAAAACCTCCGAGTCCATCACTGTCGGCTTGAACATCAGCGGCCTTCTATATAGCGGCGGTTATACTCGTAACAACATGTTCGCCCTGAAGGCCAACTACAAACAAGTGCTGTACACAATTATTGATGAGCTTATGCACAATGACCGGGTCCTTCTTCTATTGGTGCCGCATGTAGTTGGCCCTGAGCAGAATCTGGAAAGTGACAAAGCTGCATGTTCAAAAGTATATGAGCAGGCAATCGAGAAGTACCCAAACAGAATATTTGTCGCAAGAGGTACGTATGATCAAAGCGAGATAAAGTATGTCATAAGCTTGTGCGATTTCTTCATAGGTTCGCGGATGCACGCTTGCATCGCAGCCCTTTCGCAGTCTATCCCAGCCGTTGGCCTTGCTTACAGCAAGAAATTTCAAGGCGTATTTGAAACGGTAGGCGCCGGCGACCTCGTGGTGGACATGCGTCATGCTGAAACTGAAAAAATACTGTCTACAATTACTAACGCTTTTGAACATCGTGACATAACCGCACGACATCTAAGAACCATTATCCCCCAGGTACAAAAGCAAGTCCTAAACATATTTGAAGGCGTTCTGTGACGCAGACATACATTGAAAATGTTGGGCCGGTTGTTAGCTGGCAGCTTTGTGTGGGCTGCGGAGCATGTGTTTATGCCTGCCCCACGGATGCTATCCGGTTGGTCGATTTGGCGAATCAAGGTCTGCGACCAACCGTGGACTCGAGCCGATGCCAGAAATGTGGTAGCTGCGTTAGAGTCTGCCCTGGGATTGAGGTGTCCCACCAGCCTTTCGACAGCGAGACAATCCCTGAGCTGCGTGAGGCCTGGGGACCCATTTTAGCGATATGGGAAGGGTACGCGACGGAACCTAAAATACGCTTTCGCGGTTCTTCAGGTGGTGTGGTAACAGCATTGTCTCTATTTTGTCTGGAAAAGGAAAAAACCTCAGGTGTGCTTCATATAGGAGCCGACTCAGAAATCCCCTGGCACAATGCACCAGCTTTTAGCAAGAGTAGGCAGGAGCTTTTGGCCCTTAGTGGTTCACGATACTCTCCGGCTGCGCCCTGCAGAAAACTTGATTGGATTGAACAGGCTGAATCTAATTGCGTTTTCATTGGCAAGCCATGCGACGTTGCTGCACTTCACAAGGCACAGATGAACAACCCGGCACTTGCCTCAAAAGTAGGACTGATGATCTCCCTTTTTTGTGCCGGGACCCCTTCTACTCAGGGTACAACAGTGCTCTTGGGTGCGCTTGAGGTAGAGGCTCATGATGTTGCGGAACTCAGGTATCGTGGCTACGGCTGGCCTGGCAGGACCACAGTGAAACTCAAAGGAACTAACGGTGAGCAGCGTAGCATGAGCTACGAAAAGGCCTGGGGCGACATCCTCTGCAAATACGGACAGCGAAGATGTCGTCTCTGCCCGGACGGGACAGGTGAATTCGCAGATATTTCCTGCGGTGACCCATGGTACAGAGAATCCGGACCTTCAGAATTAGGTTGGTCCCTTATACTGGCCAGGACAAAGAGAGGCAAACATATCCTGCAAAAAGCAGTACAAGATGGCTACGTGACATTGTCCCGAGTTAAACCCAGCGTCTTGCCACAGTCGCAGAAATCTCTGCTCGCAAAAAGGCGTAAGCTCTGGGGACGCCTATTGGGGCTGCGAATGCTGGCAATGCCAAGGCCTCAGTTCGCAGGTTTTTCTTTGCGGCCTAACTGGCGCACTTTGCCAATGGGTGAGAAGCTTAAATCAGTGCTGAGCACGTTGGTTCGCTCCGCATACAGAAAATTCCTCAATCTAAAAGGGCTTTGTCCAAGACGGGACAGGCCAAGAAATCCGGAATCTCAGGCATGCAAATGGCAAACACGTCTTCAAAGGTGACTTCATGCAAGGTGTGACACTCTCTATTGCGTTAGCAGCCAGTGCCGTACTGTTTGTTCTACCAGTCAAGTACTGGCTCGTAGTCTATATGGCAACCGTTGCATGGTATCCGTCGTACTTGACAGTCAAAATAGGGACCGTCGATTTTAGTGTCACGCGCATTGTTATTTTGGCGATATATGCGAATTTGTTCCTGCAAACCGATTTACCCAAGCGATTCAAATTCATGTGGCTGGATAAGCTGATCATAACATATTTCCTGTGTCAGATCGCAGCGGGAGTTATTACAACGTCGTCGCTGATAGCGTTTCTGGAAAATCGTGCCGGCGCAGTTTTTGATATGGTTTTACCTTACTTTGCTGTACGTATGATAATTAGGAGCAGGAGCGAATATCTGACGTTGTTAAAATCGATACTAATAATTGCCGTCCCTTTGACGGTGGTTGGTTTCTACCAATCCTCAACCGGCCACAATCCTGTTAGCTTCTTGAGAAAATACCACGCTTGGAACATCACTCACATCGCAGTAAGAGCAAGGCATGGCTTCTACAGGGCCAATGTCACTTTCCCTGAGGAGATTATGTTTGGCCTTTTCTTTGCAATGCTCGGCCCAGTCTGCGCAGGAATTCTGGGCTATTCAAAGAAATACAGGACGCTTTGGGGGATGGGCTTAGGGTTGATGGGTGTCGGCCTTTTTTCATCCATGTCGAGCGGACCTATGCTTGCGGCTGTATTATCTATCCCGTTTATCGCTTTTTATCGCTGGCGCAGGCATTGGAAGCCAGTGGCAATGATAATTATCGTAATGTGCGGCTCCATAGAAATCATTAGTAATCGGCACTTCTATGATGTTCTTGGCGGATTTACCTTCAATCCAGCCACTGCTTGGTATCGCAGCAGACTAATCTCGGTTGCATTATATGAGGGGGGCATGTCAGGACACTGGCTCACTGGCTTCGGCTATTTTGTCGACCCCGGCTGGGGACCTGAGATTGATGGGCGAGGTCACACAGATTTGGTTAATCACTATTTGCTGATCTTGTGTCGGTACGGACTTATAGGGCTATTGCCATTTCTTGCCGTGGCCGTCGCGGTGGTCAAGAGGTTAGTCTATGCGTACAGGCTGACAGTATTCGTTTCAGACAGGTGGCTGATTTGGTGCTTGGCCGCAGCGCTATTCGGATTATCAGGAGCTATGGTATCGGTTTCACTATTTGGCCAGCCACGAACAATTCTTTACATCTTACTCGGCTTCTGTGGAGCCATGCCTGTGATAGTAGCCGCGCCAAATCCTATGCCAAGGCTGAGAACCGATGCTGATTTGCTATGTGAGCACGAACCTATGCTCTCATTTGGTGGTTCTGCCATTCGTTGATCATAGGCGGTGGTCAGAATGATTGATGTGTCAATTATTATAGTCAACTGGAACACCAAGCACTTTCTGCAAGAGTGTCTTACATCCATATACGAACAGGCTGGCCATGTCAATTATGAGATTGTCGTCGTTGATAATGGTTCGACCGACGGCTCAGCGGCAATGCTTAAGACCAAATTTCCCAAAGTCGCCCTGATAGAAAATGATGAGAATCGTGGCTTTGCTGCAGCTAATAATCAAGGTATGGCTATTGCAACGGGAAGGTATGTCTTGTTGTTGAACAGTGATACATTGGTGCTTGACCAAGCCATTGCCAAAACAGTTTCGTTCGCAGACAATAACCCGAAGGCAGCCATCGTGGGCTGCCGTGTGCTGAACCCGGATAGAACACTGCAGCCGACATGTTTCATGTTTCCATCTGTGCTGAATATGCTGTTGTCGAGCAGCTACTTGTACAAACTCTTTCCAAAGAGCAAGCTCTTCGGGCGCGAACGGATGACCTGGTGGAGCAGAAACGATATTAGAGAAGTTGATGTAGTTACTGGTTGTTTTATGCTCGTCCGACGCCAAGCAATTGAGCAGGTAGGTACGATGGATGAGCGGTTCTTTATGTACGGTGAGGAAACCGATTGGTGCTATAGGTTCAGGCAAGCCGGATGGAAGGTATTATTTATGCCTGGTCCCGAGGTTGTCCACATTGGCCGCGCCAGTACTATACAAATAAAGCCCGAAATGGTTCTACAGAAACGGGCTAGCATATTGCTGTTTCTAAAAAAGCATAAGCGCTGTGTGTCTTATAGCTTAGCATGTTTGCTTGTAGCTTCATTCTTCCTTTTGCGGATTCCCTACTGGCTAATAAGGGCAGCTTGTTCGAAGAACACAAAGCGCTCGGATTTACAAACGGCTACAACTTATGCCACAGGCGCTGTTGGAGCTCTTTTCGGATGCCGAGGCTTGCGTTTAAGAGATCAACAATTGGATTGAATGCATGGAAAGAATGGACGTGATATGTTTCGGTGGCGAAGATTGGTGGTACCATAATCGCGGGCATATCGATATGCAGTTGATGCGACGATTTGCCCGACTGGGGACCGCTCTTTACGTCAATTCAGTCATTATGCAAAAGATAGGAATAGGAAGTGGCACGCGATTCGCGCACAAGCTCATCCGGAAGACAAAAAGTATTCTTGCCGGGCTAAAGAGAAGCGACGCTGGGTTCTGGGTCTATAGCCCCCTTTCGCTTCCGGTACAGCATATTGGGTGGTTGAAGCCAGTAAATGAGCTCATGTTGTGTAAGCAACTAAGCTTTGTCACTCGAAAGCTACAGATGCGAGACCCGCTGGTCTGGGTAGCTTGTCCGGCAGCCTGCGACGTAGCTATAGACACGAGAAAGGTGAAGTTAGTCTACCAGCGAACCGACCGGTTTGAGGAGTATCCCAACGTGGATATAGGAGTAATTAGAAAGCATGACCAAAGATTAAAAGCCAGAGCGGATCTAACAGTGTTCGTCGATCGAGCTTTATACGAAGAAGAGGCAAGCTGTTGCAATGCGGCGATGTATTTAGACCATGGAGTCGACTATGGACTATTTGCCGGGCTGCAAAACAACAAAGAAATACCTGCGGATATAGAGGGCATAAAGAGGCCGATTGTTGGGTTCTTCGGCGGGATTGACGGTCACACCTCTGATATTGCGCTGTTAGAAAAGACAACCGAGCTTTTGCCTGAGATGAGTTTTGTGTTTATTGGGAAAGCATCGGTGGATTGCAACGGTTTACTCTGCAAAGAAAATGTTTGGATGTTGGGGCAAAAGCCCTATGAGCAAATACCGCACTACGGCGAATGCTTTGATGTGGCGATCATGCCGTGGAAGCAGAATCGCTGGATAGAAGCGTGCAACCCGATCAAACTAAAAGAATATCTGGCATTGGGTAAACCTGTGGTCAGCACACCTTTTGCAGAACTTAACAAGTATCTTGATGTCGTCTACGTAGCTAAGAACCCTGGCGATTTTGCAGAATGTATAAGGAAGGCATTGGCTGAAGACGGCCCCGAACGTGTTGCAGCCAGAAGGAAAAAGGTCGAGAAGGCTTCCTGGGACAGCAAGGCGGAACAAGTCTTAGGACTTCTGTTCGACAATAAGAAATCTAATCAGGGTGAACCGGTTAATGTGTAGAGACAGAAAACTAAGAATCTGTCTTGTAGGGTCGGCTGGAGGACACATGAGTCAGCTACTGAAGTTGCGAGAGGGCTGGAAAGGACACCGCACTTTTTACGTTACAACAGCGAATCTTGTTAAAGAAAAACTTCAGAAATACGGTAATGTCCGTGTTGTTGGCCAGTGCAATCGTGAACATCCTTTGCAGGTCATTCAGGTGCTCTTTCGGTGCCTTAGAATCATTCGCCAAGAGCGTCCCGATGTCATCGTGAGCACAGGGGCAGCCCCCGGCCTGTTAATGTGCCTGGTGGGGAAGCTTTCCGGCTCAAAAGTCGCGTGGATAGATAGCATTGCCAATGTTGAGAGATTGTCTCTCAGCGGCCGGATGGTGAGGCCTTTCGCCGATTTGTTCTTGACTCAATGGCCAGAGCTATCTGAACCGCGTGGAAATGTTGAATACGTGGGGGCAGTGATATGATCTTTTTGACGGTGGGGACACAGTTTCCGTTTGACCGTCTCGTGAAAGCTGTAGATGATCTGCTTGACGGAGACTTGGTTAACGAAAAGATTTTCGCCCAGATTGGCGACAGCTCATATCGGCCGCGCAACTTCAAAGTCGTCTCATCCTTAGAAAAGCGTTTTTTTGCCTTTGAAATTGGGTTTGATTGGGTTTGTTTGGGTTTGTATTGGCTTTGGGTTTTGGCATTATATTGGCTTTGATTGGGTTCGTTTTGGGTTCGTTTTCACTAAGTGTCGAATTGGGTTTATTTTCATAATCCTTTAATAATACTTGATTTGCGTTCATTTGGGCTTTCTCGAAATTGGGTTCGTTTTGCATAATTAAGGGAATAATTGGTTGGCAAATTGGGCGGGATAGGTGGTTTGTTCATCGGCGCCGTTGGGATTATCCAGATTTCGTATGAGGCGCAGTCTTTGGAGCTCGAATATGGTTTTGTAGAGGCTGTTCTCGATTCGGCGTTCATACATCAGGAGACGGTCGAGAACCCTTGCATGTGAGAAATCCTTTATTGCCAAACGGCCAAGAGCCAGATCGGGAGCCGGGGCGGACGGGGCGGTTTGGGATTGGTCGCGGTTTTTGAAAAGCAGGGATTGGGTGAGTTTGGCCAATGGGCTGGACGTATTATTTGCGTTCAACGCGTCTATGGTTTGGGCCTGGATGCGGCCGACCCGTTTTAGGCGCCATGAAAGAATGACAATGCGTTCGGCTAACATGGATTCCATAGGGCTGCCGGGGGCCAGCTCGCTTAGTATGCGGTCTCGGTATAGACAGAAATCGGCCTGGTTTTCTGAGCTGATTACGGTCTGACGGGCAAAGAGGCCGTGTTTGACGGAGTTCTGTGAGGCTGCGGCCTTGCCTTCGCGGGTGCATGGGCCGGTCGATTTTTGGGCGTTACGCTGGTTGCCGAGTATTTGGGCTTCGGTGGCCATTGTAAGTCCTCCGAATTTACGATTGACGATTGAGTATTCACTAATGACTAATTTGACTGGGCCTGCTGGCCCCGGGACCGTGCCACGCTGTGGCTTAGAGACATGCAATCTGAAATGTCTATTTATCTCCGCCTGAGGGCGGGTTATCGTTTGCCTGCTGGCAAACATACGGGTATTTTAACACATTTGCAAACAAAAGTCAACAAAAAAAACGACCGAAAAAGCACCTTTTTTGGTCATCCTTTTTCCTATTGAAATGCGAACTCTATCTCCTATAATCTCCCTAACGTGTGCGGAATTCCTTGTGTTGACGGGAATTGCGGTTTTTTAGGTGGATAAATTGCAGGTTTTGACGAGTTTTCTGGAGATAGATTTGGAATTTGTGGAGCATTGACAATTCGGTGGTCGATTTATACAATGAGTTGACATTGGTTGTGGTAAAGGAGACGATAGAGATTATGAACCTTACAGGGAAAAAATTCATCTTGCTGCTTTTATATTCACCTACCACTACTGGGGATAAAGTGAATGTCCCAATTGCCGGGAGAACAAGGCTGATGAAGATGGGATTTCTGTTTAAGAAAGAAGTCTTGAGCGACTTTCAAAAGGATAGAACTTTTGACGAGGTCGTTCTACCGGAGTATTTCGCGTGGAAGTACGGCCCCTTTTCAGGGGAATTGTTAAATGATCTCGAATTTCTTGTAAATCAGGAATACATCAAGTCCCAAAGTGGAAGTTCACCAATTCGTGCCGAATTGGATGAAGCAGAATTCGGAGAATACGACTTTTGGGTCGAAGACATGGATGAATTCCGTGTTAGGGAATATAATGAGGAAGTTTTCGAGCTTACCAAAGAAAAGGGTTTGCCAAAGGCAAAAGAAGTATGGGATGTACTGTCAGAGAACCAGCAGAAATATCTGATAGAATTTAAGAAAGTACTGAATAGTGCATCTTTGAATAGAATATTAGAGTACGTCTATAAGAAGTATCAGAAAGACGGATATATTGAGAAATCGCTTGTCAGAGAAAGGTTTCTGGCGTAATGGAAATCCTCGGCTTTGTGTTAGGAGCCCTAAATGTTTTAATTTCGGCTATTGGTGTTATTGCTGTGATAATGACAAAGGTCAATGACCGATTAGCCGATGCAAGCTCAGCCATTAAAAAGGAAGTGCGATCTGTCTATCTTCAGCTTGGAAACACTGCTGCGGCTGCAATTGCTGACACCGAGTTGGAGACAGGAGGAATTCCCGACCCTAATTATCAGGGAGTTGAAAAGGCTGCAAAAGAAATAGAAAGGTTACACTGTCGCAGCGTGATAGATTTAATAAAGTTAAATAGAATTAAGTGGGTTGCAGATCGAGTGATGAGGTTGGTGGTCTTTATTGTAGTTATTGTAATAACGTCAGTAGCAGTAGGCGTATGCGTTGCTAAAGAAAATCAATTTATTCTCAAAGTTGTTTGTATAATTGGAATCCCTGTTATTGCCCTGTTTTGCAATTTAGCGTTTTTGGGATGGTTTGTGAATCAAATGAGCTATTTGAAGAAAGTGATTAACGAATACGAAAATTCAGAATATTGACCATGTGTGAAAAAACTATAGTAAATGCCGTTGTTAATGCACTCGCATGCAGAGGTTTTAGATATGTAGCGACAGAGGTTGCCAATTTTTATCGGAGTGCTGATATAGGAGCGATTGATAACGAGGGAAAAATCTGGGCAATCGAATGTAAAGTTTCAAGTATTGGACGAGCGATAGAGCAATCTAAAACACACAAACTTTCTGCCGATAAGGTTTTTATTGCAACATTTCGCAAGAACACAAGGGAAGATACGCTTAGTAAAATTAGAGAGGCAGGCATAGGTTTGCTGTACGTTACACCAGATGGTTCAATGAGTGAACCTGTTGAAGAACCAAAGGAAAATAGCCCTTGGAGTTTAGCACGTGAACGGTTTTTGACAAGAATAATGGAGGGAGTTTAGTGGGTACCCATATCTACCATTATAATATGCACGCCGAAAAACGCTATTTCTTGGGGCCAGAACATCATAGCTTATACGATATGATTGCTCTAAATGGGAATATTGTATCTCATACTGCCGAAGGAGTTGCTGGTTTCCTGGCAACGGCTGGAAAAGAGTTTTATATAGACCCACAGACGCATGCTTTTCAGCACGCAACCATTCATCTGAAAAGAGACATCAGCGATAAAGAAGCCGGGGAGCCGCGAAAATACGAATTCAAACCATCCATTAAAAAGTTGGCAAGAGAGCGATTGGGGGGTGCTTTTTCTTCCGTGATCGACAACGATAAACCGATTGAGCCAACCGCTTTTTTGGATAGTAATGGCAAGATTCGTAAGGAGGCTATTGATACGATTTGCCAGAGCGTCGGAAATTTTCAACTGAATACAATGCTTGATGAACTTGATGATGAAGCAAAAGAATTTATAGGAGAAGCGTCCAACTTACAACCCAAATTTGTAGTGGCACCCTATTTCTATCTTTCCCCTCACCGTTGGAGAGAATGGCTTCAAATCAACATAGCTTGTTACAATAGAACAAAAGCACTTTTTACAGGCTTACCAACCTATCTGGCTCTCGTAACGTCACAAGAGGTAGCAGAGAAACACGAGGAGATTGTTAGCGCCATATGTACAGTAAAACCTGATGGAATTTTGTTATGGATTGAGAGCCACGTCGAAGAAACATTAGCAGAATCGCAGGTCGAAGATTACATTAAGTTGTTGCAGGGATTAAGAAAAGCCGCTGGAACAATATACAACTGTCATGGAGGATACTTATCTGTTTTGTTATGTCATTCTGATGCCGGAACGCTTTTAGATGGGATGGCGCATTCGATGAACTATGGTGAGCATAGAGCGGTAGTACCAATCGGTGGCGGGCTTCCGATGGCTCAGTTCTATTTACTGTCGGTCCATTCAAGGCTCAGGTATGCTGACGCGGCTAGTATAATACAGCCAAAAGGGTGGCTTAAGTCGGTAGGACAATATAGAGAAAATGTGTGTATGTGTCATCAGTGTCAGGAACTGCTTAATGAAAAAGGGGGAGCAGAAGCAGCCTTTGTTGAATACGGGAGAAGTAATCCGGTTACTATTACGAGGCGTTCGGGAGCGATCGTAAGATTAGAGTATCCAACAAAAGGAGCTAAACAGGCAGCAACTCGTCACTATCTTTACAACAAGGCAAAAGAATTCGACGATGTTCAGAAGAAGAGTTTCAGCGAACTTTTGGAAAACCTGCAAAACACATACAATGAAATCACTTCAGATTCGGGAGACAGCTTTGTATCACATTTGCTTACCTGGCACAAAGGATTGGATGGGTCAATCTCGTAATATGTGTTAAGTAGGCCAGAATGGATTTTCGAGGAAGGCAACGGAGATAGGGACAGTTGGTCTGTCAAAACTGCTGCTCTCGGCGGAGTGTTAGCGGATCGCGCTTTGCCCGGGTCATTTTCTGCTTTCTTAGAAAGGTGCCGGTCAAATGAATTGACAGTGCACGCAGTCAATGTGGCTGGAGCAGCACTCGATTTGGAAACAGAAGAAGGGTTGCTGAACTTCTGTAAGGCAGCGCTTCCACAAATTCAAAATTCAGGATTGAGAACTCGAAATTCGGGCATGGTTCAAACAGCTCAGATTCTGGGTAACATTGATTTGTGGCTCCATAGTGGGTGGCAGCCTCAAATCCGAAGGATTTGGGGATGGTTACGCCCCTTTT
>Ga0114930_10004922_pt1 | contig 11114 bp, 11 predicted proteins | sample AnhtaG_FD_87300 | JGI IMG/M metagenome (GOLD analysis project Ga0114930, IMG submission 87300) | Deep subsurface microbial communities from Anholt, Denmark to uncover new lineages of life (NeLLi) - Anholt_01485 metaG | ecosystem: Environmental > Aquatic > Marine > Oceanic > Sediment | place... | reverse complement strand
TATTCCGGATAAAAACAACGCTGAAATCGTTCTGACTTCTCCCCTCCTGTTTGCTGCGGGCCCTGAATCTCAAGTCTTTAAATTTTCAAAGCAAAAGAGCCAAAAGGGAAAAAATAAAGATATTTCTCTTGGGAATGTCTACAAATACCTGCCTAAAAACCACAGTCTTGTTGTTAGAGAGATTGGGCCGGAAACAAAGAATTTTCTTGCTGTGCTTCCTGTCACTTTCTCAGGCGGTCCAGCTCCTGAGATTGAGTTCATTGTCCGACTCCACCCCAAACCTGAGGGTGAGGCGATCGTGCTACCAATACAGATCATCGATGTTCAAGCAATACGCGACAATAAAGATATCATGATGATTGAAATGAAGCTTCCGGATTTGGTGAGGGGTGAGTACGAACTTGAAATCGAGGCCATTGAGAAGAATACATCTGCTAGTTTCTCAGTCCGGAGGTCCCTCAAAATGAAATAAAGGGGGCGGGATATAGCAAACCATAAATCCTCAATTCCTTTCGACAATTCTGTATTCGTAGACACATGATTCATTCTGCGAATCGATAAGATATATCCGATCATCGTAAATGGAAAAATTGTTAAACTTGACATCAGGGGAAGGTACTTTAAACAGGAGAATACCACTAGAATCAAATACATCGAATTCATAGCAGTCGGTTAAGTTTTCTTCATCATCAAATGTCAGGAACTTATTCGGCTGCTTAAGAAATGTCAATACCCATATCCTGTTTTTATGATCAATGTAAATTCCCTTCGTTACGGATGAAACGGATGGCCAAGAAAATTCGCTTTCCATATCACCGCTTTTAAATATTTCTACTTTCACTTCATTTTTTATTTCATAAGGAAGATATCTGTCAGTAGAAAAAATCATTTCACCGTCGGGTGAGTATTTGCTGATTCTATTTTGGTGCGCGTAGGCTATATATATGTTGTCTTTGTTATCTTTTGAAAAATAGACAATATTAGCATTTAACATTAACCGTGGATTATCATACTGTTTAACAGCACCGAATGAACGGATAATCATGCCTTTTTTATCATAAATGGATAACAATTTATGTTCTCCTGAATCAGCCCACGCTGAAGGGTGGCTCGGCAGAATCACACGCGATCCTGAGAGGACTGCCATTCCGGATGTTTTATATTGTGCTCCAATGCTGCCAAAGACAGCGATAGTATCGGGTTTGAAGTCGTCTTCATAACTCCCGTCAAGTGAAAGCATAGAAATTTTAGAATCAGCGACATACAGCTTATTCCTACTCAGATTCAGTCTTAAGCAAAACGGAAAAATGAAATCACCGGGCCCCTGACCTTTTTGCCCGAAGGATGAAATATATTCATGATCCTTATTATACCGCTTCACGGTGCTGCCGCTCCTTTCAAGAATGAGAATGTCCCCGTTTGAAAGCCGGGCTGCATCCACCGGATCATACAAAATATCTTTTTCTTGTTTGCCTTCCAGTTTTCCGATTTTTCCGATGAGTTCCAGTTTCACACCAGGAGTATCTCCAAATTGTGGGGCGTGATTATGGACATACCTGACGCCATCGATTACTTCGACCGTGAATAATGAGGTATCGATTGATGAATCATTGCTGCATACTATCAGCAAAATGGATATCAAACCGGCAATCAGGGCTACATGGATTAGACGTTTCATATCATGCTCCTCTTAACTGACAAACATATTTTAAATAAATATTCAGAATTTATCTTGAGGAATCTATTATTCCCACTTCATCTTGTAAACAACTAACTCCATATAACCACTCTCCTTTTCTCTAATGCAGTAGAAGCGGTTATTGCCGGCCTTCGCCCTATTCAAAGAATCCCCGGGATATATCCAATTCCCGTGTCCTGCCATGCTCTTTCTTGCGATGAATTGACCATCAGAGTTAAAAATATCATGCATATATTCATTCTGTTTATCGCCTTTTTCATAAGTCTTTACATAAAGACGTCCCTCATCATCAAGAAAAAAGTAATGGAAGGGGGGCATTTTATCCGGGAAGACAAGCCTGTTTTCGTAGCGGCCGATATTGGCGAGCCAATTTTCCTTGAACTCGTCTGGAACATCGGCAGGCTTGTATTCTTTCCTGATTTTTTTCAATAAGTTTCCATCCAGATCATAAACCAAAATTTCATATCCTCTTTTTTCGTTCCCCACATATACCATCCCATCCGAAACTTGATAGATAAAAACTCGGGGTGTGAATACCTTTTTCTGCTGAGTAAAGGCAACAACCTTACCATGATCGCACCTGTCGAGTTCCCTTATTGTATCAAAATTGGGATCGGTCAGATGGAGAATGTGCTGGCGGTGTTGTGATTCAGGATCGAAATACTCACCATATTTGAGATAATTCCCATTTTCCAAAGGGAAAAAGCCAAAATTGCCCAAAACATCTACTGATAGAATGTGTGTTTCTCTAACTAAAACTCCGTCTCTATCGAAGATATATAACTTTTTCGTGTTCTCATCTTGAATCGGGATCTGATCTTTGTCGGTTATATACAGAAGCATCGGAATTTGGATCTCACCCGGACCTTGCCCTCTCTTTCCGATTGCCTTCAGGAAATTACCAATTTCGTTAAACTTGTAGACCACATTAAGATCATTCTCTCGTCTCTGGAATAAATATATATTCCCTTCAGAATCAACATCATAGCTACCTATGTCAGTGACTCCCACCTCTGCAATCTCATCTCTTTCCGTATCAATCGTGAATTCTTCCTCAAGATGGAGAGTGGAAGGTTTCCCTTTGATTTTGTAAGGCTCTATATGATTGATGACAACTTCCACACCGTTTTCCATAATCCTTTTCACATTCTCTTGTTCTGTACCACATTGAAATAAAAAAGATAGAGTGATCAAAAGAAAAACGATCTTGTTCATATCCTCTTGGTTATTTTTCAGTTTTTAGCGTCACTTCTTTCCATGCCCAATCGTCATCTTTTTCCATTACGAGTGAGCCAATCTTCCAAGTTCCTCTTCCTTCATCGTCTTTCAGGTTGGAACCTACGCTGTAGACTATAAATCCCGAATCCTGCTTTTTGTAGATAAAGGGATGCCCAGTGAAGGGATCAACGGGTACTTTCTCTAGTATCACAGGAGACAATTCAGCTAACTCTTCAGGGAAATCTCCGTTCAGGTTCTTGTAGATCTTGCAGGCTATCCCGATCCGTGCTGTATCAAACATAGCGTCAAGTGTAGCTTTTTTAAACAGCACGGTTGCTACATTGGGGACAAGTGCTCCTGCCATCTTGTAGTACCATGGTGTCGAAAATATCTTCCGCTCAAGCTCTTTAATATCTCCCGAGGAATAATACGGCGCCTCCGCAGTCTTGAGTATGAGATCGTATTTCCTTGTCATCCAGATAATCTCACTCTTATAAATTGGCCGCAACAACCAATAGAAGATATCTCCGGCCATACCTATATTCAAATCGTATTCCCCCTTTAAATATAGAAGGGAAGATTCTAATCCAAGAATTCTTTCTGATTCAAGAGCCCAAACCAATCCTTCTCTCCATGGTGAAGAATCCCATTCTCTAAGGATCTTTTTCAGGGTTTCTGTTTCAATCTCTCTGTCGGAGATGATATAGTTCATACAAACAGCGACTTGTTTCGTGCATGCCATTCCAACCAGATAGCTAATCAAAAATGGCTCCTGGAGATACAGCTTTAAAAACTTTCTTGCGGCCAGGCATTGATTTATGGCTTCTTCAACGTTTCCATCCTCAGCTTTGATCACAGCATCGATGCCTAAAAGCCGAGTACCTTGTATCATTTGAATAGCCGTTGCAATCCTAAGATCATCACCGAGAATATCCCATTGTTCCTCATACTTAAAACACGGTTTGGTGGAAGCTTCCAAGATGAAACTCAGGGCCTCTTGATTCTTGGTTATCAGATCCCGCATCTGATCTTTTGTTTCTTCTTCCAAAGGCTTCCCAGAAAAAAGATCATCGATAACTTGTCCCAAGATTGCTCTTTGTTCCCTCTCGATAGAAAGAGTACCTTCTGCTATCTTCCAATCCAAGGCAGCGTTATCCCGGGGATTGCATTCCGGTTCGATGTCTCTAATGGTTAATGGAATCCCATCTGATTTCCTCTGATCCAAGAACTTCTCTAATTTTTTCCCATTTGAATAATTGAATACAGCCCGCACTACCAGCCCCAGAGCAATGAAAGCCACCAAAAATATCCCAATCCATGTCATAATTTTTTTTAGCCTATATCCCATTGATTCACTCCTTGAGTATATCCATGATACTCTGATAGCTTGTTAATTTAGCTGCCGTCTTTTTAGTCTTATAATGCCGGATCACCCATTGATTAAGACGTTGATCATATTCGATTTTAAAAAGCTCTTTTGTCATTTCTTGTAAGTCTTTATCTAGTATCATCTCTGAAACTTGTGAGCCATTCATTATAGATGTCAGGAAATCGTTTTCGTTGTTCTTGATCATAATGTCACAGAAAAAAGCTAATAATATCAAGGCAGAGCTTATGGCAAACAACGTCCGAAGAACGGGCGAAATCACCTGGAATTTTCTCTGCCTATAGTATGCGGTTGAAAGAATTTTTTCCCTGAGCCCTGGGGGTATTGGCTTTGGAGACAAACCCTCTAAGATTTCCTGAGTTTTATTGAAGCCTTCCATTTCAATCCTCCAATAGTTTACGGAGTTTTTCCATCCCATAGCGATATCGGCTCGTTATGGTTCCGATAGAAACATTGCAAACATTAGAAATTTCCCTGAAAGTCAATTCCTCAAAAAATTTCAGAACGATAACCTCCCGCTGGTCAGCAGGAATTTTAGCAAGGGCCTCGGCTGTGTGATTCAAAACTTCTTGATCGAATCCTCTGAGGTTTTCCTGGATGACATTAGAAAGTCTTTCGACTGAATGATGGCTTTTGAGGTTTTTCTTTCTATGTTTTAAGAAGCTTATAGCTTCATTTCTTGCTATTCGAAATATATACGCTGAAGGATTGCGTATGAACCGAAATCGCACTCTGTATCTAACAAGTCGACAAAACACTTCCTGTAAAACATCCTCTGCATCCAACGGGGAGCCTAGCTTTATTGTCAAGTAATTGTACAACTTGTCTCCTATGCTATCGAGAATCTCTTCTATTTTCATGCTGACCTATAAGCCCTGTTGCAGTCATTCTACCATACACCAAACCTGAAATTTCCACTTCATTATTTAAGACTCTAAAACGAAGTATTTTTATTTAATTAGGTGAGGATTGCCAAGGCGTTTAGCATACTCCACAGAAGACAAAGGCGAAGTCGCATCGTCTAACAGCCCATTGGTTCGTGGATGAATGTAGGGTCAGATTTTGCAGGTGACTTTATAGCGTTTGATACTTAAAAACCACTAATTCCTTATAACCATTATCTTAATGAAAAAGTCCCTCATAAATTTATACAACCTACTAAGAATTTTATTCCCTTATTGTTTCTATTCGAGTCGTAGCTTGACGAGCCTTAATCCGAAATCTTCTCTTGCCAGGGGGTTTTGCTTCCGAAGTGAGGATCTGGAACAACTTTTAGTTCTCCTTTTTTGTATAGATCTGTCAGATCTGTATAAGAGATACTGGAGAGAAGCACAACTGAAGAGATAAGGAGAATAAATTTTTTCACTTGATCCTGGTTTCTCTTATTATTTGCCCGATTGAATCCAATGTGCAAAAGATCTCTCCTATCATATATACAACCAAGATATAGAATATATTCCCTCTCCCCCTATTGGCTTTTTTCTAAATTCAGGATCAGGCTAGATTGGAAACATCATGAGTTGTGTGAATTGTGTTGAAATGTCACAGAACGACTTCAATTATCTTCTATCTCTAAAACCATAATTTTAGGAACCAAGTCATTTGTTTTTTATATGATCCCAGTTTGCAATTTTAAACCTTTTGATTTTTACTTCTCCGGTTTCGTCATTTGTATAAATATCATAGAGACGGCCATTTTCTATGATTTCAGGAGAAAAGGGGAGTTTGACTATGTACAGATAATAGCCATCCTTGTTAAAGATATCGAGTTCGACTTCATTGGTTTTATCGAAAACGGACTTAACTCTTTGAACATACAACCTTTGCTTATCATCGACGATTATTTTGTTGTAGAAAGCCCGGTTCTTCCGAAAATGAATGGTTTCTTCCACCATTCTCTTTGAAATAGGGATTTGATTTCGTTCCAAAGACTGACACGCCCTTGTGATTATGAAATCCTTATCTTTTAGGCTTATAGGGACCGGAACATCTTCCATTCGAATCCTCAGCATCGGATTTCCCTCGTTGTCGATCACATTAAGCAAGTATTCGGAAGCATAGCCATAGACGTATGTGTTAAGCCCTAAAGAAGCAAATTGAAGGCGCGGCGTATAGGCATGATTGGGAGATAATGTGAAAGTCGCGACTTCACCTACTATGATTTTAATTCCCAAATCGTTATATTCTGCAATTTTTTTTGCGATTTTGCCCTGGGAATCCATTTTGAGGATCCCTCTTAAGGCCGAATCTCTCTGGCGGAGGTCACTGTACCCTAAAATGGAGCCCTCGTCATCTACGGCAAATTCAACGAGAAGATGATCCAGGGGAAAACTTCTTTTGAATTCTCCATTTTTATCAAAAACTTGGATTTTTTTGTATTCCCGTACGTACAGATTATCTTGGGCGTCAAAACAAATCCCCAGAGGTCCGCGAAATTCACCGGGGCCTTGGCCCTTTCGGCCTATGGTCTGAAGATATTTGCCCTGGTCATCGAACTTTTGAATGCGATAATTCCCCATATCGACGACATAGATGTTTTTTTCGCTGTCCAGAGCCATTGCTCTAGCTCGATAAAATAGATAATTGCCATCATCCTCGTTTCCTATGCTGAGGTCTTCTTCCAACTCAGGAATAAACTCTCCATAATATGGTTCCTCCGGATTATTAACCACTGTTACTCCGTCTTCTTCCTCTAAAGTCCCCTGCCATTCGGCCTTTTGTTGCGCACAAGAACTAAATTGCAAAAACACAATTATCATGGCCACAGAAAGAATCTTTAGAGCATCCTTATTCATTGCATACATCCCCTTTTTGTATTATTCACCTAAAATTAACGACATCTGTCGTCAATATATTAAACGACACTTGTCGTCATGTCAAGCAAAATTACGGATGAGAAATCCATTCTTTATCAAGCGTCTCTAAGTTGAATCCAGCTTGAAACGGTGGCTAAAAAGGAATGCTCTATAAGAACAGGGCTTGATTTCACTAAAGGTATGATATATTATCATACCTGAGGTGATGTTATGGCGGCATCAAAAATTGCAATCACTATTGACGAGAAGCTGGTGAAACAACTCGATAATCTTGTTAATTCCCGAGTGTTTCCCAATCGAAGCAAGGCCATTCAACAGGCAGTTCAAGAGAAACTTAAAAGAATGGAAAAGACCCGTCTTGCAGAAGAATGCTCAAAGTTGGATCCAAAGTATGAACAATCTTTGGCTGAAGAGGGATTTTCGTCGGAGCTTGAAGAATGGCCGGAATATTAAGAGGAAATATCCATTGGGCTGATCTTAATCCAGTTATAGGAAGCGAACAGGGTGGTTTGCGTCCAGTTCTTGTATTAAGTCACAACGTTTTTAATGAGCGTTCGGGGACAATTATCGTAGCCGCTTTGACAAGTCAACCTCAAAGGGCAGGCTTCCCTTTGACTTTGGAACTCTCTGACCCAAAACTTCCTAAAAAATCCTGGGTGAAAATGAGTCAAATAAGAACCCTTTCTGTAAAACGCTTGAGGAAAAAAATCGCCAGAGCAACAGAAGAGGAACTGGCGTTGGTTATTGATGGCCTGAATGAAATTATTGGGATTTAAGTGAGGTCAGATTTTCCAGGTGACTTTGTAGCGTTTGACGACCTGATATCCTTCTTCATCTTCTTCTATGGTGTAAACCTTATTGTTTTTCCAGGTCCGGGGAAGCACACTCAACAGCGTAATCCCAATGTATTTCCCCCCGGAGTCAAAAACATCGACAAAAGTGTTCTGATTCTCTTCCAACTCATGGCCAAGCACCAGCAACTTCTCCTGATCAAAATAAAATCTATCAAAAACTGGCTTATAATCAGGAATTTTCAGTTGATCTTTAACCGTATCTGACCAGAATTTCCTCTCATTCTCATCTTCTTGAAAATGCTCTTGAGCGTAGTTTTCAACATCCTGTTTTGAGACTTTACTTTGCACCTGGTCTTTCTCTATCCGTCGAATCAATTCACCATCAGAAGAAAAAATGTGAATCCTGTATTCTTGGGATTCCGCCACATACACATTGCCCCGAGAATCCATTTTGCAGCATAGCGTTTTTTGAAAAGGGACACTTAACGCTAGCATCTTTCCTTCCTTGGTGAACATCTGCATAACAGGAATAGTGGTACGATATAAGTTCTCCATGAACTCGAATCGAGGGGAATAAACATTGACCATGTAATCAAAGACAATAAAGTTTTTCCCCGATTCCTTCGAAGTTGTGTTCATAAGAAGGATTATTTCGTCTTTTTTGGTAACACCGATTATTTTACTGACAGAATATTCCTTAAAATTGAATGAGTCGACAAAATCTCCATGTTTGTTAAAGACTGACAGCCTGTCGTTCTCCACATCGCTGATGTAAATCTTGTCTTTCTCATCGATATAAATATCATTCGGAATCTGGAGCTCACCGGGTCCCTGTCCTTTTCTTCCGATTGTTCTTATATAATTTTCATCCCGGTCAAAAACCTTCACATTTGCTTCTTTACTGTCCAATGCATAAATTCTTCCTGTTTCGTCGACTTCAACATCTCTTACCCGAGAAAATACATATTCTTCCCTTCCTTCTGCTTCTCCAATGGATAATTCCTCTTCCAGGCTCAAGATATTCTCGGAATGCAACGGCGCTTTTGGATTTTTTACAACCGTTACTCCATCCGTCTCCTCTATTGTGCCCGTCCACTCTGTTCCTTGTTTCCCACAGGATACAAATAAGAACAAAAATGTTATAGACAGAGAGAGCAAAACAGGCTTACTATTAATCTTCATTGATCCCTTCTTCATTTTCGATACTGCCCCTTTCTTCAATACATTAATACAAATGGGCAAAGTAAGTCAAAATATCTATCGGCCGAAAACTTCAATTCTATCTTATAACAGTCAGGCGGGATTTAATTTTCATCCATAAATAAAAATTTCGCCCAATGAATCGTGGGAGGGATCACAGATCAGATCTTCCATGTGACTTTGTAGCGCTTCACATATTGATAGCCTTCTTTGTCTTCTTCGACTGTATAAAGCTTTCCCTTTTTCAAAACCTCGGGCCTGCTCCTTAGGGCTATTTTTACGATGTCCCTTCGTTAATTAAGACCTTAAGGCCAGCTGGTTTTGTTTACTTCACGAAAGTTTTTTAATCCTTTATTTTATACTTAACAACTGAAGGAATATCATTTTCATCATACTCAACGATGAAAAGAGCATCTCCAGAAATAGTCATCGGGTGTTGGCTCAATCCCTCAATTTTCACATGATGTTGCAGGGGCAAATAGAAATTATCAATGTATTCCCCCCTTAAATTAAACACATCCACAAGAATCCCCTTTTCCTTATCCACTGTGGATGTCATGGCCCAAATAGTCTTATTTTGAATAAAAAGCTTTTGGATATCGTTGAGATAATCCACCGGAGGCACCAAGGTGTACAGGTGAGGCCGTACTTCCACACGCCCTGTTTTATCAGGCTTTAACTTCACACTCCTGTACTCTCTCGTGAACGTTCTAACGATTTGCTGGCTTTCAAGATCGAGCAGCTTGAGCATATACTCCTGCGTGTGATAGATAACCAGAAATTTGTCCATAAAGGGCTTGGCCGTAAAATCGACGATAAAATTGGCGATAATGGCATTTTTTAATCTTTGTGCATACCATTTCACTGGAAAATCAAGGTTTGTGTTTTTGACTTTTCCGTTTTCCGTTACCAATCTTAAACTCCAATTTATGTCGATTATCTCGGGCTCTTCTCCTGCTTTCTCGAGTTTCGGGAATGAACTGCCCGCCATGATATATTCATCTTCGAAACACGTGATCAGTTTTGAAACCGCCTCTTCGGGCCTGATCTCGTTTATCAATTCCCCCAGCATATCCAATCTTACGATCTTGTTCGGTCTCCCCTGGAGGACGACGATTCCATGACTGGAAAACAGATAATTTCCAATTCTTTCAAATTCTCCCGGTCCTTGGCCCTTTTTAAATAGATTCTTGATGAATTTCCCTTTTTTATCAAATTTTAGAAACTGCTCCCCATCCAGAACAAAGATGCTTCCGTCAGGGGCAGTCTTTATATTACCGGGTGTTTTGAAATAAAAATCCTCCTGGCTGTCCGTTATTCTCATCTCTTCTTTTAATTGAAGGACTCTGCCCGCATTTTCGCTCAATGCCTCTTTAGGATTGTAAACAACCATCATTCCGTTTGCTTCCTCAATCCTCCCCTGCCATTCGGCCTTTTGTGGTCCACAAGAAATAAACGACATAAGGATAACAGGCGATATCAGGATCTTTAAAATAGGATTATTCATTGCATACATCCCCTTTTTGTATCATACACCTAAAATTAACGACATCTGTCGTTAACATAATAAACGACACCTGTCGTCATGTCAAGCAAAATTGCTGATGGAAATCCTGGGTGAAAACGCTTATGAAAAAAGCTTGCCATAGCAACAGAAGAAGAACTGGCGTTGGTTATTGATGGCCTGAATGAAATTATTGGGATTTAAGTGAGGTCAGATTTTCCAGGTGACTTTGTAGCGTTTGACGACCTGATATCCTTCTTCATCTTCTTCTATGGAGTAGAGTTTCCCTTTTTTCCAGATGTTAGGCTGAAATTTCATTGGAATTTTCGCAATATACCTCCCATCAGAGTCGAATACATCAAAATAAAATGCCGCCGAATCCTTATTTTTTTCCCAGGTTTGAACAAAGATTCTCCCCTCGTCATCAACTGTCAAATCTTGATATGCGGGATGACATTTTAGAGTTTCTAATTTCATAACTCTCAGGATATCCACT
>Ga0114930_10004921_pt1 | contig 11115 bp, 9 predicted proteins | sample AnhtaG_FD_87300 | JGI IMG/M metagenome (GOLD analysis project Ga0114930, IMG submission 87300) | Deep subsurface microbial communities from Anholt, Denmark to uncover new lineages of life (NeLLi) - Anholt_01485 metaG | ecosystem: Environmental > Aquatic > Marine > Oceanic > Sediment | place... | reverse complement strand
GTTGCAGGTTTGACCGATCATATTTGGTCTTTGCGCGAATGGCTGAGTTATCCGGCTGTTCAATTATCATAGGACACAAAGCAAATTCCTATACTATCCAGTTATTATATAAAATGCGCCTCCATTAATAAGTTTGACCAGTAGGCTTTGCAGGTGATAGCTGACGATTATCATACAAAACCGCAAAAAGCATTAGCGCCACTTTCACACCATACTTCCAATTCATCAAAAAATAAAGTTTTCCGCCAAGAAGGCAAAACAAAAAGGGATGCATAACAAATACAATAAAAAAGATACTAAGAAGATGTTGCTGCACAATTGCTCTAAAAAACATATATAATAATGTCGCAAAGATCGATGCAATTAGAAAGTTAGCAAGATAAGAAACATGCGGACCAAAAAACTCCAGCAAGATCGCTGGATAAGCACCAGTATACAGGTATCCCTCTTTTATATAAAAAAGTAGTTTCTCTGCTTCCCATTGTCGCGGTGACTATGTAATTGAGTCTGCCCCCATTGATCTTGATAATTCGTAAAGGTTTTTGATTCAGGACTTTTTTCAGACTTGATAATCGTGAAGGTGTAAACGCAAACAACAAGGCCATCGAGAACGTAAGAAACATCAATGCGAGCCGAATCGATGATATACCTCCACTGATTTTGCGATAAAGCTCTTCAGCATAAACAACTCGGCTGCTGTCAATGTAAATTGCGGAAATAAGCATCCAGAATGCCGAAAAAATGATGGCGAAGATAGCACAAATTAAGACTCGTGAACGGCGGTATATCAACCAGTTTGCAAAAAGAAATATTAAAATAGAGTACATTCCAACCACAAGGTTATCCCAGAGCACACTAATTCTTATAGGCCAACCGGACAATTGGTATAATAAGTGCTGCAGGTCGCAATATTTACTGATACACGGGATTCACTATGCTTTTGCAGCTTTTTGAAATAGTGATTTGAGGTTTTTCCTTAGGAACCGGTTCTTCATCAGTATATTTTGGAATCCATCGGTTACATAAAACTTCGCTATGGGAGTCGCAAGAGGTCCTAATTTGGCTTTGAGAGTTGTTTTCATTGAGTTGCATCTGATTTTTTTTCTCACACTTTTGACATATCTGAGCATCACGGCTCTTTCCGCTGCATCCATTTCGGGCGTTTCAAATACAGGCTCATTGTCCCACTGAGAGCAATTGTTGAGATAGTTTTCAGAATTAACAAGAAAGTAATCGTTCTCCTTAACCCAGTTATACAAACGGCTTTGGGGGAAAGGAACCAAATTGTAGAATCTCGCATCAAATACAGGATATTTGAGGGCAAGTCTGACAGAATCGCCTACCTTTTCCACAGTTTCACCGGGGGAGCCTACCAAGAAAAACAAAGTGACTTTGTATCCCAGGGACAAGGCATCCTTTATTGCATTTTCAATTACTTCGAGGGACTCACCCTTGCCAAGGGTTTTTAGCACTTCGTTATTTCCGGATTCTACACCAAAGGCAATATACTCAAAACCGGCTTCCCTCATTTTTTTCAGAACATCATAACTGACATTATCCGCCCTTACGCCATTGTTACAGTTAAATTCAACATTCCTGAAATTGCTGTTCTTGATCTGCTCACACAGTTCAAAGACCCGCTTTTGATTGAGAGTAAAATTGTCATCAAGCATGCTAAACTGTCTGTACCCGCGGTTGTACCAGTACATAATTTCTTCAATTATGCTCTGTGCGCTGCGTTTTCGCCATCGCCTCCCTATGGCAGCATTGACCGGGCAATATATACAATTGTAAGGGCAGCCTCTTGATGACACAATTCCTATTTCCCCCGTGACATAACGGTTGAGCGGAAATTTCTTGTATCTCGGAAAGGGCAAGTTGTCAAGATCTTCTTCAAAGGGGCGTCTCTCGTTGGTAATAATAGTGACGTTGATTCTAAAGATTAGCCCTTTTATCTCAGAGAGTTCTTTACCTTTGCATAATTCAACTAATGCCTTTTCCCCTTCCATCACGATTCCATAATCTATTTCGTGACAGTCTTCAAGCACGCTGTTTTCCAGAGTGGAAACATGCGGTCCTCCGGCTATAATGTGCAACGAAGGTTTTACTTTCTTCACATGTCTTATAATCTCGTAAGAGCGGTTGTACATGAAACTCATTAGGCTTATGGCAACGAGGTCCGGGTTTAATGCAGTTATTTTCTGTGCCAGGTACTTGAGAGAATAGCCAACGGCCATATCGCATACATCATATTCTATGTTGGCGGCTTCGAGAGCCTCGGCAAGGTATCCCAGGCCCGCCGGGGGACGTAAAGCCCCGAAGTGTCCTCCTTTGTAATCAGGGAACACGAGTAACACCCTTTTGTATCTCATTATACTCCTCGAAAGCTCTGAGGTTTTTCACATCGATTTGTTTTTTTGCACAACAGTTTTTCTCATGCCAAAATAGCAAACAGGTAAACGCAAAAAAGTTCTTATCATAAGTGGCTGAAAAATGCCGCTGATCAACTGATATTAATAAAAACTTAGTTTTGGAAAATCATGAAGATTTCTGTGCCTGCCCTAAATTGCGCTTCCTGCGGCTAGATAAAGTGAACCTAGAGAATTGTAATAATAGGAAAACCGATACTGCCAAATAGAAAAACGTATTCTTTAAAAAATTGACGCCGCCATCTACATTAAACATAAATATTTTATAATAAATCGGATACAGAAATAATAAATTAAGATAACGGTTTGTAACAATGTATTTCAAAACGAAATATAATAACCAGCAGTAAATTAACGCCATCAGAAATGCGGCAAGATATGAAAAAAACGGGCCAAATAATTCAAGAAGGATTGCCGGATAGGCACCTGTATACAAAAACCCGCTTTTCACCCTGTCATATGTTTTGTGTCCCATAGTTTTGTGCATAAGAAAGACTAAAGATGTATTTCCTTTATATTCGTATAGTGGGTGTAATAAGATTTTGTCAATTGTGTCCTCCAAGTTCCAGTCTTTTTGCCTAATGACCCGATTATAAGTTGTCCACCACACTTTTCCTTGACCAACAAAAATCCTACCCACAAAATAATTTTTTATGTGTTCTTTAGTCTGATATTTAACTAGTATGTGTTGAAACACTGCTATAGAAAACATTGAGACAAATATTGTGGACCACCATAAAACATGGGCATTGTTTATTTTATTAAATAGCTTATTGTTTCTAAGGGTTGTTTTAACATTTTTCCTAATAGATATCACGAATCCTTCACAATCTAGGAGCAGCAACCCCACAGGGACCAGAAAGCTACAAACTGCCATGAAGGGGGTAGAATACTTATGGCCTATCAAGAATAAGTATATCAAGGTCAGAACCAGAAAATATAAATACATGTTATTTATTTTGCGTCTTAGCTTATATATCTGATAAAACATAACCCCTAAGTAAAAACAAATATGGTATACTAACCTCAAGACTATCCTTATAATTATACCCGTATTGATGTTTAAATACTCAACCCTATCGATCCCTTTGAAAAATGGTATCGGATGGCGAAACAGGTCAACATAAATAACTATGTAAAACAGCAACAATATACATTTGCTTGCATTAATCAGTATAAAATTGTTAGTGTAATCATTTAAGCTATTCTTTAAATACTCAACTCTTTTCGGAGTAAAAACTATCAATGTTGCCAAAATGAGTTGGGTACAAAATCCAAAGAACCACCAGGATGAATTGCCGTCTCCTATGTATGCATATAACTCAGGTTGATACATGCTATCTTGGCAATCAATGTAAACAGAAGACGTTAACTGCCAAATTAATTGAACTACTGGGTATAAGAGCATAACGATTAGCATCCTTGATCTTCTGAAAAGGAATTTCAGTGAATAAAGGAAGGCCAATAACGGGATTAAATTAAGAAAAATGATAGAACTTTTCACTTATTTGATATGTGGTTAGTTTTGTCTTTTTATAATATTGTATAGATACTGCTGTTCTTCCTTTTTCAGCCCCAGGAAAAAGAATGCCAGATAATAAACAAGTACAAAGCCTATTCCCATTAAAACAAACTGAAATAAATTATGAAGGATTAAAAAACGACTACAAACCACTACGACTGCGGCAAAAAAAAATGCCAAAGTATATGCTCTAATAACTATTTTTTTAAAAAACTCACCCCAAGATAATCTTAATACTTTTAGAATATAAGCTAAATACGGATACCATATAAGTATATAAGCCAAAACTGTACCTAAAATTAATCCCAATAAGCCTAAAAACCTGATGGCGATTATACTAAAAATTAAATTAAATATAGCTCCAACGCCAGATATTTTAACTGCTGGTTTCATTTTATTTAGTCCCACTAACATAGTAGAACCTAACGCTGTAGTCGCACTAAAGAAAAAATGTAAAACAAAAATCTGCCCTGGCAAAGTTAGATGTATAAATTCCTCTCCCACCCAAAGTTTCAGAAACTGTTTTAAAAATACTAAACCGACTATAATTATAGGTAGAACTAAAGCTGCTGAGTATTTAGTGCCTTGTAAAAAAAGTCTTTGCAGTTTCCCCAGATCGTTCTCTGCTTTCAACTGGGAAGAGAAGGGAATAATAGCAGAATTCATGGCTGCCAGAATGACCGCTATGATCTGGTGGAATTTTAATACTATCTCATATTCTGTGAATGCGGAAACAGTCAAGAATAACCCAATTAATATCATGTCTGTTCGATTAAAAACAAGGCCTACTACTCTGGAAAAAAATAGATATTTGCTCAATTTAAAATATTTCTTTGCTGCTGCAAACTTTACCAATTTTAGACTTACTTTTAGAGATGGAAGTATCTGATAAGCAGAAAATATTAGTAGTATTGTCCTAAGCAAAACTAAAAGTATTCCACAAATGCCTATGCATAAAAGTCCGTACCCTAGTTTAAGTAATAAGCAGAACGAAATACCCAAAAGAGTGTTATAGATTATGAATATTCCCTTTAAAATATCAAATCTTTGCAGTCCTTTTAAAATAGAATCGAACATCAAAGAAGGAAATAACCAAAACAATTGAAAGGCCGTTAAGTAGAGTAACATTCTGGTAACGTTTTCATATTCTTGGGGGACATGGAACAATTTTACGACGAGATATTTACTAAAAAAAGATACTGCTGTTGCAGCTACTATTCCTGAAATAAACAAGGCGAACAAAAAGGTATTAATTAAGATGTTCAGTTTTTCAAAATCTTTCTTAGTATAATACTCGGCGATAAATTTTACCGCGGCGCCGGGAATTCCGAATTCCAACAAAGCCAAGTACCCCGTTATCGAAAAAACGGTCAATAGTAAATATATTCCAAATGCCTCCTTGCCCAATTTTTGGATCATATAAGGTGTAAGAACAAGCCACACCAAAACAACCACGAAAGTTTCCAGGCTGCTCGAAAAAGTGTTTTTGATTAATTTATTTCTCATAGTTACGAAACTTGCAAGGGCAAGAGATGCTTAAGCTGAGTTTTTGCCTCATCAGTGGATTTGCGAGGAAGTGTTGTTATAAATTGTCAAAAAATTTTCAATAGCCCTTAAAAGTCTTTTGCCAGTTCTCCCATTCGCCTCATAAAAATATTTGTTGACAAATGCGATTCTGCTTTGTATCATTTTTGGCGAAATGGGTACATTTGGCTGTTCGATATAATGTTTTATCTTCTTCTCTAATTCATTTGCACTATGTATAACCTCCACTCCTCCAGATTTGTGAAATGGTATAAGCTCTTCGGCAAAATATTCTGTTGATTTAGTCCAGAAAGTATATAATACAGGAACTTTAAAGAACATTGCTTCGATCAAAGCCGTGGTCTGAAATCCAACAATAATATCAGCATTTGCGAGAAGATGGTTGGAAATGAGAGAACCGCTCATTAGTTTTATATTATGTGTAGTACCTGAAAGATCATTCAAAACAAAACTGAAATTACGTGCTTGTGGGTGGGTTTTTACTATAAAGTTTATTTGGGGGTATTCTCTCGCAAGTTTCTTAATTACATTGTGGGTTTCGGCTCTCATTTCTTTCCAGCTCAAACCCTGCTCAAATAACTCTGGCGGAATGTAGGCATTTATATCATAAGCAAAGAACAAAACAACCCTTCTTTCATTTGATAAGTTTAGCTCTTTTTTCGTTTTCCATTTATATTCATTAAAGAAAAAATCTGATCGTGGCTGGCCAACTATTTCAATACATTCTTCTCTCGCTCCGGCACGGATCCAGAATTCTTTTTGCCGTTTGCTCCAGACTAATATTCTGTCGGAAATAAATGGGAATTTTTCTTTGATTTCAAGAGAATGAGCCTTGAACCAATATGGGCTTATTATTCCCTCCTTATCCGCTACAATTGTCGGAATATTCAATTCTTTTAATCCAACAATGACTTCTCTTATCCAAAAAAATGAATCCGAGGGCAATACCATAACATCAAAAGGAAAGTACTTACGTACGTGGTTAATTATATATCGAGCTTTTTGCCGATAGCCCAACCTTGTCTTCATTGGAATTTTGTCATACGGTATAAGACCATTTCTTTCTGCAGAAGTAGTGAAGAAGTAATTCGACAGTCCAAAAAGCTTTTTGCAGTCAGCAACTTTAATCTTATGAATTTTATTTGCATCTATAATTGCTTCGATATCTTGTTCAAAATGATGATTGATGAGGAGAATGCTTAGTCCTGAAGACTTTGTTGAGGTTTTGCTTTTGTGGAAGATGCTGTAAACGTAAATATGTAAAATAATTGTCCTAATAGTGTAATTTAGAATAGGAATTGCAGAAATGAATTTCTTGCAGATATTCTTTAGCTTAAGCGTTATTAATGTAGCGTATAGTTTCATCGTATATAGCTGTGGCCAATTTTTCAATATTGTCATTGCTCATTACTCTTTTATCTTGATGAGGAGCATTAAAATAGCCCCGGTGTGTACCAGCCCTTATAGCTACTATGTATTTTAGTAAATTCTCCTCATCCAACCGATAACTATTCAGTAAATCGCTGATATTCCCTTTCAAATCACGTATACTCCTGACTTTCCGAACCAATCGGCTGTCGTTGAAGAAAACATTACCTAACGTAATTACAGGTTTGCCGTACAGTAAAGCTTCCCAGCCGACCGTTCCAACTACGACAACAACTAAATCTGCATTTCGTATCAGTTTATGGCTATCTTCGTATGGATTGATTAGAACCACGTTAGGTAAACGCTGCAATTTGTCATAGTAGGAAGAAAGGCCTTCTCTTCTCCCCACCACTACTTTATGCTCTTTAACATAGAGCTTATAGTTCAAAGGCAGAGATTTACTTATATTCTCGATAACTGCTATTTGATTGGAATACCATTTCCCGCAAACATCAATGGCTATCTCTGGTTGCAGTTGTAAAGGTGAAAAAATATAACGCTCGTTCAATGATGTGTTTCGGGGGAAATAGAAGGAATTTAAAATCCTCCTCTTCATAATTACTTTTGTTTCTTTCAAGGCCCGGCCTAAAAGCGGCGGCGTAACATAGTCAAACCTATCTTTGCCCCACTTATGGATAATCCGCCGCTTGGCCCTTTGCAAAAACTCTCTGATAAATGGGGCACTAAAACTGCTTATATGCCAGGAGTGCTTCATATAAGAAGGCTTCGTAGCTTTTTGTCTGAACTGTTTCAGATAATTCTTTGCGAATTCTCCTTCTTCAGAGGTTAGTTGTCTCTTAAGCAATTCTTCATAGACAACATTTACACTTGTCCAGCAATCGTCGTAATTTTTCACAAATACGATTCGCGGCTCGTCATCTCGTGTAGTATATATTGACTCAAACCTCTCGGACCTTTTCTGAGCAACTGCCATCCCCGTGAGCAATCCAAGAAAGGCTGTTCCTGTCGAGTAAAATGAATCTATATCATATTTTTCAAAAAACTCTTCCCAGAATTTGAAATGAAGAACCAGGAACTTCAGTTTATCTTCCCACGTTCTGAACTTCCTTTTATTGACATCGTTTATCAACCTGTCAACATTGATAAAGAAACTCAATTCGTGGTCACTTCCATACCTGTTTTCATATTCATCCAAAAGCTCGTCGGATATTTCTGTTTTATCCCAATTAGCCCTCAGGTAATCACTCAGGCTGACCAAAATGAATTTGCAATTTCTTAACAGAGAACTCCAGCGGTTCCCTAAAGTTACGCCGATAATCTCCGTTCCTCTTTCATTCAGCTTCCTGGCAACTTCAACCAACAGCGGTGTTTCATCCCAAATGAATTCAAAGCCAACCAGCATTTTTAGACCTTGACCAATCTTACTTTACCAATTCCCAGCTCAAAGGCGTCCCTGCTTTTATGTCTTCTCTTGCAATTCTACCCAGGATGTTTTTCAGGTGTTTTGGACTAAGGCCATAGCCTGGCCTAATTGACCGGACATTATTCTCAGTGAATTGTTCGCCTTCTTTGATTTCATTAACAGCAAACAGCGACCGCCTGAAAATCAAGTTCTTCTTCTCCTGGTCAGTAATTCCATAATATACGTTGCCGAGAGCTTTTTCTACTATCCTTATACTCTCTACGAGATTCTGCAGTTCCTTTGGCTCAATGGAGAAGAAACTGTCGGGTGTTTCAATCGTTCGCGATAAAGTAAAATGTTTCTCAATTACGACCGCGCCTAAGGCTACCGCACAAACAGAAGCTCCAATTCCCAGGCTATGGTCGGACAGGCCAACAGGACACTGAAATAGTTCCTGCATATGTGGAATTGTCTTCAAATTCATTTCTTCGGGTTTGGCCGGATAACTCGATACGCACTTTAATAAGGTGATTTCTTTCACGCCGGCATTTCTGGCAGTATCGATCGACTCTTTAATCTCGCAAATATCAGCCATTCCAGTGGACATTATGAGGGGCTTTTTGGTGCTTGCAGCATATTCGACCAAAGCCAGATCCACCAACTCAAAGGAGGCAATCTTATGAGCGCAAATATCCAAATCCTCCAAGGAATCGACACCAGCTTTATCAAAAGCAGTGCAAAGAAAGGTAATCGCTAAATCGTCGGCTATGCGCTTCAAGTCTTTAAGCCAATCTAAGGGAGTGTACGCTTTTTTGTACAGTTCATATAAGGTCTGGCCGCCCCATTTCGGATGGTCGATTTGAAAATGATCGTTGTGTACATCCATTGTCAGAGTATCGGGCGTATACGCCTGAAACTTGACCGCATCTGCACCGCACTGCTTGGCCTTTTCTATCAGCTCCACCGCCCGACCAAAATCCTGACCGTGGTTTGCTGAAATCTCTGCGATCACAACAACAGAGCCGTTACCGCCGGACAGTTTCTCCCGCAAATCATCACTCATTTTCAGATTAGACAAAGTTCTTTAAGTTTTTCCTTTAATCTGTAAATCGGAGTGGTGAAAACCTCGTCTCCGAAAGCCTCAATGATTTTCACAGACTCTTTCTGGGAATTCGCCGACCCCTCTTTGGGTTGTTTTTTCGAGGGAACTCGGAAACATCTGATGTCATCCCAGTTGTCAATAAATAGCTGTTGTATTTCGTTATGCAAGTGCTTGTATGAAGTTTCGAGTGTTTCGCGTTGTTCGTCCAAACATACTTCTTTTTGCAGCAGGATATCACCAGTATCTATACCCTTGTCTACAAGGTGAATGGTAACTCCTTTGGGTGTATTATTGAGGAAGCTCCATAGATTGGGATGCGCTCCTCTGTTATATGGCAGCATTGAAATATGAAGGTTTATGATCCTGTGATTCATAGAATTGATGACGTCTTCTGAGATAATATAGCGATAATTGTAACTGATTACCATATCAGGACTTAAACCTTCAATGTATTGAGCCGCAAGTTTTTCTGAATATAACACAACTTCCACCCCTGCCTGGTCTCTTAACCAGTCTGCAAGAGGAGCAGTTATGTCGTTATTCGTCAAGAACAGAACTTTCAAAGCGAATCCTTCAATAGTTCGACGATTCTGACGGCCCCTTTACCATCTACGAATTCTCTTGCGGTCTCAGATATATGCTTCCTTAAGCTTGAACTTTGCAGGTGGCTCATTAAAGCAGTGGTCTTATTCGCCAGGTGAACGTCATTCCAACTAATAGGATGCTTAATAAAACCAGTATCTTCCCATCCTTTGATATTTTGTAACTGGTTTGCCGCTACACAGATTCCTATTGTAGGGATTCCTACTCGTGCAAGCTCATATAAAGTTTGTCCGCAGGCAGATATTGCGATGTCTGATTCGAGCATCGCATTCTTCATTTCAGCGGCATTGGGAGAATACAGCAGCTCGGTGTTATCATCCTTGAGCTCCTCAAGCTCCGCCATATTCCCGAAAGCTTTTGCTACAATCACTTTCTTCAACAGATGTGGATAAGTATCGGCCAACAGCTTTAAGGCTTTGGGCGTAAGGTTACGCGTGTCGGCTCCGCCAAACGTCACCATTACGCATTTAATGTCTTGGTGTATTGTTTTTGCCGGCAAATCCCAAAACTCTTTTCTAAGAGGGGTGTATCGAGTGCCCAAAAGATAGGTAACTCCCTTTCTTTTAGGATAGGGCATCCGTTCAGCAAGAACAGCCCCGTTTAGCACAAAGCCCTTTGGGTACTCGATTCGCATGTTATCGTCAAAATAGACTGCTGTCCAGGCTGTGTCCGATACTCTCTCATATAAATCAACATCGGCAAGATAAGAATCAATGAACACAATATCGGCGCGGCCCAAAATATCAAAGAGCAATTTCTTCTTGTTTAACCAGTCAAAAACCTTACAATTATTTCCTTTTAGCAAGTCCTGAACAGTTTCGTCCCCATTGATGATAAGCTGCGATTGTGCCCCGGCTTCCTCAAAAGCCTGATATATGGATACACACCGAGTGATATGCCCGAGTCCTATATTCTTTCCGCCTTCGGTGATTATATAAACCTTCATTGAAGATGTTTTGATAGTAGTCCGCTTGCCCTTTTAAGTTCCTGCAATTCCAACAGTTTTACCGCTTCTTCCAGTTCCTGCTCAAGCGTATCAAATACTTTCTTCTGCGTTACGCCTTTATTAAAAGCCTTTAACCAGGGTTTATTGCGAAACAGGCTTATTATCTCTTCGGCTCCG
>Ga0114930_10004920_pt1 | contig 11116 bp, 12 predicted proteins | sample AnhtaG_FD_87300 | JGI IMG/M metagenome (GOLD analysis project Ga0114930, IMG submission 87300) | Deep subsurface microbial communities from Anholt, Denmark to uncover new lineages of life (NeLLi) - Anholt_01485 metaG | ecosystem: Environmental > Aquatic > Marine > Oceanic > Sediment | place... | reverse complement strand
TAAGATGACGCCCGAAACAAAAAATGCAGTCTTGGTTTTAGAGGGCCTGCCTCCAGTGAGACGAGAAAATATCGAACCTGCGGCTGAAGACTTGAGTGTTCTTGTCCGCAAATTCTGCGGAGGAGAAACACATGTGTTTTTTCTGGATATCAATCAGCCGGAGAGAGAAATTTCATTCGCTTTTCAATAACGTCCTTAAAAACTTCTGCAGCGAGACCCGCACCAACGTTATTCAAGTGCACGCCATCCAGTGTCAAGTGGAGGCCTCTCTTTAAAGATTCCTTGTCGACTGTCCCAGAGGTCCTTGAAGTCAGGGTGTCTTTGATGAAACGCGCAAAGCTTCTCGGAACATATGGTGATGGAGATTGGCCCGTCAGTTTCTGTGTGAAAATCTCTCGCAGATCGATAAACTCACAATTTTCTTGAAAAAAAGACAGCTCTTTAATAACGGCATTCAGGACCTCTAATTCTCTGTTCCAGGGATTTTCGATATCTTCTCCGATGAATAAAGGGGAAACGGTGAACAGCCAGTCTGCTTTCGCTGCCAAAAAATTAAGAAGTTTTTTGTAGTGTGTTGTGAAAACATCATGATTTTTGGCCCAGGGCTGCCGACGGAGTTTTTTCAAAAGTGGATACATCCTCGAGACTTTAACGAACACATCGTTGACTCCAATCCAAAGGAAAGCGAGATCAAATTTTGAGTGAAAGGTTATGGATTCTATCCTTTTCAACAGGCTGATGACGGTGTCTCCACCCTTGCCGTAATTGAAAAGCTCGAACTCGGGAAATCTTTGTTGAAGGGGGGAAAAATAAGCTGCTCCCGGAAACCCTTCCGTAAGACTATCTCCGAAAAAAGCAATCTTCATTTCGATAGAGACAGATCCAATGAGTTCAAGGCTTCCTCTCAAAGGCCATCAGAAAAAGAGTCTGCTCATGAGGCATTTGTTGGGAACGTCCTATTCTGAATCAGGAACGCCAGTTTTCTGGAAGAATTGAGATGCAGGGACGAATCGGATATTTTTGGATTTCACATTGAGCGGGAATACTTCGTAGATCATATCTTCATCCAAGATCTCCTGGGGTTTAGGGCCGGCGTATGAAATGGGAGACGGTGTGTCGGCGACCAGTATGTCTCTCAAAGATTGGGCATCCTGTGTGATTATAGCGATGTAGAGGTTTTCAAAATTCAGGTATTTCCTGATGGCACTATTAACCTGTTCGAGTGTGATCTTCGGGAGCCTCTCTTGAGCCTCCGCTAAAAAATCCTTATACCCGTAATATTTGGAGTCCATCTGCCATCCCAGCCTCTCTCCGAGTGTCTGAGCATAGAGTTTTGTGTAGTTGAGAAGATAAGTCCTGACCAGCTCGAAGCGTTCTGCTGGAATGCCGTTTTGAACGAGTTTTTTCAGCTCGAACAGCGCCTGCCTGAGAGCAAAATGTCTGTTGGAGTTGGCCAGAGGACGTATCCAGATGGAAAAATACTGCTGCTGACGTCCGTAGTTTTGTGCCGGGAATTTATCCCGTCCCTGGATAAAGTGGTCTGCGTAGGCATAGTCTCCATAGTTTTGTCCGCGCTCTTCACGAATCTTCTGAAAAAGATGAGACACATGCTGTCTGTGCTCCCCAAAATGCGAGACGGCAATCCAGAGTGCAAAATAGTCTCTGTCTTTTTTGGAGAGAGAGACAGGGAATCCCATGGACATGGCTGTTGCCGGTGTTTGCTTTTCAGCGATAACGAATTCAAAGCCATCGGGCACTTTCTGTTCGGGAAGGACCAGCTCTGGTGTGTGCCCGGCAGGGAGTGTCGAAAAATCGTTTTTCATCTTAGCCGGAAAATCAAGGGGATATCCCCCGGTGAGGCCAAAGGTGATATTCCCCTGAACAAAATGTTCTGAGTAGAAAGCCTGGACATCTTCAAGAGTTAGACTTTTGACGCTTTCGACGGTGCCGGCTTCTGTATGCCCGTAGGGGTGACCTTCATACATGGCGAGATTGAGGATCTCTTTGCCGAACTGTTCATCCATGTTTGAAACAAGGGTTCGCTCGAGGAAGTTGAGCTGATTGGTCTTGATACGGATAAAATCTTCTTCGCGAAAGCCGGGTTTGAGAAGCATGTCCTTAATAATTGAATAATATTCTTCCAGGTTGTCGACATGGATTTGTCCTGTGAAAACCGACATTTCCTTGTCCAGATTCAAGCCCAGGTAGGCTGCCATCGGGTAAAACCTCTGGGAGATCTCCTTAAAAGAAAGGTCCTGTGTCCCTCCGCTAGCCAGGATGCTCCAAGTGAGATGGCAGAGGCCTTCCTTATCAACTGGATCGTTGGCCGAACCAACGTTTATAAGAATCCGAAAGCTCACCAAGGGATTGCCTTCTATGGGAAGAAGTTCAGACTTGAGTCTATCTGAGCTTTTCTGAGTACAGGAGACAAAAAACAATAACAATCCTAGGATAAGGACACCCAAAAGATAGAATGTGTTCTTTTTCATCGTTCCTTCCCTTCTGCTAGAGTGACCACGGTGCTGTTTGTGGTCATGAAATATTTTCGTGTCATTTCCTGGATATCTTCTGGAGTGATCTTTTCGTAGAGATCAAACACTTTGTTCACCGTATTCGGATCACCGGTCAAATTGATGTAGTAGGCCAGGCTTCCGGCGATCCCGTCTGTCGTTCCCAATGAATTGGCAAAAGAGTACTTGAGATTAGATTTCACTTTAGCCAGAGTCTCTACGTCAACAGGCTCTTCCTTTAGGCGTTCCAATTCTTTAAATATCTCTTCTTCTATGTCGGGCAGGTCTTTTTCCTGCTTAAGGACCGTGTTAAATATCAACATGAAAGGATCGCGGTGGTCGGAGAAGCTCGTGAAGAACGATTGGCATTTTTGTTCTTCGATGACCAGCTTCTGGTACAACGCTGAAGAACTTGAAAAAGCGACAGCAGCCAGAAGATCCATGGCTGCCATATCGATGTTTTCATCAGAAAAAGCAGGGCCGTGAAAGCCGATGGCCAATCTGGGCAGAGTTGGTGAGGGCCAATCATAGTGAGCCCGCTTCTGTTTAGTCTGGGTTTTTTCTTCCGGAGTGACGAGTGTGTAGTTGGACTTTTCCCACGGGCCGTAGTATTTCCGCACATAATCCATCAGTTGGTCATGGTCGAAATCCCCCGCAACAAGCAGAATGGAATTGTCCGGGGCATAAAAGCGTTTTTGGTAGAGCTGGCTGTACTCGAACTGATTGGGCATATCCAGAATGTCTTCCAGGTAGCCCAGCGTGGTGTGCTTGTAAGAGTGCAAATCAAAGGCTGTGTTCCGCAATGTCTCATAGATACGCCTGGAGGGATTGGAGACACTGGCGTAGTATTCACCTTCGATGACAGGCGCTTCAGACTTGATCATCTCTTCATCATAATAGAGGTTAATGAATCGATCGGCCTCGGTTTTGACGACGCTTTCCAGGTTTTCCTGGCCGGCAAAGACAACAAAATAGCAGGTGAAATCGTCTGTTGTATAGCCGTTAGTCCCGGCTCCCAAAAGTGTTAAAAAATCGTCATAATCTTCACGGGGAACATCTTTGGTTCCTTTGAACATCATGTGTTCAAAGAAATGAGCGAATCCGGATTTTCCGGATTCTATTTCGTTCCTGGATCCAGACCGGACGATAGTGTAGAAGGAAATGATATGAGGATTATCTAAGGGTATAGAGACGATTTTTAAACCATTTTCCAATTCTTCGATTTTGAAGTCATAGGGAAAGATTTTGGCGGAATGGAGTGCGGCAGGAATGGAGAGCAGGAGTGTTAAGCAAAGGGCAGAGGAAATAAATTTTGACATTTAGTTAAACCTCCTTCTCTGGCGATTATCCGGCTTTCGGCTTGCCAGTTGTGTGACGTTAGAAATATATCAAAAAAAGAGGTCCAGTGACAAGGACAATCTACCCTCTCGGGACAGACAGGAACGACCTCATTTGATCTTATCTGAAAGCCCGCCGATTTCGATTTCTTCTTTCCTGTCTCGTGGTGTGTAGGGTTTGATGTCCAGGATAGGGGTTCCTTCGATCATGTCCATCCCCGAAACGTGAAGGATATTGTGTTTTCTTTCGATGATTTTGAGTATGGTCATCCCAATGGGATTAGGGCGGTGGGAACTGCGGGTCGCAAACACGCCTCTTGGTGTTTTGTCGTGGGGAGGGGTGGTAAGCAGTTCAAATCCTTCAGATTTGTGAAAACCGAAAATGACGATGACATGGGAAAAGTCTTCTATATCCGTGAGGCCTTCAGAAAACTCATCATCGATTTCCAGTTCGCCTTCGATCTGATCAAAATCCGTCCTTGTGGCAAGTTTTTCAGTCTTGATATCCTGTTTATTTTCAAAGGGAGAGTGGACTCGGCCGATGGATTTTAAGATTATGACCATAAGTGGTTACCTTATATAAAAGATTTTTACTCTTTATTGACATGTGTCAACCAATCTGTGTAGGTCTCATGCTGACCCCTGACAACTTCCAGATAGAGCTTCTTTATTCTTTTGGTGATGTCTCCCACTTGACCTGTTCCAATGGTGTATTCTTTTCCTGCGTCTGCTGGATCGGAGTCGTCGGTAACATGAACAATCGAAGCGATTTCAACGGCCGTTCCGGTAAAAAAGGCCTCATCAGCCTGGAAAAAATCCTTCTTGGTTATGGGGCCGACACGACATTCCAGGCCAATATCTGAAGCCAGTTTGAGGACACTCGTCCGCGTGATGCCTTCAAGGATTGATTCAGACATGTCATTTGTCATAAGAACACCATCCTTGATGATGAAGATGTTTGCCCCTGGGCCCTCGGCGATGTTTCCTTCAAGATTCAAATAGACAGCCTCATCGTATCCCTTTCTTCTGGCCAAAACGCCGCCGAGCGTAGACAGGACATAGAGGCCTCCAAGTTTTGCCTTCTGGTCAAATTGACTGTGATGGATGCGCTTACAGGGAATAATATTGACGCGGGTGCCCCTTTTTGCGGCTTCTCCTAAGTATGCACTCCATTCCCAAGCGGCCACCATCAATTCGACCCGGGAATGTTTTGGAACGAGTCCAAGATTTCCATACGAATAAAAAAGAAGCGGCCTGATATACGCCGAATCCAACTTGTTTTCTTTAATGACGAGCAAAATGACATCACGGATTTCTTCCTTTGAGTAGGGAACGTCCATATACAGCACAGATGCAGAATACATAAACCTGTCCATGTGTTCCGGGAGCCGAAAAATGGCCGGGCCTTTTCCTGTGTTATAGGCACGTATGCCTTCGAAAACAGAGCTCCCGTAGTGAAGAGCATGCGACATAACGTGAATTGTGGGTTTTTTCCATTCGAAAAATTTCCCCATATACCAAATTTTTTTCGCTTTTGGGAAATGGGTGTTTTCAAACATGCTTTCTCCTTGTATAAATGGATTAATTCAGGGGTCTATGATGGATGTGATATAAAAATCCCCCCTTTGATTTTTTTGCCGTGATGCCAGTAAAGATGAAAACTCTACCTCTTTTAGTTCAAAAATTTTTTTATTCAAACTGTGATGGAAATTTATTGATATCATAAATTTGCCCGAATGAAAAGAAATCTTTTTAAGCCTTTCTTTGTTTTGTGATAAGAAAGTTCTTCATTCAATGTATCCCAACTGCTTCAACATTCTGTGGATGGCCTGGTGCCCTTCGGAGGCTTCAAACACCTTAAACTGTGTAAAGAGAATAAAGACGCGCTCTCCCACAATCAAAGGATTCTTTTTATAGTTTTCTTTCTGAATGATCGATTTGATTTCATTGTCGCCAACCCTCAAGTCGACTTCATAAAAACTCCCGCGATAGTGGATCCCTTCAATCACAGCAGGAATGCTTGTGGGTTTCGATGCTGTCCTCTTTATGGACACTTCCTCAGGCCTAACCAGAAATACAATATCCTGATTATCGGGAATATCCTTCGTTTTTTTGTCTATTCTGCCCTCTGTGCCATTGAGGGCTATTTGACTATCTTGTGTACGTCCGTTTATCACATTGACGTTTCCGACAAAACTGGCCACAAATTTGGATTTGGGGTGTTCATAAACCTCAGAGGCTTTCCCTATTTGTTCGATTCTTCCCCGGTTGACGACGATGATTTTATCCGAAATTTCCATGGCTTCGTTTTGGTCATGGGTTACAAAGATGCTCGTAACACGAATTCTGTCGTGCAGGTGCCTGATCCATCGTGCCAGGTTTTTCCGCACCTTAGAATCCAGTGAGCCAAAAGGCTCGTCCAGAAGTAGGACTTTAGGTTCGGGGGCCAGTGCCCTTGCTAGCGCCACCCTCTGGCGCTGTCCTCCGGAAAGCTGATTGGGGTAGTGTTTTTCATGTCCGTTAAGTTTTACCAACTCGATGAGATCCGCGATTTTTTCTTTAATTAGATTTTTATTTTTTTTCTGAACCTCCAGTCCAAAAGCGATATTTTTTTCAACCGTCATGTGTTTAAAAAGAGCATAGTGCTGGAAAACAAAGCCGATCTTTCGTTTCCGGGGATCCAAAGATGTCACATTCTCTCCCGTGAGATAGACGTGTCCGCGATCCTGTGTTTCCAGGCCGGCAACAATCCGCAGAATCGTGCTCTTTCCCGAACCGCTGGGTCCAAGAAGCGCGACAAGCTCCCCCTCTTTCACCTCAAAACTGACATCATCCACAGCGACGAAATCCTCAAATTTTTTTGTCAGGTTTTCCACTTTGATTCCGTTCATGAGGTATTTCCTCCTTTTGTCTTGTAGATATGCTTTATGAAATTAAGAAGAAGGAAAGAGGCGACAATAAGAATAAGGGCCGCAGAAAATGCCCCTGCGTAATTGAAGTCAGAAAACTGGTCGTGGATGCGCAGGGTTGCGGTCTGAGTTTTATTGATAATGCTGCCGCTGACGACTAAGACTGCCCCGAATTCTCCAATCGAACGTGCAATTGTCAAGGTGACTCCGTAAACCAAGCCCCATTTGATGGTGGGAAGTGTGATCCTCCAAAAAGTCTGCCACTGAGAAGCCCCAAGAGTAGAGGCGGCTTCTTCTTGCTCCGGTCCGAATTCTCGAAGAACGGGAAGGATTTCTCGGGCAACAAAGGGAAAAGTAACAAATAGGGTGGCAATTAACATCCCTGGAAGTGCGTAAATGATTTTTATATTCATGGAGGAAAACCAGCTTCCGATCCATCCGGTTGACCCGAACAAAATGATGAGCATAAAGCCGGCCACAACCGGAGAAACGGCAAAAGGAAGGTCAAGGAGGCTTTCTAAGATTAATTTCCCTTTGAAATTCTGCCTGGCAAGAACTATTGCCAAAATTGTGCCAAACAACGTGTTTAAGATTACGGCAGATGTTGTTAATAAGATTGTCAGCCAGAAGGCATGCAGCGAAGCCGGTGTGGCCAAGGATGTTTTCACGGCATCAAGCCCTTGGCTGAAAGTCTCCCTGATGATCCCGAATATAGGAATCAGGATGAGTATAAAAAACCAAAGCAAGACAAGGGATAGAGTCACCCATTCCCCGATGTGACGGCGATTTCGGATAAGCTCTACACGATTAAGCTCAGGATTCATGCTTATGGCTCCATCTCTGCAGCAGGTTTAAAAAGACCAACACGATAAACGAGCTGAAAAGCAAGACCACTGCTGTTCCCAAGGCCCCCTGGATATTTGCGCTTTCTATTTCTCCGTAGATATAGACCGAAGCCACCTGGGTCTTAAAAGGGATGTTCCCGGCTACGATAACGATGGATCCGAACTCACCAAGGGCCCGGCTGAAGGATAGGGCTGCGCCAGTCAGGATGGAGGGCAGCAGGGTAGGTAAAATTACGCGGAAAAAGATGCTGATTCTAGAAGCACCGAGAGTTTGGGCGGCCTCTTCCATATCTTTGTCCATCTCCATGAGTACCGGTTGAACGGATCGAACCACAAAAGGAAAGGTTACAAAGAGAAGGGCCAGTATAATCCCAGGTTTATTAAAAATAATTTCCAGCCCGTGATTTTCAAAAATGCTTCCAATCACACTGTTGGGGCCATAAAGAACAACAAGCATTATTCCCGTGACAACAGTGGGGATGGCGAAAGGGATATCTATGAGAGAATTCATGATATTTTTGAGGGGAAAGTTGTACCGGACCAGGACCCAAGCCGTAGCCGTGCCGGTAATAATATTGATGAACATCAGAATGATAGCCAGGAAAAAAGTTAGCTTTAATGAATAGATTCCCTCCGGCAGTGTGATTTGATGGAATAAATTTCGGAGACCACCTTGAAAAGCCTTGGCCGTGATGGCTATGAGGGGAAGAACAATCAGAAGCCCGATGTAAAAAAAAGAGAGACAACGGGGAACGATTTCCACCGATGTCAGAGTTCCGTTCTGGCTATTTTTCATCACCCAATTCGCGCACAATCTGTGTCCAGATACCGTCCTCACCGTAGAGCTCCGTATAAACTCTTTCCCAGCCGCCGAGGTAGGAGATATCGAAAAGAAGTCTTGGTTTAGGGTATTCCTTTGTGAATTCCTCGGCGATCTCCTCATTCACCGGCCTGAACCCGTATCTCGCAAAACTCCGCTGTGCTTCTCTAGTCAAGACAAAATCAACAAAGGCATTGGCCGCTTCACGATTTCCGTGTTTGTCCACGTTCTGATCCACGATGGCGATGGGATTTTCGATAAGGATTGTGGCTTCCGGGATCAGAAAAGGAAAATCTCTTCCATTTTTCTGTCTCAACAAGGCTTCGTTTTCGTATGTCAAGAGGACGTCACCGATACCGTTCTCAAAAGTGGTGACCGAGGCGCGTCCGGATTTATCCATGGTTTTCACTCTCCTCTGAATGCCTTTTAAAAGCTGTCTGGCCTGGAAGGGATCCTGCTTTCCAGTCTCCACTTCACTGACCTTAAGTCCGGCCCCGTAGATTGCGTTCACATCCCACATGGCACCACCGGATGTTTTTGGGCTTGGGTAGATGACATCCACATCCTCTCTGGTGAGATCCTTCCACTCTTTGATATTCTTGGGATTTCCGGGCCTGAAGGCGATGATGACTATGGAACGGGTAACAAATCCATTATTCGTTCTGTTTTTCCAATCATGGGTAATCAGTCCCTCTTGTTGGAGGCGGCTCACGTCTTGTTCCAGAGACAATGCTGCAATATCCGCTTCGAAGCCGGATGAAATGGCACGGGATTGTGCTCCGGAGGCGATATATGACTCTTCAAATTTAACGGTTTGTCCCGTTCTTTCCTTCCACATCTTCTGGAAGGCAGGAATTATTTCTTTTTGATAGGCTTCTTTGGGAACCGTGTAGGCTCCTAAAGTTAATGTAACGCTCCCTGCCGACAATCTTTTTTTGTTGCCCGATGAACAACCCTGAAAGAGCAGGAATGCTGTCAAAAAACAAAAAATCACTTTTTTCATTTTTCCTCCTACGCAGTTGCCTTTAAAGTCAAACATATGAAGAATCAAAAGAGATTCAAAACTTTAATTGAAACCCGCAATTCAGAATATGAATTGTTTCCTTATTTTTTGTGTCCTGCCGGATATAATTCAGGTCAAATGTCGCGTGTTGTCCTAAGGGGAAAGACGTTCCAATATAGAAGCGGTTTTGATTGATCCTGTTTGTCAGCGTGTTTCCGAAGGGCTCAGTGGCGATGAAGGGTTTGATAGAAAAATTTCCGAACTTCACGTTGGCCGTAAATCGAAGTCTCAGCCTAAGGCGAAAATGATTATTGGCTCTTCCATCTTCATAAACTCTCCCTTCGGTCCTGAATCTGACGTCGAAATTCACTTTTGGACCGAGTTCCCTTTTCCAACCGGCTTCAAGGGTGTAGCGATTTTCATTCAATATGTGGTCTGTTTTATTTGTGTTTTGTCTTTTATAGAGAAGGGTAATATATGTTCTTTCCGAAAGGTTATACTCAAGTCCGGCTTGAATGTTTGCGAGATAGGGATTCATAAATGTCAATTCTTCGTTTCTGAATTCATGTGTGAAAATAAGCTTAAGCTTAGGTTCGAGGGTGATACGCAAGGAATTGTTCAGCCAGCTTTGGTTTTCGGAGTACACCAGGATTCCAGATGCAGCCAGCCCGGAAAGTATCAAACAAAAGATTCTCTTGAGACCGGTTTTTAAGAAGGATCCATTCATTGTTATAACTTCTCAAATGCCTAAATGACTTGAGAGATCTTCCCTCTCTTTATTCTGGGTGTATTAATCCAAATAGCCCAGGTCTTTCAATTGTTCCTGGATCAATTTTAGATCTTCTGGTTTTAGTTCTTTATTAACAGGCAAACAGCTTAAAGGATGCATGACCCTTCCCCATCTAATTCTTTCCCAAGCTCTTTCATGAAAATAATAGAGAATAACCCGGAGGCTGTGAAAAACAATTGTGATCAATGACATTTCCTTCCAGCTTTGGGTGATAATCCAGGAAATGCTTCCCAAAATGAGGACACCCAATATCCTCCATACGATAGACTTAATCCATGCTCTGGAACGAGTCTCGAGAGCCAACTTTATTCTTTTCCTTTCTTGACAATTATTCTTCCTTCCACTTTTCTTTGTTCAAATTTTTTTTGATTAAAACTCAACATTTCTAACACCTTCCAGCTCGAATAGTCGTCATGTAAAAAATTTAAAATAAATCGAAGACAACTCTTTTTATATTTGTCTAACTTCATGTTGAAATTGTCCAAATTCTCATAAAATTGGATAGAGAATGTCTGGCAGGTATCACACAAAGGATTCTTTTCATGCTGGTTTTTAAGAGAGTTTCATTCATTGTCTATAATCCCTTTCATGATGGAATATGTGAATTGGAAAAGAGAACTTTAGGAAATACTGCTGAGCCTGTGGGAAGATCGCAAAAAAAATATTACATAAGGAAGGCTCTGTTGATACTCTAATCATACTCTAATAATACTATTATTTTTATAAATGTCAACGAAAAATTGTTTTTGACGGATTTGTGAAATTTTTTGGGAGGATTTTGAAACTGGCTAGAAATAACCTAAATTTTTTAATCGCTTTTTGATGGCTTCGGTTTCATTCTTAGTCAGTTCAGTCTTTTCTTCCAGATCTATTGACATCAGATCTCTCAGGACATAAACGAC
>Ga0114930_10004917_pt1 | contig 11119 bp, 14 predicted proteins | sample AnhtaG_FD_87300 | JGI IMG/M metagenome (GOLD analysis project Ga0114930, IMG submission 87300) | Deep subsurface microbial communities from Anholt, Denmark to uncover new lineages of life (NeLLi) - Anholt_01485 metaG | ecosystem: Environmental > Aquatic > Marine > Oceanic > Sediment | place... | reverse complement strand
GATACTTCTGGGTTGAATACCACCTGAACTATGCCCTCTCTGTCTCGCAGGTCAATAAATATCAGTCCCCCGTGGTCTCGGCGGCGGTCTACCCAACCAGCCAGGGTTACCTTGGCACCTACATCCTTTTTGTTCAGTTCACCACAGCTATGACTCTTAAGCAAAATCATCTCCTAATACGGGAATTTCAGACACCTTATAGCTGATTATAGCTTATATGAGGGTGCTCTTCAACTTGCGGGGCTAATCGGTGTAGAAACGAGACCGCAGTTCGGTCTCAGGGATGTAACGTGTCGCCTGCCGAATGATAGCCCGCAATGTGCCCACATCGAGTTCGGCATGTAAAGGAATGGTTAAGGTTTGCCTTTCCCCTTTGGCACCAATCCTGCGCAACTTAATGTGGCTACCCTTTTGGGAATGCGTCTCAAAGCCAAAGGTGTGCATAATATCTACTACCTCAGAACCAGAGAGACGCTTCAGCTTAGGTGACAACCGTGGGCTCCAGCTCCAAGGTAACTAAAAGAGAAGGGTTAGGGGCAAGGTCAAAATCCGCCAAGTTCTCACCCTCAAGATGTAGGGCAACAGCCTCTTGGAGATTGGCTATGGTCTCATCCAGGGTTTTACCCTGAGTCACCACTGCTATCTCCATGCACTCGGCAACATAATAGTTCTCACCCTTATGCACAAATGCTTTGATTGAATGGCGCATACTGACCTCCCTTTTTGTTCAGCTCACCACAGCTATGACTCTTAAGCCAAATCATCTCCTAATACGGGAATTTCAGACACCTTATAGCTGATTATAGCTTATAGAAGAATACTGTTCAACTGGTACATCTTAATACCAACCTCACCTCGCCAGAGGCGACTCTGTCGACTCCTTAATCCCCCTCTTACCTGCACTTCCCCTTCCCTTTAATAAATAATAAGGCAAGGGGGCTAGGGGGATAGGTTTCTAAACAACCTCACCAACTGGGTAAATTGACAAGACTAAGGTTTAATACTATCATTCATTATAATAAGGTGGTTACAAAGCTGCTAGGAACTTCAAAAGGAGGTGGGTATAATGCCAGCAGCCTGTGGAATGGCTTGTGAAGTGTGCGGATTCAAGGATATGTGCGGTGGCTGCATGCCTGGAACAGATCCAAAGGCTCCAGAAAGGTTGGAAAAGCTAAAGCAAATGCTAGGAATGCCCTGCCCAATGCTTGAGTGTGCCGTAAAGAATAATGTTGATTATTGCCTTAGATGTGAGAAATTCCCGTGTGATACTGCCTACCAAGAGATTCCTTATAGCAAAAAGGTGCTTGATATTTTCAAGAAGTTCAAAGAAGGGAAATAACCCGAGAATGAAACCTAAACAGCCAGCGCTTTGTAACCGCCTCTATCCATAGATTTTGAGTTAAATATAATGGCGAAAACGATTGAGGAAATAAACGAAAAGATACAACAAGGCAAAGCGGTAGTAGTTACTGCTGAAGAGGTAATAGACCTGGTTAAACAGAAGGGTGCCAAAAAAGTGGCACAGGAGGTGGATGTAGTTACTACCGGAACTTTTGGTCCTATGTGTTCATCTGGTGCCTACTTCAATATTGGGCACTCTAAACCCCGAATAAAGCTTGGCGGTGGTAGAGTCTATCTCAATGATATTCCTGCTTATACCGGGTTGGCTGCGATAGATATATTCATAGGTGCTACTGCCCTTCCCGATGATGACCCCAGAAATAGAGTCTATCCCGGCGAATTCAACTACGGTGGTGGACATGTAATTGAGGAACTTGTCGACGGGAAAGATATAAGGCTGGTAGCAACCGCTTATGGCACAGATTGCTACCCAAGGAAGAGGCTGGAAACCTGGATTAATATTAAGGACATTAACGAGGCAGTACTGTTTAACCTCAGGAACGCTTATCAGAATTATAATGTAGCGGTGAACCTCTCTGATAGAATACTCTATACCTATATGGGTATGTTAAAGCCGAATTTGGGCAATGCTAACTATTGTAGTGCTGGGCAGCTCTCCCCGTTGCTAAACGACCCGTATTATAAGACTATTGGCATAGGTACCAAGATATTTTTAGGTGGTGGAACTGGCTTTATCGTCTGGCAGGGCACTCAGCATAACCCGAATGTGCCTCGCTCTGAGAATGGGGTGCCCAAGAGAGGTGCCGGCGCTCTTGCCGTAATAGGTGATTTGAAGCAGATGAGCCCACGGTGGTTAGTAGGAACAAGTATGTTAGGCTATGGTTGCAATATCGCAGTGGGGATTGGAGTCCCTATCCCTATACTCTCTGAAGAAATCTTAAACTATACTTCAGTAACTGATGATGATATTTTGGCTCCTGTGGTAGATTATTCAAGGGCATATCCCCAGATGGAATCGGATATCCTGGGAGAAGTCAGTTATGCTCAATTAAAGAGCGGTAAGGTAATAATTCAGGGTAAGGAGGTGCCTACCGCTTCTCTATCTAGCTACCCAAGGGCGGTAGAAATCGCTACCATTCTAAAGGAGTGGATACTGAGCGGAAAGTTCTGGCTAACCCAACCAGTGGCACCTTTGCCTGGCATAGAGTCAGATATAACCTTTAAGCCACTTAAAGAACGCCCCATAGAGGAGTAAGACCTAATTTAATAGAGGTGGTAGCCATGGCTGTTTCAAGAAGAATAGTCCTGCATTTTCCCAGGCGTCTGGTAGATCGACCTATAGTATACCGGCTGATCAGGGATTACAACCTTGAATTTAACATTTTAAAGGCATCAGTTACTCCAGATGAAGAAGGACTAATGGTATTAGAATTGAAGGGAAAACAAGAGGACTATGACAAAGGTATTAAGTATTTGACTAAAGCTGGGGTGAAAATTCAATCGCTTAGTCAGAATGTTATTCGTAATGAGGAGAGGTGCACTCATTGCGGCGCCTGTATAACTATTTGCCCCACCGGTGCTTTTGAGCTTGAGCTGCTAACCAGACAGGTTAAGTTTTATGATGAAAAATGCCTGGCTTGCGGACTGTGTATAAAGGCTTGCCCGCCAAGAGCCATGGAGTTGCACTTTTAGTTAATGTATGAGCCGAGAACCTATCGCTATTGGGTTAAAGGTAAGGGCTTAATCTCCTTTAATATAGTAGTAAAGGAGACAGATTTATATATTCGTGCCTCAACTAACCTCCGACGAAAAGCCTACAAACTGGTATTAAAGTATCGTGGCATATTGGAAAGGTATATTGAGCGGCACCCTACCTTTCTAACTTCTATTGAACCCGTTTCAGTTGGTGATGATGCCCCGCATATTATAAAGTCAATGGCAGAGTCAACGGCGAAGGTTGGAATTGGTCCAATGGCTTCAGTAGCCGGGGCTATAGCTGAATTCGTTGGTAATGAATTATTAGCCTTTTCACCAGAGATAATTGTAGAGAATGGAGGCGATATATACCTGAAAAGCCTGGGACAAAGGCTGGTGGGGATTTATGCCGGCGAATCACCTTTAACCGGCAAAATTGGGCTGAAAATCAATGGTGAGGATACACCATTAGGAATTTGCACCTCTTCAGGGACAGTGGGGCACTCTCTGAGTTATGGGAAGGCTGACGCAGTTATAGCGCTTTCTAAATCAGCTATTGTGGCTGATGCTGCTGCCACCGCCATCGGTAACCTGGTTATCCAGCCTAATGACATCCCGAGTGGAATTGAATTTGCTAAAGGTATTGAAGGGTTGAGGGGGGTGATAATCATTAAAGATGATAATATGGGGCTCTGGGGAGAGGTAAAAATCTGTCCAACCCTTACATAATGGAGAAGCGATTACCCTTACTGAGGAAGTAAAATAATTGATAATTGAGTTTTTTAACCACTTCTGGGATTATCTCATTAAAGTATTACCCTTCCTGGCAATAGGCTTTTTCCTGAGTGGTTTAATCCATGAATTTGTCCCCTCAAGATGGGTGGAAAGGCATCTAGGTGGGCGAGGAATAAAGCCTCTCCTCTATTCTACCCTTGCCGGGACAATCCTCCCCATCTGTTGTTTTGGCTCCCTCCCGGTAGCGGTGAGCCTCCATCAGAAGGGGGCAAGATTGGGAGCTGTTTTAGCCTTTCTGGTAGCAACACCAGCTACCTCCATAACTGCTCTCCTCGTTTGCTATGCCCTTCTGGGGATAAAATTCACCGTGTTCATATTCTTTGCTGTGATTTTGATGGGGCTGGTTATGGGTGTTGTTGGAAATTTGCTCAAGGTCAAGCCTAAAGCTTTCGCTTCTCAAAATGAACAGCTAAATATAGACCCAGTTTGTGGGATGAGTGTAGATATAAAGAAGGCAATTAAAACAGAGTATAATGGGGAGGTTTATTATTTTTGCTGTCCCCACTGCCAACAAGCATTTGAAAGCAGACCGAAAGAATATTTAGAGACTTATTCCAGGAACATTCCTCACCGGCTGAAGCATGTCTTCAAGTTTGCCTTTGTGGATATGGTTAAAAGGATTGGTCCCGAGTTACTTTTGGGATTAGCCCTAGCCGCCCTAGTAGCAGCAATTGCGCCAGTAGGGAAATTTGTCGGGGATTATTTTAGCGGTGGATTAGGTTACTTGTTCAGCCTAGTCTTTGGGTTGGTGATGTATATTTGCTCCACTGCCAGCGTTCCTCTGGTACATGCCTTCATATTGAAGGGGATGAACATCGGCGCCGGGATGGTGCTACTCCTGGTGGGTCCGGTTACCAGTTGGGGGACGATTCTGGTGTTAAGGAAAGAATTCGGCGGTAAAACCCTGCTTGTGTATTTGGTAGTCATTAGTATAATGGCTTTAGTTTTGGGCTATTGCTTTTCAATAATGTAGATGGAAAAGATGGAGATAGAGAGATTCCCTATACTGCGGGTTACCGAGCAAGGTAGGAACGAGACGGAGGACATAGTTACCAAGGAAACTCCTCTTACCATCATCTTGAATAACCGGGAACTGGTAACGCTGCTCTGTTCGCCTACAAATTTAAAGTATTTGGCTATGGGTTTCCTTTTCTCCGAGGGATTACTTAAAAGCAAAGATGAAATCAAGAACATAATAGCTGATGACCGGAGGGGTGTGGTGCGGGTAGAAACCGAAAAAAATAAAGAGCTTACTGGTGAGCTTTTATTTAAGCCGCTTATAGCTTCTAGTGGTGGAAGAAAGGCTTCTTTTTATAGGGTGTCTGATATTCAAGACGCGGCAAAAGTAGAATCTCAAATTGCAATAGCGCCTCATGAAGTATTTGCTCTGGTCAACGAGTTTCAGCACCGCTCTCGGGTTTTCAAGGCAACGGGTGGTGTTCACAGTGCTGCCTTGTGTGATACAGGAGGCATCTTGGTTTTCAGTGAGGACATAGGCAGGCATAATGCTATTGATAAAGTCTTTGGTGAATGCATTTTGACAGATATACCGACGGATAACCGCGTGATAATCACCAGCGGCAGAGTTTCCTCGGATATATTACTCAAGGTAGCTAAAAGAAAAATCCCCATACTTATTTCCAAATCGGCTCCAACCGACCTGGGGGTGAGGTTAGCTGATGATTTAGGTATAACCCTTATAGGCTTTGTCAGAGGAAAGAGAATGAATGTTTACACTAATAGATGGAGAGTAGTTACCCAAAAACATGAGTAAGAAGAAATGGAAGAGTTTGCTTATATAGTACTCTTTATTACGACGGCTACTACTAATGAAGCCCAGCGAATATCTAAGGTGTTACTTGAGCAGAGGAAGGTAGCTTGTGTAAATATCGTGCCCAGGGTTAATTCGCTCTTCTGGTGGGAAAACAAGCTTGATTCAACTCATGAAAGCCTTCTAATTGTCAAAACTAAAGCATCACTATTAAATGAAGTTGTTGGATTAGTTAGGGAGATTCATAGCTACGATATTCCTGAAATAATTGCTTTACCTATTGTGGGTGGCAATCAAGATTATCTGGAGTGGATAGGGAAAGAGGTGAAATAAAGTGCTAGGAGGATAGAGTTTTGTAGCCAAGTAAAATTTGTCAAATGTCTGTGTAGTATAAGGAGGCTAATTCATGTTTAAAACCTAGCGTAAGGCAGATTATTGGGGCTATAATAGTGAAGCCAAACTTATTGGGCAACGCCTCTACAATTTAGGAATTTCTATATAGAAAGGATAGAAATGGCAAAGCGGCTGGTAATGTTTACCTTTACTCCAGAAACAAGCGCCGAACCAATCATCTATAATATTGGTCAGCAATTCAATATAGTGACCAATATTCACCAGGCTGACGCCTCAGAGGACTGGGGCTGGATAGTAGTGGAACTTGAAGGTGAAGACAAGGATATTGAAGACGGAATTGCTTGGGCTATCTCCAAGGGAGTAAGGGTTGACCTGATTAGCGACGAGACAGCAAGGGGCTAATCAACTATTGAAGATTATTCATCAACCCATCCCCTAATAAATGCCCTGAGTTATTGCCTTGAAGTGCGTGATTTTAACCACTTTTGTTTTTGATTTAGCCGTATTTGCTCATCAGTAGGCTGGTAACTGGCTAAGAAATTATCCCTGAAAGAGCTAAAGGTGCCATTTACAATGGCACTTCTTATTTTATACATTAGATTATTAATGAAACTCAGGTTATGGATGGTAGCTAATCTATAGGCTAGTAGTTCGTCACAATTAAATAGGTGATGTAGATAAGAGGCCGAGAAGGTGCGACAGGTATAGCAATCGCAGCCAGGAACAACAGGCTCTTCCATCTGGCTATAGGCAGCATTCTGAATATTATGCCTGCCCTGCCAACTAAAGAGGGCACCATTTCGGGCTACACGAGTGGGCAGGGCACTATCAAACATATCAACCCCTCTAGCTACGGACTCAATAATATCCTCCGGAGAGCCTACTCCCATTAGGTATCGTGGCTTATTCTCCGGCAACAAAGCTACCATCTCTTCAACCATAGCTAGAGTTACTCTCTTAGGTTCGCCGAGACTCAAGCCACCAATAGCATAACCAGGGAAGTCTAGCGAGGTAAGGTATTCAGCCGATTGATGCCGAAGCTGAGGGAAAATACCCCCTTGCACGATAGCGTATAGAGCCTGGTCACTGCGCTTTTGACATTTTTGGCATCTCTCTGCCCATTGATGTGTCCGGCTCATTGCCTTGTTTACCTTTTCAAAGCTATCACCATAGGCTGGGCATTCGTCCAGAACCATAATAATATCAGCGCCAAGGGTCTCTTGAAACTGAATGATTGACTCAGGGGTAATATGATGTTCACTCCCATCAATATGGGAGCGGAATATAATCCCTTCATCAATGACCTGGCGTAACGATGATAAGCTGAATACCTGATAACCGCCACTATCAGTAAGAATAGCCCTGTCCCAAGCCATAAATTTATGTAAACCTCCCATCTTTTCAATTACGCTAATGCCTGGTCTAAGGTAGAGATGGTAGGTGTTAGCCAACACTATTGCTATACCAATATCTTTAAGCTCCTCAGGGGTCAGAGTTTTAATCGTAGCCTGGCTGCCTACGGGGAGAAATACGGGTGTAGGTACCCTACCGTGTGGCGTTATCAACTCTCCAGCACGAGCTCTACTATCAGGACAAGTTTGTATTAAGCGAAAGCTATTATTTGTCATCTAACCTTGCGCCATTACTCTGCGTTCCACTATTCTACCTTAATAGCCAGATGTCCAGGCACATAGTCAGGAATATTAGACCTAGATAGGGGAAAGCTGATAGCTTATATAGCCGCCACGCATCTTTAGAAGCACTAGACATCACCAGCCGTGAGCTAGCATAAACCATTATAGCACCTAGTAGAATAGCTACTATCAGGTAGAGCCAGCCAAAGCTGCCTACAAAATAGAGACCAATAGAAGCACCATAAAGCATCAAGCAAAACACTAACAGTACTTTTACTGCTTGCTCTACCTCGCGATTGACCGGGAAGTATCTTTGCCCGGCACTAAGATAGTCCTCCCGATTAGCAATCATAATGCTCCAGACATGAAGTGGCAGCCAAAAACCAATAAGAAGGCATAACAGCAATATTTCCCAGCTAAAAATAGGCTTAATAGCAAACCACCCCATAAGGACCGGGGCACAGCCAGCTATCATGCCTTGTGGGAAAACGCATGTTGCCCTCTTTCGCCAGGCTACGGCGGCTATAGTACCAGCCAGGTCAGCCAGAAAGCAAAATGGATGCAGATACCAAGCTAAAGCCAAGCCAATAATAACCAAGCCTATAGTCAAAGGTAATACCTTTTCTGGTGGGTAAATGCGCTTTGAGGGCAAGGCTCTATTTTTGGTGCGTTGCATTCTGGCATCAACATCGCGGTCTAGATAATTGGTTAATCCGTTAGCACCAGCACTGGCTAATAAAATGGTCAGGGCAATAATGAGTAAGTTGATGGTCAGGTGTCCATCACCAGCTATGATAGCAGCGCAGATACCGATAAAGGTTAGCAGACTGCTCTCACGGGGCTTTAATGCCTCAATGTAGTCCATATCTATTTCATTAGAGATTTACCGAGTTGGATGAGTTGTTTTATCACTCTGCGTCTGCTCACCAGCCTTAAAGATAGCATATTTCGCCAAAGGAGGGGCAATAAGCTCATTTATGATGACGGAAGCCAATACTCCATTCAATATTATAGCTCCAAAAGTGGGAAATGCGCGTTCAGCTAGGAGAACGAGACCTATAGTAACACCAGCCTTTGGTAGCAAGCCAAAGCCAAGATATTTTTTTACATTATCTGGAGCATGAGAAATTGAAGCACCTACTCTTGCTCCAAAGTATTTGCTGAAGCACCTGCCTAGAACAATTAGTAATGCCAATATCCCAGCAGCTTTCATAACGCTCAAATCAAAATGTAGTCCCGCCAAAACGAAAAACATGGCAAAGATTACGTTCTCAATCTGTTCGACCACGACAAACATCTCGTTATTTCTCACTTTGTTTACCACAATAAAGCCAATGACCATATTTGCCAAAATTGGTGAGATGTCCAAGAGATTAGTCACGCCGACACACAGCATAATCATTCCGAAAACTAGAACCAACAGCAATTCACGCTTTTTTACAAGCTTAGCCATATAAATTAGGACAAAGGCGAAGAGTATGCCTACTGCTATAGACTCGACTATATGTAATAAAGGAACAGCCAACATTTGATAAATAGAGAAATCTCCGGCACCAATCACCAACGGTTGGGATATGCCCAAAGCAATGGCAAAGGCGATGATGGCAACGGCGTCATCAAGGGCAACTACAGCCAATAAGGTTGTGGTAAAGGGTCCTTTCGCCTTATACTCATTGATTACCGCCATGGTTGCCGCTGGAGCGGTAGCACACGATACCGCACCTATGACGAAAGCCATCGGGAAATAAGTCTGAGCGAAGGTTGCATTTGGAATGGCTAAGATGAAAGGGCCCAAGAAGGCTAGCAGTAAGGTAACGAGAAGCCACGCACCTAGACTTTCAAAAGGCGTTATGCAGGCGATGCTTTTGCTTAACCCCCTTAGAGATTCTAGGCGAAGGCCGCCTCCGACCAAAAAGGCAATAATTCCTAGAGCGATATCAGTGATTATGTCCAAGTTCTCTATTGTCGCCCCTGATATTATGTTTAGAAGAGACGGGCTCAACAAGACACCGATGATGATATAGCCGGTAATCCTGGGAAACTTGAGTCTATTGGCAGCTAACCCACCCAAGAAACCGACAATTACCATTATTCCTATAGCTAATACAAGATTCGTCTCCACCAGAAGCACCTTTTAATCCTTCGCCCTAGGTCTTTCCAACGACCTTTCAACAAGAAAAATCAATAAAGTAGACGGTTACTAAGAGTGGCTGATTTGACATCGCTTACTAAAGGGGCTTCGCCCCTTCAATCTATCCTTGATAAACGACCCAGTTAATTATGACGCCCTTCGTCCAGAAAACCTTGCAGGATAAGGGCGGCAGCTATAGCATCATCTGGTGCTTTTTTCTTGCCTTTCTTAGTGTTAACCGCTTGCATTAGGCGTTTAGCCGATACTGTTGATAAACGCTCATCCCTAAACTCAATGGGAACTTCAGTAAAGTCACCTAGTTTCTCAGTAAAGGCTTTCACCTTCTCCGCCTGCTTACCTATACTACCATCCATTGACAGTGGTAGACCGACTATGACCTGCTTAATCTGGTGCTGGCTAATAATATTGGTAATAGCCTGCACATCTGCTGCCTCATGGCTGCGGTTAATAATAGTAAACGGGCTAGCTAATATACCCTGGGGGTCACTGAGAGCCACCCCAATTCTCTTGTCTCCAATGTCAAGTCCTAAGCTGCGCGTTATACTTACCTCCAGACTTTCTGAGATTATCTATCAACCTCACCCCCTTTATCCCCTCTCCGAGTCGAGTCTGCGACCTCTCCTTTGAAGGAGAGGGGGAGCATAGGTTTTGAAGGGGCTTCGCCCCTTCAAACTTTCTGTAATAAATGACTACTAAAAGGGGATGCAGATTGACTATCTATATTAGGCTCTTTACAAGCTGAAGGGCTTCGTCTAATTTATCCTTATCCTTACCACCGGCCTGGGCAAATTGGGCTTTGCCACCACCACCGCCTCCGGTTACCTTAGCCACCTGTTTCACTATTTCTCCAGCATGATAGCCTTTAGCTACCAAATCTGGGGTTACTGTAGCTAAGAAAATAGGCTTATCTTCATAGACTGTGCCCAAAACTATTACCGCACTTTTCAGCCTATCTCTAAGTAGGTCGCCCATTTCTCGTAAAGCCTCCAGCCGAGAAGATGGCACCCTGGCTGCCAATATCCTTACCCCGTTAATTACTTCTGCCTGACTGGCTAAAGATTCGGCTATTTTCTTAGACAGCTCCCTCTCCAAAGCTAGCCTTTGTTTACGCTCCTGCTCTAGCTCCCTAACCAGACTATACACCTTATCCTGAGCCTCTTCCCATGAAGCCCCCACACCTTGAGCGATTTTCTCCAAATCCGACAAACGCCTTTCAAGAAATGAAACGGCTCCCCTACCAGTAACGGCTTCAATGCGGCGCAACCCAGCGCCAATGCTACTTTCACTAATAATATGAAAGAAACCTATCTCCCCGGTTTGGGTAACATGAGTGCCACCACATAGCTCAGCACTAAT
>Ga0114930_10004916_pt1 | contig 11119 bp, 5 predicted proteins | sample AnhtaG_FD_87300 | JGI IMG/M metagenome (GOLD analysis project Ga0114930, IMG submission 87300) | Deep subsurface microbial communities from Anholt, Denmark to uncover new lineages of life (NeLLi) - Anholt_01485 metaG | ecosystem: Environmental > Aquatic > Marine > Oceanic > Sediment | place... | reverse complement strand
CCTTTTCTCGCTCCACCACTCCACGCAGGTCGCGCACATCTTTGACAGTAACGTGCCCGGACTTCACAGACAAAATGGTCTGCTTTGTCTTGGCCTTTCTACCATCCGCTTCATCGTGAAAGTAAAGCCGCCCGTCAATTCCCTTATCCGCTCCCTTCTTTTGCTCAACAGGACGTGCTCCCACTAATCCCAGCGCCCACCACTGAAACTGGTACGGATCGCTTTCAGCCAAAGTTTTCGCATCAGGCAGTGAAACGGGCTCCCCTAAGACCTTATACTCCACCTTGTGCCCAAACGCATCCCGCAGCCTGTGCTTCATCAAAGCCACTGCCAGATGAGTAATGTCGATACCCGTCCATTTCCGATTGAGCCTTTGTGCGACAACGACAGTGGTCCCACACCCACAAAATGGATCAAGCACCATATCAGCCTCTTTGCTGGAAGCCTGGATTATACGTTCAAGTAGAGCTTCAGGCTTCTGTGTAGGATAACCGAGGCGCTCCTTTGCCATCGGGTTGATTGGAGAAATATCATCCCATAGTTCATGAACTGCCTGCCCCCCCAGTTCATCCAAGTATCGCTTTAGCTGTGGGACCTTGCTCTTCGTGTAGATTCTGCCTTCCTTCTCCAGTTGGAGCATCCTCTCTTTTGTGAACCGCCACGGCCGAGTCACACCATGTAACTTATATACCGGCCCTCTTCCTCCTGGTGGATTAAGGTCACTCAGGCGAAACAGCCTTCCGTCCGCATCTTTGTGTGTAAACTTATCCGCGACATAAGACTCGGAAAATGGCCGCCGAAGTCTATTGAACATGAAAGAATCCGACTTGGTATAAAAAAGTATTCGATCTGTCACCCTGCCAAAACGCTTGGCATCTGCATGAAACCTAAATCTCTGCCATGCAATCTCGTTCTTGAACATAAGAGGGCCGAACACCGCGTCCATCAACATCTTCAAGTAGTGTGATGCGGTAGAGTCACAATGCAGGTAAATTGAACCTGTCGGCTTCAACACGCGGCGCAGTTCAACAAGGCGAGGGGCCATCATTGCCAAGTATGCCATCATGTCGCTTGCGCCTAAGAACGTACGAAAGCCCTGCATCACCTGAGAAACTCGAGGAGGACCGCCCTCCACAATTTCCTGGTACGCCGCAGCCGATGCTTGGTCCCATTGCCACGTATCTTCAAATGCCTTGATTTGTGCCGCTGCACGGCTGCCATTCTGCTCGGCGAAAAGTACGTTGTAGTCTTGCTCACTCTTGAAAGGTGGATCGAGATAGATAAGGTCTACTGTCTCATCCTTAATATACCGCCGAAGAATGTCAAGATTATCACCATAATACAAAACATTTTCGGTCATATATTATCCCCATCAATAATTTACGCAAAACACACACACAGCCGCCGATTTTGCAGCCTAATATAAAAAACTATTCTACACAAGTGAGTTTATCAAACAACCCTCACAAATCTGCTTGTCTCTTACATCACCTTAACACAAGCATATTTATCCTTTATATTTCTGTGAAAGTATCTCCCCGCTGACGATGCGCTTATTAACCCTCTGTGGCCCGAAAATCCCCATTCTAGCAGTGTTAATCTGCGTCTAACCCGCATATTTCATACTTCCTCTGACGAGGCGGTTTTTCAAGTAGTCTAACTTGTTATTGATGCGTATAGATCTATTACCGTGCGCCGGCACGCAATTAAAAGATTCAAAAAAGCCGTGAACCCCCCCCCTATTAGGGGCTGGGTGAAATACTCAGGTTAAACCCGTACCAATAAAAAAGGCCGCAAGTTTAATCCTCACGGCCCCTCGGTTAGCAAAGAATGCAGCCCATTAGATATCCCCAGCAGTACTCGAGCCTATTGCCCACAAAGCTCTGGTAATATCAGCCCGCAATCCAGCCACGAAGAAGCAAGTATTACCAAGTCCAGCAAGTTAACCTTACAATCACGATTCAAGTCACCTCTGGGCCGCCTGTCGCACAAAAGCTGCACGATCTGATCGGCGCTCAGTGCGTAGTCGTAGATGCGGACGTCGTCAAGCAGGCCGTCCCAGCCAGCATCCGCTGTCTCATCTTTGCCGCCCTTGCCAATTATCACCTTCGTATAGCCTGTCAGCAGACCCGTCAGGGCCGGCGCATTGGCCATTGGCGTATCCAACACCCCGTTAATGTATAACTTCAGTTGCTGTCCGGTGCTCCAGGTCATCGCAAGGTGTTGCCAATCAGTGGTCTGAACGTCGCTCGAGCTCTCGAGTTGCTGACGGCCCGGCCAGGCGGGAGGCCCTTCGGCTGCATCCGACGTGACCCCAATCTTAATCACGTTCACGCCGCCACCGGTTGCGCCCATTGCGTCGTAGCGCATACCCCGGTTGTCGGCCCCAAACGGGTCCTCGAAGTGGATGAAACCCTTATCCGTGTTGGTCACGTCAGACTTGACCCAGAGGGCGACCGTCAAGGCGTCGAGACCATTGAGCAGGCTTCCGAAGTTGTCGTTGACCACATAGTCACCGTCACCGTCGAAGTCGAGCGCGCCGTCGATAATTCCGCCGATCGGCTGCCAGGTGGGATTGCCATATAGGACGGCGTCGTTGATCCCTGCGCTGTCATATGCAACCGTGTCCTGCGCCTCGTCTAACTTCCAATGTGCCACAGGACTGTCAACGCGCGGTTGTGCACAATCGGTCGTTACGCAGCTTGTGCCCTCGCCCTGGGCTGTGCCGCCTTGAGCCGGACACTCTTGGGCTGTCAAGTCCTCACAACTGCCATCGGCAAAACAGCAGGCCTGCAGCTCGCCGGGACCGGCAGGCCCCAGAGATATGGTCAAGTCGACGTTAGAGCCTGCGCCCACCGATGTTCCAGGCGGTGGATTTTGCCTGATCACGTATCCTTCCAGGATAGTATCGCTGTGCTCAGACTCGACCGTTCCAACGGCAAGACCGCCAGAGGTAATCGCCGTTGTTGCCTCGGCCAGCGACATGCCTACTACATAAGGTACGAGCAATTCCTCTATACGTGCGAGAGCCTTAATCTCATTTTCGCTCAGTGCGTAGTCGTAGATGCGTAAATCATCCAAAACGCCGTGCCAATACCTTTCGGTATTCCAGGAACCGATGGTAAACGGGGACCTTAGGAATATCTCTGTCGCAGAAGCTGAGCTGACAGCTTCAGAATCCAACACACCATTGATGTAGATTTGCGTCTTACCTGTGGTAATGTCAAATGTGACCACCACATGATATGTTTCGCCAGCCTCTAAAACAGCTGCTGAATTGAAATCGTTGGGGCCCCTTCCGTTTAAACTGAAACAAACTACACCGCTGCCACGCACCATGAAGTGAATACCGCCAGGGGACCAGTCTTCGTGAAACAGTGAATTGTGTGGATCCGGCAGCGAGTCGAATTTAAGCCACAAGGAAATTGACACCTGTTTAAACGTGCCCCAATCTTCACCGGGCACGTTGACGTAAGCACTTGAACCGTCAAATTCCAGCGCAGCCCCAGACCCCGAAAAAAGCCCCCCTGTCCAGGTCGCGTTAATCACATTCCCTACAACACCTCCTACTAAATCAGTAACGGTAGTACCACTATTTTCATCAAAGGTCCAGTGCGCCACCAGGCCCGCCGGCTGTGGCGGACCATCTGACGGTCCAAGAGATATGGTCAAGTCAACGCTCACACCTTCAGGGACCTCTGTTCCCGCTGTGGGGTTCTGGCTGATTACGTATCCTGCCGCCACTGTATCGCTGTAGACCTCTGTAATTGTCCCAACGACAAGACCGGCAGCCCTAATCATTGACCCTGCATTAGCCCGGCTCTCGCCCACTACATCAGGGACACGGACCGGGCCAGGCACCACGTTCTTCACCGTGATGCGAACATTGTCGTCGCTGCGGGTATCAGTCCCATCGCTCGCGGTCAGCTTGAATACCAGAACAGTGTCCGCATCCACGTCCGGCGCGGTGGAGCTGGCGATGGCACTGGTGGCGTTGACGATGGGCACCTGCGTACCGCTGACCTGCTCCCACTTATAGCTGGTGATAGGGCCTCGCTCGGAGAAGGAGAAACTCCCGTCGAGAGTGGCAGTGCCGCCTTCAGGCACCTCCGCATCCACACCCTGAACCACAAGAAATACTGGTAGCCGGGTCTGGTCGTTATCGAAGTAATACCTCCTCCCAGGGTGCTCCGAGGAGAACTCATCCGTAACGGTACGGGGCATGCTAAGTCCGACTTCGCACCCGCGGGGCAGAGGCCCGCCAAGGTCTGGTTTGGGCACATTGTACATTCTTACGTACAGTACGTCACCGACCTCGATATCAAGGCCGGCTGTGCGACTGAACTCACCATCTCCTGGCGACCCTGGGGGAACAAGACCGTATCCGACGTGGGCCTCATCCAGTAGCTCGTCGTCAATACACCAACTGGGATCGGCGCAGACGCCGGGGTGGTCTCGTGGGTCGTCAACGTCGTTGACTGCCTTCCAGAGCCTGTACCAGGGCGCCGTTTGCAAGGTCTATCGGCCCCAAGGCACGCGTGCCGGGAAGATAGTTGCCGGCATGGTCCTTGGCTCCTCCTGTTCCCGGGCCCGCTTCGCCGGTGCCCCAAACAATAAAGGCTTCTGCATGGCAGGTTCCCACCAGCGCCATCGTCGCGAGCAGCGCTGGGATTGCGAAAAGCGCTCGTACTTTCATGATCACTCCTTTTCGATGGAAACCATCAGAAGAAAACCAACTTCAACTTTGTGTTCGAATCCCTCGCCTGCTTTTTCTCCTTCGGCAGACGGTGACTGGGTCTCAATACGGTCTGGTGCAAACCCAAACAGCAGCGTCGTCGGGTTTTCTGTCATACCACATGGCGGTGCCGGGTATAAACTCGATATCTGAGAGGTTGCCGGCGTCCGGATCAAACCATTTTCCGTGGAAGGCGTGTCCCGGCAAATCAACAAGGAAAGCCATCTTGTATGTCTTGGCGACGGGATCCCACTTCCGCACGATGTCGGCCCCTGTGGGGCTCGCTCCCCCATGTCCCACGCCCCTCAGGCTGCTATCGTTCAGAGCAAGCCTTGTCGGATACGGCCAGTTGAACATGGTAAGACCCTTGCCCAATGTCAGCGGGATGGTGCCTGCCGTTGGCACCCAACCCAGGAAGATAATCGTGGCCATATCGGGACCCCAGTGCGTCCTGCGGACCCAGCAGCCCTCACCGAGGTCAAAGGTCATAGCCGAGAAATCGCCCGCCCACTCATCGTACCAGTTTCCATCGTGGGGCGGCCATCCGTCAATGAGGAATGCTGTCTCGTTGTAGTTCTGGACCAACGGGTTCCACCTCCAGATCGCAGCCCCTGTCATCCCTCCGGTGCCACCGCTCAGGTTCTCGCCGATCATGTCGCCTATGGGGCCGTTGAGCATGTTATCGAGGGGGGCAGCCGGTGGGTCCCAGAGCAGGAGCACGGAGATCATTGTCAGGCCGTCCCTGACGGCCTCAACCGTGACGAACCCGACGGGGTCCGTATAGACACCGCCCGACTCCACCCGGTAGAAGCCCATCGCCGTGCTGCTGAGAACACCCACGTGTGTCCAGGAGCTAGCGGTGACGGGCCAGGCGGTGCCGGGAACGGGTTGCCAGGCCCCCCGCAGATCGTCGGTATGCTGCACTGTGTACTGCCCGTCGCCGAATGCATCCCATACAAGAACCACATCGTCGCCCGATTTTGTGATGTCGGTTATCGCCGGTACTACCGCTCCCCGGGCCACCGGTATGGGCACTAACGCTAAAATGGCCGCAACCTTCGCCATTCTCAGAAAAGCCGCTCTGGTTGCCTTCCTTACGCCATTTTTCTCATTCTTTTTCATTTTTTCTCCCTTTCGAGAAGGAATATGGTGATTCTCCGGCGTCTTCGGGTTTGTTCTATTACGCATTCGATCCTCCTTTGGCCAGATTTGGGCCGTCAAAAACCTCGCTTCTTGGTCAGAAAAGGCCGATAGGGAAGAATTGCACGTCTCCCCACCGATTCTCTTCACATTTAGCTTATCTAATTCAGAGCAGAATGTCAAGCCACAAGTTATAGGACTTCGTGCGAAAGGAAAAATGTAAAAGTGAACACCGCCTAAGGACGCCGCCCCGATTGAAGTCTTGTTACAAAAGTCTATTTCTAATGAGCGTATCTGAAACCGCCAAAATCCCCTATCAGATACCAAACAAATCCCCCCTTAATCCTGTTATCCTGTCTGAAAAACTTCGTGTCCTCGTGGCTATATTTCTCTGTGTCCTCTGTGCCCTCTGTGGCTTTTTTTCGTGCTAATTCGTGTTCATTCGTGGTTAATTTTTGTCTTGAATTTTGTATGTTGAACATTCGAATTTGTTTCGCATTTCGTGCTTATCTTCTATCCGCCCTCCGTCTTCCGTCCTCTGTCCTCCGTCGTCTCGCATCCAGCATCCAACTTTAGCTCACTTTAGGCACTTTAGTTCACTTTAGGCACTTTAGTTCACTTTAGTTCACTTTAGCTCACTTTAGCTTACCAACCACCTGATATAGACACAGCTCAACACTAAAAACTCAAAACTCTCCACCCTCACCCCACCAATCGCAACGTCCGTTAATATATTAGCAAGCAATAAAAAAGTCCGCGTCAATCAGTCCCAACCTGTGGAATACGCGATACGCTTCACGATATACGCTTCACGATATACGAATTGGAGTTCCCTATTCCCCCTAAACTAACAAAATGTTAATCTTAAAAAAGTGCTAAATTCTTACTCATTTCTACTAAAAAAGCGCACACTTTTACCATTTTTTGCTCATTTCTGCTTCATTTTCCCTCGTTTTTTGACTCTTTATTTCTACCCATATCCCCTAAGTTATTCACATTTACAAACCGCCCCTCATTCGCAGCCCAAAAACCAATATCCGCACAGAAATGACCCAAAAAAACCCGAAAAACTCAATTTTCCCCCAATTTTTAAAAATAGCACTTTTCAATCTTGTTAATCTGCGTAAGAAATTTATGCTCTTGCTTGTTTAGTCTTGTTCGTATCACTAACATTGCCACTTGACTATCGGCGGGCCGGTTGTTTTCGCGCACCCGCACTTACTTTCCCGATTGTTCTATCACATCCACCAGGCCAACGTCAATATATTGCCCACCTCCAGTTTGATGGCAGTGGACGGCTAAACAGTTGGAGCCTTCTGTCAACGCAGCTCGGCCTTTTTTATCAAGAGCGACTCGAACATAACTGCTCGTATAGCCCTCCAGCTTCGTAACGAGCCGCCCATTGATGTAAACCTCCGCATCTTCATCGTGGTGGATCATAAGATAAGGCCGATTCAGCTTCGTGCCCTTCAGCTTGAACTCTCGCCGAATCCATATATCCGAACCCTTCCATTCAGTTCGCACAATTGCGCCAGGTGTCCCTACGGCTCCGAAGCCGCCAACGCCCTTCTTCCATGCCGAATCATCGAAATCCTCCAGTTCCCAGCCGTCCGCAGGCTCGCTCATCGTATATCGCCACTGCTGTCCCTTGCTTTGTGAGGTCGGCAGAACGGTCTTAACGATAGGTGGCGGCAGATACAACCGCCGATTAGCCGCCGCAGCCCTATCAGCATCCATCTTTATCATCGCTCTATCGTACGTCATCAGCCCATTGACCTCGATCTCCACATCCGTCGTCTGTGTGTAAACCGCCGCGGATAGGCCGCCACCAATCAATGAACGCAGATTCTCTAACAGCGCTACGTACGCATCTGTCAGCTTATCGCGCGTCTTATAAGTGCGATATCCCCAGTTCTTTTCATCCTGCCAGGTATGACCCTTGACCGGAAGGCCCAGGCCGCCGAACTCACCCAGCACCGCTGCGCGTTTCTCTTCCACAGGCGGTGCAGCCGGACCAGGATACCTGTGAATATCGTGCACATCACCAACCTTACGATCGGACCAGCCGCTGGCGTTATCCACCAGCCGCGTTGGGTCATGCTTCTTAATCAAATCGACAATCCGCGGCGTATCGTATTGTCCCCAGCCTTCGTTGAACGGGACCCACATGACAATCGAGGGGTGGTTCCGCAAAGAGTCGATAACGCGCGTCAGCTCCAGCTCGAACTGCCTCGCTGACTCTTCGCCGCGCTTCAGGTCAGGGTCCCTGCCGCCTATGTGCCGGTCACCGTTGGGCATATCCTGCCAGACCATCAGTCCCAGCTTGTCACACCAGTAATAGAAACGTCGCGGCTCCACCTTAACGTGTTTGCGCATCATGTTACAGCCGAGCCTTTTCAATACCTCGATATCGTAGCGCAGCGCCGCATCCGTCGGCGCCGTGTACAACCCGTCCGGCCACCAACCCTGATCCAGCGGCCCATATTGAAACAACGGCTTGTTGTTAAGAAACAGCCGGTTAATCCCCTTCTCATCTTTGCGCACCTCGATTTTGCGCATACCGAAATAGCTGCTTACCGCGTCGACTTTTTGGCCTTGACCGTCATTAAGTGTCAGTTTCAGGTCGTACAGAGATGGAGAATCGGGTGCCCAGAGTTTAGGTTTCTTGATGGCAAGCGTGATTTCCTGCCCGACTTTGGCTTGGCCCTTAGCTTTGGTGAGCCGGCCGTCTTTTGCCTCTGCCTCGATATTGTAGCCGCTCGCCGCATCTGAGCACATCGTAGTTACATGCACTTTTTCAGCGTCAATATCCGTAACGATCGTGAGCGACTTGATGTAGGCCTTGGGCACCGGCTCCAGCCAAACCGTTCGCCAGATTCCGGTGACAGCGGTGTACCAAATGCCGCGTGGGTTTTTTACCTGCTTGCCGCGCGGCTGATACCCCGCATTTGTTGGGTCCCAGACGGACAGGACGATTTCCTGCAGCCCAGTCTTTTTCAGCGCGCCGGTGATATCGAAGGTGAACGGGTCGTATCCGCCGCGGTGCGTGCCGACCTGCTTGTCATTGACCCAAACTGTCGTGTCCCAGTCAACCGCCTCGAAGTGCAGTAGGATACGACTACTGCTCCACTTACGCGGGATTTTGAATGTGCGTCGGTACCACAACCGATTGCGCTCGCCAACCGCCTTCATCACCCCCGACAGGGCAGACTCAGCCGGAAATGGTACAAGTATCCGGCCATCGAAGTCCGCGGGTTTCGGCTCGTCCTTTGGCTGAATTGCGTAATCCCATAGCCCATTAAGGTTTAGCCAGTCTTTGCGAACCAGTTGCGGGCGTGGATATTCCTGGTGGACATTATCCGGTCCGCCGCGGCGGACCTGGCTCGCCCATTTTGTCATCAATGGGCCGTCCGCTGGTTTCCATTTTGACCATGCGGACGAGCCGATGCACAGAGTTAGGCAGACAACGGCCAGATGCCATTTTGCGCTTAGGGGACACTGCTTCTTGTTGGGGGTCGATTCCATTCTCTCATCTCCTTTCAGATAAATAACATCCCGTCATTACCTAACTTATGGCAGTTGGCGTTTGCCCCATAAAACCGATGGCTTGTTCGGGGGGCACCCGCCGCGGCGGGCCAACTTCATAAATTCGCGCTTAGAGTATCTGTAGTCAGGCGATTTTGCAATCGAATTCAAGGCGAAAAAGACGGGTTTTGGGCTGGTGCAAAGCGGCCGATCGAGCTATAATCGCCACTGCAATGACAGGCGCTGTTTAGAGCCGGCTATACGATATCTGAAGAATATCCGTGACCCGAACTTGGTGACAATAGTCTATTATGAGTTCTGCAAAATTGCAGGTTAGGCATATAGTCTATTCGTTAAGGAGATCGATATTTCATGATGACACGACGTGAATTCCTAAAAGCCGCTGCCGGCACTATTGTTCTGCCACTTTGGACGTGGGCTGAGGAGATACCGCGCGGTCTCAGGATTACGCGCATCGTCAGTTTCGATCTGGTCAGCGAAAGACCCAAACTTGTTGGCAAAAACTCCCGGCTCGGAGTACACGGCAAACGGGCTACCGACCGAATGGTTCGGCTTTTCACAAATGCAGGCATAGAAGGGATCGGTAACTGTCGTGCAAGCCGGAAGGGCCTCGGCCAACTGCTGGGAAAGAATCCGTTTGCCTTTTACGAGCCTGCAAATCGGAGAATGACAGGGCCGGCAGGCACCGGGACGATGCCGCTCTGGGATTTAGCTGGAAAAGTCCTAAAGAAACCCGCCTACGAACTGCTGGGTGGCGCCGGGCCGGAGCGCGTTCCAGTCTATGACGGCTCGATCTATTTCAGCGACCTACTCCCGCAATACACTCACAAGCCGCTCGATAGGTTCAAAGAAGAAATTGATATGGGAATGGCGATGGGGCATCGCGCCTTCAAAGTGAAAATCGGACGCGGAGCTAAGTGGATGCCGACAAAAGAAGGGTACGCTCGTGACAAGGAAGTCCTCAAGACAATACGCCAACACGCCGGGCCAGAGGTCCTCGTCGGAGTGGACGCCAACAACGGTTACGACCTGGCGAAGACCAAACAACTGCTGGAGGAACTGCCTGATTACAATTTCGCCTTTTTAGAGGAGATGTTCCCGGAAAAGGTTGAGAAGTGCCTGGAACTCAAACGCTTCATATCGGGGCACGGCTGGAAAACACTTGTGGCAGATGGCGAGACTCAGAAAAATCTCGATGCTTACAAACCATTCATTGAAGCTAAAGCAATCGACATATTTCAGGGGGATATGAATCGCTTTGGCTTTGAAGGCATTTTGACCGAGGCTGCCTGGTGCGAGCCTCAAGGCTTGCGAGTGGCCCCTCACAACTGGGGGTCGCTGGTCGGTTACTATATGCAACTGCATGTCGGGCGGGCCATTGTCAACTTTTATAGAGCTGAACACGATCCTCTTTCCAATGCGGTACTCATCGCGGAAGGATACAATATCCGGGACGGCTCCTGCGGCGTGCCAGATGCACCCGGATTTGGCCTAAGAATCGACGAAAACAAGTTCGCTACAAGCGTACGAGTCAACTTCGATCTGGAGCTTTGAAGGATCAAAACGAGAGCATTGCGTGCAGGCTAGTACTACATTTCATAAATCTCTCGACTATGGGTGGTTGAGATTGCTTCGTCGCTTCGCTCCTCGCAATGACATTGAGTGCCTTTTGATTGTCATTGCGAGCCGACCGGAGGT
>Ga0114930_10004915_pt1 | contig 11122 bp, 8 predicted proteins | sample AnhtaG_FD_87300 | JGI IMG/M metagenome (GOLD analysis project Ga0114930, IMG submission 87300) | Deep subsurface microbial communities from Anholt, Denmark to uncover new lineages of life (NeLLi) - Anholt_01485 metaG | ecosystem: Environmental > Aquatic > Marine > Oceanic > Sediment | place... | reverse complement strand
GGACAGAGGACAGAGGACAGAGGACAGAGGACAGAGGACAGAGGACAGAGGACAGAGGACAGAGGACAGAGGACAGAGGACAGAGGACAGAGGACAGAGGACAGATGACAGACGACAGAGGACAGATGACAGATGACAGATGACAGAGGACAGAGGACAGAGGACAGAGGACAGAGGACGGATAGCGTCGCCGTGGCGACGGCCAAGCGGGAAAAATACTTACTTGTCGAATAGGAAATAAGGTATAATGTCTCGTATTGCGTATATCGTATTGCGTATATCGTATATCGTATTGCGTATTTCGTATTAAAAGCGTTTTTTGTTGGGAGCAGGTATGTCAGGTCATTCACACTGGGCGGGGATAAAATATAAAAAGGCGGCCACTGACGCCAAACGCGGCAGGATGTGGAGCAAATTGGCCCGAATGATAATAGTTGCCGCCAAGACCGGCGGGGGCGACCCGGCTGCAAATCTGTCCCTGCGATATGCAATCGACAAGGCCAAGGCGTCCAATATGCCGAAAGATACGATTGAAAAGGCGATCAAGAAGGGAACCGGCGAGATAGAAGGTGCCAGCTATGAGGAGGTCCTCTATGAAGGCTACGGTCCCGCTGGCGTGGCAATAATGGTCGAAGCATTGACGGACAATCGTAATCGGACCACGCCCGAAATTAAGAGACTGTTCGAAAGGCACGGCGGCTCGTTGGGGACAGGCGGGTGCGTTAACTGGATGTTCAGCAAGAAGGGACTTATCACGGTAAGCACTGCGGAGACCGAAGAAGAGCAGCTTTTTGAAATCGCTCTGAACGCCGGCGCAGATGATATGCAAAATACGGGGGAAGTTTTTGAGATAACGTGTGACCCGGCCGCTTACGAGAAGCTAAAAGAGCGACTGCAAGAAAAGGAGATACCTACTGAGGTAGCCGAAATTTCGATGGTGCCGCAGAATACCGTGCCGGTGAACGATGACAAAACCGCCAAAAAGATAATTTCTCTGATGGAAGACTTCGAAGACCACGATGACGTGCAGAACACGTACGCGAACTTTGATATACCTGATGAAATCGTATCTCGGATATCGTAGCTCGTACTTCGTACTTCGTACAAATCCGAATATCGAATATCGAAATCCGAAACAAATTCGAAATTCAAAACGAGATTCTTCGCTGCGCTCAGAATGACAATCAGAGGAGCGTGTTGGTAAAATAGAGCTATGGGGCTGGTTGTTCGGAGAGATGTTTTATTCTCTGTTTAGCGTTCTTGTATTTTTCTTCGCCGAGCCGGCTAACAATCTCCTGCCTTTCCGGATACATTATCTTAAACTGATCGCGATATTTATCTTCGATATCGATTGCTTCTTCGTAGTGCTTGATGGCGACATCGGTTTTGCTCAGCTGCTCGGCGATTTTGGCCAGCTCGATTCGCAGTCGGGCTGAGCCGGGATAACACTCAACCGCATCAGAGGCACTCTCAAAAGCTTTATTCAGCCAAGCGGTCTTTTCTTGCTGTATCGAGGTTTCGGCAAGCAGGTTGTAAACCTCGGCCAATCGTTTGAAATTCTTAAAGTCGGCCCTGTTGCGCTCAATTGCGGCGAGAAAACATTCTTCGGCCTGCTTGAGCAAAAGCGGCTGATTTCTTCCGGTCTCTTTGTAATGCTGTAAATATAGTCTGCCATTCAAATTCAACGCTGCCGGGTCCAATCGGTCATCTTCAGCCGCCTGGTCCAAAAGCTGGTGCGCATGTCCAAGCTCTCGCAGTGCCAGCTCGGTCTTTGCAGCAGCTTTAGCTACGGGGATGAGAGCGTAATTAAAATAGGCCCAAATCAATACTAAGGAGACTACAACCCCTATCACTTTTACAAAAGGAGCAGGTTTTAGTCCGACCTGGGTGCGGGACTTTTGGTGGAAGTCTAATGCGATTAGACAAGCTATTATTGCCCAAAAAGTAGTAAACACGCCCGGCTCAAAAATGGCAAAGTCTATCAAGTTGTGCAAAATGACGCCTAAACAAGCGCAAAAAAGAGCGGCGGCGATATTCGGGTTGCGAGTTGCGGGTTGCGGGTTGCGAGTTGCGGGTTGCGGGTTGCGAGTTGCGGGTTGCGGGTTGCGAGTTGCGGGTTGCGGGTTGCGGGTTGTGTGCAGCGGTGCCGTTAAAAGGAAAAAACCAATGATAAAAACAGCCACGGGCGCAACGTATAATGTGAATATCACATAAATCATCACATCAAGAGTATTGCCATCTGTTACGGGCATAATCATCGGTCTGATAAGTAGCAAGGCGGCGGATATGACAATTACAAAAGGTATGGCGAGTTTTGTAAAAGCCGGCTCACGCTGATGAGGTTTCGGCGAAAGTAAAGCAGACTTACGAGACACTGCTCGCCATAACGGTATCGAAACAAGGGCTAAAAATCCTATAAGGCCGAGCGGGCCATATTGAGTAAGGATGCTGAGCAGAAAATTATGGGGGTCCGCAACGGTTTCGAGGGCTTCGGCGGGTTTGTAATGGGTATAAAAATGTGCGAAGTTGCCCGGACCGACACCTGTGATGGGATGGTCGGCGTACATCCGGGCTGATGCGTGCCAATACTGCCATCTGACGAGCATCGAGCTTCCGCCCGGCGGTTGGCCGTGAGTTAATCCATACGAAACAACTATATAGCAACCAGCTAAACCCAATAGTAAGCAAACTATCAATATAGTTCTTTTGTAGGTTTTTAGCCAATTGCCAAATAAAAGGTAGATAATAAACATTGCCGCTGCAATCAGTGATGCGATGATTGCTCCTTTGCTTTTGGTAATAGCAAGGCCGAAAATAATAACAGCGACCGCAATGCCGCAGGTAACAAGCGGTCGAGAGCCGGATGCATCGGATTTGCGATTTCTGAATTTCTCCAGGAACAAAGCGATACCGGCAAAAGCTGCGAAGATGGCAAAAGAACCTGCGGAATTGCCGGTGGTAAAAAAGCCTTTGACATCTTTTGAGTATAAACGATGCTCGAACTGGAAGTGGTCTGAAGTGCCGGCGGTAATGCCGAGCGGCTCAAGCAGGGTTTGTGGGGCCTTTTCGTATTCGTCAATCATTGCCTGGTTTGTAACGAAAAGCTGATTAGCAGATTCATAGGCCGATACCATGCCCAAAGCGGCGATACAAATGAGCAGCAGTTTTATTTTTGACTGCGAATCCAGTATCTGTACAAGCAGGACGGCCATTAGAATAGGAGCCAGCATTATTACAAAGTTAGCGATTGCGGCCCGCTTGTTTGCAGCGGCAAGGCCTGCGGCGATAGCAGCTATTGCGAAGATAGCCAGCCCGACTTCTATGGCGGTGAAACGATATAAAAATCTCCTGCTGCAAAAGCTCCACACAAACCAAACGACAAACGACAATATCAATACAGCCGATACGGTCAAACTGTAAACGCTGTCGCTCAGATTGGCCGGCAGAGCGGTCGACTGCGCGGTTGGGCTTTCGGTAAACGTGGTCCGAAGCGCGATTACACAAAGGCAGAGGGCAAGCAGGACATACTCCAAGGTCACCAGGGCTTTGCTTTTGGAAAAGACCGAATTAGTCGGCAGTTTTGTCATTTTTGGCAGCAGTTTCAAGAATGGCGATAATGGCCAATATCATAAACGTTTGACTAAAGATTAGAATTGCGCCGGCCAGATTAACCTGATAGAGGAAAGTTGCGCCGAGGCCGGTGCAGAGCGTAGCCAGATATAATGTCAGGACCGTCTGGGTGTCGGTCAGGCCGTGCTTTTTTAATCGATGGGAGAAGTGCTGGGTGTCGCCGACAAACGGGCTTTTGCCCTGACTTATCCGCAGGACAGTTACACTGATAAAATCATACAGTGGGACCGCCATAACGACCAGCGGCATAAAGACCGAGTACCATTGTCCGCTTTGTGCTTCTTGATAATATGTGGTGCGGAGGGTCAAAAGTGCGACGAAAAAGCCCACGACGAGCGAGCCGGCGTCGCCCATAAAGATTTTAGCGGGCGGGAAATTGAATACCAAAAACCCTAACAATATCCCTATGAAAACAATTGCCAGGCCGCCAACGAAGACCTGGGCACTTAAGGCGGCTGCGGTGAATAAAATGCAGCTTGCTATGACTGCGATGCCGGCGGCCAGGCCGTCCATATTGTCAAGAAAGTTGAAGGCGTTAATAATCAAAACTATCCAGACGGCTGAAAGAATGACGGTGATTATTTTGCTTTCAATAAAAAACTCAACGCGAACATCCGCAACGGCGGCGGCGATTATTGCAACTGCAAACTGAACGGCAAGTTTGAAAAACGGCCCAAGATGTTTTTTGTCGTCCCATAGGCCGAGTGCAAACAAGACGAAGACGCAGAGCAGCACAATCAGGAGCTGGCCGATTTTGTTTAAGAAATCAGCAGGGTCGATGTTGGCGGATTCGGCAAGCCAATCAAGGTGGCCGGGGACAAGGAGAGCTTTTATTGCAGCGGTGGCAGCGAGGATGAAAACCATCAGTGTAGCAAAGATTGCGATGCCGCCGCCGAGCGGGACGGATGCTTGTGCAAATCTGTCTTCGGCCGGTTGTGCGACAAAGCCGGCGCGAATGGCCAGCTTTCTTACGACGGCTGTTAAGATGACCGATAGCGCAAATGAGCCGGTTAGTAAGATTATCGCTAATATGGTTAGTGTTTCGATTTCAACTGCTCCAGCAATCGGGTTCTGACTTTTTCAAAAAAAACGAAATAGCACCGCTGTTTGTAGTCCGGATAGGTGTATTTCAGAGGGCGCCAGGCGCCCTTGTCAAAAACAAGCGTTACTTCGGCGTACATTCTCTTGCCGATATATATACGATGCGAATAGTTTTTTGTTGTGGCCAGGATTAGCTTGGAGGGTTCAATTATGCCGGGGTCTAAGTTTACCGGCCTGGGCACAGGAAGGGCCAATCTTGCCGCCAACTTTTGTTCGAGCTTGTTTGTCTTGTGTTTGATTTTCGCCAGTAAAGCCGGGTCAATGAGGCGTTCAAAGCTGAGAAACTGCCTTAAGATATGCGGGCCTGTCTGGTCTTTATAATAATCGGTTTTGTCAAAGTGCCATACGTCACTTGTAAAATCGGCCCTACCAAACTTATGGGTCAGCGCCTCGATTGCGGCGTGCAAACATTTGTGGTTGGCAGCCAGGATTCCGATTATCAGCTTGACCGGCTTAGGGTCTTTTAGCTTCCACATAGGTAGTTTTGAGTTTTTAGTTTTTAGTTTTGAGTTCTTAGTTTCCGGGTCAGACGTCGCAGATTCGTGCGGCGTCTGCCAGCGACGTAAGCGGGTCTTTCCTGGGAATAAACTCGTGTGCGACGTATCCTTTGTAACCCGTCTTGACGATTGCCCGCATAATGGCGGGGTAGTACAGCTCCTGCGTTTCGTCGATTTCGTTTCTGCCGGGGTTGCCGCCAGTATGGTAATGGCCTATGTAGTCCTTGAAGTCGCGAATCGTGCGGATTATGTCGCCTTCCATTATCTGAGCGTGGTAGATGTCATAGAGAATCTTAACACGTTCGGAGCCGACCTTTTTGCAGACCTCGACGCCCCATTTCATATTGTCGAACATGTAATCCTTATGATTGACCTTGCTGTTGAGATATTCGAGGCAGATGTTGACCTTCTTCTTTTCGGCAAGTCCCACGACCTGTTTAAGTGCGGTGACGGTATTTTCGATGCCTACATCGTCCGGCATACCGCGCCGATTTCCGGGGAAGGTGATAACATTCGGGAATTTGTACTCTGCGGTTGCTTCTATGGCGGTGCGGATTTTGTCGAGGCACTGAGCATGAATCTTTTTGTTGTTGAGACCGTCCGATAGTCCGTGCGTGTTGGTCATTGTGCATACGAGGCCATATTTTTTGAGTGTGGGAAAGTCGGATGGCCCAAGCAGGTCGATGCCCTTGAGGCCCATCTGGGCTGCTGCTGCGCAGAGCCGGTCAAGAGTTAGTTTGCCATAGCACCACCTGCTGACTGACTGGTTGATGCGCCCCCTCTTGACGACCCGTTCGATGTCGGCGGCGACTGCCTTGTGAGTGAATGCACCGGCGATTGTCCCCGCGGCCATCAGGGAAGTATTGCGGATAAAAGTCCTTCGTGAAAGTTTGTTCTTGTTCATCGTTTCTCTCCTTTTCAATTCTGGGTTAGTTTTTGATAATCACCAATTATACGTACTCTGTCAGGTCTTCAGTTGTTCTTTTAGTGAACTGACCAGCTCAATCGCCTTATCTGCCGCTTTTTCAATGGAAACTTTCCGGCTTTGCGATTCGGCTCGCAGTTTAACTTCTACATTGCCGTCGGCGACGGATTTTCTGCCAACGGTAACTCTTACCGGTATTCCAATAAGGTCGGCGTCTTTGAATTTCACTCCGCCGCGCAAGGCGCGGTCGTCTAACAATACATCGATGCCTTCGTTGAGTAACTGCTGGTAGATATTTTCGGCCACTTGCGCTACTTTCTCATCGTCCTGATTGACGCTGGTAACCAGGACCTCAAACGGGGCGATACTAATCGGCCAAATAATGCCGTTATCATCGTTGCTAATCTCAATGGCAGAGGCAAGGATTCGGTTGATGCCGATGCCGTAGCAGCCCATAATGCAGGGCTTTTCATCGCCGTTTTCGTCAAGGAATTTAGCACCGAGTTTTTCGCTGTATTTTGTTCCGAGTTTGAAGACCTGGCCGACTTCGATACCCTTCCTAAAGAGCAGCTTTTTGCCGTTATACATGTCACCTTCAACAGCGTAGCGAATGTCGGCGATGGTAACATTTTCACCTTCGAGCGGGAAATCCCGTCCCGGCACAACATTCTTGATGTGATAGTCGGTCTTATTGGCACCGGTAACACCCACCGCCATTGCCGCGACGGCGTGGTCGATAATCATTTTCGAGACCTTATCGGCTATCCCGACGGGTCCAGCAAAACCAACCTTCGCACCAGTAACTTTTTCTATCGTAGCTTCATCTGCCAACTCTATGTGTTTTCCGCCGACAGCCAGCCCCATCTTCTCTTCATTAACATCATGGTCACCACGAATAATTACAGCTGCCGTCTTGTCCTTGGTTGAGTAAATCAACGTCTTTACCATTTGTTCGGGTTTCGTCTTTAGAAACTTGCAGACGGCTTCGATGCTGCCGATATTCGGGGTGTGGACTTCCTGCACCGGCGGAATCTCGGCATTGGATTTTTCTTTCGGCAATGGGTCAACGGCAGCTCTTTCGAGGTTTGCTGCATACGAGCCGTCTTCGGCATAAATGATTGTATCTTCGCCGGATTCGCACGGGACGGTGAACTGGTGCGAGCCGGAGCCGCCCATCTCGCCGGACTCGGCCTCGACGATGACGTATTCGAGGCCGCAGCGTTTGAAAATCCGGCAGTATGCGTCATACATTATTTTATATGATTTATCGAGACTTTCAGGGTCGGCATCGAAGCTGTATGCGTCTTTCATTATGAATTCGCGGGACCTTATTATACCAAACCGCGGGCGGAACTCATCGCGGAACTTGGGACTTATTTGATAGAGGTTAATGGGGAGCTGCTTGTAAGAGTTTATCTCGCCGGCGGCGAGGTAGGTAACAACTTCCTCGGCGGTAGGCTCAAGCACATTTTCTCTGCCGTGACGGTCAGTGAAGCGGAACAATGTCGGGCCGTAGTCGGTGCTGCGGCCGGTTTTGTCCCAGAGCTCAGCGGGCTGCATACAAGGCACAAGAATCTCCTGTGCGCCGGCTTTGTCCATCTCCTCACGGACGATTGCGATGACCTTGAGCAGGCTGCGCCAGCCGAGCGGCAGATAAGTATATGTCCCGCTGGCGACTTTTCGTATCAAAGCCGCTCGAATCATCAATCTATGACCGACTGTTTCCGCATCCGAGGGTACTTCCTTGACCGTTGGTATAAACATTCGGCTGTATCTCATATTTCGTGCCTCGTATTCCGTATATCGTATTTCGTAGCACGTTTATAGCCCAAAACACGGAGAGTTGCAAGCGCCGTTAGAAATTTTCCCTTTTTGTATTTTGTACTATTCACTATAGAATTTCTAACAGGGCTTGCATAAAGGCAGATTAGGCAATATGATTTCGGGAAAGATATATGATTAACCGCGGAGAACGCGGTCCTTGGGACTCCTTACGGAGAGAACGCAGAGAATAATCAATAATCAATTTTATGGAGCGGACAATGGCGCATAAATTCATTAACGAAGTCGGGCCGGGAGAGACAATCGATGATGTTTATATGGTAGCAGACCCGATTTTACGAAGCACAACGCGAGGCGATTTGTATATAGCAATGTTTCTCTCAGACAAGACCGGGCAAATGAACGGCCGAATGTGGCAGGCAACGGAAACGGTTTATAAAGCGCTGCCGAAGCCGGGCTTTGTCCATATACAGGGAAGAAGCGAGCTTTATCAAAACAAGCTGCAAATCATTGTAAATAACGTCAGCGTCGTCGATGCAAAGGACGTTTGCATTGAGGATTTTCTGGCGCGAACGGACAAGGACACCGACAAACTGTTCGGGGAGGTAAAAAAGATTGTAGGCCGGATAAAAAATCCGCAGTTAAAGGCGCTGGTCGGAGAATTTCTAACTGATGCCGGGCTGATGGAGAAATTCCGCAATGCACCAGGCGGGGTGAAATTGCATCATAATTATCTCGGCGGACTGCTGGAGCATACCCACAATATGCTGCGAGTAGCTGTTGCGATACTGCCGTTGTACGAACAAGTGCAGGCCGATTTGGTCCTTGCCGGGATTTTTCTTCACGATATCGGCAAGACCGAGGAGCTTGCGTACGATATGGCCTTCTCATATACGGATTCAGGCCAATTGATAGGACATGTCGTGCAAAGCTTGCTTATGGTAAATGAAAAAGTTGCTGCGCTGAAGGCCAAGGGGACACAGATTGAGCCAACAGTTCTGGACTCTATTGGGCACATTATTCTGTCTCACCACGGTCAATATGACTTCGGCTCGCCGAAGCTGCCGGCGATGGCTGAGGCCTTTATGGTTTATTATATTGACGATTTGGACGCCAAGATAAGCCAGGTAACGGCAGCGATTGACGGCGAGGTAAGCGATTCGAATTGGACTGCCTGGAAAAACGCTTTGCAAACCCGGCTTTATAGAAAGCGTATCGAATAGAAACGGTGCCGCGAATTGAAGGTGCTGTGCAAAAGCATTGGAAAACCGGTAGGTAAGCCATCCGGCCAAGAGGGACGTTCGAGTGGGAGAGGTTTGTCTTAGTTCTATTTATTATGAAACGACTACGTATTATTCTGTTCCTGCTCAGTATCGTGATATTGGCTTTTGCCTTTCGAGCATACCTCCAGCGGTATGTTGTGGCAGGGCTCCAAACCGTACAAGGCAGAAAAACGGTACAGAAGTGTCTTGAGGAGTATGGGCCGGCGGTTCAGGAAAGACTACTTCCATATTTCGAGGCAGCAAAGATACCTTATCCACCGCAGGAAGTTGTTTTTGTTGGCCTTAAATACGAGAAAAAGCTTGAAGTTTGGGCTTGTAGCAGAGAGGGCCGATTGAATTTAATTCGAACGTATCCCGTCCTCGCTGCCAGCGGTCGGCTTGGGCCAAAGCTCAAGGAAGGAGACCGCCAGGTTCCGGAGGGCCTTTATCGAATTGAGTCCCTCAATCCCAATAGTATGTTTCATCTTTCACTCAGAGTGAACTATCCCAACGAGTTCGACCGCAGGCAGGCAAGCCGGGAGAGCCGGACGAGCCTCGGCGGCGATATCATGATTCACGGAAGTAATGCTTCTATTGGGTGCCTTGCTATGGGAGATGAGGTTGCTGAAGACCTGTTTATACTTGCCGCTGAAACTGGTATTGACAGGATTTCCGTGGTCCTGAGCCCTGTCGACTTTCGGAAGAGGGTCTGCCCTGAAGTAAAGCATCCATTACCCGAATGGACAGATGTTCTCTATGAGCAAATCAAACAGGAGCTATCGAAGCTAACGATTCAATGAACCTAAAAAAGAATACGGCGGCGATTCAGGCGATTCAAACCGGGCGGCCTGGAAACACGCCCTGCAGAGCCGGCTTTACAGAAAACGAATCGAATAAAAGAATGGTAGAACTTAATGGGTGAGAGAAGGAAGCTTGTTAGAACAGCCGGTTGGTGATAAAATTGCTGAGTATCAGGAATGCGAGAGGGTTTGAACCGAACCTCTTTTCGAACGAGGCCAAAATGATTAGCAGAAGAGAATTTATTCAGTTAGCCGGCATTACCCCCTTTGGCACAATCGTTCTGCCCGAAAGTGCGGCTAACGGCGAAGCAACAGACCGCCGAAGCAATGCGGGTAAGGCAAACAAACCTCTGATGTATCCTGGTACACAGAAGAGTACGACGAAAAGGATGCTCCAATTCTACAAACGCTGCGGTGTCAACAATGTCTGCGGGAATCCGGACCGGTGGTCGCTTGAAGGGCTGCTGGAATTAAAGGATCGATGTATAGCAAATGGCATCACTCTGGATATGGTGCCGATTGGCATGCCTCGCTCGGTCGGACTGCTTGGTGACAAGGACAGCCGCGATAGACAAATCGCAGAGACTTGTGAACAAATACGTATGGCAGCGAGGGCAGGTGTTCCCGCGATAAAATACAATATGACTGTGCTAAATGTCCTGCGAACGGGGACGACAGCCGGGCGAGGAGGTTCGCGCTACAGCACCTGGAGTTATGAGAAAGGAGCCAGAAACAAATCCCCAACTCGGGCAGGCGAGCTTCCATCTGAGCTTTTCTGGGAAAGGATAAGCTATTTCCTGGACCGTGTTATTCCGGTCGCGACCGAGTATAAAGTAAGAATGGCATGTCATCCCCATGATCCCGGCGTTCCAACGACAGGTTATCGCGGCGTCCAACGTGTCCTCGGAACAGTCGAAGGGCTCAAGAAGTTCATCAACATCTCACCCAGTTCGTATCACGGACTCAACTTCTGCGTAGGCACTGTTGCGAGTAACCTCGATAATCCTTCCGCTGAAATATTCGACGTGATACGCTATTTCGGCCAACGCAAGAGAATATTCAACGTTCATTTCCGAAACATTCGCGGCCGACGGAACAACTTCCAGGAAGTCTATCCTGATGAGG
>Ga0114930_10004914_pt1 | contig 11122 bp, 9 predicted proteins | sample AnhtaG_FD_87300 | JGI IMG/M metagenome (GOLD analysis project Ga0114930, IMG submission 87300) | Deep subsurface microbial communities from Anholt, Denmark to uncover new lineages of life (NeLLi) - Anholt_01485 metaG | ecosystem: Environmental > Aquatic > Marine > Oceanic > Sediment | place... | reverse complement strand
TCCACCCGAGGAAGCTTAGCTGTCTCCTGGAACAGCGCCTCAGCCGATATAGAGATGCCAGGGGCGATCACACCCCCTAAGTATTCACCCTTGACAGAGATAGCGTCAAAGGTTGTAGCCGTGCCGAAATCGACAACAATTACAGGTCCCCCATATTTGCAATAAGCAGCCACACCATTCACAATGCGGTCAGCGCCCACCTCCGAGGGGTTCTCCGCCAGAATGGGCATCCCCGTTTTAATGCCGGGTTGCACTATTAAAGGGGAGAGGGATAAATATTTATGCGACATCCCCTCTAAAGCCCCCATAAGGGGGGGGACCACACAAGCGATAATCAGGGCATCGATCTTCTCCCGAGGGACCCCCTGAGCGGAGAAGAGGTTGGCAATCAATATCCCATACTCATCTACAGTGCGGTTCTTTATGGTGGCTAATCTCCAGCGATAAAGCAGATTTTTCCCCTCAAATACTCCCAGCACCGTGTTAGTATTGCCGACATCCAGCGCTAATAGCACTACTTATTCACCTCCTGGAGGGAGACTATATCGGCGGCCCAGACCTCTTTGAGCTCGCCATCCCCTTTCCTCACCAGAAACCTCCCATCATCCCCAATTCCCTCGCTGATGCCGAAAAACTCCCCTTCGGGGGTAACTACCTTTACCTCCTTCCCTATCCAGTGATGTGAGTAATCCCTCCATCTCTGCATGATAGGGGTAGCCCCTGAGGTTAACAAGACTTTGTACCAATGGTCGAAATTCTGAAGGAGCTTTACAACCACCTCCTCCCGGCAGAACACTTTCCCCCCCTCTATCAATATGGAGGTGGCTTTACCTCTCAACTCGGATGGGAAATCATCTTCCTTCTGGAGAAGGTTAAGCCCAATCCCTACAATAAGATAGCTTACCAAATCGTTCTCGGTGCCCAGCTCCACCAGAACCCCGGCTACCTTCCTATGATGCAGGAGGATATCGTTGGGCCACTTGATATCAGGGGGGGAGGGTGATAGCCCCTCAACTGTTTCAGCCACTGCCAGGGCAGAGATAATGCTGAAATGTGCGAGAAACTCCACTTTTATGCGGGGACGAAGCACAATGGATAGATATATACCTTTACCCGGAGGGGAGCGCCACTTCCTTCCCAATCTCCCCTTCCCGCGAGTCTGTTCATCAGCTATGACCACGGTGCCCTCTGGTGCTCCTCTGGCGGCCATTTCCAGGGCACAGGTATTGGTAGAATCGATGGTTCTGAAATAGATAATCCGTCTCCCGATTATCTCAGTAGCAAGCTGAGACCTTACCAGAGAAGGCTTCAGAAAAGTTACGCTTTGTTCCATAGGATTCCAGCAAATAGGTTTAAGATACAATGATAAAGCTAATATCTACTCCGGGGGCAGAGTGTGTCAAGTCACCTACTGAGATATAATCAACCCCGGTGGCAGCATATTGGCGGACATTATCAAGGGTTATTCCTCCGGAGACCTCCAGCAAAGCCTTTCCTTTAGCCATTTGCACCGCTTCTTTGATATCCTCTACTGCCATATTATCGAGCATGATGACCTCGGCACCTGCCTTCAGAGCTTCTTTGAATTGCCTCAGGTTTTTTACCTCAATTTCGATCTTGTTCAAGAAGGGAACTTTCTTTTTCAAGTTTGAGATTGTCGGGGCGACCCCTCTCGTAATATTCAAGTGATTATCTTTAATCAGCACCCCATCACTCAGGTTATAGCGATGGTTCCTCCCCCCTCCTACGCATACAGCATACTTCTCCAGGTGACGCAAACCGGGGGTGGTTTTTCTGGTATCCAGAATTGTTACCGGCAAACCCTTGACTGCCTCCACAAACATGCGGGTCAGAGTGGCAATGGCGCAGGTATGCTGCAAGAAATTGAGGGCGACCCGCTCTGCTTTGAGGAGGGAGGAAGCTCTACCCTCCGCCAGGGCAAAATAATACCCTCCCTTATAGATCCAGTCCCCCTCATTGTATGAGGATTTGAACTTCACTTCCGGGTCCAGCTCGGTGAAAACCCTCTTAGCCACCTCGAATCCGGCCAAGACGAAGTCATCTTTGGCTATGAACTCCCCTTTCACCTTGATAGCCGAATCTATGAGGGCATCAGTGGTGATGTCGCCACGACCAATATCCTCTTCTAAGGCTTCTCTCACTATTTTGTCTATAATAAAGGGATTTAACTTGATCAAAGTTATCTCTCCTGGTTATGGTCTGATAAAGCCCTCAAGCTATCGGTCAACTTAGCCAACCGCTCCTCGAGACTGCGGTATCGTTCTTTGTTATTGGCTACCACTTCGGGAGGGGCTTTGATGAGAAACTCTTTTCGGTTGAGCTTTTTACGCAAAGCCATTAGATCATCATTTATCCTGGCGATCTCTTTCTGAAGTCTTTGGCGCTCGACCTCAAAATCTATAAGCCCTGCCAGAGGGATGGCTAATTCCAAATGGGGCACCACTCCCCTGGCGCACCCCTGCATGGAGGGTAGAACCGAGTCGATATTTAGAGATTTCACCTTCGCCAGGTTAATAATATGATCCTTATGTTCTTCTATAAATTCCCTCATAAGGTTATCTTTAATTCCTAAATATAGGTCTATCAACCTGGAGGGTGGTATGTTCATCTCCGCTCTGATATTTCTAACTTTGGTTATTAGCTCCATAAGCACACCCAGCTTCTGCTCAGCTTCCTCATCATAGGCATGGGGCTTATAGGTTGGGTATTCAGCGGTAACAATGGAGATATCTTTGTGAGGAAGCTTCTGCCATATCTCCTCGGTAATAAAGGGCATAAAGGGGTGAGCAAGACGCACTAACTCCTCCAGAATCTCTACCAGGAGGGTTTTGGCAATTTCTATCCTCCGCTCGTTGGCTTTGTCGGAGGAGAGGTAAGGCTTAGACATCTCTATATACCAGTCGCAGAACTCGTGCCAGATGAAGTGGTAGAGGGTGTGAGATGCTTCGTGAAAGCGGAATTTCTCCAGGTTCTGGTTCACCTCTTTCACTACGGTATTGAGTCGGCTCTTCATCCACCTATCTATAAGGGTGAGCTCTGACCTGCTGTAGGATGTTAAATCTTCCTCAGGGTTTATGTTGAGCATCACAAAGCGGGAGGCATTCCATAGCTTATTGGTAAACGCCCGATAACCAGCCATCCTGCCCTCAGAGAGGGGTATATCCACTCCCGGGGCAGCCATAGCGGCTAAGGTGAACCTGACAGCGTCAGCGCCGTATTTATCTATCACCTCAAGCAAGTTGATGACATTCCCTTTGGACTTGCTCATTTTATCCCCATGTTCATCCCGGATAAGCCCATTAAAATATACCGTGCAGAAGGGTACCGTCTTCATAAACTTGGTTCCCATCATTATCATTCTGGCAACCCAGAAGAAAAGGATATCGAAGCCGGTTATCAACAAAGTGGTAGGATAATACCTCTCCAAATCCTCAGTCCTCTCAGGCCAGCCGAGGGTAGAAAAAGGCCACAGGGCTGAGCTGAACCAGGTATCGAGGACATCTTCATCTTGATAGATACGGGAACTACTACAATTACGGCATTGCTTTGGCTCTTCTACCTCTACAATAATCTCTTGGCAATCGCTGCAATGCCATACCGGAATCCGATGTCCCCACCATAACTGGCGCGAAATGCACCAATCGTGTATGTTGGTCATCCACTCGTAATAGGTCTTTGTCCAGAGGGATGGGATAAACTTAATCTTGTCCTTTTTGACAACCTCTAACGCTTTTCTGGCCAAGGGTTTAATTCTGACGAACCATTGGGTCGATAGGTAAGGCTCCACTACAGTGCGACATCTATCACAATGCCCTACTGCATGACGATAATCCTCTAATTTCAGGAGGAACCCCTTTTCTTTAAGTTCGCTTACTAACTCCTCACGGCACTGGTATCTATCCAAGCCCTTGAACTTGCCGGCATTCTCGTTCATCCTTCCCTCTTCATCAAAGATGAGTATCTGAGGGAGGTTATGCCGCAAACCTGCCTGAAAGTCGAGAGGGTCATGGGCAGGGGTCACTTTCATAATGCCGGTGCCGAACTCGCGGTCTACATAAGTATCTTTTATTATAGGAAGCTTTCGACCAACCAGGGGAAGGAGAGCTTTCTTCCCATCGAGCCAGGCGAACCTCTCATCTTCGGGATGGACCGCCAGAGCAGTGTCTCCCAGCATGGTCTCGAGTCTGGTGGTGGCAATAACCACATATTTATCGGTTCCTATGATAGGATACTTTATATAATAAAGTTTGCCCGACACCTCCACATGGTCCACCTCCAGGTCGGAGATAGCCGATTTGCAACGGGGGCACCAGTTTACGATATATTTATCCCGATAGATAAGTCCCTCTTTATAAAGTTCAACGAATACCTGTCGCACTGCTCTGGAAAGACCCTCATCCAGGGTAAATCTCTTTCGTGACCAATCTAATGAAGCCCCCAACTTCTGGAGCTGATGGATGATAACCTTTTCGCTCTCTTCCTTCCATCGCCAGACCTCTTTTTCAAACTCCTCTCTACCGAGGTTGCTTCGGTGAAGACCCTTTTTGCCTAAGTGCTTCTCTACCACATTCTGGGTGGTTATTCCAGCATGGTCGGTGCCGGGAAGCCAGAGGGTATCATACCCCTGCATCCTTTTCCAGCGAACTACGATGTCTTGCAAGGTATTATTGAGGGCATGCCCGATATGAAGAGCGCCGGTTACATTAGGGGGTGGGATGACCATAGAGAAATGCTTGCGGGATGAATTGACATCCGCCTTGAAAAGATTGTTTTCCAGCCAGTATGCATACCACTTCTCTTCAACCTTTTTGGGGTCGTAAGATTTGCTCAGCTCTATCTCTCTGGACACTTGCCCTTCCTTCCCTTTTTCTAATTATATCACGATACCCATAAAAGAAAAAAAGTAGGTTTTCTCACCTACTCCTTTTATTCTTATCTTTTCGGGAATAAAAATTCTTCTCTATATTTATAGTGAATATCAACCTCTCAGGATTTGGGTTCCCACATGCTACACCTTGTTTTCTCGTCTATTCGTCCTTGAATTCCTCGATAGCCTTCTTTATCAACTCTTCAGCTAACTCGGGGACCACCTCCCAGGCAATCTCTCTGATTACTTTATCCGATATCTTCTCTATTACCCTCTTGACGATGGTATCTATCTCTTCCTCAGAAAGGGCTATTGGCTTCACCTCTGGTGCCCGCTCCTCTACCTCAGGCTGGGGCTCTTCTAAGCTGGGGATTTCCTCCTCTAACACAGTGGGCATCTCCACCTCTTCCCGCTCCTCCTCCTGGATAGTAACCTCCTCTTCCGCTTCCTCCTCCATAACAGGGGCTTCTATTTCTATTTCAACCTCAGCCTCTTCAACTGGGGGAGCTTCCGGTTTCTCCGCTTTTTCCTCTTCCAGCTCTTCTATTTTGATTTCTTCCATCTCCTCTGTTTTGACCTCTTTAGGCTCACCTTCTTCTGGGGGGTAGGGTTTCTCTTCTACACCCTCTGCTGGGATTTCTTCTTTCTCTGATTCAGGCATCAATTTGGATATTTCGCCCTCTTCCTCTAACAGTTCCAAAAGCTCCTTCTCTTCTTCAAGGGATGGTTCCTCAAGCTTATACATCGCTTCTTCCAGCTCTTTCTCCTCTTCTACCGCAATCTCCTCCTCAACTTCTTCTTCCTCTATCGGCTTCTCACCAACCTCTTCTGGGACTGCCTTTGCCATTTCTTCTTCGCTCACCGATTCTTCCGGAAGAATCTCTTTTTCTAAAGCTGGTGGAGGCTGCACTTTAGGCTCAAAAGTGGACAAAACCTCTTTGACCTTGGCAATGAAGTTCTTTGACTGAAAAGGTTTGGAGATTATGCCATCGTATCTCACGCTTTTCGCTTTATCTTCATCGAACGGTTCGAAGGTCCCTTTCAGCAGCATGACCGGGATATGGGAAAGCGCCGGGTGCGTCTTAACCTCCCGGCAGAGGTCGTATCCATCCATTTCTGGCATGTTTACATCAGCTATTATTAGGTCGGGATTTACTTCTCTAATCTTTTCCAATGCCTGCTTTCCATCTCTGGCAGTAATTAGCTCAAAATCTTCCTCTGCAAAGGTAAGCTCCACTACCCGATGAATGGTCAAACTGTCGTCTGCCAGCAAAATTATTTTTGCCATAAATCCCTCCACTTTATATTTGGACCTTTAGGCGACCTTTTAATTAATTATAAAATATCATTAATTTAAAGCAGTGTCAAGCTTTTATTGGATAACCCTGCAGGAAGGTTAAAGCTTAAACACCTTCTCGCTGGCAATCCCTTTGGTAGCGTTTCTGGTATCGAAAATCAATCTGGAGTGCTCCACTATCCATTTATAGTCGTAAACAGAATGGTCGGTAGCTATAATAACGCAATCGGCCCGGGCAAGAATCCCTTTAGTCAAAGCCTGGGACTTCAAGGTTTCGCTGTTGGTCTTCAAGAAAAGAACATAGGGGTCATTATAAAGAACTCTTCCCCCCTTTTGCATTAAAATCCTCATTATGTCTATTGCAGGGGACTTCCGGGTATCATCAATGTCTCTCTTATAGGCGACTCCTAAAATCAGAAAAAAGAAGCCGTTTATTGACTTTCCTCTCTCGTTAAGCAGCTCATCAAGGCGATTTACAATGTAAGAGGGCATATTGCTGTTTATCTCCCCTGCAAGCTCAATAAAGCGAGCATGGTAATTTAACTTCTTTAATTTCCATGAGAGATAATGAGGGTCAACAGGAATACAGTGCCCTCCGGAGCCCGGACCCGGGTAAAAGGGGGTAAAACCGAAGGGCTTGGTGGAAGCAGCTTCTATGACATCCCATACATCGATTTTTAGCTTGTTGCAAATTATAGCTACCTCGTTGACCAAAGCGATGTTAATACTTCTGAATGTATTCTCCAGAAGTTTTACCATCTCGGCACTTTCGGTGCTGGAAACTGGCACCACTTTCTCTATTATCTGCTCGAAAAACTTCCTGGCCACCTCGGTGCAATTAGAGGTAAGACCCCCGACCACCCTGGGAGTGTTGGTGAGATAGTATGCTTTATTGCCCGGGTCAATCCGCTCGGGAGAAAAAGCCAGATAAAAGTCATTCCCTGCTGCCATTCCGCTCTGTTCTAAAATGGGTTTGATTATCTCACTTGTGGTTCCCGGATATGTGGTGCTTTCAACCAATATCAGCTGACCTTTTTTGAGGTACTTGACGATTTCCTGGCAACATTCAATGATATGGGATATATCGGGGTCCTTGGTTTTGCTCAAAGAGGTGGGGACGCAGATACAGATAACATCAATCCCTCGTAAGATGCGATAATCGGCAGTAGCGGAAATCCTCCCCCTCTTCACCAAAGCTCCAAGCTCGTGGCTATCAATATCAAAAATATAAGACTCTCCTCTATTTATGGAATCCACCCTCTTCTTGTCAATGTCAATTCCAACCACTTCGAAGCCCACCTTGCCCAGCTCAACTAACAGAGGGAGACCCACATATCCCAATCCGATTACAGCTACACGGGCGGATTTTTTCTTGATGGATTCAATAACTTTTTCCATATTAAGACCTTAATATCGATTCTAACTTAAATTTATCTTGCCCTCCAACCAGCCGATTTTTATTTCTTGCTTCTCCTCCGGGCTGGGAATGTAGGGCTTGATGTCTATAACAGGGGACTGGTCAATGGCATCCAGTCCCTTTACCTTTAGGATATTTCGCTCCACTTTAATCAACCTCACCAGAGAAAGCCCCAGGGGATTTGGTCTATGTGGAGCTCGGGTGGCGAAAAGACCGCGCATCCTATCATCAAGCCTCGGTTTAGCCAGTAAGGCGGCAGGTGGCGCTCGATGCATCCAGTACAGTATGAACAGATGGGAAAAGCCTTCCACATCCTTTAATCCCTCTACATACTCGGGATATATCTCAATCTGACTCTCGCACTCCCTGAGCTCCTTCCCTCGGGGGACCTCATCTGGCTCCCGGAAAGGTGAGTGTACCACCCCGATTGCCTTCAACCTCATCTCCTTTGCCACTGTCATAAGATAATAACTCCTTGACCCATCCGCCTTGGGTATCACCAATATTTATCTTTATATTTCTGATAATAGCTGATAGTACTCTCAATTCCCTTGTCTAAGGAGACCTGGGGTTTCCAGCCCAGGCGACGGGAGACATTGCTTATGTCGGTTACGTAATCCCCGGTTTCCACAAAAGCTGAATCTTTGGGCCACTCCATATTCACTACCTTTGCATTCGGCAGGAAGAAGCCTACCTTCTTCACCATCTCCTTAAAATTCGTCCCGATTCCCGTACCCAGATTGAAGACATCGTGCCGCAAACTCTCATCAGCTGCCGCCATCAGCATAGCATCAGCCACATCGGTCACATAGATATAATCGCGAACCTGTTTCCCCTCGCCGTAAATGCTCAACTCCTTCCCCTCCAGAGCCAGCTTGACGAACCAGTTTAGAATACCGTAGCGGCTGTGCTTCATCTGCTGTCGGGGACCGAAGGGGTTAGCAATCCTGAAGATGACTATGGGTATTCCATAATAATGATGGTAGAAAGTGAAGTATTTTTCTGCGGTAAGCTTATGGATACCATAAATGCTTAGACAGTTAAATGGATGAGCCTCATCCACCGGATTGTACTCAATGGAGCCGTAAACAAAGCGCGAGCTGGAAAATATGATCTTAGCCTCCCTGTTATGGAGCCGACACGCCTCCAGCACATTCAGATGTCCTCGGCAGTTTATTTCCAAATCTAAGAAAGGCTGAGTGATGCTATCCATATAGCTCACCTGAGCGGCTAAGTCGAAGATAACCTTCTTTCCCACCACTACCTTCTGCATCAGCTCAAAGTCCCTTATATCCCCCTCAATGAAGACTATATCATCTTTTATCTCTTCTAAGTTGAACCTGTTTCCCCCATAGAGGGGCAACATAGCATCAAGGATAGTGACCTTCGCCCCCAAGGGGACAGCAAGGTTGGCTATGGTACTGCCGATCATCCCCGCCCCACCGGTTATCAAAATCTCCTTTCCTTTTAAATCTCTCAATTTACTACTTTCCATCAAACTTCTTTCCTTTCCAATGTCGTTTTGCTCCTTCTTCAAGCTCACTTATGGCAAATGAAAAGCACTTAGAATACTTTCCTCTAAGTTAGGGTTAAGATTTCCGCATGGCTGATTTAAATTATGCTACTTCACCACAGGGGAATAAGTCAATCAAAAAGCTCTTCCTTTCCAGATAGAAGCTAAGAGAAACAGTGAACCTCTTCCCATCTTGAAAAACAAACGCTCTCCCTCAAAAAGCTTGGAGGGCTTGAGACTCACAAAATGAACTCAGGTCTTCAGCTTCTGGCCCAGTAGCCTCTCCACATCCTCAACCTTGCCCTTTAATCTACCGGTTCGCCCGGCAAAATCATCTATAATAATAGTAGTCAGCACCCGCTCAGAGAAGTTTTTCATAAGGTGGTGGCAATCTCTTATCAACTGCATCACCTCATCCCATTCTCCCTCCACCAGGGTGGACATGGCTGTCAATTGGTAATCTAATCCCCTCTCATCGACCAGCTTCAGTATTTGAGAGACATATTCCCCTACCTTCTCCTCCTTCCCCATGGGGATGACGCTGAATTGAGCAAGCATATAGACCTCCATCTAAACGGTCGGTTCCTTAAAAATATCAGCTCCCTTTCAATCCTCTCCTTATTTAAAAATGATTAGATGATTATTGTGTCTTACCTATGTAAACCCTTGGTAAAAGCGAGCTCATGCCAATGAGCAGTTTATAGACCGAAATCCCTGCCCAGTCAGCTACTTCCTCAGCAGTTATCTCAAGCTTCCCCTGAATGCCGATGAGAACCACCTCTTCCCCTATATCGATATCTTTGCTCCCCTGGATGTTAACTGTCATATGATTGGCAGTAATTAAGGCAACAAGGGGGAACCTCTGCCCTTTTATGAGTACCTCTCCCTTTCCGGCAACCTGCGGTGGATAACCATCGGAGTAGCCGATGGGGAGAGTGGCAATTGTCTCCTTCTTTTTGGCGACAAACTCCCGGTGATAGGAGGCGGAGTCACCGGGGCGAAGCTCCTTTACATAAATCACCCTTGTTTTAAGTTGAAGAACCGGCTTCAATTCTACTCTCCTCTCTTGATGAGCCTTAGCTGATGGGTAGTGACCATAAATCATAATTCCGGGTCGTACCATATCCAGATGAGCCTGGGGCATAGATAGAATGCCTGCACTACTGGCAGCGTGCCTCAAGCCCAGGCTTATCCCTTTGCTTTTCGCCTCCTGGCATAGCTGGAGGAACCGCTGTAGCTGTATGCGGTCGAAATCCGTGTCCTCACTGAAAGTGGTGAATACCCCTTCAATGAGGAGTTCCCTAGCAGAGGCTGCCCTCTCCACCAGAGGGATAGCGCGGTAATAGGGGACCCCCACCCTCCCCAGACCGCTATCTATCTTGAGGTGGATGCGGGCTCTTTTTCCCTGGCGGCGGGCTGCGGCGATGAGGTAATCCACCCGGTCGCTGTAGACCGACTGGGAGATGCCGAGCTTTACAATCTCCTCTGCTTCCTGCTGGGAAAAGGGACCGATATTGAGGATGGGGAATTTCACTCCCGCCTCTCTAAGATTGCACGCTTCGCTGTACTTACCTACCATCAGACCGGCAACTCCCAGCTTCTCCAGAAATCTACCCACTCCGACAAGACCATGTCCATAGGCGTTGCCTTTAATAACCGCCATAATCGGCTTCTCTCTGGTGAACTTCCGCAGCTGGGAGATATTCCAGGCCATGTGGTTAAGGTATATCTCCAGCCAGGGGTCAAAACTTCCCGAAGGTTCTGCTGCCTGGTGATTACTACGGAGGGAAGAAGGAAAGGTTGTCCTTTTAAAAAGTGCTATGCCGGCTGCGCCTTCTCCGGCTAATTGCAAGAATTTTCTTCTATTAAATGGCATATATTGACCTCCTCGGTTAAATACACCCTAACCATAGGGCATAACACCCGTTTTCCGGATTGGCTATTAGCTTCTATTTGTCAGCTTCTCCTCCTTCCGGTCTAATACAATCGTCAAGCCAGCCTGGAATA
>Ga0114930_10004913_pt1 | contig 11125 bp, 5 predicted proteins | sample AnhtaG_FD_87300 | JGI IMG/M metagenome (GOLD analysis project Ga0114930, IMG submission 87300) | Deep subsurface microbial communities from Anholt, Denmark to uncover new lineages of life (NeLLi) - Anholt_01485 metaG | ecosystem: Environmental > Aquatic > Marine > Oceanic > Sediment | place... | reverse complement strand
CATGCGGGGTCGAGTATGGCGAGGGGGCGGCGGGTCTTGGAGGGGCGCCAGGTATCGGTGAGGCCGGCGACTTCCTGCGGGGTCATTGGGGCCCGGGAGGACGCGTGACGGGAGGGCGAGGCTCCGTCCGAGCCGGCTTCTGCGGCTGCTCCCGGCTCGGACGGAGCCTCGCCCTCCCCCGGCTCGGACGGAGCCTCGCCCTCCCCTGGCTCGCCCCCTCCGAGGAGTTTGCCGACGGTGTGTTTGACGATGTAGTCGACGATGTAGGTGGGTGTGTAGTAGACGCCGCCGGCCTTGCGTACCTCGGGTTTCTGCTCGACTTTGGCGTGGCCGCCGGCGGTGAGGCGTATGACGCTGCCGAGGAAGCGCTCGTAGACGTGTCCGAGGATCTCGGCGGGAAACACGGAGAACTCGTAGGGGCTCTCGGGGTAGTAGAGTCGCTTGATGATGGTCTTGAGGACCTTGTCGTCGATGGTCAGGTTGGGGGTGAGTGTGTCGTGTTGTCCGGGGCGGTCGCGCTCTTTGTGAAAATGGAAGAGGCCGGAGTTGTATCGTTCGTCGGCGCGTTCGTATAGGACGCGTAGGCGGGCGTAGACGTCGCCGCCGCTGCGGAGGGCCATGAGTTGGGCGTAGTTCTCGATGCCGCGATCTTCGCAGATGCGGAGGAAGATGATGCGGTCGATGGTGGATTGCACGGCGACGTTGAGCTCGCGTTGGGTGAGGCCATGATTGCGCAGGGCGATGTTGCGCGCGAGGAGTTGGCGCCATTGCTCGATCTCGGCTAGGAAGGCGTCGTCGACCTCGGCGGTGCCGCGTTTCTTCCTCGATGACGCGACGTACTTGTCGAACGCTCCTTGGCGTATGGCGTCGGGCGAGAAGATGGAGGCGATCTCATCCCAGCGGCGCGGGTACTCGACATAGGGGATGTAGAGGACGCGTGCGGTGGAGGACTTGTCGTTCTGTGCGGGCCTGACGCGGGTGTCGTAGACGATGAACTCCTCGAAATCGGTGAGGATGGACAGGGGGAGCTTGGCGGTCCATGCGTAGCGGCGAAGCTGATAGGCGGGGGATGGGTCGTGTTTGAGGTTGACGGCCGGTTTCTTGGCCTCGAGGAAGAAGAGGCGGCGTCCGCCGAGGCGAAACGAGTAATCGGGGGCCCTGGTTGTATCTCCCATCTTGATGCTGTCTTCGTGGACGACCTCTTTCCACTGCTCGGCGTAGCCCTTCGTGTTGTTGATGTCCCATCCGAGGGCTTGGAACATGGGATCGATGAATTCGTGGCGGACCTGGGTCTCGTTGTATTCGGGGGCCTTGTAGGCGTCGCGGTGTGTGTCGAAGCGTTCGACGAGGTCGGATACGGCTCGGGGTGCTTGCATGGCGTCTCCGCTTCTCGATTCCCTCGTTTCGCAGGATTCAGGACGCTGCGCGACGGGGGTTCCCCGTTGTGCTGCGAACATGGGACAATATAGGGACGGGGTAGGGCTATTTCAAGGCATGCGGGCTGTCGGGGCAACGGACTGTCTTGCTCACGTCGAAGTAAGTAGGGCGTCCCCGAATTGCCGCGTGGTCGTGTGGTGGGAGGGCGAGCGTACGCGCGAGCCGCGGTTCCTGCCCGTGACTTCGGCTCGCGGGTACGCTCGCCCTCCCGGGTCCGGCCCAAGGCACATGCAAGGGATTGCTAACTCAGTACACCAGAACCATGCTGCCGCGAATTGCTTTGGAGCGCCGACGGGCCTATGCTGGCGGGTGAGGACCAAGGGGCCTCATTGACGGGTGCGTGTGGCTGGGAAAGGGGGTGCGTGTTGAACGCAGTGGCTGTTCTGCTCGTGTCGGTTGCGGTGGCGGCGTCGCAGATGACGGACGTAGAGGTCTGCGTCTGCTCACCGAGGGAGGGCGCTTTCGGGGGGGTATCGTCGCTGGGCCAGGCCGAGGGGATCCATCTGGTCTTCCCTGGGGAATACGAGGAAGCCGATGTGCTCGTGGATCCCCATCTGTACCTCGCACGCGAGGACGTGATTGCCTTCATCGAGAAGGGCGGCAGGGCGATCTACACGAGGCCCGAGAGCTTCGAGGAGTTCTTCCCGGTTGCGGCGTCGGAAGAAGGGCCCCGCGGGGTCAGTTGGGTCCACAGCGCCGTACCCGGCCTGTCCGGCATAGATTGGATGCCTCACGGGGGCGGTATGAGAACGGGCTGCGTCGCCAAACCCGGCAGCACGGTTATCGCGACCGTCGGCCCGGGGCGCCCCTTCATTTGCTACGGTGGCTGGGGGCAGGGCGGTGTGTGCGTGACGGGCGGCGGGTCCGAGTACTTCTTCCATGATGAATACCTGGCCTTGCTTGTTCACTGGTTCGCGGCGTGTCCGATTGACCATTCGCTCTTCGTGGACTGTGTCGAGGATGACGGTGAGCGCCTGGCCGCCGGTGTGAGAATCGAACCGGCATTGCGCAAGCCAGGTTGCCTGCGGGTTGCGAGCTTCAGGCTCATTTATGATCCGTTCGCCAAGAAGCCGATCGTGCTTGATAAGCCGAATCGGGGGCGTCCAATCGCCTGCACCGAAGTAGCCCTCGAGGCGGGCCGCGGGGCGGCGGAGGTGGAGATGGGCCTCGAGCGCTGGCCGAGAGGTGATTTCCTCATAGTGTTCACGTTGCTCGAGCAGGGCGGGCGTTTCCTGACGAGTTCCGTGCTGCCCTACACGCTCGACGCGCCGGCCGACGTGCTCGTCGAGATCGACCGGGACGTCGCCATACAGGGGGAACGCCTCGTTTTCCGGGCGCGCCGTGAAGGCGATACGCCGTTGGTTGGCGGGGCGTTCAGGGTGGCGGGCCCGGACACCCGGGCCGTTGTGGGGCCAACTGAGCTTGCGTCGGACGCGGGGCAGGTCGACGTGGGGAAGTGGATCCCGGGGAGATACCTTCTCGAGGTGGACGGCACGCCCGGCCCCGAGGGATTTGTGGCCGACAAGGCCGTCGCGTTCTACGTGGCGGCCGCCAGCTACGAGCCCCCGTATTGGTTGGGGCAGTGGGCCCTCAATCTGGGTCCCGAGCGCGGCGTGGACCGGGCGGGGATCCTGGCGTACAGAGAGCTCGGGTTCACGTATGCCTCGTGGTGCGGCTGGGGAGACCACGGCCCGCCCTGGCTCGACAGACACCGCGAGACGATCCGAGACCGGCTCGACTGGGCCGCGGCCGCGGGCATGAAGCTGTGCTTCTGGGGGCACAATGACAAGAGCGTGCCGCCGCGCGAGTTGCTTGCCGACTTCGGCCTTGAAGAGAGCAGCGACATGCACGTGGCCGTCGGGGTGGATGATGACGGCAGTCTGCGTAGGGGCCCGGGCAAATGCCTGACGGATCCGGTAACAGCGGGGTGTCTCAAGAAAACCTATGCCAAGATATCCGAAGAGCTGTTCGGTCACCCGGCCTTCTCCTACTTCGTCATCGCCGACGAACCAGGAAAGCATTCGAGATGCATTTGCGAGCGGTGCATGGCGGAATACGTGCGCTGGATGGAGGGGCAAGGGCACACACCCGAGGATTTCGGCGTGGCTACGTGGCGGGATGCGGTTCCGCTGAAGAACCGGGCGAACAAGCGTTTCTTCACCGCACGGCTCACACGCTGGTTCGAAATGATGGCCGAGAGCGTCCGGGCGGTGAGGCCGGACGTCGAGTGCACGGTGAACGAGGGGGGCGGCGCGTTCACGTTTGACAGGGACCGCTACCCGTGGTGGGGGTTCGGCCCGTTGCAGTCGCTCGAGGCCGACGTCTACCCGTGGTGGGACGTGGGGACGGTTGAATCGGCCATCAGAAGGACCTGTTTCACGGCATCGGTCCTTCGTTGCGCGGGCAGGTACGAGAAGCCGTTCAATCTGATCATCAACGCCCAGGAAGTGCACTGCAACGATTTGAAGCGTGTGGCCAGACCGCCGCTCATGATGCCCGAGGACCTCCTCGAGCAGTACTACACGGCGTTCCTCGAGGGGGCGGGCCGCGTCGAGGGCTATGCGGGCGTATTCCATCGCCGGTGGGCGCTGGGCAAGGGGGAATGCTACAAGGACCACGCGCCCCTGATGGCGTTGCCCGACAGGGCCTTCATGGAATGGATGAGGCGGCCCAGAAGCGAGATGCAGCAGGTTGTCAGGGAGGTGGTGTCCGTGCTTGCGATGGCCAACCCCGTGTTGGCGATCCCGCCATTACCGGCGGACGTGGCCGTGGTCGCGCCGTCCGTCGAGTACCCGTGGGCCGGGGGGTTCGGCGAAGCCTTCAAGGAGGCGTATGGCGGCGCGCCGCTGGACTATGTGGGCGAGGACCTGGACCTGGCCTCGGAGTACGCCGTGCTCTTGCTGCCACGGGGCGTTGGCGAGGTCGGGCTGCCCGAGGGGTCCGTGACACGGCTCGAAGCGTGGGTGGACGGGGGCGGCCTGCTGGTTTGCTTTCAGAACAGCACCGAACAGCTTCGGCATCTGGTTGGGGGCATTGTGGATAGTGACGGCCGCAGGCTGTCAGAAGTCCAGTTGGCCCGAAGGCTTGGAGGCGGGCGGCTCGAGGGCGCCATGAGCGCGCTCGAGCTCGAGCCTGAAACGAACGCCGAAATCGTTGGGCTCTATGGAGATGGCGCCGCCGCGGTCCTCCGATCAGAATACGGCAACGGTGTGGCGTACCTCGTGGGTATCGACATGGACGCGCGTCCCAGTGCCTCGGCCGAACTGCTGGGGCGGATTCTGTCCGCGGAGGAGGTCGGGCCCTTCGCGTGCTCCGACCACCCGCGGTTGAACCTCTCCGTGAGGAAACTCGGCGAGACCCATTACCTGCTCGCGCTGTACTCGAGGGGCCCGGTCACCTGGTCCGTCGAGAACCCCACGAGATATCCCTCGTGCGCCGAGGTGCGGTTCTCGTTGGCGTTGCAGGGCAAGTTCGAGATCACGGACCTCCTGGCCGGCACACGGCTGCGGGCGAAAAAGCGCGGCGAGCGCCTGTGCTTCGCAGACGATCTCCGTCTGGCGAGGCTCAAGATATACGCCATACTGCCTTGTGACGCGGAGAACCTGAGCCTGACGGCGCCGTCACAGTGCGCGGCAGGAGAAACGGCAGGCATCACCGTCCAAGGCGCGCCCGCCAGGTTGGCACGCCTCGAGGTCATCGATCCTGCCGGCGGTGAGGTCTCGCGCATGGGTCGGTGGTTCTTGTCCAACGCCCCCCTGACGTTAGACACTTGCGACAACGAGAAGCCCGGCGAATGGACCGTCCGGCTCATCGATCCCCAAACAGGCGGCACAGAGCAAAGGGGGCTCACGATCACGCCTGTAGAGGGCGCCTCGGGCTGACGAGATAGGGCGCGCGTGTTGGGGTCAGGCCGGGTTTGGCAAACCTTGGCCTGCGTCGCGGGCGAGTTGCTCGTCGAGGAGTCGGCGGGCGTTGTTGTAGAGGATGTTGCGCATTTCGGGCTCTTCGATGTGGGCGTAGGTGACGCAGCCGATGGTCACCATCGGGTCGAACCAGGGGTAGTCGGTTCCGAAAAGGACCTTCTCGGAGCCGGCCTCGCGGCACATGCGCTCGATGAGGCCGTAGGCGTGGTAGGCGGCGGTGAGCTCGAGGTAGACGTGGGGGAACTCGACGGCCAGAGCAATGGCGCCGTCCCAGTCGTTGTAGCAGGAGTGCCCGAGGAGCAGGCGGACCTCGGGATACTTCTCGGCGACGGGGCGCATGTCGGTGCTGCCGCACCCGCCGTCGCGGCCCCAGGTGTGGGACAGCAGCATGAGCTTGAGGTCTTGGGCGCGCTCCCAGACGGGGCGGTAGCGTTCGTCGGTCACGGGGCATTCGTGGCTGGATGGATGGATCTTGATGCCGACGACGCCGGGTTGGTCGAGGTAGGCGTCGAGTTCGCCGGGGACGTCTTGCGGATAGTTGGGATTGACGGCGCAGTAGCCGTAGACGCGGCCGGGGAACCGGTTGACGGCGTCGAGCATTTCGCGGTTGCCCTCGCGGATGTCGCCCCACAGGGCGGCGTGCGGGGACAGGATGATGCTTTCGACGCCGCATCGGTCCATGCCGGCGATCATGGCCTCGAGCTTGGCCTCGGGCATGTAGATGGCGTTGAAGGGCCCGAGGTGGCCGTGCGAGTCGATGACGGGGATGCCGCCGCCGTTGAGGAACAGGTCGCGCAGGCTCACCAGGGGACCTCCCCGAGCAGGCGCTCGATGTTGCCGTGGGCGATGGCCTCCCGGGCCTCTTCGTCGATATCGGCACGCATGAGCATGAGGAGGTAGCCGCCGGGGTAGTTGAACGGGAGCCCGGAGCCGAACAGGACGTGCTCGGGGCCGGCCTTGTCGACGAGGCCCTTGAGTTGCCCGGCGGTTTCGAGGCGGTTCGTGGTGATGTAGAAGCCGGGGTAGGCCTTCATCAGCGGGCGGAAGTAGCGGTCCTCGCCCCAACAGCCGGTCTCGGTCATGATGAGGGTGAGCCGGGGGAAGTTGCGCATCACGTCGTAGACGCCGTACCAGATACCGGGCATGTCGGGCAGCGGGACGAGTAGCGGGATCGAGTAGGCCGCGAACAGGTCGAGCAGGTCGCCGCACGACACCGGATCCAGCAGGAAGCGGTGGACCGCGGGGAAGGCCCGGACCGCGCGTACGCCGTCGGCGCGCAACTGCCGGATGAAGTCCTCGGCGGCCGGCATCTCCTCGCAACAGGTGGGCACGAAGGTTCGGACGGGGTGGAGGCGGGGGTAGGCGTCGGCTTCGACGAGACGTTGGTTGCCGGTGTTGAAATCGCGCTCGCGCGCGTCGCGGTGCCAGACGAGGCCTTCGTCGATCCCGCAGTGATCGAGCTCGGCGACGAGGTCGTCGATGGTCTCGATCTCTCGGGGCAGGGCCAGTGTGCCGCGGCCGTAGGCTATGTCGCAATCAAAGGGTTTCAAGGAGCCTCGTGTTCACTTCGTCCAGGTCGATCTCGTCGAGCTCGGGGGGCATTTCCGTGGGCGGTTTCGTGCCGGCGACGAATGCCTGTTCGAGCGATCCGCCGGCCAATCCCGTTTCCGGGTCGATATCATACCAGGTCACGCCCTCGGGTTCCTCGAAATCGAGCTCGGGCAGTCCCTCATGCGCGCGGATCATGAACGCGGTCCAGACGGGCGCGGCGAGGCGGCCGCCGGTGTATGCCCTGCCTCTGCCGAGTGGACGGTGGTCGGCGTAGCCGATCCAAACCACGCAGGTGAACTGGGGCGTGAAGCCGCAGAACCACACGTCGCGGCTCTCGTTGGTGGTGCCGGTTTTTCCGGCGCGGGGGCGCTCGAGGTCCCGGGTTCGCGAGCCGGTGCCGCCGAAGTCGCACACGCCCTGCATGAGGTGGGTCATGACGAAGGCGACGTTCGGGGGCATGACGCGCACTAGGTCTTCCGGGTCCGGCCGGGTGTGCTTGAAGAGCGTGAGGCCGTCGCGGTTCTTGAGTTCCAAGAACATGACGGGGTCATAGCGCAGGCCGCCGCTGGCGAAGGTCGAGTAGGCGGTACAGTGGTCCAGCACGGTGACTTCGGGCGTGCCCAGCGCAATGGTCAGGTTGACGGCGCTGCCGATGGGCGTGCGAATGCCGGCGCGCTGGAGGTAGGAGCGTACCACGGGCATACCCAACCGTTCGGTCAGTTTGACCGACACGATGTTGATCGATTTCCGCAGGGCGTTGCGCAGGGTGATGGGCCCTTTGTAGTCCGGCGTGAAGTTCTTCGGGGTCCAGCGATTGCCCCAGGGGTCGATCCGTTCGTAGGGCTCATCGACTTCAATGCTCGAGGGGGTAAGGCCGCAGTCGATAGCGGCGGACCACACAAAGGGTTTGACGCTCGAGCCCGGTTGGCGCTTCGCCTGGGTGGCGCAGTTGAACTTCTGGGTCTCGAAATCCCGCCCGCCGACCATCGCCCGGACCAGCCCCTGGTAGCCGGGCCGGTTGTCGATGCACACCAGGGCGCCGGTCACCGACACGAATTCCTCCTCCTTGCCCTGCTTCTCGAGCGACGCGAGCTTCTTGGCGTCGAACTCGTCGAGGGCGGCGCACAGCACCTCTTCGGCGGCGCGCTGGAGGCGCATGTCGAGCGTCGTGTAGACCTCGAGCCCTTCGTTGAACATCTCCTGCTTGTCGGTCTGGTCCTGGAGGAAGCGCCGGATCTCCTCGACGAAGTACGGCGCCTGGAACTTGTTGGGCGCCCAAACCCCTTTGCCCGCCGCCTTCAGTTGTTCCCGCTCCTCGGGGGTGACCACCGAGTCGTCGAACGACTCCGCCAGGGCGGCCTCGTGTTCCGCCGGGGTGATGAACCCGTTCTCGAGCATCTGGCCGAGCACGATGTCGCGCCGCGTCTTGGCGTTGTCCGGGTAGCGGAACGGCTGGTTGCGGTTGGGCGCCCGTGTGAGCCCGGCCAGCATGGCCGCCTCACCCAGGGTGAGCTCGCTGCAGTCCTTGGAGAAGTACTGGCGGGACGCGGCCTGGACCCCGCGCGCGCTGATCCCGAGGAAGGTCTGGTTCAGGTAGAGCTCGAGGATCTCGTCTTTGGTGAACTGGCGCTCGACTTGCAGCGCGATGAGGGCCTCGCGCAGCTTGCGCTGCATGGTGCGCTCGAGGCCCACGGCCAACGGCTCGACGTTGCGCACGACCTGCTGCGTGATCGTGCTGCCGCCGCGCGTGCGCCCGGTCTGAATGATGTAGAGCGCTGCGTTGAGGATCGCGTCGGGGCGCACGCCCTTGTGCTGGTAGAACTTGTCGTCCTCGGTGGCGACAAAGGCCTTCTGCACGTGCAGCGGGATCTCATTGAGGTTGACCAACTGCCGGTGCTCGATCGAGAACTCGCCGAGCAGTTCGCCGTCGGCAGAGAACACCTTGCTGCCCACTTTCGGCCGGAAGGTCTCGAGGGACTGGATGGCGGTTTGGGCGTCTTCCAGAACCCACACGAAGGCGGCCAGGCACCCCCCGCACACGGCCGCGGCCACCAGCATGAAGCAGAAGAACAGGCCGCCGCAACCACGGCGCCGGGTGCGCCTCGCGGCGGCTTCATGCGTCTCGGAGGGCCCGCCTGCGTCTGTGTCCGTGCTCATGGTGAGAGCTTAGCACCTGGGCCGCAACGGCTTCCACGTTCGATTGATGCCTGCCCCCGGACAAAGGTTGCCTGGGCGCCGGGCGGGCAAGGGGACGGCCGTGCTCCGGCGAGGGAGCAGAACCCGCAAGGCACCCAGACCAGGGCCCTTGATCGGTACGGCCCGGCCAATCGAGAAAGGGTAGTCTTCGCGGGACGGACCGCGAGCCGCCAAACACTTGCGCGGCGCGCAAGAATGTGGTAATATCTTGGCATAGTTACCGTTGTGATTGCCGTGAGGGCACGCAACGGCACCAGAGGGAGATTCTTCCAGGAATTTCTTGACACTAGTGCGAGTTTGTGGTTAAATGGAACCTGCAATAGTGGTGTGCCATTAAGATTGTGGTTGGAGAAGCAAGCGGACAACAAAGGAGATGACCGAAATGAAACAACTGCTGGTATGCGCTTGGGTGGTCGCCCTTATCGCGCTCGGGGGCGCTGCGTTCGCTGATGACCTCTCTTCGTGGGGACACGGCGCGACGCCGGAACCGTACGCGGACACGGGCTCGGCCTGTAGTGCGGAGCCGCGTTCCGGGTATTGGTGGTGGCCGACCGAGCCCGAATCCAACGCCAACGACTCGGAGCTCTGGGGCAACCGCGGCATCGTGTACGGTATGTATGTGCCCAAGAAAGAAGAAGTCGTGGAGCCCAAAGAGCCGGACAAGCCCACGGTCGTTAAAGTCAAGCGCGAGACCCCGGTGTTCAACCACGTGCTGTTCGACTTCGACAAGTCGGTGCTGAAGGCCGAGGGCAAGGCCGAGGCCGACAAAGCGGTCGCCGCGCTGAAGAAGTTCGGGAAGGACACGCTGGTAATCCAAGGCCACACCTGCAACGTCGGTGAAGAAGACTACAACATGGGCCTGGGCCAGCGCCGCGCGGACGCCGTCAAGAAGTATATGGTCGGGCAAGGCATCGCCGCGGACCGCATCGCGGCCAAGAGCTTCGGTGAGAGCAAGCCTGCGGTGTCAAATGACACACCGGACAGCCGGAAGAAGAACCGCCGCGCGATCTTTGTCGTCACGGTGGTTGACTAGCGCAGCCACAAGAAATCCGCCGCCGTGAACGGCCGGACGGTGCGCGCAGGCTATGCGCGTGATGCAACAGAGCAAGCAGCGCCTCGGCGTTTCCCAACGCCGAGGCGTTCTTTCTTGAGTTGCGGACGCGGGGGTCCCCATGGTTGACCGTGGCGACTTGGCGGCACTGCTGGATCGATACCTCGAGTTGGCGGTCTTCGAGTCGGGCCTGGCCGACAAGACGCTGGCGGCCTACGCCGGGGATCTCCGGCGGTACCTGGGTCACCTCGAGGAGAAGGGGGTCGAGAGGGCCGAAGACGTCCTGCGCGAGGACATTGTCGACCATCTCATCCTCTTGCGCAAGCAGGGCCTCTCTCAGCGGTCTGTGGTCCGCCATCTCAGCGCCGTCCGCCGATTCCACGCCTTCCTCTTTGACGAGCGCCTGGCGTGCGCCAATCCCGCGGCCGATATCGATTCGGCCCGCCTGATCCGGGCCATACCGAATGACCTTTCTCGGACCGACGTCGAGCGGCTGCTGGCGGCGCCGGACGTGTCGACGGACGAAGGCATACGGGACGCGGCGATCCTCGAGGTGTTCTACTCGTGCGGCCTGCGCATCTCGGAGCTGGCCGGCCTGCCGTTGCGCGACGTGTCCCTCGAGGAGTCGGCCGTACGGGTGCGGGGCAAGGGGACCAAAGTGCGGCTGGTCCCATTGGGGTCGCGCGTCATTGCGCGTACTCGGGCCTGGCTCGCCGTGCGCGCCAACCGGAACGTGAAAGACGACACGCTGTTCCTGTCCAAGCGCGGCCGCCGCATGTGCCGGACGTCCGTGTGGCAGGTTGTCAAGAGCTATGCCCGCGCCGCCAACATCCCGCAGAACGTGACGCCCCACATGCTGCGTCACTCGTTTGCCACCCACCTGCTCGACAACGACGCCGATCTGCGCGCCGTGCAAGAGATGCTGGGCCACGCCGACGTCTCGACGACCCAGATCTACACCCACGTG
>Ga0114930_10004912_pt1 | contig 11126 bp, 6 predicted proteins | sample AnhtaG_FD_87300 | JGI IMG/M metagenome (GOLD analysis project Ga0114930, IMG submission 87300) | Deep subsurface microbial communities from Anholt, Denmark to uncover new lineages of life (NeLLi) - Anholt_01485 metaG | ecosystem: Environmental > Aquatic > Marine > Oceanic > Sediment | place... | reverse complement strand
TGGCGCGCCCACACTACATTCTGTCTGCCTCGAACTGGACGGCGAACGCTTTGAACTCGGCGAGGTGGGCTTCAGAAGCATCGAGGTCGACCGCGGCGCGGACGGCGAAGGTTTCGCCTTGCGCGTGAACGGCGTGCGCGTGTTCTGCCGCGGCGCCTGCTGGACCAGCGCCGATCTCGTCACGCTCGCCGGCACCGCGCAGCAGCTCGAACACGCATTTGCCCTCGCGCGCGATGCCGGCCTGAACATGCTGCGCGTGGGCGGCACCATGGTGTACGAAGCGGATCGCTTCTATGCGCTCGCCGACCGCTACGGAATCCTTATCTGGCAGGATTTCGCTTTTGCGAATTTCGACTACCCGAACGACGCGGCGTTTATCGACTCGGTGCGCCGCGAGGCCCACCAGTTTCTCGCGCGCACCCGCCGCTTTGCCGCGCTTGCCGTGCTATGCGGCGGCAGCGAAATCGATCAGCAGGCGGCAATGCTCGGCCTGCCGCCTTCGATGCGTGCACAACCACTTTTCACGGAATGCCTGCCGGCCCTCGCCGCCGAGGAGCGGCCGGATGTTCACTATGTGAGCCATTCGCCGGGCGGCGGCGCCTGGCCGTTTTCGACCCGCACCGGCATCACCCACTATTACGGCGTCGGCGCCTATCAGCGCCCGCTCGACGACGTGCGGCGCGCCGAAGTCCGCTTCGCGGCGGAATGCCTCGCCTTCGCCAACGTACCGGACGACGCCTCGCTGCATCGCGACCTTGGTACCAGTCATGTTCACGACCCGCGCTGGAAGGCCGCCGTGCCGCGCGATCCGGGCGCCGGCTGGGACTTCGACGACGTCCGCGAACACTACCTGAGCACGCTCTACGGCGTCGATCCCGCCCGCCTGCGTTACGAAGATCCGCCGCGCTACCTGGAGCTTTCGCGCGCCGTGGTGGCCGAGCTGATGACGGACGTATTCGCCGAATGGCGCCGCGCCGGATCGCCGTGCGGCGGCGGGCTGGTCTGGCAGTTTCAGGATCTGCGCCCCGGGGCCGGCTGGGGCATCGTCGACTCGAGCGGCCGTCCCAAGAGCGCATGGCACGCCCTCGCGCAGGCATGGCGCCCGGTGCAGGTGGTCATCACCGACGAGGGCCTCAACGGCCTCGATCTGCACCTCATCAACGAGACCGCCGAAAGCTTGCCTGTGCAACTTGAACTGGTCTGTCTGCGTGACGGCGCCGTAAAGGTTGCAACAGCAACCATCGCGCTCGAACTCGCCCCGCGCAGCACCCGGCGCCTCGCCGCGGCGGACGTGCTCGGCCAGTTCTTCGATTTCACTTATGCGTATCGTTTCGGCCCGCGGGCCCACGATGTGACGATTGCCACGCTGCGCGATGCGGGCAGCGGCCAGATTCGTTCGCAGGCCTTTCATCTGCCGGAGCGGCGGGTTGCCGAACGCGGCGACACCGGTCTCAGCGCGACGCTCGAAGCCACTTGCGATGGCTGGCAACTGGTGATCGAAGCACAGCGCTTTTCGCGTTTTGTGAACGTTGCAGATCTGCACTATCGCGCGGCCGACAACTGGTTTCATCTGCCGCCCGGCGAGTCGCGCACGATCGCGTTGCTACCGATGAGCGTCGACGAAAAGCGCACTGCACCCGCCGGCGAAGTCCGCGCGATCAACCACAGCATGCCGGTCTTCTACGGCTAAACCCCACCCGCCGTTTCCCCGTCACGCGCCCAACGTCCGGCACTTCCGCCTGCTTGCCCAGGCGCTTCCTGTACGCCTCGCAAGCCGCTTTGACAGTTGTCAAAAAGCTGTTCCGTGCGCCAGCCCACCTAACCTGTTGAACACATATGAATCAAATCTGAGTCATCCCGGACACGCGCGCCAAGCGGCTATACAGCTTGCGTTTCAAACCGCAAATACCTCATCCAAAATCTCTGTCAACGGCGGTTAACCCCATCCGATCAATAACTTGCATTAATTCGCGTGGCCCGTGTGGAACGCCGGGCAGCCATGTGGCGTCGTGCAGAAATGAAACAAAAATGCATGTTTTGCCTCGTAACGCGCCATCCCATACTTCGCTGCGCCGCACCAGTGCTTGCTTTCGACCGCCTTGGCACAGTCCTCGCTAAGTGAGAAGCGCAGCACTGGCGCCGACGCCAACAACCCCTACAACCGACGGCGCAAAAAGGCCATACGGGGCCCGCACTGCTTGTCCATAGCCGCTCGCCAGGCGGCATACACAAGGGACGCAGCGACGGGTAAAAAGACCAACGAGCCGCATCAGCGGCTTCGTGCGAGGACCGATCATGTTAACGCTCCAATCCGATCTGCACGGCAATCATTTGCTCGGCGCACTGCCATCGCATGAGTGGCAAGCACTCGCCCCTCATCTCGAACTCGTCCATCTGCGCACCGAACAGCTCCTGTGCGACTCCGGACAACGCATCCATCACGTCTACTTTCCGACCACCGCGATTATCTCCATGCTGTCGACGATGGAAGACGGCAGCTCGGTCGAGATCGCCGCAGTCGGCCGCGAGGGCATGACCGGCGTGCCGGTCCTGACCGGCGGCGAAACCATGCCGAACCGCGTGCAGGTGCAAAGCGCCGGCTTCGCCTACCGCATGACCTCGCAGTGCCTGAAGCAGCAGTTCCTGCGCTCCGACCTGCTGCGCCGCCTGATGATGCTGTACATGCACGCACTGCTCACCCAGGTCGCCCAGACCGCCGCGTGCAACCGCCATCACTCGCTCAACAAGCAACTGTGCCGGTGGCTGCTGATCGAAGTGGACCGGGTCGCCTCGAACGAGCTGACCGTCACGCAGCAACTGATCGCCGACATGCTCGGGGTGCGCCGCGAGGGCATCACGGAAGCGGCCGGCAAGCTGCACGACGAAGGCCTGATCCATCACAGCCGCGGCCACATCAAGGTGCTTGACCGCGAGGGTCTGGAAGCGCGTGCATGCGAGTGCTACGGCCTCGTCAAGCGTGAATTCGACCGCTTGCTGCCGCGGCTGCATCAGGCCGAAGCCGTTAGCTGAACCACGCCGGCCTCCAGGGTACTGACACCATGCTGCGGAATATTGCGCGCTGCCTCGACGCGTTGTTCGTGATTGCGGGCGCCCTGCTCGCTCACTGGATGCGCTTCGACACCGCAAGCGCACTCGCGGATACCGAGCGGCTCCTGATCGCGTTCAACTGCGTGCTGGTGCTGCTGCTGTTCCCGGTCTTCGGCATCTACGAGACCTGGCGCGGCAAGTCGCTGCCCGAGATGCTCGCTCGCGTCTGCGCAGGCTGGTTCTTCGTGGTGGTGACAGGCCTGCTGCTGGTGTTCACGCTGCACCGCATGGATGCGATGTCGCGCCTGTGGTTTGGCTATTCGACGCTGATCTCCGGCGTGCTGATCGTCGCCACCAAACTCGCCGCCCATCTGCTGCTGCGCCTCGCGCGGCGGCGCGGCCTGAACTACCGCAGCGTCGCCGTGGTCGGCTCGCCCGGCTTCGCACGCATGCTGCTCGCGCATCTCGAACAGGTGCCGCAAGCCGGCTTCAAGCCGGTGTGCGTGTTCGACACGACCCAGTTCGAGCCGGGCGAAGACGGCGAGCCGCATGAGGCCGGTGAGCGCATGAGCCGCCTGCCGGTACTGAACGATCTGAACGCGTTCGCCGCCAAGGTGCGCGCCGAGCAGATCAACGAAGTGTGGCTCGCGCTGCCGCTCTCGGAAGAGCGCACCATCTACCGCTTCACACGCACGTTCCAGCACGATTTCGTCAACCTGCGCTTCATACCGGATACGCGCAGCATGACCCTGTTCGGCCATTCGCTGGTCGACATCATGGGTCTCACGACCATCAACCTGACCGGCACGCCGATCTCGCCACCCCAGATGTGGCCAAAGCTGGTGTTCGACCGCCTGTTCGCACTCGCAGCGCTGCTGGCGCTGACGCCGCTATTTGTGGCGATCGCCATCGCCATCAAGGCGACCACGCGCGGGCCCGTGTTCTTCGCGCAAAAGCGCAAGGGCATCGACGGACACACCTTCAACATCTACAAGTTTCGCTCGATGACCGTGCATGCGGAACACGGCGGCCAGCTCACCCAGGCGACCCAGGGCGATGCGCGGGTGACGAAGATCGGCGCCTTCCTGCGCCGCACGAGTCTCGACGAGCTGCCGCAGTTCTACAACGTGCTGATGGGGCAAATGTCGGTGGTGGGACCGCGCCCGCATGCGCTCGAGCACGACGATCTCTACAAGGATCTGGTGTACGGCTACATGCACCGCTACCGCATCAAGCCGGGCATTACCGGCTGGGCCCAGGTGAACGGCTACCGCGGCGCTACACACAAGGTCGAAAAGATGGAGGCGCGCGTCAAGTTCGACCTCTTCTATATCCACAACTGGTCGTTCTGGTTCGACATCAAGATCGTGTTGATCACCTTGGTGAAAGGCTTTGTCGGCCGCAACGCATATTGAGTCCTACGGGAGTGCTACGGTGAATGGGGCGCAACGCCTGTCCGTAATCGTGCCGACCTATCGCCGGCCGGCCGACCTCGCGCGCTGCCTCGCGGCGCTCGAGGCGCAGTTGCGCCCGGCCGACGAAGTGATCGTCGTCGCGCGTGCCGACGATGCCGCGACCCAGGCCTTGCTGCGCGAGCGGCTGCGGCGTCCCGGCAGCGACGCGCTGCGCGTCGCGCTGGTTGGCGAGCCAGGCGTGGTGGCGGCGTACAACCGCGGCCTGCAGGCCGCCGGGGGCGAGCTGATCGGTTTCACCGACGACGATGCGGCGCCGCACCCCGACTGGACCCGGCGCCTCGTCGACGGCTTCGAGCGGCATCCCGAGGCCGGCGGCATCGGCGGGCGCGACATCGTGCATGAGAAAGGCACGGTGCTTGCCGGCGCGATGCGCCGTGTCGGCCTCGTGCGCTGGTATGGGCGCGCCATCGGCAATCATCACATCGGCTGCGGCGAGCCGCGTCCGGTGCATGTCCTGAAGGGCGTCAACATGGCCTTCAGGCGCACGGCAGTCGAAGGGCTGCGCTTTGACGAAAGACTGCGCGGGACCGGTGCGCAGGTGCATTGCGAAATGCAGTTCAGCCTCGATGTGAGGCAGCGCGCATGGGAACTGATCTACGACCCGTCGATCCTCGTCGAGCACTATCCGGCGCCGCGCAGCGACGAAGATCAGCGTTACATTTTCAACCATGCCGCCTTCTATAACGCGTCGTTCAATTTGCGGCTCATCATGCGCGATCACCTGTCCCTGCCGGGGCGGTGCGCGTTCGTCGTCTATGCAACGCTGATCGGTACGCGCGCGGATCCGGGGCTGGCCCGCGCGCTGACCCTCGCCATCGGGGGAGCCGGACCGGCGCTCGCCTTGCGCAAATGGTGGATCGGCATACGCGCGCTGCGCGGAGCCTGGCAAGAAGCAAAACGCTAGGCGCGCTACAGCGCAACATGTAACGCGAGGGACCATAACCATGATATCCAGAACGATTTTGACGGGGTTGGCTGCACTGTCGTTGGGTCTGTGTTCGGCGTGTTCGTTTACGCCGGGCGCGTTCCTCGACAACAGCAATCTGCAGGATCCCCAGGTGGCGCAAAAGCCGACTCCCGCCGATATGGTGCAGGTGCAACCGATCGACGCGGGCTACTTCAGCCACGTCTCGCTGCAGACTACCCCGGCAGCGGCTTGCCCGCTCACCTGCCTGTCGCCCCAGACGCGCACGCAGTACGAATACCGGATCGGCCCGGGTGACCAGTTGCAAGTGATCGTCTGGGACCATCCTGAGCTCACCTCCCAGGGCGGCAGTGCCGCCGGCGGCGTGCCGCCCTTGCCCACGCTGCCAAGCGCGGGCGCGGGTGCGGCCGCGGGCGGCTCATCGCTTGCCGCCACGCCTTCGACCAGCCCAGCCGCCACCGGCGGCGGCGAGCCCGGCGGCCTGACGCTGCGCGTGGCCGCCAACGGCACCGTATTTTTCCCGCGGGTCGGCCGCATCAAGGTGGCCGGCCTGACCGCCCAGCAGGTGCAGGAGCGGCTCACCGCGGGGCTCGCCAAAACGATCCGCGGCCCTCAGCTCGACGTGCGCGTGACCGGCTTCAACAGCAAGCAGGTCCAGGTGCTCGGCGATGTGCGCACGCCTCAGGCGCAGGCCATCACCGACGTGCCGCTGACGATCATCGACGCGCTCAACCGCGCCGGCGGCGCCCCCCAGGACGCCGATCTGCAGAACGTCGGCATCACCCGCGACGGCAAGCGCTATCAGATCGACGTGGCGTCCATCCTCGACGACGGCAACGTCAGGCAAAACGTGGTGCTGCAGGACGGCGACATCATCGATGTGCCTGACCGCACCAATAGCCGCGTATTCGTGCTCGGCGAAATCTCGAAGCCGTCGATCGTGCCCATGAACCGCGGCAAGCTCACGCTCGCCGATGCGCTCACGAGCGCCGGCAGCATCGACAGCCATACGGCGAACCCGCACGTCATCTATGTGATTCGCGGCGTCAATCCCGAGCCGGGACCGAACGGCACGGTAAAGACCGCACTGTCGAAGCCCGACGTGTTCCGCCTCGACATGACGCAGGTGGACGCGTTGATGCTGATGACGCAGTTCCAGTTGCAGCCGCGCGACGTGATCTATGTGCAGATCGCCAACTCCGCGCGCTTTAACCGCCTGCTCGACCTGATCACACCATCGCTGCAAACGCTGTTCTTCACCAAGCAACTTGCACCTTAACGCCGGCTAGCGAGAGACCAATAACATGAGTACCTATGACATGCCTGAATTCTCGCCTGCGCCCGGCAACGACGAAGACGAGGTAATGCGCGATCTGTTGCGCATGGTGATCGAACAGATCTGGTGGGTGGTGGGCATCGCGGGCGGCGTGTTTCTCGCCGCCGTGATCTATGCCCACACCGCCACGCGGATCTACTCGGCCGACGCGTTGCTGCAGGTGGAATCGACGTCGCCGAACTCCTCCAGCGTGGCGGCGCTCAGTTCGCTTTCGGCTGCGGGCAACAGCCTGCATACCGATGCCGAAATCGAAATTATGAAGAGCCGCGCGGTGGTCGAGCCGGTGGTCGAGCAGTTCAAGCTGAACTTCAGCGCCGGGCCCAACGTGATGCCGTATCTCGGCAAACTGTCGGCGCTGTTCGCGCATCCTGGACGCCCGCTGCCGGCATGGTTCGGCATGCGTTCGTATGCATGGGGCGGCGAGCAGTTCAACGTCGATTCGGTGAACGTGCCGAAATCGCTCGAAGGCGTCACCCTCACCCTGCGCGCGCTCGGCGACGGCCGCTACGAGCTGCTCGATCCGCAGCAGCAGGTGCTGCTCACCGGCACCGCCGGCAAGCTCGCCGAAGACAACGGCGTGTCGTTGAAGGTCACGCAACTGGTGGCGCGGCCCGGCACCGAGTTCTTCGTGACGCGCGCCAACCAGCTGGATGCCGTCATGAGCCTTGCCGGCGGCCTGCAGGTCGCCGAAAAAGGCCGCGACACCGGCGTCGTGCAACTGTCGTACATGGGCGTCGATCCGAAGTTCATCACCGCGATCACCAATGCCGTGGCGGACTCGTATCTGCGCCAGCGCACTGAGCGGGCCCAGGAGGAAGCCAGCAAGATGCTGACCTTCCTCAACGGCGAGCTGCCGCACCTGCGCGCCGAACTGAAAAGCGCCGAAACGGCGCTCTCCGAGTATCAGGAACGCGTCGGTTCGTTCCAGCCGACCCAGGAATCCTCCGTGTTCCTGCAAGGCGGGCTGGAGTACGAAAAGCAGATCGCCGGACTGCGCATTGCGCGCGCCCAGTTGCTGCAGCGCTTCACGCTGGATAGCCCCGAGGTGCAGTCGGTCGACTCGCAACTGGCCGCCCTCACCGCAGAAAAGGCCCGTTTCGAAGACCGTTTCAAGACCCTGCCGGGCTCGGAACGCGAAGCCGTTTCGCTGCAACGCGATGCCAAGGTTGCCGAAGAGATCTATGTGGCGCTGCTCAACAAGACCCAGGAGCTGTCGATTACCCGGGCCGGCACGATCGGGAACGTGCATATCGTCGACAAGGCGCTGGTGCCCGCCGATCCGATGAGCCCGAAAGTACCGCTGATCGTTTCCGCGGGCGCGGTGCTGGGCATCATCGCAGGCGTCGGATTTGCCTTCTGCCGGCGCACCTTCTTCGCCGGCGTGGCCGATCCGGACATGGTCGAACGGCGCTTCCGCCTGCCGATCTTCGGCTCCATCCCGATCAGTGCGGAACAATGGCGCGGCGATCAACTGATCGCCAGCAGCCGCCGGCCGGCGCTGCCGAACGGCACGCGTACAGCCAACCTGCGCTCGCCGTCGCTGATGCCCGCGCTGCCCTCGGGTCTCGCGCGCCTGATCCGCTCGCGTGCCGCCCGCTCCGCCGCGCCGGTCACGGCCCAGGAGCCGGCAGCGCCGGTAATGCCGATGCCGCACGGCGCCCACGTGGCGCGCCGCTCCCTGCTTGCCAAGACGCATCCGTTCGACCGCTCGGTGGAGGGGCTGCGCGGCCTGCGCGCCACGCTGCAGTTCGGCCTGATCGAAGCCAGCAACCGCATCGTCGCCTTCACGAGTCCGGCCCCGGCCGACGGCAAGAGCTTTCTGTGCGCGAATCTCGCCGCGCTGTTCGCGGAGTCGGGCAAGCGCGTGCTGCTGATCGACGCCGACTTGCGCCGCGGCCGCCTCGCGCAGTATTTCGGACGCTCGCCCAATGGCGGGTTGACCGAATTGCTGACCGGCCAGGTAGACCTGAAAATGGCGGCGCGCGAGACCGGCGTCAACGGGCTGCACTTCATCGCGGCCGGCGCCTATCCGCCGAACCCGTCCGAGATCCTCACCTCGAGCCGCTTCGCCGAAATACTGCAGCGCTTCTCGGAGCAGTTCGATCTGGTGATCGTCGACACGCCGCCGCTGCTCGCGGTTGCCGATGCCGCGATCATCGCCAACCTCGCCGGTGCAACCGTGCTGGTGATGCGCGCCGGGGCGCATACGGAGCGCCACATTGGCGCCGCGCTAAAGAAGCTGCATCGGGCGCGCGCCCATGTGATCGGCGGCGTGATGAACGCCATGCAGGTGAAGCGTAACGGCCGCTACGGCACGTATGACTACGCTTACGCGTATTCGTACACGTCGGGCGATCCGGGTGCGGATCACCACGTTTGAGGATGGCTTGCGGGCGGGCTGGCAGCTTACGGGACGCGCGGTTTCAGCAGGGTCAGCGCGAGAGTCAGCGTGGCTGCCGCCAGGCCGACGATCTGCCAGGTGTTCGACGCCCCCGAAAGAGCCGGGAACGCGACACCGGCCGCCCGCATGGCGCCGATCAGCAGCGGAATCCACGAGATGCACAGGCCGGTCAGTACGATCAGTCCGGCGCGCACCGGGATGGTTTGGAGAAAGATAAAAAAGCACACGAGGGCCGGGAAAAAATCGTATTCCTTCATGCGCGGATTGGCGAGCGTCAACACCATGTAGAGCAGGAAGAACGCCGCCCCCGATGCGCGCTGCACGCGGGCCTTTCTGACGAACAGCAACATGGCCAGCCCGAGCAGCAGCGCGGAGGCGATCACGTGCAATGCGAGCGCGAGCCAGTGGTTGTGAACGATACGCATGAAGGTCGCGAAGAACGAATAACCGTAATCGCTCTTGCCGAGCGCCTCCTCGTTGAGCGCCGCCATGAAGGCCGCGTAACGCTGCGGATCGGCATGCGCAAGCAGCAGCCATATCATGGCGAATAGCGCCAGCCCGGCGGCTGCCCTCACCCACTCCACGCGCTTGCCGTCGGCGAGCAGCGGCGGGATCAACAGATACAGCAGGAAATACGGCTTGATGAGCGCAAGCACCAGCACGAGCGCAACCAGTGCGTAGCTCGCGAGCCGGCCACCCTTGCGTTGTCCCATCAGGAATGCCGCAATCAGCGTGAGATGCATGAAGGTCGTGAGATTGCCGGACAGGACCGCCGTGACACCGACCCCGCCGAACACCGCGGCGGCCAGCAGCGACGACACACCGCGCCACACTCCAGCCGAACCGGACGCGTGCATGGCCTGGGGCGGCATCCACTGCGCGTTGGTGCGCAGCCAGAGCAGGACTTCGCGGCAAAACCAGCCGAAGCTGAGCAGATACAGCACCACTAGCGCAAACCGCAGGGAGACGAGCCGGTTCAGCCAGGCGAGCGCGTCGAGCACCAGAGGATGGTAGACGAACGGCAGGCCGGCATCGCCGCGGTATGGGTCGAGGCCTTGCCTCAGATCGCGTAGCGCCCGCTCATAGACCGACAGGTCCCAGAAGAAATCGTGACTCGCCACGCTGACGAGATAAACGAGCAGCATGACGGCGCAAACGCCGGTTATCAGGCGTGGCCCGGCTGCCCAGCGGCGATTGGGGATGTTCAATGCGCACCTCTACGTTTAGCGAAACCGGAGCACGGCGCGACGTGCGGGGATCGCATTGGCGGACCTCAAGGGCCGGTAGTCAGATCCAGCGCGGCTTGACTGTGTGTCTTGGGCGCGGCCTGACGCGCCGGTACCGGTGCGCTCGCCGGCGCCAGCGCCCGCGACACATAAGCTGCGAGTCCTCCGCAAACCAGCAGTGCTGCGCTGACATCCACCATGCTCAGTGCGCGAATTTCGTCGCCGTAACCGAACAGCAGATAGAGCGGAATATTGATCGCACACACAATCAGCGCATGCTGCCGTGCGGCCGGCGGCAAGGCGGGCCAGCCGGCTCGCACCACCACGAACGCCAGAAACAGCAGCAGGATATTGAAGCCCTTCGGCAAGAGGATTCCGTAGGTGTATTCGCCGCGCAGGTAGTTACGCGGATCGGCCAGGAAGCGCAGGTTGTCCCAAAGGTGGAACTGCGCGAGATCGCCGGGGTTGCCGGCATAGTGAAGCTTGGTCGCAAAGTTGACCGCAGCCGCAAGCGCCATGCACACGCCGAGATACGCGATCGCCCGCGATCGTGCTACGCGCGCTGCCACGAACGGATACAGCGCGAGCAGATAAAACAGGAAAGACTCCTTGTTGAGGGTAGCGGCGAGCGTGAGCGGAATCAGCCACAGCAGCCGCCCGCGCACAGCGACCCAGACGGCGAGCGTCATGAAGCACAGTTCGGGAAAATCCCAGA
>Ga0114930_10004911_pt1 | contig 11127 bp, 11 predicted proteins | sample AnhtaG_FD_87300 | JGI IMG/M metagenome (GOLD analysis project Ga0114930, IMG submission 87300) | Deep subsurface microbial communities from Anholt, Denmark to uncover new lineages of life (NeLLi) - Anholt_01485 metaG | ecosystem: Environmental > Aquatic > Marine > Oceanic > Sediment | place... | reverse complement strand
GCCGAACATCTGGATGAGACGGCGATAAGCATCCAAGGCAAAGCGTTCGTTGTCAGTCAGCTTAATAAGGGACTTGAGCGTGTCGGGGTTGAGTCCAATATTCAGCACAGTATCCATCATGCCCGGCATGGAGACCCGCGCCCCAGAGCGGCAAGATACAAGCAAAGGATTGGATGGATCACCGAACTTCTTGCCGGATTGCTTTTCAACTTCCTTCATCGCCTCCAGCACCTGATCCCACAATCCTTCAGGTAGCTTCTTACCTGCGTCGAAATATGCATTACATGCCTCTGTCGTCACTGTGAAGCCCGGAGGCACTGGCACTCCGATGCGGGTCATCTCGGCAAGATTGGCGCCCTTGCCTCCTAATAACGACCTGACCCCGTCCCAAGACCCGGCTTTCTCTTCAGCCTGATCGATTTCGTCAAACAGATAAACCCATTTCTGTGACATTATTCAAAATCCTCCCAAAAGGAAATCATAACCAAGATTCAGGAAGTGCGCCGCATCCGCCACGACCGCGGGCACGGCGCACAGCATCCGCTAATAATACAATAAAAAAGGGGCAATGTCAGGAGAATTCATAGTTTTTTTCCAACCGGTTCTAGCTTAACTATTCACATACCCACTCGGCATAGAGAGTCAGCTTCCCGCGAGCTTGAAGCTCGCGGGAAGCTGAAAGTTCTACGAACCCTCAATCACCCTCGGAGAACCTTACTCCTCTATGGGGATACCAATCTGGATCTCGTCCCCCACCACCCGCACCGGATAAGCCGGTATATCAACCACCGCTGGTAACGTCAGCGCTTTACCGGTCTCCAGGTTAAAACGAGCTCCATGACGAGGACATTCGATCTCCTTCCCGCCTACCTCCCCCTCGGCTACTGGTCCATCATCATGGGAGCACATATCGGCGATGGCATAATACCGGCCGGCAATGTTGAATACTGCGATTAGATCACCGGCAACATCGAAGATCAGTCGCTCACCTTTCCTGATCTCATCCGTCGAAGCGACGGTCACATACTCCAACTGATCGTCGCCAAGCTGCCTGTAATTGAACATACCTCTCACCAAAAAAATCCGCCGGTCAATGCTGGCGGAGAATATACATCCGGTTCAAGCTCATTAAATCAGACCAATTCCTCTTCGAGCTCTTCAATCCCATATACGCCAGCTTTCAGAACTTTAAGCGAAAGTAGCGCACACTTGAGTCGGACCGGCCCCAGTTCGATTCCCAGCATCTCTAGGATGTCTTCTTTGCCCAATGCCTTGATCTCATCCAGCGTCTTTCCAACCACAAATTCAACCAACAAATCAGCTGAAGCCAGGGAGATAGCACAGCCGGCGCCGGAAAAGGCGGCCTCGATGATACAATCGTTGCCATCTACCCGCAGGTCGATCCGGATCCGGTCACCACAGAATAGATTATCGTCTTCATAGGAATAATCATGCGGGTCGAGAGTACCCCGCATGAGAGGATGTTTGTAGCGATCGATGATCTGTTCCCGATAAAGATCGTCCATTACACTTATCCCGCTCCCTTATACTTATCCCCCCCTCTCTCCAATCGGTACCCTAGCTGAATATCTCCTTCACCTTATACAAACCCTCGACCAACTGGTCAATCTCCTCTGAGGTATTGTACAGGTAGAACGAAGCGCGGGTAGTCGCTGGCAGGTTGAACTTTTCGTGGATCGGCATGGCACAGTGATGACCGGCGCGCACTGCGATCCCCTGATCATCGAGGATCTGGGCAACATCATGTGGGTGCACACCCTCGAGCGTGAAAGAGGCCACACCGCCACGATGCTCTGCGCTGGGTCCGTAAACCCGCACACCAGGAATTTCTTCCAGGCGATCAAGCGCTCTGGCGATCAAATGTTGTACGTGTTGACGGACGGCATGCATACTGACCGAATTTAAATAATCGACTGCCGCACCAAGACCGATACCCTGAGCGATGGGCGGCGTACCCGCTTCAAATTTATAAGGGAGATCATTAGTGGTGAAGGAGTCCAGTCGGACTCGCTTGATCATATCACCGCCCCCCTGGAAAGGAGGCATTGCGTCCAATAACTCCTCACGACCGTAAAGGACTCCGATACCAGTTGGACCGCACATCTTATGACCGGAGAACGCAAAAAAATCAACCCCGAGATCCGAGATGTCCACCGGGAGGTGAGGAACGGACTGCGCCGCATCAACTAAAACTACCGCCCCCGCCTGGTGGGCCATTTGGGTCATCTTGGTCACCGGGTTGATCGTCCCCAGCATATTGGACATATGGGTGAAGGCGACCAACTGGGGACAGTCTTCGAGTAAGTCCTTATAGGCTTCTAGATCGAGTAATCCATCCTCGGTGACCGGGATGAAAGCCAGGCGTAATTCGCGTTCCGCGGCCAACATCTGCCATGGAACCAAGTTGGAGTGGTGCTCCATTTCGGTCAGCAGGATCAGGTCTCCCCGCTTAGTGTTGGCTCGACCCCATGAGTGAGCTACCAGGTTGATCGCTTCTGTAGCATTACGGGTGAAGATCACCTGGCGGGGCGATGGCGCACCAATGAAATCGGCTACTCGCTGCCGAGCAGCCTCGAAGGCTTCAGTGGCTTCCTCCGCCAGACGATGGATCCCACGATGGATGTTAGCGTTCTGGCTCTGGTAAAAAGAGGTCACCGCCTCAATCATCTGACGCGGTTTCTGTGTGGTCGCGGCGGAGTCGAGGTAGATCAAGGGCACTCCAGGACGTATCTCCCGCGACATGATAGGAAAATCAGCTCGAATACTATCAACATCTAACACAGCAAGTTCAGCACCAGTGGTCATTAACCGCCTCCACCCTTCATTTCCGTCGCGACCGGGAACGGCGTCTGGTCACCGGTCGTATTTTGTCGCTATTTTGTAAGGTCCAAAGGACTCGGTCTGGGACCATCCAGCCGTTGGTTAGGTAAACATCCTCAACGAACTGAACGGCGACCATCTTCCTATCCGCTTGTACCACCACCCCTCCAAGCCAGTCGCGGATGCGTTCGTTCTTATTGTTATGATCGCAGTAGACTTCAACCCGATCACCCGTTTTAAAGGGTTTTTTCCGGATTCGGCCCACTCCCGTCGGATTGATACTGATCTTCGTCACTGTCTCCCCCGAGGAAAATACAAGGCAGGCTCGTTCGCCTGCCATCGGTTACATTTTACCTTGCTTTTCGTCTATCAAGCGCTGAAAGTGATCTCGCACACCTTCGAAGGGAATGCGTTCCTTGATCGGTGTGAAGAAGCCATCAATGACTATCCGTTCCGCCTCTCTACGGGGCAGGCCACGCGACATGAGGTAGAAAATCGGTTCATCTTCTAACTGCCCAACCGTCGCACCGTGGGTACAACGGACATCGTCAGCCAGGATCTCGAGTCCTGGGATTGAATCAGCTCGAGCCTGTTTACTCAAGATCAAATTACGGTTCGCTTGATAGCCATCCGTCTGCTGTGCATCGGGCGCGACGTGAATCATCCCTTGCCACACCGAACGGCTTCGATCCAATAGCGCACCTTTGAAAAGCAAGTCGCTGGTGGTACGCGGCGCCAAGTGGTTCTGCTGGGTATCGTGATCCAAGTGTTGAACCCCATCGGTAAAGTAGAAGGCTGTCATTCGGCCATCCGCCCCCTCACCCAAGAGTGTAATCTCACTGAAGTTTTTTGTCAGGTGGCTACCTACACCGCCGTAGATCCAATCCATACGTGCATCGCGGCCTACATGCGCTCGTTCATGGGTGAAATTCCACACATGCTGACCCAGACTTTGCACTTCGATAAAAGTTAATCTGGCATCATCTTCGACGTGCATCTCGACAATTCCTGCGTGCACCGATTGACCACTAGGTGCCGTTGGCGAAGCGTTTTCGTGTACGTAGGTTACCGAAGCCCCTTTCCCAACAATCAGCAGTACGCGGCTGAAATACGCCGCCTGCGAGCCTGGAGCCCAAAAGATCGAGTGCATCGGTTGCTTAACCTCGACACCCGGAGGAACATACAGCAAAACCCCATTCTCACTCATGGCTGCAGCCAGTGCCGAGAACTTGCCCTCATCGTCAGGGATCACCGTTCCCAGGTGGGTTTTCAGCAGGTCATCATGCTCCCGCACAGCCGTAGCCCAATCCACTGCGATAACCCCTTTTTCTGCCAGCTTTTGGTCACCCTCTATGATGGAAGGAAATCCTGGGCGTACGATGAGCAGCCAGCCGTGCTCGTCGCTTGTCAATGGCTTGAGCAGCTCCGGATCCACCGGGATATCCTCCGCCGGCTTCAACACCATTTCGTCAGCTGGTAGACTACGGATATCGGTACGTCGCCAAGGCTCATCCTTCCGGCTTGGCATCGGTATAGAGCGATACGCATGCCAAGCCGCCCAGCGACGTTCTGCCAGCCACGTGGGTTCTGACAAACGTTTCGATACGCTTGTCACATCGGATTCGGTGAAGGAGAATTCAGGCACGGCTTTTGAGTGGACCTTGTGTGTCCGGCGGATAATTGTGCTACGACTCATTCCGTTGTCTTCCTCGAATTAACTGCATTAAAAAATCACCGGTCCCTGATACTATCATACCAACCGCTAACCAATCGCACCTTCCATCTGTATCTGAATCAAACGGTTCATCTCAACCGCATACTCCATTGGCAACTCTTTCACCAATGGTTCGATGAACCCAGATACAACCATCGTCGTCGCCTCTTCCACACTCAAACCACGGCTCATCAGATAAAATAATTGTTCCTCGCCGACCTTGCTCACCGAAGCCTCATGGCCGATGTTCACTTCGTCTTCGTCGATTTCGATGTAGGGGTAGGTATCAGAACGCGATTGTGGGTCGAGCAGCAGCGCGTCACAGACCACATTAGAGCGTGATCCAACCGCGTTCTTATGAACCTTGAGCAGACCACGGTAGGATGCTCTTCCACCACCTTGGCTGATTGACTTGGAGGTAATCTTGCTCGAAGTGTTAGCCGCGGCATGGATAATCTTACCCCCTGTGTCCTGATGCTGACCATTTGCGGCGAAGGCCATTGAAAGGATCTCGCCATGCGCCCCATCCCCCACCAAATAGCACGATGGATACTTCATCGTCAGCTTGCTACCGATGTTGGCGTCAACCCATTCCATCGTGGCCCCTTCGTGGACCATCGCCCGTTGGGTAACCAGGTTGTAGACATTGGTCGACCAGTTCTGGATCGTGGTATAGCGACAGCGAGCTCCTTGTTTGACCACTATCTCAATCACGCCGCTGTGAATAGAGTCGGTAGTATATGTCGGTGCGGTGCAACCCTCTACATAGTGAACCCGCGCACCCTCGTCGACGATGATCAGGGTGCGTTCAAATTGACCGATGTTGGCCACATTGAGCCGGAAGTAAGCCTGCAGGGGAAGTTCGACATTAACTCCCGGTGGGACATAGACGAAGGAGCCTCCTGACCACACGGCGCTATTCAGGGCTGCAAATTTGTTATCGCGGATGGGGACCACTTTGCTGAAGTACTCGCGGAATAATTCCTCATGCTCTTGCAGGCCTTCTTCGATCCTGACGAATATTACTCCCTGCTCCTTGAGGTGCTCCTGCACACTGTGGTAAACCATCTCCGACTCGTATTGAGCTCCCACTCCTGCCAGGAATTTCTGTTCTGCTTTTGGGATCCCCAGCTTGTCGAAGGTGTCTCTGATCGAATCAGGCACATCGTCCCAGGAACGACTCTCCTTCTCAGCCGGTCGAACGTAATAATAAATATCATCCAGGTCGAGCTTGGAGAGGTCCCCGCCCCAGGCGGGCATCAGCCGGGTTTGATAGTGCTCTAGTGCCTTGAGCCGGAACTCAAGCATCCATTCTGGCTCACCCTTGATACGAGAGATTTGCTCCACCACCCTACGGTCGAGCCCTTTGCCGGTTTTTAAGATCGATACATCTGGATCACTGAAACCGTACTTATATCGATCGAGCCCTTCAAGGTGCTCTAGATCCTTCTCTGCCGGCATCTATTACTCCACCATGTTACCGTTGTTTCTCTCACGAATCCAATCGTAACCATGTTCTTCTAAGTGCTCAGCTAGATCTGCGGCTCCGGATTCAACGATCCGTCCATCGAGCATTATATGGACATAGTCAGGCTTGATGTAGTTTAAGATCCGCTGGTAGTGGGTGATAATCAACACGCCCAACTCGGGACCGGCAAGCGCATTCACACCCGAGGCTACAATACGCAATGCGTCGATGTCGAGCCCGGAGTCGGTCTCATCCAGCACAGCTATCTCCGGTTCCAGGGTTGCCAGTTGCAGGATTTCGGCTCGCTTCTTCTCGCCTCCCGAAAAACCCTCATTCAGATAGCGACCGGCAAACTCATGGGGCATCTGAAGTAGATCCATCTTCTCCTTCAGCATCTTGCGGAACTTGGGGATGGAAACACCCTTATCCTCTGGGTTGTCAGCTCTAAGCCTAGCGTTGACTGCCGATCGCAGAAAGTTGGCCAGCGATACGCCGGGGATCGCCACCGGATATTGAAAAGCAAGGAAAAGACCCAACCGAGCACGTTCATCAGGCTCCATGTCTTCCAGGTCTCGACCATTGAAAAGCATCTGCCCCTGAATTACGTCGTACCTAGGGTGCCCCAGCAAGGCGTAAGCGAGAGTGGACTTTCCCGTACCGTTCGGACCCATTAAGGCGTGGATTTCACCTGGACCTACGGTAAGATCAACCCCCTTTAATATCTTTATATCCTCAACAGCAACGTGAAGATCACGTATCTCCAGAGTGGCAGCCATTCATAAACCTCCAACCGCGGCTCACACGGCTTGTTGTCCGGGTAGCAGAGCGGATTATAGCATGCCGCCTCCATCATGTCAATATTTGTGATAAAAATCATAAATATTCATCGGGTTGGGTCATTCAAAGGGTGAAAATGAACCTCATTCGAATAAAAATGATAAATATCTGAAATATTGACTTATCCGGTTGATCCGGTTATACTGCTAACTACATGCCATCGCCGACGCGTGAGTCCATCCTGCGTTCACTAAGGGTGCAGGGCCAATGTACGGTGAAGGAGTTGGCTGAGATTGTAGGAATCTCGCCGGTTTCCGTACGTCATCACCTATCTTATCTCCAGGCAAATGGGCTGGTGACAGCTAAAGAGGTTCGATATGGGGTCGGTCGACCACACCACATATTTTCATTGACCGATGCGGCTCACGAACTGTTCCCCACTCGCTATTTCCAATTAACCACCCGCTTGCTAGAAGAAATCAAGGATGGTCTATCTCAGGAGCAAGTTAAGACGCTGTTTAAGGGAATAGCGAAGTCGATCACTGAGAATTACGGTGAATCTTATGAAGGTCTTCCAATGGAGGAGCGGTTTAAACGCCTGGTGAGCCTACTTTCAAACGAGGGCTTCGATGCTGAATACGAAAAACAAGAAGGGCAGTTTACCATTCATATGTTCAGTTGCCCGTATCTCAAGCTCGTCCAACAACACCCTGAGATCTGCTTGGTCGGTCAGGCTCTTATCTCCGAGGCGCTCTCTCTTCCGTTTGAGCGTATCACCTGCTTTTTTGATGGCGATGCCCACTGCACCTTTTCCATACCACTGAATGCAGGAGATTTGTAAGTGTGACCGAAGAAACCCCGGAACTCCTGTGGGAAGCTGATTCGACCCACCCCAAGGAATCCAAGAACATCCGCCAAGCCTTACGCCAAGTTATGGATCCTGAGATAAGGATGAATATCATCGAATTGGGTCTGGTACGCGAGGTCTCATTAAGCGATACAGGACTTCACTTGAGGATGATCCTGACCACCCCCTTTTGCCCCTATGGACCCGTTATGCTCGAGATGGCTCGCGTCAAGGCGGAGGAGACCGCCGGTGTGCCGACCACGATCGAACTCGGGATGGAAATGTGGGATCCGAGCATGATGGAGAACGGCTCCGCATCCGATTGGGGTCTCTTCTGAAATTCCCCGCGCTGAATTATGAAACGAAATGAGGGGCACACGGACCGGGAACTACACCCGGCATCTGTGACCGTACGCCCCTACTATATAAACATGATTACTATGGGTTAATGTCATTCCGAGGCGTGAAACGCCGAGGAATCTCGTTTTTTTATCGAACAACATCCTGCTTGATGAGGTACTAGTACGAATGCAATATATTAAGGTATGGTTTCTTACTAATGCCTGTCCCCTTAGACATTAAAGCCACGGGTGTCACCTAGTTGTTACCGTTACTGTCTGTGGATCTACAGATCTTCGCTTTTTTCGCCCAATCAAGCCGATAAGGTTAAACCAACCGAGAAGAAATCGAATGAATAATCCAAGCGAAGTAATTGCCAAGAGCAGGGCTGTAGCCAGGACGACCACCATCATCCAACCCGAAAACAACCCTCCACCCTGGTAGGTTACCAAACGAGCGCGCAGTCGCCGGAGGAACAGGGGGTTCGGCTCGACCGGGACTAAGACCTGAGCCAGCCATGCCTCCAACTGTTTCCTATCTATTTTCTTTCCCCCTTGTTCAGCTTCCATCATTCACCCTCCATAATCCCTTTTTTCTACTTATAAAAGCCCATTACCGATTTCATCAAAGGGCGGGTCGATTTATTCTGAAAATACTATACGCTGCCAACATAAAAGCATGAAGCTTAACTCCCGGAATATCTTATCTCCTTTCTTAAAGAATTAAGCGTCCGGTGGAAGAGACTTTTAATGGCACCCTCCGTTCGTCCCATGATTTCACCAATCTCTGCATTCGGTAGCCGCTCTACAAACTTCAGGATCAGTAATTGCTGGCGATCCGGTGGTAACCGGTGAACAGCTGCTAACAGCATCCGCTGCTCCTCCTCAGCGATGGCTTCAGATTCGGGATGTTCACTCTCATTACTGATAATTACATGGTCTTCCAAAGCTACAACCGGGCGGCGACTTCGATCGCGATGCCAGTTAGCCACCAGGTTATGCGCAATGCGATATAACCATGCAGAGAATGGTACGCCCTGATCTTCAAAATTAACTACATGACGCATCGCCCGATGAAACACCCGCGCCGTCAGGTCTTCCGCGTCGTGATGGTTACCCGTACGATAGTAAATATAGTTGTAGATCCGGCGGACATGCCTTTCATACAATTCACCGAAAGCTTCAGGATCCGATGCTGTTCGTCGGACGAGCTCCATGTCACCAACGTCTGGCTTCGTCATCGGACCCGATTCACCGAGACATGCCTTTCATTACACAAAACCCCACAATTCATGGATCGTTACCCAATTTTCGAGAATAAGCCTGATCCTTCACTCCTTACACCAAAGAGGATTATTCTTCCAGTCCGCCCGTGTTATTTGGGTGACCGACATGAGCCAGGTATCGAAAGGACAATGGTTAGGCACTTATTCCCGCATTTGATCCGTACCTAGCTTGATTACATCCAGTGCGTTGCCCTGGTGTGAGTATAGCACGGTCGACCCAGCAAGATGCTATAATCCCTTCACCCATACGATGCAAACATTGATCGCACTTGATCTGGAAACTACTGGATTGGATCCCGAACGAGATACGGTAATTGAGATCGGTGTCGTTCGGTTTCGCCAGTCCCGGATTGAGGACACATGGTCCACTTTGGTTAATCCAGGACGCCCACTCCATCCATCGATCATCGCCCTCACCGGCATCAATGACGATATGCTTTCCAATGCCCCTCGATTGTCTCGGGTGTTGGGTGAATTGGTTTCTTTCGTCGGTGACCTGCCCATCTTGGGCCACAATATCAGCTTCGACATGGCTTTCCTCCAGCCCAAAGGGCTTTTTAAATACAATCAGACACTGGACACTCTTGACCTGGCCTCTGTCTTGCTTCCTAATGCCGGGCGTTACGGCTTAGCAGCTCTAGCGACCACACTGGGAGTCCCGGTTCGAACTGCACACCGTGCTCTGGATGATGCCCACACGACCCATCAGATTTTCCTCAGGTTATACCAAAGAGCCTTAGATCTACCCCACATGTTAGTGGAGGAGATCAGCCGCCTTGGCGCTGAGATTGAATGGGGCGCTGGTTGGGTATTTGATTCAATCCTGCATCATCCCTCCCGAACAGAAGGCTCTGAGTCTCCATCACCTCAGAGCTCCTTCCACTACTTTCCACCCCTAGAGAAGCAACCTGAACCTCTTACGTCGGCTGGAGATATTACCCCCCTGGATGTGGAGGAAACAGCCGCTATCCTCGAACCGGGAGGTCAATTTGCCCATCAATTTCCCGCGTATGAACATCGACATCAACAGATTACCATGCTGCGTGCTGTGGCCGAAGCCCTGTCCGATAAACGTCACCTATTAGTGGAAGCAGGCACAGGAACGGGAAAATCTATGGCCTATCTAATACCCGCCTTCGCCTGGGCAGCCCAAAACGGTGAACGGGTGGTAATCTCCACCAACACTATCAACCTGCAGGACCAATTAATTCATAAAGATATCCCAGACCTCTGCCGGACCTTAGAGACAGACTACAAGGCAGCTGTGTTGAAAGGACGTTCCAACTACCTCTGCCCACGTCACCTTGAGAGTTTACACAAACTAGGGCCGCGATCGGCTGATGAGATGCGGGTACTGGCCAAAGTCTTAATCTGGCTACAAAGTGGTGGTACCGGCGACCGTGGGGAGATAAATCTTCTGCCGAGAGAATTCGCTACCTGGTCTCGTCTTTCCGCGGACAACGAGGACTGCTCCCTGGAGGCTTGCCTCGAACACACCGCAGGTGGTTGCCCATACTACAAAGCCCGCTTAGCGGCTGAGAATGCACATGTTGTTATCGTTAACCACGCATTGCTGTTAGCCGACATCGCAACTGGCAACCGGGTCATCCCGAAGTATCGCTACCTGATCGTCGATGAAGCTCACCATTTGGAAGCAGCCACTACAAATGGACTAAGTTTTCGTGTCAGCCAACGCGAAGTGATGCACCTCTTGAGAGACCTTGGTGGACATACAGGTGGTTTGCTCGGTCAGATGCTTGTCGTTGCTCGAGCTCAACTTACGCCTGAAGTGTTCTCAAACGTCGAGCAGTTGGTGGCGACTATTTCCGATAGAACGCTTGATTGCATCCATTTGG
>Ga0114930_10004910_pt1 | contig 11127 bp, 9 predicted proteins | sample AnhtaG_FD_87300 | JGI IMG/M metagenome (GOLD analysis project Ga0114930, IMG submission 87300) | Deep subsurface microbial communities from Anholt, Denmark to uncover new lineages of life (NeLLi) - Anholt_01485 metaG | ecosystem: Environmental > Aquatic > Marine > Oceanic > Sediment | place... | reverse complement strand
GTTTCAGCAGCATCCAGCACTATGCGTCCGCCGGCCTGCTCGGCTATGTCGAATATGTCAAAGTCCCGCCTCATCAGCGGCCCGCCAACAATCGCCAAAGGCACACCTTCGATTAGCGGCTCGGGACTTGTGGTATTGTTGGGCGTCTCACTGGGTCCATCCCGGCCAAATGCTGCAATTGTTTCTGCGTATTGTCCGGCGGGCAAATACCCCCCTGCCGCAAGAATAGATGTCCGAGCAGTGTCATACTTGAGCATTATCTCTGCCAGGACATCGGTTGAAGGTGATTTGCCGCCTAAGCCAGTGAGGAATCGGCCGAGCCGTTTGAGCTCGTCAATATACAGCTTTTGCACGCCGAGGCTTTGCCAGGTATTCGGAACATTCATAAGAAAAGCCGGAACATCGCACCTGCGGACAAGAATATCGAAAGCTCGACGCATCTGGTCGCATACTGTTGTTATTACAACTCCTCCGGCTTGTTTATCTGTTATTGCCTCATTGATAAAGCCCTGAACGTAAGGGCAAACACCTTCGGCCCGACCAAGCGGGCCGGTCGCATCTGCTGCCTCTGGTATTACTCTGTGCGGCCGCAGACCATGCGCCGCAATCCACTCGGCAGGCACGTATGGGCAGGTATAGATAATTGTCTTCATCAGTCTTTTAGCCATCAAGGTGAGTAGTTAATTGGTTAATTTGTGAGTAGTCAACTCACCACTCACTACTCACCACTCACCAACTTTAGCGAACTGTTTCGAATAATGCTTCGACCCTCAACGCAATACGTGCCGAATCGGAGGGCGAGTAATCCGTTTCAATCCTGAGATATGGAATACCAAGCTCTTTCTCGGCCAGCTTTTTAATAAGGTACGATTCGACATCGTATGTGATACAGGCCTGCCAGATAAGCTCTATAATGCACTGCGGCTGGTATTCGGCAGCCAGGTTACGAAGTATCTCTAATCGCCGGTCGTTTTTCGTCATTACCGAGCACGGCAGACGCAAATACTTTTCGGCTAAGGCAATGATTGGGTCTTGTGCTGTTTCGTCAACGTCTTCCAGAATGGGCTTAAGCCCGGTGCAGTTGTCCATACATACTACAAGCCCTCCGTGGGACTCGATAATATCAAGGACTCGTTCGGCACCGTGAACCATCGGCACGCCTGTCATCAACACCCGAATCTGAGAATCCTTGTGACAGACGGCTTTTTGAGATTTAAAAAACTTAATTGCTTCATCATACTGCTCAAAGTCGGCACTGATGCCGGAGATGATGCTCTTAAACTCCAGCAACTGCCGAGACGTCAGCGGAGGCGATTGCGATTTCATCAGCGCCGCTAATTCACGCCGCAACTGCCGTTCGCGATTCATAATTCTGATTGCATTTCTTATTTTCTGATCCGTAACTTCGACACCGAAATGCTTTTGAAGCTTATCTTTGAGCTTGCGCAGCTCACTTACCCAATGCGCCATTGCGTCACTATCCGTTGGTTTTTGAGGCAGCTCCAGCACATACATCGGCCGTGTTTGATCCATCAGCTCGTACATCTTCTTTTTGCCGTCGCAGGTTGTCTCAGCCACAATCAAATCAGCCATTTCGAGGAAGGGATTTGCCTTTTCGAGATGGTAGCCGTATGTTGATTTAATCAGCGGACAAAGGTTTGCGGGCAGGTCTTCTTCGGCCGGCTGAATCATTTCCGCTGAGCCGCCGCACAGACATACCGGCACGGCATCGGCGGCCATAATTAACTCCCGCGGCGTATATTCACACATAATACCCACTATGCGTTTGCCTTTAGCTTTGGCCTCGGTAGCGTATTCGTAACAGTTCTGTATCATTTTGCCGAACCACGCTAAAGGTCCATCCTCCGGGCCTTTAGCCATTGAGCTTCCTGAATCACATTGCGGCTGAGGTGGATTGCACGGGTCGGTTGCATCGATGTGTATCTCTTTGTTATCCTGACATTTTCCCATTTTTGTACCTCAAATCCTAAAACGTTGGTTACTTTTTCTTCCGGGCGACAAAGAGACCCTGGGCAATTTTGCCCGCATGCGCCAGCTCCTGCATAAAAGTCATTTCCGCACCCATTGACTGCATTAGCTCGCTATTAAAGCCGATGATTTTCAGGGCATCGTATGTCAACTGCATATTAAGCATATTCAGGTACAAGTCAACGTGTGGCCCGAACCTGCCGGTATCCTCGGCTGTTATAACCTCACAATCGTTCGCCTCTAACAAATCACTATAGCCTTCGAGGTTCTGCACGTTCGGAAACTTCATAAAAGTCAAAAACCGTCCCGCTTCTACGTCGGAAAGCCCTGTCTTTCCTTCAATCCAATCGGTAAAAGCAATCACTCCATCCGGCCTAACTATACGAGCCGCTTCGGAAATCAGCTCTTCCTTATCAACAACGTAGCACCAGGCATCCTCTCCCCAAACGAAGCACGCGCTTGCGTCTTCAAGCCCGCTGTCACAGACATCGGCAAGGGTGAATTTGATTTTGTCAGATAGTCCCTCTTGCTCGCATCGACAGCGCCCTTGCTCGACTACCTTTTCCGTGGCGTCGACGCCGTGCATCCGTGACACTTCCCGAAAACGCACTAGAAAGCGCATCCCGGCACCATTGCAACAGCAAAGGTCAACACCTTTCATATCCGGGCCGATACCTGCTTTTTCCGCAAGGTCCATCGACGAAACAAACCCGCCGATGTGAATCTGCTCTCCCATTATCAACTCCCAGAGCTGCCCTTCAGGCCCACTGTAAACAGCTTGAACCTCCTTGAGACCGATGTTATCCATAGTCTTCATAATAGTTCTCCCTAAAATTCATATTTTAATTGAATTGCCCATACATTTTCCTCGCGGTGGTTAAACACGTTACCGAAATTGGCATAACCTCCTGCAATTGTCAGATGGTCATTGACCACATAGGCCAGGCAAATGTCCCACCAATCGTTTTCCGCTTTAATCAGGTGCTTGCCGCTCATGCTGCACTGGTCAAGCAGGTCTGACTTTTGACGATATTCACCTGCCAACAAAAGCTTATCTGTAAGAAAGTATATAACACTGCCCTCGAATGTCGTTCGTCGCTCGCCGGCAAAACCCATCAGGCCTGTATGTATGGCATCGCCATTACGCAGACCCGCCGATACGATAAGCGGGCGAGGCAGCCAATCGGTTATTGTCTTGGTTGCGACAGCGGTAAACTCGGTCCCGGTATTGTGGTCGGCACCAAGCGTGTCACAAAGTCCATTCAATTGCCGGTTAAGACTTGTCAGACCATCGTTCCACTTAAAATGGGCCCCTAACGTTACTGCCGGCACCCAATTGCGATCAAAACCGCCTTCCTCAATCACCATTAACCGTGTGTTGAAGTTATGCACAAACACATGATTGTCAACATGTAGGCCTGAGACGGTCTTAACATCAGCCGGCCAATCTCCCAATCCGATGCGTTCCAGGGCGTAGCCAAGCTCTATCTTACCTAAAATATTCTCAGTTACCGCAAACGATTCAAAATCTTTTTCTCCTATCGCCGCAAAGCTGGTTGAAAAGCTGGGCAGCCCGAACACCTCGCCTTCTTCGGGCGGATTTACCAGATAAGCCGTACTGGTAATAAATACTCCGCTGTTGCCTTCGACGTTATGCGTCGGCAAAGGCGGCCCAGCACCTACCGTGCCGGATAAACATACCATAAAAGCCAACAAAGCGACCAATGTGGTTTTTGTTACTGATAACTTTTTCATTGTAAATACTCCTTCAAATAAATGTTTTTCTCTCGTTACTTTTCCTTCATACTTCCGACTTTCATGTTTCTTCCATATCTTTACCTCCTTTCGTCTTTACCTTGCTATGTTGCTATTCCAATAAAAAAGGCGGGTAAGAGAGATTTTCTCGTTACCCGCCGGTGCTCGTGGCTTGATTTCTTTTACTCTATCAAGTGCCAGGTTTCATCCTGTATTGTTTCAAACGGCCCCAGGTCAATATCCACCTTCACCTGGTACTTGCCCTTGAAATCCTTTGGCACCCGCCACGAGTACCGGCATGTGCCGCCTCAGCCATACTCGAATTTACCAGAGGCAAGTACGGTTCCAGCCTCATCGACGATTTTCAATTTCGGCGTGGGAAGTCTCTTTCCGTTCTTTGTTATCGCGGCTCTATAGTGCTCACCAGCCCGGCCAATGATTGAAAGGCCTATTGAGACCAACGAACTGCTTTTGTTGACGCTGGGTTTAATTAGGAATGATTGGCTTAATTCCAGAACTGTCGTGTTATCTTTTCTAACCTTGATTGTTGACAGGTCTCCCCAGGGACCGCTGCTGTAAAGTAGCCACGTGTCGCCGTTCTGTTTCGTTGATATACTTAGACGCTGCGGCCTATATATTCCCGCCCGCATCATAACAGGCTCAGCTTTGGATTTAATTAACTGACTATTAGACCAGCCGCCACGAAGTCTCAGTGTAGCTTCAGCCTCGCCGGCATCAATCTTTATCCGGCCCTTGCTCGAAGAATTGGAAACCAATACCAGAACCAGTGCCCCCGCTGCTATAACAGCAACAGAAATCCATAGAGCTCTTTTTTTCATATCTCTGCCCTCTCTTTGGACCTTTTCATTGTATCTGCCCTATGTTACACCCTGACATACCAAAATGCCAGCCAAAAAAGACTCTGCAAGAGTATTATTTCTCTCTTTTACTCTATCACGTGCCAGGTCTCATCCTGCTTTACAAATGGCTCAGGATCAATTTCCACCTGAACCTGGAACTTGCCTTTGAAACCATCTGGCACTCGCCACGAGTACCGGCAGACACCGCCTCACCCATACTTGAACCGACCGGTATCAACAACATTGCCGGACTCGTCAATAATCTTAAACACCGGTGGAGATACTCGTATGCCATTTCTTCCCACATCGGCTCCATACTGTTCTCCAGCCTGCCCTTCAAGATTAAGACCGATTAAGATATCGTTACTTGTACGCCGTGCAGTTGTCTTAATCTGAAACGGTGGTCCGATCTTAAATGAGCTCTTGCGGCCAGGGCGAATCTCAAAGTCTTCCAGCTTGCCTGCCCGGCTGCTTGTTAAGGTCCATCGATTTCCGGAAGAATCCTTTTGGTTCAGCTCTAAGAATATTGTCTTGTACTTACCTGCCGGAAACCGCCGGTTTTCCTCGGAACCGATTATGTTCTGTTCCGCCGCATCGGACCAAAGCTTCATTTTCACATCTGCACCACCAAGGTCAAGTATACCGAATTCGGGCTCGACTTTTTTGAGCTCAAGAGCCGTTCCATTGGTGGCAACGTCAATGCTATAATAAGTATCCTCAATTTTTATCATCCTGCTAAGCGGCGTGAGCTCCGAACGCTCGTAAAGTGCCCAATCCAGTCTTCCATCGCGGTTCAGGTCGATTGCAAATGAGTCGCATCCGGGTCTAAAGATGTTTTTGATTGGTGGCGAAAATATTTTACCGTATTTTCCATCGAAGTTGCCATCGACCACAGCCACACTATAGATGTATTCGCCCAGTCGAACCTTGCCCTTGCGGTAGTCTGCCGGACAAAAGCAAAGCTGCTCGATGTTAGTACCACGAGTTATAACATAAATCCGCTTCGCCAATTTTCTTTCGGCCTGGCCAAACTCCAATGATATCGGTCCAAATCTATAGTAATCTACGGGACCAAACCTACGTTTTTTGACGGTACTGGCGGCAAAGCCCCTCTCATCTGACAAAGAGCCGTCACCATCCGTGTCTAAGTAAAGTTTGAACTTCTTCGAACCCTCTATTATCAGCGGTATGTCTCTATCACCTATCTTGGCAAGAAAGTAAGAAATTGCTCTTGATACCCCCTTGGGCAGGTCCTTTAGTTGAGCCGGCCTCTCTGAGATTCTCATCTGATCCTGACAGGCAAAGTATATCGTAGATTCCGAAGTATTGACGGCCCTGTATCTCAGCCTGCAGCGACCTTCCTCCCGCTTCGCACACGTCGAGACCATTAATATGGCCGATGCCAGCGTTATGACTAAAATGACCTTTCTCATAAAATCCACTCCGCCTACAAAGATTACAAAGCCGTATTATGCGACTTTGCAATGCCCTCAGATTTAAGCCAGATTTATACGACAACAAGGCCTTCTATTGAACCGGCGATTTCTCACCTTTTAAATTAAGACGTTAAACCAGGGATTACGTTACATTTTATTTCACTTTTTCCCGAAAAAACACGAGATTTCACAAATTTTTCTCGAATAATCCCAAATATCCGGAAAAAACTTATAATAAGCATCTCCGGCAAACTCCTTGTTTTTCCTCTGCGAATAAAGTAAAATTATTTTTGGTTTTTGCCTTAACGGTTCCCATTTTGCAAAACTCAAGGTAACTTATGGAAAAGCAGAATGAGCAAATATTGCGAAAACTACCCTCGGTCGATTCTCTCTTAAAAGACCCCGACCTGGATAGTTTCATCTCCGAGCTGGGAAGAAAGGTAGTGGTCGATTCAATCCGCCGGGCAATTGACGAAGTTCGAGAGCTTCTTATTACCAAAACAACCCCTGATATGGATGAAAGCACAACCCGGCAAAAAATAATAGCTGATACTAGGCATCGATTAGAAGCTATGATGCGCCCCTACTATCGAAGGGTCATTAACGCAACAGGCATTATTTTACACACGGGTCTTGGCCGCGCTGTCCTTCCCGCCCAGGCGCTGCGCCAAATTCAGGATGAATTGTCGGGATATTCGCTGCTCCAGGTGGATACTGAAACCGGCAAACGCTCAAAACGAGATGCGCGCATCGAGCAGCTCCTCCAGCAGTTGACCGGTGCAGAGGCGGCCACCGTTGTCAACAATAACGCCGCTGCCACTTCTATTGTGTTGAATACCGTTGCGAACGGTAAAGAAGTCATCGTTTCCCGAGGCCAGCTTGTCGAAATCGGCGGTTCGTTCCGCCTGCCGGACGTTATGGCTTTTAGCGGCGCTAAACTCGTTGAGGTCGGAACTACCAACAAAACACACCCGCGTGACTATGTCAATGCGATTACCGAGAATACCGCTGCGATTCTGCGTGTGCACCCGAGCAATTACAAGATTCAGGGATTCTCATCGGAAGTGCCGCTCGATGAGCTTGTGGAGATAGCGCATTCACATAAGCTGATTATGATTGACGACGTCGGCGCAGGTGCCCTTATCGATTTCTCTCAATTCGGCTTTGAGCCTGAGCCGACTCTGACCGAATCAATCAGCAAAGGGGCCGACATTGTTACTTCAAGTGCCGACAAGCTGATAGGTGCCTCTCAGGGAGGAATCATCCTCGGCAGAGCCGAACTGATAGAGGCCGTACACAAGAACCAGTTTGCCAGAATCGTCCGTGTCGGAAAACTTACCCTTGCGGCGCTGGAGGCTACCCTAAAACTTTTCCTTGACGAATCAATGGCTCTCAGCCGGGTCCCCACTTTACAAATGCTCAGACGCGACACCTCCGAAATCGCTAAGAATGCCAAACGTTTGGCTTCCCAGCTTGGCAAAAGCGTTTCCAATTCCACTGTCACAACCACCCCCGGCTTTTCGCAGATGGGCAGCGGTTCCCTGCCAACGCAAAATCTGGCAACAACGCTGGTAGCCATACGCCCTGAAAAAATAAGTGCAGACTCACTTGCCAAACAGCTTCGCCAATACAGCACTCCGATTTTTACCCGCATCCGGAACGACCAGGTCCTTATCGACCCTCGTACTCTTCTTAGTGGGGATGATAAGATACTTATTAAAGCGCTGCTCGAGATTCTCGATTAGAGATTAATAGACTGTCAAATGTGATTTGACAGCTTGGAAGGGTGACAGCCTCAAGCGTAGCTTGGGGATGGCTTCTCCTGCATTCACCATCCCCAAAGCCTTCGGCTTTGAGGCTTCCACCCAACCGAATATCGAACAAGGAATGATGAAGGAAAATAGATTACTTCGACATTCAATATTCCTTGTTGGATATTCATTGTTCAAATAAAACCTGTACACGGTGTTAGAGACTAAGGCCCATGGGTACATCGCAAAAGAATATCACGCTCGGCACTGCCGGTCATATAGACCACGGCAAAACAGCACTGATAAAATGCCTGACCGGATGTGACACGGACCAGCTCAAGGCCGAAAAGGAACGCGGAATGTCTATCGACCTCGGATTTGCACCGTGTACCGTCTCCGGCCTGGAAGTTGGTATCGTTGACGTCCCCGGCCATGAGAATTTTATAAAAACAATGGTCGCCGGCGCAAGCGGCATTGACGGTGCCATCTTCGTTATCGCCGCTGATGACGGTGTGATGCCCCAGACGCGTGAGCATCTCGACATCCTCACACTGCTCGGTGTCAAATACGGCATCGTAGCTTTGACGAAAGTAGATTGCGTTGACCAGCAGCGCGTGGGCAATGTTACCGCCGAGGTTAAGAATTTTCTTGTCGGCACATTTTTGGAAGATGCTCCGATCCTCCCCGTATCCGGCATAACCGGCCAGGGCTTCGATGTCTTTTACGAGGCCCTTCTAAAGCTTGTCGATACAATCGAACCCAAGAGAACCGACGGCGTATTTCGACTGCCTGTCGAGCGGACGTTCTCTGTCAAAGGCTATGGCACCGTGGTTACCGGCATTCCGGTTGCAGGCTCTGCTAAGATTGGCGAGACGATGACCCTTTTCCCGCACGGGATAAAAGGCCGAATAAAAGCCATACAGGTCTATAAACGGGACAGCGAGATTGCTTTGGTCGGCCAGTGCGCCGCGCTCAATGTCCCTCAGTGGGACTACAAGACCGTCAAACGCGGCAATGTGGTTACGCTCGGCGAATATTTCCAGCCACAGCATTGGTACCTGTGCAGACTTCACGTCCTTGCTCATATAAAATCGCCCCTTAAAAACGGCACCGAGATAAAGTTTCACACCGGCACCTCCGAAATTGTTGCTACGGTATATCTGCTGGAAGAAAGCAGGGCCACTGCCGGTAGCGACTGTCTCGTTCAAATCAGATTAAACGAGCCTGTTGTCGCGGCCCCACGCGACCGTTTCATACTGCGAACCCTCTCACCCGTCCAGACAATCGGCGGCGGAATGATTGTCGAGGCGCTTCCAGAGAAGCTTAAACGAAACCACCCTCAGACGGTTCAGGACGCCCATGACCGTGCCCGGGCCGTGCTTGCCGAGAAGGATTTTATCGAGTATTGTATAAGAACCGCCAAAGATTTTGCCGTCACTGAAACCAAACTTTCAATCCGTACCAAGATACTTCCCGAGCGGCTCAAAGCAATCATCGCCGAGCTTGTACAGCAGGATAAGGTATTGTATTTGGATTCAAAGCTGTATATCCACACAGACACGGCTGATAATGTTCAAAAGCAACTGCTTAGCATTGTTAGTGATTTCCACCGCAGCAGGCCTGAAAGCCCGGGGCTGGGCATTGAGCAGTTTTATGAGGCGTCCCAACTGAAAAAGGATGTTTTCGACGGCATTCTCAGACTTCTTATCTCGCAGGGAAAACTCGTCGAAAGAAAACATCGCCTGGCCTTGCCTGAGCATTGTGAGACGTTCAGCGATGACGAACAAAAACTGCTCCGGAGTATCGAATCTCTTTTCGCAGAACGCCCCTTTAATCCACCCAAATATGAAGAAGTAATTGAATATACCGAAGCGGCCCCGGAAAAGGTGCAGAAAATTTTGCAGATACTAATCGAGCAGGAACGTCTCATCCGTGTCGAGAATGACTTGCTTTTCCACAGCGAAGCTGTCGAGCAGGCCCGCCGGATGCTAATCTCGTTCATTAAAAAAGAAGGCAAACTGGAAAGTGTAAAGTTCAAGTATCTTCTTGACACCACCAGGAAATTCGCCATCCCGCTTCTCGACTATTTTGACCGCATCGGCCTGACCCGACGTGTAGGCTATACCCGCTACTTAAAAAATTCCACAATTGACTGACTGGCTTATAGCTAATAGAATTAAAGTGTTGGAAGTTTTATTTGGCGTTTTTGGAGAGCGAAGAAATGCGTTTCGGAAAAATTTCTGCAACTCTATTAGGCATAGCCGCCGCCACGATTGTTGCGGTTATTGTACTTCAGCCGGGGTGAGGCAATCCTCTCGCTGCCCTTGGAGGGCTGCTGGTAATGCTCTCATTCCCCACCGCTTTGATATTTGGCATCGTGGGAATCATTTGCGACCACCGCAAGTTACTTGCGATTATCACTACCATCATTGCCGGCGGGTTCTTGCTCTATTATCTGTTGGCGGCAGGTATCATTACGATGTGCCGTTGAGCATACCGATTAGCATCCTTTATTCTCACGTCCAATCTGACAGAACTTCGGATTTCTCCTGACGTGGCGCAGCCGGAGCTATGAAGATAGTTGTGCGGTTTCGCAAAATTTCACCTGTAAGAGACCCCCATAAACCTCCTTTTCAGCCCAAAAACAGTGGAAAAACCAAAAAAGTTAAAAAATCCAAAATTTTTTTTATTTTTTTGTTGACGTTGGATTACAAATGTAATATTTTAAGTTAGATTACAGTTGTAATATTAGGAGAATTGCTTATGAAAAAACTACCCAAAATATCCGAATCGGAATGGCTGGTCATGCGCGTATTGTGGTCGAAGAGCCCATTGACAGCCAACGAAGTAGTAAAGGCACTAACAGGAAAAACGAAGTGGAAGCCGAAGACGATTAAAACATTAATTACCCGGCTGACAAAAAAGGGGGCCGTCAAGTTCGAGAAGGAAGGCAGAAAGTACAGGTACTATCCTGCGGTTAGCCAGGCCGAATGCGTGCGTATGGAAAGGCGCTCATTTGTTCGCCGGGTTTATGGCGGGACAACGAGGCCAATGCTGGCGGCGTTCCTGGAGGACGCCGAGCTCTCGGCAGAGGATATATCAGAGCTCAAGAAAATTCTCGAACAAAAAGGAGGGGAATAAAAATGGAATCCTTAAGTATGCAGTTGCAGCCGTTCTTTGAATGGCTGCTGCGGACGACGTTACAGGCCAGCCTGCTGATTTGCCTGATTCTCTTGTTTCAGGTAGTGCTGCGGAGCAGGTTGGGTGCTCGCTGGCATTATTGTCTTTGGCTGCTGTTATTGATACGCATGGCGATGCCGTGGGCACCACAGAGCC
>Ga0114930_10004908_pt1 | contig 11129 bp, 8 predicted proteins | sample AnhtaG_FD_87300 | JGI IMG/M metagenome (GOLD analysis project Ga0114930, IMG submission 87300) | Deep subsurface microbial communities from Anholt, Denmark to uncover new lineages of life (NeLLi) - Anholt_01485 metaG | ecosystem: Environmental > Aquatic > Marine > Oceanic > Sediment | place... | reverse complement strand
CCTCATCAGAAGTGATGACACCCGGCTGGTCAATCCCATCAATGGGAACTCGGCTGGGAACCGAGCCGGTTGCGATGATAATTTTATCAGCTTTGATCTCTTCCCCTGTTTCCACAACCTTAACAGTCTTCGGATCAACAATCTGGCCGGTACCCTTAATAATCTTCATGCCGTGGCTCTTCAGGATCCCGCCGAGTCCGCCCACAAGCTGCTTTACTACAGTCTCTTTTCGTTTCATTACCGCCGTGAAATCAAGCTTGACACCGGAAGCCTTTACTCCGAATATTGCTGCCTCTTTTGCACCATGGTACATCCCGGCAGACTGTAGAAGTGCTTTTGTGGGAATACATCCGCGGTTCAGGCAGGTGCCGCCAAACTCGTCCTTTTCAATAATGGTGACCTTTGCACCAAGCTGCGAAGCCCTGATAGCAGCGGGGTATCCGCCCGGCCCGCCGCCAATTACGATAATATTTACGTCACCTGCAGGTGCTGCGGCAGGTTGTGCGGCTGCTGCAGGCTTTTGTGCTGCCGGAGCCTGTGCACCAGGTGCTGCGGCTGCAGCAGCAGGGGGTGCACCTGCTGCAACCTTGTCATATTCTGCCTTGTCAGCAGCAATCACACCGATCAGCTCTGCCACTGGCACTTCGCCCTCCTGGGGCACGATTATGTGAAGCAGTCCACTGCCGGGGGACTCAACTTCATATGTAATCTTTTCAGTCTCCACAATAAGGAGAATTTCGCCCTGTTTTACTTCTTCGCCTTCTGCCTTTTTCCATTCAACAATTTTCCCTGTCTCCATGGTAAGCCCGAGCTTGGGCATTGTTACATTCGTCGCCATATATCTACCTTTTTATCCTTTCAAATATTGGTTTCAGTTCAATAATATTGCATTTTTATTACGGTTTTAAAACTAACAGCTGTCGAGCTAATAAGCTTATTGGCTTAAGAGCTTAAAAGCTAATTTTTCACATCTCATAAATCAACATCGGATTTTCCATAAACTGTGTCAAAGTCCGAAGGAACCGGCCGGCTTCTACACCATCAATTGTCCGATGGTCATAGGTCAGGCAAATATTCATAACAGGTCTGATAACAATCTGCTTATCAACAACCACTGGTTTATCAATAATTGCACCGACACCAAGTATGGCATTTTCAGGCTGGTTGATGATTGCAGTAAAAAACTCGGTCCCAAACATTCCCATTACTGAATACGTAAAGGTGCTTCCTGTTATCTCATCCGGAAGAAGCTTTCCGCTCCTGCCTTTTTCTATAAGGGAAACCCTTTCCTTTGCAATTTCAATAATCGACTTCTTGTCACAGTTTCTAATAACCGGCACAATCAAACCATCCTTTAAAGCCATAGCCATCCCCATATGTATATCCTGCAGCCAGAGAATACCCTGATCTGTCCAGCGTGTATTGATAACAGGATGCTGCCGTATTGCTGCAGCGGTAATCTTCATCCCGATATCAGTAATGGTAACCCTGACACCATGCTTCTTTTCAGCAATAGGAAGAAACTCCTTTCTGAAGTTCTGAATCGTAGTGGCATCAATATTATTGGCCATGTAAGTCATGGCTGCTTCGTTGCAGCTCTGAAGCATCTTGCGGGCAATAACTTTGCGCATGCCGGTCAGCTTCACCAGCCTGTCCCCTTCTCCGGGCCCGGCTGCAGCCGCGGCCGGTGCTTTTTGCTTTTCAATAAAACTCATAACGTCTTCCTTTGTAATTTTTCCTGCAGGGCCGGTACCGGTAATCAGGGAAAGATCAAGATTGTGCTCCCGGGCCATCTTTTCAGCAACCGGAGTAATCCTGGCAAGGTTTGCTTCCTGGTAGCTAAGCACATCCCTCTTCACTACACGCCCCTCAGGTCCGGTACCCGGCACAAGGCTAATATCAATCCCTGCCTCTAAAGCAAGCTTTCGTGCGAGCGGAGAGCTTTTCATGCGCTCACCGGGAGTTCGTACCAGAGCCTGGGCCTGCTGCAGTCCAGGATTAGCTGAAGCAGTTACCGGTGCAGCGGCTGCCATAGCCTCTGCAGCAGAAGCTGCTGCTGCCGGGGCTGCGCCTGCTGCAACCTTGTCATATTCTGCCTTGTCAGCAGCAATTACACCGATAAGTTCTGCCACAGGGACCTCTGCATCCTGGGGCACAATTATATGCAGAATGCCGGTGCCGGGTGACTCAACCTCGTATGTAATCTTTTCAGTCTCTACAATAAGGAGAATCTCGCCCTGCCGGACTTGCTCGCCTTCGCCCTTTTTCCATTCAACTATCTTACCGGTCTCCATGGTAAGACCGAGCTTGGGCATTGTTACATTTGTTGACATATGAACTCCTTTCCTTTTACATCAATTTCAAGAAGAACATTAGGAGCTTAACGCACCTATATTGACAAAACTTTGTCTACTATGGGAAATTGGAGTAGGATAAGTGCCTAAAGTTAAAAAAAGTTTTATCCAATACTCCAGTACTCTAATCCGCCTTGGCGAAAAAAAATTTTCCAAAAGGAAAAAACTAAGGCTCTTACCCTACCAGTTCTTTTACCTTTGCTACAAGTTTCTCAGCATCAGGCAGGTAGTGCTTCTCAAGCTGGGGTTGAAAGGCAATGTGCGTAAACGGGGCTGCAACCCTGGCCACCGGTGCATCAAGCCAGTCAAACACCTCTTCCTGAACTGCAGCAGCAACCTCAGCGCCCACACCCATAACCTTCTTTGCCTCATGAATGATTACAAGCCTGTTTGTCTTTTTCACGGATTCATAGATTGTTTCCATGTCAAGAGGATTGACTGTCAGCAGATCAATCAGCTCAGCATTGATCCCTTCTTCTGTAAGCTTTGCAACCGCCTTCTCTGACTCGAGCCGCATCCTTCCGATACTGACAATGGACACATCGCTGCCTTCCTTTACAACTTCTGCCTTGCCGATGGGTGTTATATAATCACCTTCGGGCATCTCCATCTTAAGCTTGTAGGATGCAAGCGGCTCAACATACAGTACCGGGTTATCATCCCTGATGGCAGCCTTCATGAGCCCCTTGGCGTTTACCGGATTGCTGGGCATGACAACCTTAAGTCCCGGCATGCTTGCAAACCACCCTTCAAGGGACGAGGAGTGGTGCGGCCCTGCACCAAAGCCGCCAGCAGTCATTGCCCGTACAACCATGGGCACCTTTACCTGGCCGCCGAACATCCAGTGCATCTTTGATGCCTGGTTGTAAAATTCCTCAACAGCAAGTGTGATAAAATTCATAAACATAATTTCTGCCACCGGGCGAAGGCCGGCTGCAGCAGCACCGCAGCACAAGCCGACAATTGCACCCTCGCTGATGGGGGTGTCAACAGCACGCTCAGGCCCGAACTCCTTGATAATTCCGCGTGTAACGCCGAACGGGCCTCCTGGCTTGCCTACGTCCTCGCCGACTATGAACACATTCGGATCCCTTCGCATCTCCTCTGCGATACCGTGATTTATTGCCCACTGAAAATTAACTGGTTTCTTTTCAGACATGTATATATCCTCCAGTAAATATGTTATTTAAATATCTTTTATTTTCTGACATTACTCATGTTACGGTAAAGAAATACTATGCAAAAATACCCCTGTAGAGCTCTTCCACCTCAGGCTGAGGACTCTTTCTGGCAAGCTCTACCGCCTCATCCACTTCCTTCTGTGCCGCATCTTTTAAAGCCTTTATCTGCTTGTCATCAAGCACACCTTCTTTTTTCAGCTTTTTCTCATACAGCACGACAGGGTCCTTCTTCAGCCATTCTTCAAGCTCGCCTTCAGGCCGGTAGTTGCAGGGGTCTCCTTCAAAGTGACCGTGGTGCCTGTAGGTTTTGCATTCAATCAGATACGGGCCCTTGCCTGCCCGTGTATGTTTTACTGCCTTTACAGCTTCCTCGTATACCAGTTCCACATCATTTCCGTCAATGGTGACACCGGGGGCACCATAGCTTGGTGCCCGGTCAGCAACATTCTCTATAGCAATATGAACTGATTTGTGAGTCATCTGGGCATACAGGTTAATACTGCATACAAAAATAACCGGGAGATTCAGTGTTGCAGCCATGTTAAAGGACTCATGAAATGCGCCTGTACCGGTCGCACCTTCACCGAAATAGACAGCGGTAACATTTTTAGTCTTTTTATATTTCTGGGCAAACGCTGTTCCAATGGCAAGCCTCATACCTTCGCCAACAACTCCGTTTGAGCCCATGCACCCTGTCTTTACATCTGCAAAGTGCATGGAGCCTGCCCTTCCCTTGCAGCATCCGTCAATCCTTCCAAAAAGCTCTGCCATCATGGGCTTGAGATCAGCACCCTTGGCAATAATACAGCCATGACCCCGGTGTGTTGTAAATATGGCGTCTTCAAGTTCCAGGTTTGCGCATGTTCCGACAGCTACAGCTTCTTCACCCTGGGAAAGGTGAAGGAAGCCAGGCATTTCACCGCCTGCAAAAATTGTTGTTGTGTTATCCTCAAATGTTCTTATGCGAACCATGCGCTTGTACAGGTCAATTTTAAGGTCTTTATTTAATTTCATCCTAGCTCCTCCACATACAAAAAATAAAATTTTATACTCACCCTGAAATTATTAAAAACCGGCACCTATGGAATATAGATCCCGGTTTTGAACGGTTTTATTTATTGCTTTGACTTAACGCTACGGAACAACTATTTCAGCGCTTCCCCTTACGCAGGGGCTGCCGTCCTGATCCTGGATCTGCATATCACAGACAAGTATGTTCTTTCCGCCTTCTGCTTTTTTCTCTTTCACCACTAAATTGCTTGAAATGGTCATTCCCGGTTTTACCGGTGCCCTGAACTGAAGATCAACTGTGGTACCTTCCGCAGGCCACCGGGTTTCCTGAATGGCATTAAGTGCCTGTAGAACAGGCTCAACATTTATTGTCCCATGTGCTATTGTTGACCCGCCAACAGTTTTGGCGGGAGATCATGTAACATTATTAGTAACATTTGTTCTGGCCCAGCATTACCTGTCCAATGTAGCATTTGCACAGCTCATTGGTAATCGGGGCAAAAACAAGCTGCCGGATGTCGCGATAGTAGCGCTGAATATGATATTCCATGGTAAATCCGTAACCGGCCAGAATTCTCATTGCCTTGTCAGTGCACCTGAATGCGGCCTCGGATGTATACATCTTGGCCATGCTGGCGATAACGCCGACAGCGGGATCTGTAGGGTTATTGGCCTGCATCCAGGCTGCTTTATAAGTGACCAGCCGTGAAAGCTCGATCTCGGTTGCCATGTCAGCCAGGTAGTGCTGAATTGCCTGGAACTGTCCGATGGGCTTGCCGAAGGCCTCACGCTCCTTGGCATACTGGTTGGCTTCCTCAAGGCACCCCTGGGCCAGCCCCACACAGATTGCGGCACAGACAATGCGTTCATTGTTCAGGGTTGCCAGTAAATTATAAAATCCTTTACCACGCTCACCCAGCATCTGCTCTTTGGTAAGCTTAACATCTTCAAAGGCAACCTCAAAAGAGGCCAGGATATGGCTTCCGACTTTTTTGATCTTGTGGTAGGTGATGCCGTCACAGAACTTCTGGTTCAAAAGATCACCGTCCATTTCCTGCTTGCCCGGGTTGTCCCTGTCAATGAGGAAGATGGTCATGCCGCGCGCATGTTTGCCTTCCATATCATCTGTCCTGCAGATAAAAATATCAGTATTTGCGGCATGAAGTCCTGTGGTAAATATTTTCGAGCCATTGGCAAGAAACGTCCCGTCAGACTGTTCAACGGCGCGGGATTTGAGCGCGCCGAGGATATCGGTTCCGCCGCCGGGCTCAGTCAGGGACAGAGCAAAGTTCCAGTCACCTGCAATAAGCTTGGGCAGGTAGTTCTGCTTCTGCTCCTCGGTTCCATAATGCAGAATCGACATACCGCCAAAGCACACACCGGTGAGATATGCCAGGCCCATGGCTGAAAAGCTGTTTGAAATCTCTTCCGTGATCAGGGTCTCGTCGATGATGTTGCCGTCGGTTCCGCCGTACTCTTCCGGAAAGCAGGCTCCCAGGATTCCCTCGTTTCCGAGCTTTTTCCACACATCAACAGGGAAGTGATTTGCCTCGTCCCATTCTGCGATTTTATCCCTGGGACACTCTTTTTCCTTGAATTTTTTGAGCATGTCTAGCATCATCTTTCGTTCTTCACTGAGACCAAAATCAATTGGGATCATTAAATCTGCCATACTGGTTCTCCTTTCTTTCACAGGTTAATTAAATAAATAAAAAAACTTTTTTTTAAGCTACTATCTCTTTCTTATATTTTTATAAACCGCACAATATATACCAAAAAGATGTATTCCTTAAAACATCATTTAATTTATAATGTAACTTCAATTAGTTAGGCAATCCATCTTTACTCTTTTCAGGCTTTATTAGAATTTAACTAAGAACTAAGAATAGAAGACTCAGATATCACCCATCATTTTTTTTGTCAAGAAAATTAGCTGTTTAAAATAAGTTATTTTTTTGTTACCTCACTGATCCAGTCCATATAGTCTTTCAGGCCATCCTGTACAGTAACAAAGACAATTTCCGGTACTTTATAGCTGTGAAGTTCCTTAACCTTTTCTGCCAGTTCAGGAAAAAGCCTGGCCGTGGTTTTTGCAATGAAAAACACCTCCTTTTCATTACAAATCTTTCCCTCCCACCAGTAAGTAGACTTTATTTCAGAGATAATTTGCACACACGCAGCAAGCCTTTTTTCCACCAGGCTGTTTGCAATTTTTTCTGCCTCCTCACGGGAGGATGCTGTCATGAAAACAATCCCACTGTCTGTCATATTCTACCCCCCTGCTTCCTAAAAGCCGTCAGCGCTCAGCTTTCAGCTAAAAAAACAGGCTGATTGCTGACCACTGAATGCTGACAGCTATCTCGATGTTATCAGCACACTAATCTTTTCCTTCTTTTCTATTTCTGTTGCCTTCTTTTGTGCTTCTTCTATATTTCCAAATTTCCCAATCCTTACCCGGTACAGAGTGCCTTTGCCTGGAAGTGCAACTTTGATTATATACGGCTTGTAACCCTTCTTTTTCAATTTCTCAGAGAAAGCCTTAGCCCCTTCTGAATTTTGAAACGATCCAAGCTGAATTTTATAAATTAGCTTGGCAGAAACAGTATTCAGCTTTTTTCCGTCTGTTTTACTGTCATGTAATTTATTTTTGTAATCATGCTTTGGTGTACGCTTTTTTTTCACACTTTTTAACAGCTCCTTTTCTCTTTTACTGTCAAGCTGTTCTCTGCTGTGTTCTGTCTGAAAGAGGGTTTCAAAAAAGCTCGAATTTGACTTTGAAGATAATTTTTCTGGTTGCGGACTGTTTAAACTATCTGCTGGTTTATCTCTGTCAGCAAATGGCAAAAATCTTATATTTGAACCTGATTGAGAATCTCTTCTGGCAAAAAAGTCTACAGCATATCCAGCCAAAAAAAACGCACAAATAGCTATCAGGGCCCCCAATGCAATTTTTGTGGTTCTCTTAACACCACTTAAGATATTTTTTCTTTTTCCCTTACCCTTGGCTTTTGACATAGGAAATCCAAATCTGTTTCGTTTCACGGCTTATTCATAATAGCAGGGCGCATAGATGAAAAAAGTATTGCAACGTTGGAGTGATGCTGGAAGGTATGCTATTACTCCATGACTCCATCACTCCATGTATGGTGCCCTACATTTTCACAGGAGCATTAACCCCTAAAAGCGACAGCCCGTTCTTCAGTACACATTTAATGCCGCTCATGAGATGAAGACGGGCCATGCTTAGATCCTGTTGTTCTGTTATTACTCTGTGCTTATTATAGTAGCTGTGAAACTGCGCTACAAGTTCCAGCAGATATATTGCAATACGATGCGGTTCAAAAGACTGAGCGCTGCCTTCAACAACCCATGGAAACTGTGAAAGCTTTTTAATCAGATCGATTTCTTCGGGCGTCGATAAAAGTCTGAAATCAATATCGGTAAATTTTGGAACAGAAAATCCTTTTTCCTCTGCAAACGAGATTATACTGCAGATTCTGGCATGAGCGTATTGCACATAATAAACCGGATTTTCGTCACTCTGTTTTTTTGCCACACTAAGGTCAAAATCAAGCTGTGCATCAGAACGCCTCGTAAGGAAAATAAAACGTGCCGCATCCCTGCCAACTTCATCAACAACCTCCTTCAGTGTAACGAACTCCCCTGAGCGTGTTGACATTGCCACTGGTTTTCCATCTCTAAGCAGATTGACCATCTGCACCAGAATAACACTGAATGAATCCCGGGGAATGCCAAGGGCTTTAAGGACTGACCTCATACGTGGTATATAACCGTGGTGGTCTGCTCCCCAGATATTAATTACATTCTTAAACCCTCGGTTAAACTTATTTTTATGATAGGCAATATCAGAAGCAAAATACGTGCTATTTCCATCCTCTTTTATCATGACTCGGTCCTTTTCATCCCCGAACGCTGTAGCTTTAAACCAGAGCGCACCATCCTTTTCATAAGCAAGGCCACTGTTTTTGAAATGCTCAATTGATTTCTGAACTTCGCCGCTTTCAAAAAGTTTTTTTTCAGAAAACCATGTATTAAAATGAACTCCGAAAGACTCAAGGTCCTCTTCTATCCCTTTCAAAATGTATGTTGAAGCAAACTCAGTAAAAAAGGCAACTGCGTCCTGTTCTGAAACATCCACATACCTGTTGCCATGTTTTAAAATCACCTCTTTTGCGATATCAAAGATATAGCCACCTTTATAGAGGTCATCCGGGAACCCTGCGTCCTTTTTCAAAAGCTGGAGATATCTGAGATACACGGCTTTTCCCAGGTTCTGTATCTGATTGCCCACATCATTAATATAATATTCCCTTTCAACACTGTAGCCCGAAAACTCTAAGATATTTGCATTTGTATCACCCACTGCAGCACCTCTTCCATGTCCGATATGAAGCGGTCCTGTTGGATTTGCACTCACAAATTCCACTATTACCTTTTCACCCTTGCCAATATCTGAAGAGCCAAACCGGTCACCCTGTTTTTCTATGTCCTCCATAACAGTTTGCCAGACATTCTCATTTAAATAAAAATTAATAAAACCGGGACCAGCTATTTCCGTTTTTTCTATTATATCGTTGTCATCCTGTAACCTGGCAACAAGTTCCCTGGCGATCTCCTTTGGAGACCTTTTTTCCTGTTTTGCCACAAGCATTGCAATATTAGTTGCCAGATCCCCGTGTCCTTTATTTCGCGGAACCTCCACGATAAAATCAGGCATTGTGGTACTTTGTAAAGCACCTTGTTTCCGGCACTCCTCAAATGCTTTTTGTAAAATTCCCTTGATAAGATCTTTCATCGTTTTCCTGAACCTGTAGAGCCCCGCGGGCTTAAGCCCGTGGCACCTCCACTTTCACCGGCGACACCCGCCGCAGCCTTATCCACTAAAACTCTAGTGCCCCAAGACATTATAATTTAGCAGTTATGATATTTTGTTGGAGGCGTCCTTGGGTTGAGCAGCAAGGGCGGTGCGAGCGATGGTTTTTCATATCACAAAAGACCACTCCAGCGAGCACATAGCCCGTAGCAATCAAGCCAAGGGCGCCTCCAACAATCAAATTTAAATGTCTCAATGTACTAGCATGTATTTAATTACATTTTTCGCACTCATCCTCGCCCTTACGTCGAAGATCCGCCTCTGGAGGGAGCGTGACCTTCTGCGGAGGCGGGTAAAAATAAACCGTTGGTTTTGCCAAACTGAATAGGGGCTCTCATTTTCATACTCTACAATATTTTTGTCAAGCTCATAAAAACGCTAATAAATATAGCCGTCTTGATAATGATTATAAAAGATGTTAAAGTTTTTATTAAAATCTAACCCTTCACCATAACACCCAGAGGTATAGATGCAGTGAAAACAGGAACAGCCAATCTCCCACTTCATTGGGGCAAAGCACCACCGTGGCTTTTTAACCGTATGAAAAAGCTTGCCAGAGAAATCATTCTGATTATCCTCCGCGACTATGGTTCAGATGAAATCATAAAACGCCTTTCCGACCCGCTCTGGTTTCAGGCACTTGGATGCGTTTTAGGGTTTGACTGGCACTCAAGCGGTCTTACCACCACCGTGTGTGGAGCGCTAAAGGAAGCGGTAAAGGGGATAGAAGACGAAACAGGCTTTTTTGTTGCCGGCGGGAAAGGCCGCGCTTCCAGGAAAACTCCAGATGAGATTATCAGTTTTGGAGAGTGTCTCGAGGTAGATCCCGAGACCCTTGTATATGCCAGCCGAATGTCAGCAAAGGTTGACAGCGCAGCTGTTCAGGACAGCTACCAGCTTTATCACCACGTATTCTTCTTCAATCGTGACGGGAACTGGTCAGTTGTACAGCAGGGGCTAAACTATGAAATCCGCTATGCCCGCAGATACCATTGGCTCAGCACTGAAATGGAAGACTTTGTCTGTGAACCTCACAAAGCCATATGCTGCGATGCTCGCGGCAAAACACTCAATTTAGTGGCCAGAGAAGGTAAAGAAAACCGGATGGCCTCATCACGGCTTGCCTCGGAACATCCTGACAGGGTTTTAAAAGAAGCAAATAAGATTAAGTCACTGGAGCTTCCTGCACGGCACCAGGTTTTAATGGAGGACGTAAACTCTAAAAGGCTTTACACTATTTTAATTAAAACATATGAAGCCCAGCCCCCGGACTTTGAATCTCTGTTAAGCATGAAAGGAGTGGGGCCAAAAACACTCCGCTCTCTTGCGCTTCTTTCCGAACTTATTTACGGTGCAAGCCCATCGTTTAAAGACCCTGTCCGTTACAGCTATGCCCACGGCGGCAAAGACGGGCACCCCTACCCGGTAAACAAGGAAGTATATGACAACTCAATAGAGTTTTTAAAAGAGATTGTTAATGAAAGCAAAATAGCAGAATCAGACAAGAAAAAGGCTTTCAAACAGCTTTCCGTGTTTTGCAGTCGATCTGAATAATATAGCAGATGTATCGGTTAAACAGTAATTAGTGCCCGAACGAAAAGTCCCCTGATAGATAAAGCAGCCCGGGCAAAGGCTTTTTGCTTTTTCTGGAACAGGATATCATTTTTATTGGCACTGCAGTTCCAATGG
>Ga0114930_10004907_pt1 | contig 11130 bp, 5 predicted proteins | sample AnhtaG_FD_87300 | JGI IMG/M metagenome (GOLD analysis project Ga0114930, IMG submission 87300) | Deep subsurface microbial communities from Anholt, Denmark to uncover new lineages of life (NeLLi) - Anholt_01485 metaG | ecosystem: Environmental > Aquatic > Marine > Oceanic > Sediment | place... | reverse complement strand
GGCCCGGCCTTTATTTTATGAAAGGTCCGAAGGACAAAGTCCTCTATATCGGTAAGGCTAAGAACCTGCGCTCACGAGTCGCCAGCTATTTTCAGCCAGGCGGCGAAGTAATCAGCGCACGTGGGCCGAAGATCGCTGAAATGATAAGCAAGGTCAAAACCGTCGACTTCCTGGAAACTGAAACCGAAGTCGACGCAATGCTCAAAGAAGCCCGCCTGATAAAGGACATTCGCCCGCCATATAATAGCGACCTTGTGGATGACAAGACGTTTCCGTATCTGGAGATTGCCACAGGCGATGATTTCCCCGGCGTGCATATCACCCGAAAACCTCGCCCAAGAGGCAGTAGGCTGTTTGGCCCGTTCGCAGGTGCAAAGGACCTCCGGCAGGTCATGGTAGTACTGCAAAAGATATTCAAGTTTCGGACCTGCAACCTGGATATCAAAGAAGACGACCCGAAGCGCAGGTTTTTTCGGCCTTGCCTGTTGTTCAGCATAAAGCAATGCACTGCCCCCTGTGCAGCCAGGATTGGCAGGCAAGAGTACAAAAAGAACATCGGCGACCTCATAAGATTCTTGCGGTCGAAGCGTTCAACAATCCTGCGGCAGCTAAAAAGGCAAATGGCTGAGGCTGCTGAGGCGCTTCAATACGAAAAAGCCGCGATGTTTCGCGACCGGATTCGGCTGATTGAGCGTCTCGACCGCAGGGGCATACCCGAAGAGGATGTCCAGCCGGAGGTATTCGCCGCTGATCCGACCGAAGCTCTCATGCAATTGCGAAGATTATTGCAGGCACCTGAGCCGGTCAGGATTATCGAAGGTATCGACGTTGCCAACATCGCCGGGGCCGAATCCGTCGGCTCACTGGTGAAATTCATTGACGGAAGGCCGTTCAAGAGCGGCTATCGGCGGTTCAAGATAAGAACAGTCAAAGGTATTGACGACTATGCAATGATTGCTGAAGTGGTCAAACGCAGATACAAGTACGCGCTGCGGGGCGAAGAGCTTTGGCCGGATCTTGTTCTAATTGACGGCGGCCGGGGGCATCTACACGCCGCCGAGGCAGCTCTGGCAGAAATGAAGGCACCGGCCGTAAGAATCGCCTCAATTGCCAAGAAAGAGGAAGAAATATATCTGCAGGGCAGCCGCAAGCCGTTGAAGCTGCCCGCCCACTCGCCTGTTCGCAAGCTGCTGCAATACGTCAGGGACGAGGCTCACCGCTTCGCCCAGCATTACCACCACATCCTGCGAAACAAGAAAATGCTGAACAAAAAACCTTAGAGCATCACGCAGAGCCGTGCATGTCATCCCAAGCGAAACGAAGGACGTCATATTCTCTCGTCAAAGGGCCACGCCGAACCAAACAGCAAAGATGGGACCTGTCTTTTGACCGGGTTTAGATGAAATCGTGCGAGATAGCAGTAATACCAATTCCAGTTAAAAATTGCTGGTGGGACCGCATCCGCCCTTACGTCTGGCGGACTGGACGGGCTTGGATTCCTGCTTTCGCAGGAATGACAGGCTCAGGCAATCGGCAATCAATAAATAGAATTCGTATAACAGCGTTCTCGTGCCAGCAAAATTCAATATCTGCGCCAATGGCTTCTTCTGTACCCGTAGAGGCACACCCATCACGACGAATCGTAGAAGCATAAGGCTTTCGTACGCTACGGCATCATGATTATAGAGCTGAGGTTTGATATTGCTGTATATGACTTGGACGAAGGGATAAGTAAACTGAACAGATAACCTAAGGAAGCACATGTCGTTATACCGATCCCCCCATATAAGAAGAAGTGAATCTCCGTGAATCGTTGGACATAGTAGAGTATCGCAGTACTGCAAACGAAGCCAATTAGCGCCCCGGTGCTATTGGCCCGGCGTGTAAAAATTCCCAACATAAACACACCAGCCAAGCCGCCGCCCAGCAGCCCCAAGAGAGCAAGAAACAGGTCCCAGAGCGACTTTATCGGATAGGTAGCCATTAGTAATGCACATCCGGTGCCAAACGCCCCCAGCACAACGGTAATGACTCGAGCAAGCAATAATCGCGCACGATCGGTTGAGCCTGGTTTGAATCGGTAATAGAAATCCGTGACCAGCACCGTAGCCATGCTGTTCATGCTACTGTCAAGGCTGGACATCGCCGCTGCAAATATGGCTGCCAGGACCACGCCGGCCACCCCGATTGGCAGCTCCCGAACAACAAACCAAGGAAGAATGGCGTCGGTATCAATAGTAGGATTAAGATTTTGCGGCTGACTCTTGTAAAAAGCATACAGAGCGGTGCCAAGGAAGAAAAAGATCAGAGCTGCCGGTACAGTCAACGCAGCATTAGTCCAAATTGCTCGGGCTGCCTGCTTTTCAGTTCGGGTCGTAAGGTACCGTTGAATCACAGTCTGATCGGCAGAATAGGGTACAAGATTGGAGAAGATATTACCTATGACTACGACCCAAACCGCAGCGGCAGTATAATCCCAGGTTAGATTTACGGCGTTGAACTTGTCGGCCTGGCGACCTGAATCTATGATTCCGACGAGGCCTCCTTCCACTTTGAAGGCAATAACTACAACGCACAGCAACGCTCCTCCCATCAGTACGGCGACCTGAAGCACATCGGTCCAAATGACGGCTTCTATTCCTCCTAAGACCGTATAAATCGTGCAGAATACGCCCATAACTAAAATACAAGTGTAGACATTAAAATCTGTCACTGTCGCCAGTGCGATCGCAGGTAGGAACAGGACAATCCCCATACGTCCCAGCTGCAGGCAACAGAATGCAATTCCACCGAGCAGACGTAGCGCTACATTGAAACGTTTCTCCAGGTACTCATAGGCAGTAGTGACATTCAGCCGTCTGAAAAGAGGAAGGTAGAAGAAGACGATAATTGGAGCAACCATAATAATAGCAGCCTGAGCCAGAATGTAGACCCAATCGGTGGCATATACTTTTGCGGGTATCGCCATAAATGTAATGGCGCTAAGCTGGGTTCCAAAAATACTAATTCCCGCCGCCCACCAACGCACACGCCGGCCACCGAGAAAGAAATCATTGGTACTCTTTTCACGCTTGGCGAAATAGAACCCAACGCAAAGTATAACAGCGAGGTACACAGCCCAGGTTAGGTAATCCACCCAATTAAATCCGGAACGAATTTTGACGTATGTCCCAGCTAAGATTTTGGGCGATCGTGTGCCGGGTCGCACCTCTCCAGAGGGAACGACAATCTTGTCATCCCACTTCACTGCGGTGGTGGTCACATGGCCTGCAGGCAAGGTCCCTATCTTGGTCCAGGTATCCGTAATAGTGTGGTAAGCCAAAATATCCTTACTGAAACCTGGGTGTCTGTCCATAAGCTCAAAGGTTCTCGTAGCATATTTGCCATGGTCTCCGCCGAACACCAGAATGTGCGTCTGGCCTGCTGATGCAGCGGGCGTAGGAGCACCTGCTACAGGTATGGGAACATCGGCGATTTTCTTCCATTGCCCTGTGATGGTTTCGCCCTTAGTCGGTGTAAATCTGTATCCGTCAGTCAAATATTTGCGGCAGACATTTCCGTTTTCGTCAGTGAGAAGCTCACATCCGCTGAATAGAAAAAATGAACCGTCTTGGACAGCAACCACCGGCAGAATGCGCCCCGGTCCGGGCCACGGATCAAGCACCTGCCAGCAGGGATTTTCCTCGGAGAGGTCCAGGGCCCAGAAGTTATTCATCGCCTCTTCACTGTCTGGTGAAGCCTGACCGCCAGCGACGTATATAGTATTTCCCAGCAGTGCCGCGGCGGTGTTGGCCAAGGGGCTGGGCAAAGCCGGCAATGAAGTTTGTTTTATCTTGCCATCGGCGAATTCAAAGAGGAATACATCAGAATAGTTCTTTTTACCATCGCTGCCTCCGATACAAACCAAGCCATCAAGGGTCGTAACCGAGGCACCATAGCCAAGAGGGTGAGCTAAGGGATCAGCTTTTTGCCAACTATTGCTCCGAGACCTCAGCACATAGACTTCATCGTACCAGGTCTTCTTAGCTTTGGGGTTTACCTGTCCGTCTTTGAATAACGGCTCAGGGAAGTTCGTTCCGCCAGCGACAATCAAGACATCATTGCTGACGCCAGAAAACGCCCCGGCAACACCGTTAATGTTGGGCAAATCAGGTAATTCCTGCCACTTGAGAATTTGAGTATTTGTATTACGAGCTTCCAGATCCGCGGCAACGAGGGCAACAATAACCAGCAAGAACAAATAGCGGTATTTCATTTCTTTCCCCATCAAGAAGACTATTTAGTATCTGTTGCGGAAAGGCAGAACTGGCAATGTCACCCCTGCGAAAGCAGGGGTCTACGGCGAAAAAGCTGGATTCCTGCTTTCGCAGGAATGACAAATGCTGTTTCCGCAACAGGAACCATTTATTGCTCGAATCGGCAGATCAGTCCGAAGGTAAAGCCCAATCAAAAAATCCTATTTTCTTGAGGTCCTGCTCCATGGCTTTCAGTTCCTCTGGTTTTAGCGTTTCAAGCGGAAGTCGGCTGGGGCCGCAGTCTAACCCGACCAATTTCATTGCCGCTTTGAAAGCAGGTTGACCTCGGTAGCGATAACATAGACGAATCATCGCAACCGACAGACCTTGCCACTTACGAGCCTCGCTTAGGTCACCGCGCTCGAAGGCTTTTATGATACGCCCGTAAAGTGGTCCTGCAAAATTAAAAGTGCTGCCAACAGCACCTGTACATGCGACGGCGAGCGCGCTGAGCAACATTTCATCAACACCGAACAGAATCGTGAAGTGCCGGTTATCAAACTGCAGGCATGCCTGATACTCATGGACGCTGGAATGGCTGTATTTGATTCCAACGAGATTCGGCATCCGTTTGCTACTCTGGCGTAGAAACTCAAGCATGTCGAAATTCATGCCGGTCATCCGGGGGATGTGATAGTAAAAGAACGCCATCGTGGGCGCAGCGGAGGCTATCTCGTTGAGACAGTCAATCAATATTCGAATCGTACTGGTCTTGAAATATGACGGTGCGACCGCAGATATGGCGTCAGCGCCGATGGTCTCAGCGTGCGAAGCAAGCGCACGTGCTTCGGCGAGGCTGTTGTGACCAACCTGAACAATCACGGGCAGTTTTCTCCGCCCAAGGCGGACCGCCTCCACGTATGCGGTCGCCACAGCACGGCGTTCTTCGCTCGAAAGTGACGGGCCCTCACCAGTGCTGCCGCAGACGTACAGGCCGCTTATTTGAATTCGGACCAGATAGTCAACTATCGGCTGGACTTGAGCCAGATTCAATGAACCATCCTTGTGCATGGGCGTGAAAACTGCTGCAAAAAGCCCCGTGTAATCGTGCTGCATACTATGTATCCTTCCCGGTCAAATCCTTTTGCTTTCTTCCTCGCGAAGCTCGACTAAACTCCTGATAGCATAGGTACAACGCCCGCGGTAGATGAAAACATCCTTTCCACTTGCCGCCTTTCAATTCCAGCAATCTTTGGCCTCGGCGATTCAGATAACCGAACCACTCTCCATAATCCGGATCAGGGAAATGAGTCCACACATACTCATGAATCCTCTCATACCATTGCCGGCATTCGTCACGACCGGTCGAACAGTATCCCATCACTAAGGCCACAAGTGCCTCCAGATGTACCCACCACAATTTTTGATCCCACTCAAGCTGCAAAGGGGGCTTGTCGTAGGCGTCCAAGAAATAAAATATCCCCCCATATTCTTTGTCCCACGCGAAGTCGAGAGTATTGATAACCACATCAACAGCCTTATTGATAAGGTCCTGGTCGTTTCTGCGGCGAGCAATTTCTATGATAAACCACATTGCTTCGATACCATGGCCCGGATTAATTAATCGCCCTTCGAAACAATCAGGATGTGAACCATTAGCTAAGACATTTTCAAAGACAAGACTTAATTTCTGGTCGAGAAATAAGGTCATGACTTCGTTCAAACACAACTCTAAGACCGCATTTAGCTCTTCGTCTTCAAGCGACTCTTCCATCTCCAGCGACAGATTGGCGAGAATCATGGACAGATCCAGCGATTTGAGTGGCCGAGTTTCAGCAACAACTTTTGAATATTTGCCTTTAGGGTTGTCTTTACGCCGAAGGATGTTCCTGTAGGTTTGTAGTGCTATGTCTTTGGCGTTCTGGTCCCCGCCGGCGAGTCCATACTGACTGAACGCCATTGCCGCGAAACAGTCACTGAAAATGTTATATGGTTGAACCAACGGTTCACCTTGACAGTTCAGCGCAAAATACCAATTACCAGCCTCATCCATTCCATGGCGTGAAAGAAAGTTGGCGCCGCAGGTTGCGATGTCGAGCCACTGCGCCTTTTTCTCGTGCCTGTTATATAACATGGAGAACGTCCAGACCTGCCTGGCCTGAAGCCACACAAATTTATCGGTATCGTAGACTTTGCCCTGACGATCCAAGCAGGTGAAATAACCCCCGTGCTCTGTATCAATTGAATGCCTTTCCCAAAAAGGGATTACGTTTTCCAGCAATTCACCCTTATAGAGTTCAGCATAGTTTTCGGCATCTATCCCGTTCACCGGCTATTTTTCCCCTATTATTATCGCCTTTCTCGCTTGCCGAGATTCATTGGGCCGCCCCAAAGCCAAATGCGAACAGATCGGCGTCCCGCAAGACAAATCTCAGTCGAATTGCTTTGCCTGCCAGCTTGCTCAAGCCACTTCGGCCATTCCACGTAATGACGCGTGCAATCTCATCACCGTATACCTCGGAGCACTCCGACAGGGTATATCCGCTGATGGGATTGCCGCCTGCCTCTCTAATCTCCACGCGCACCGATCCTGCAGCCGACGTGGAGAAATTAATCAGCAGCTTGCTGCCTTTGAAGATAATCGGCTTTGTAATCACTTCACCGCCTTGGAAGGATGCGTGCAATGAAACGAATCCATCGATCCGGTACGTGTAGCGTCGCGTTTTCACGCCTGGGCCCTCGTAATAGCGCTCGTTACTGTAGAGTGACAGCTCCTTGCCCGCGCCTGGCAGGTGAGATTTCGTTTCCACCATTCCGAGCCAAATATAATTGCTGCGATTGTGCCATTTGTCCCTGTTTCGGCCGGGTCGGATAATGGCTTCGGCCCAACGATAAAACGTCTGCCCATCGCGACTGGTCATCAACAGGCCTTCTGTTAGTGAGCCTCGTTCCGGCATATACCGTGTCGGCAAGCCAATGAAGATGTGAGGCGCGCGGTAGTAAGGCTGTATTTGATTCGTGTACAGATGTTCCTTAGGAGCACCGGGATATTTCAGCCAGACGGGTTTCGTCCAATGGATGAAGTTCTTTGAGGTGGATGTCTTGATGTCCCGTACGCCACTGCGGAAGTCACGAAAATAGCAGCGATATTCGTTTCGCACCGGGTCCCAAAATGCCAAATTCTGTGAATCAAAGGCTCCTTCCGTCAGGATGGGCTCACCCTTCGTTCCGCCTTGGGCGGACCAGTGAATCCCATCGGCACTTTGGAATGCAAACAGCTTTCTGTTGTCATCCCCCTCGCCCCTTGCGACAGCCTTGTAGCGTGCCTCTGGAAGACAGTCGGGATTTGCGTCTTTGAACGGCGTGAAGTTGTGTGAGCCGAGTCCCTCCAGAATGATATTGTTGTCCTTCGATCCATTGAACGCCACCAGGCCCAGATTGGGTCTGCTCCAATGGATGCCGTCCCGACTTTCGGCGTAGCAGACTACCGCTTGATGAACCTGCTTTTGTGTCTTTTCGTCGTGGTTCCATCCTCGGTAGTACATCCGGTATAGGTCGCCATCCTTGAATGTGGTATTGTAGCCGCAGGTATTGCCCTCCCACGGCTTGTCATGAATCATGACGACCTCGCGTGCGATAGGTTTGTTGAGCTGCAGTTCGACATCGCCTTTCACGACGTCAATCAGGTATTTGTCGACAAACAGCTCCCAGCCCGCCTTCGGCGGGCCGATCTCTATCGCCGGTTCTGCCGTAGGATCGGCCGACGCAATCGTGCTCAGACATAAAATGGAGACCACAGCTATCTGACAAAGCGTTCTGGCCATCTCAATCACCTCGGTAAGCTCTCTATGTTGCTCTTCATATTTGAAACAGTTACAATTGGTATAATATAATCCTAACCCGGACGGTAGAGCAAGACTGATCTGCTTGGTCGATAGTCAGGGAGGTGCTTGGCAGTGAGAACACAGCTCACACAATGCGTTTCCAGCTTACTTTGCTTGGTGATTCTGGCTGCATCCAGTCAAAGAGTGTTCGCAGCCGTGTACGGTGCAGACCCTACACCTGCTGGGCGAAAAGTGGCTGTTGAGATCCGAAGAGAGGCTCTATTACCGCCTGATGGCCGGGCTGGCTCCGCCCAAGGCGGACTGCCGCTTGTGAGCCACTGGAATATGGGAAGCCAGGGACGGGGATGGACGCCACAATACCAGGTTGAGCTGCTCAACCAAGGCCACCACATTTTGCCCTGGCTTGCCTGGCCGCGAAGCAACCCTCTTGCCAAACAAGAAAGTGCCCAACGGTTCCATGATTACTACGACGCACTGCTGGCATACTGTCGCGAGCTCAAGCTGCCCATATCGTTTCGTGGAACACAGTGGGAAGCGATGCTGGTGGGCGAGAAGTATCGTGACTTGCCGCCTGAGAAGTGTCCCGCGGTCGTCACTCCGGAAGGCAAAGTGATTCGTAAGCTCAGCCCCTTCGGCCCTATTGAGCCTTGGCGAGACCCCGCCCGTGAGTATGTCGATACGCCTGGCATGAAAGAACTGCAGTCGGCCACAGGCGGATATCCCGATCCACCGCTGGTCCTGTTCGTCTCCAACAACGAGGCGCCGGACCTGCGCTGGCATCAAGTCGAGATGTCGAAACGATATCTGGATAAGTACGGCAAGGGACGGTCAGACGAGTTCAAGCGCCAAGTAGTTGCCAAAGGCTGGATGGAGCGATACCCCGTCATGTTCCAGGCAATGCGCCAGGCCCTTATAAGCGATGCCTGGAAGAAGAACGTCCGATTCGTAGGCTATGGCGCATTCGGCCCTTCACACTTCGGACGGTGGTCGGCTTGGAAAGAATACTCTTTGATCACGGACGAGTGGACAAGCCCGAATTGGCATATCTGGGACGGCGGCAGCCCCTCGTACTACACGCATAACTGGTGTCCCAACCGTGACCACTGGGTCTGGTCGACCCAAGTGCAGTCGATGAACTGGATATTTCAGCTTGAAGAGGCCTGGCGGGTTAATCCGGACTTCTGGTGGGAGGTCTCGCTATGGGACGGCAACGGGGGCGGCTGGACCCCCGAGATGGGGTACAGACCTGAGCTGGTCGAGAAGTCCAAGGCCTGTCAGTACATGAAAGACGGCCAGACGTACACGCCGGACCGCTACGAGGGCTGGGCGCAGTTCGGCCTGTGGCTGCTTCGGCCGCGGGTGATACGCGAGTTCCGAGGTAGTACCGTGCCGCTTGAGCCCTGGCGTCCGTTTTTCGAGCGGCTGCTGGCGATCATCGACCGGGTGTACGATAGGGCGACGCTCGAAGAATTCTGGCGACACGGCAAGCTCGTGCCTAACCGGGCGCACCGCCACCCTTACCAAAAGGATGTTCCGCAGAAGTACCGGGACCTGGACCGCTGGTTCCTCCTGGACACAAACTTAGATGCAGCGCGGCCGTGGAATCATGAGACTAATATCCCGGTTTTCAGCCTGGCGCTGGTGCGCGGTGATAGAGGAAAGCGACGGTGGCTCCTTTACGGCCATTCTCCGCTTGAGGATCGGCGTGATGTCACAATCACTTTACCCGAGTTCGGAAAGATAACGATTGACATCCCCCGCGCCGGCGCTTTCTACGTCATTGATGAACTTGATAGGACTGTTACGCTCCGCCCAAGGCGGACTACGACGTCATCCGGACAGTCTTGCGTGCGCGAATGAGTCCCATACCAGCAGAAGTGGATTCTGAACCAGGCTCTACCAGCCCTCTATCAGACACGAATATAATTGGCAGCAATCTTGTCGCCGGTTCTGTCAACCCAGCTCTTTAGAAGCCGGCGATGTTTATCCAGGACACCCGCCGACAGGCGGGCCGGAACTGCAGCAAGGTTGGTCATCTCACCCGGATCATTTTTCATATCTGTGAGCTGTTCGCAATGTCTGCCAGAGTCGTAAATACAATACTTGAAGCGGTCTGTCCGTAACATCCTGCCATTCTGACTCTCTGAGACAACGAAATCACGCCAGTCTTTAGTATGCGTTCCTTCTGCCAGAGATCGCAAGCTCCTGCCATGCAAGCCTTCAGGCGTTTCTATGCCCGCGTAATCGCAAAGGGTAGGAAGAAGGTCGAGACCGTTGGAAACCAGATGTGTATCGTCAACTACGCCCTCAGAAATCTGTCCCCTGTAGCTCATTATGAATGGGACACGCACGGATTCCTCGTAAAGCACCGATTTATGCTCCATTCTGTGCGCAGAATCCATGTCGCCGTGGTCGCTGGTAAAGACTATCAGGGTGTTATCTTCCAATCCTGCTTCTCGCAGGGCGTCGAGCACTGTGGCGATTTCCCTGTCAACCATCTCGGTCAGCCGGCAGTATGCCCAGCGGTGCAGACGCCATTGATCTGGGGTCCACTTCTGGCGGACGTAGGCCCGGAACGGCCTGGCATTGACGTACTTCTGTGTTATGCACTCCGGCTCAGCCCGCGGCACTTCGTGATTTGCGGGTAGTGCAGGGCAGTTCTCCTCCACAAAGGCGTCGATGTTCCCGGTCTTTCGCGCACGATCCAGTACGGCTTCGCAAGTTCTGGAATCCACGTTGCCTGCCGGCGCTTCTGCCTTTGTGCGTCTGAAATCATTGATAGCCATGTAGCAGATGTCGTGTGGATTGATGAACGAGGCGAACAGGAAGAATGGCCTTGTGTGCTGCTCCTTGATGAATTTAGCGCTAGATTCTGCCAATCCCTGGCGTGAGTCACGGGTTAGGTTTCGATATCCAAGTTTCTGCACATCGTTCATCTTCCTGGGCAGGTGTACCTTGCCACCGTAGACTGTTTCATAGCCCGCATTTTGGAAAAGGCGGCCAAGGGACTGCCGCAACATGACGTCGGTCACGGCAGCCCGTCCCGAGTC
>Ga0114930_10004905_pt1 | contig 11131 bp, 6 predicted proteins | sample AnhtaG_FD_87300 | JGI IMG/M metagenome (GOLD analysis project Ga0114930, IMG submission 87300) | Deep subsurface microbial communities from Anholt, Denmark to uncover new lineages of life (NeLLi) - Anholt_01485 metaG | ecosystem: Environmental > Aquatic > Marine > Oceanic > Sediment | place... | reverse complement strand
TTGTCCTTAATCCTGGTCTGCCCAATAAAGTCATCCAGGCGTCGGGGTCGGAGGCTGGTATCTAGTGGTATATCTTCAGCGCTAGGTTTACCCGATATGATGCGGTCTATTTCAGCTTACCTCCTTGATAAACTGCCTTATTATACCACATCTTTACCTGAGCCAAATAAAATAAAGCCGCCCTGAGATAATATAGGGCGGCTCCTCATTTCAAGGCAACCAAAATCATGGTATCAGGGAGTCTAGATAGCCAGCTGCCCCTCCTCTGCTTCACTAGCAATCTCTTCGCCAGCTTCCAGCATTAGCCCCTCCTCTGCTTCACTGGCAATCTCTTCGCCAGCTTCCAGTTCTGGCACCTCCTTAGAGGCTGGGTAACGGGCTGGAATCAGCTTACCAATAATTACATTTTCCTTAAGCCCAATCAGCTTATCTATCTTGCCATAGACTGCAGCCTCAGTAAGCACTTTGGTAGTCTCCTGGAAGGAGGCTGCTGCCAGCCAGCTATATGTGTTCAGCGAGGCTCTAGTTATACCCATCAATACCGTCTGGGCGGTGGCTGGCTCACCCCCTTCAGCTAGTACCTTAGCATTAATGTCCTCGTAGCGGAATTTGTCTATCAACTCGCCGGGCACTAGCTCAGTATCGCCTGAGGACTCAATACGAACCTTGGTTAGCATCTGATGGACGATAACTTCAATATGCTTATCGTTTATATTCACCCCCTGAAAGCGGTACACCTTTTGCACCTCTTCTACTAGGTATTGCTGGACGGCCTCCTTGCCCAAAATGCGCAAGATATCCTGTGGGTTAATAGGGCCATCACTAAGCCGCTGCCCTGCCTTTACTTGGTCTCCACTTTGAACACGAATATGGGTCGTAGCCGGAATAGTATACTCTCGTTCCTCTTTCTCCTCATATTTGATAGATAGCTGCCCATCTTCAATGATTGCCTCACCAGCGACACGAGCTAGGATAGGTTGAGATTCGGTAGTTAGGGCTACTGACTGAGGTGTAGCTTCAGGGGCTGGACAGGCTAATACTGCCCCTATGTCTACCCATTGACCATTATCCACCATAACTTGCCACCCAGGAGGCAGCGGATATTCATCCCGGAACACTTCACAGCTAGTGACCTTAATCCCTTTCCCCTCATCACTATCAATTACCTCAGCCACCCCATCTATTTCTGAGATGGTGGCTTGACCCTTAGGTGGTCTTGCCTCAAAGAGCTCTTCTACTCTAGGCAGACCGCTGGTGATATCAACTCCTACCACACCGCCGGTATGGAAAGTACGCAGGGTTAGCTGGGTACCAGGCTCACCAATGCTCTGGGCGGCAATTATGCCTACTGCTGTGTTAAGGTCAACCAGATGCCGGCGGGCAAGGTCTCTGCCATAGCACTGTTGGCAGGTACCCTGCCTGGACTGGCAGACAAGGGGAGACCTGACATAGACCTTAGTTAAACCGGCAGCAATAATTTTTTCTGCCTTCTGCTCATCAATCTCCTCATTTCGGTCGACGATGATTTTTCTGGTCCGGGGATTAATTATCTTGCTGGCAGCTAACCGACCGATTATTCGCTCAACCAGTGATGGTAATAGCTCCCCTTCTTGTGGCTCGGATACCCATATACCATCTGTAGCACCACAGTCCTCCTCAACGGTGATAACATCCTGGGCGATATCAATGAGGCGCCTAGTAAGGTAGCCACTATTTGATGTCCTCAGGGCGGTATCAGCTAGCCCCTTGCGGGCACCATGGGTAGAGATAAAGTATTCCAGAACACTAAGCCCTTCGCGGAGGCTTGACTTGATAGGAAAGTCAATTATCCTGCCTGAGGGGTCAGTCATCAAACCCCGTATCCCTGCCATCTGTCTAATCTGGGAAATATTCCCCTTTGCCCCTGATGTTGCCATCATGTAAACGCCACCATAGCGGTCAAGAGAGTTTGAGATGGTATCAGTAATCTTGTCAGTAGTTTCCATCCATACTCCTATAGTGCTATTATACTTTTCATCCTCAGTAATTAAGCCGCGACGATACTGGTTTTCAATAATGGCAACCCTTTCCTCAGCCTCCTCTATTAGCTTTGGCTTGCTCTGAGGAACTTTAATATCGCTCATAGCAATGGTAGTCCCCGATTTGGTGGCATAGTGGAAGCCTAGTTGCTTAAGGTTATCCAGTAATACAGCAGTATCTTCGTTACTTAGCAGTTTATAGCAATCGGTTACTATTTGCTTTAAGCTTGCCTTATCTATTATTTTGTTGTAGAAGCCTAGTTCCAGGGGCAAAACATCGTTAAAAATGACGCGACCAACACTAGTTTTAAGCCTTTGCCCCCTTTTCTGGTCCCTGACCTCAATCTCAGCGCCAAGGTCAATAGCGCCAAGTTCGTAGGCGAGCCTTGCCTCTTCAAAGCTGCCAAAGAGTATGCCTTCCCCCTTAGCTCCAGGGTTGATAGTAGTCAGGTAGTAGCAACCGAGAACCATATCTAGGGTTGGGGTTACTATTGGCTCGCCGCAGCTTGGCAGCAGCATGTTGCGGATACTGCTCATCATCTCCCTAGCTTCTTTGACCGCAGCCTTAGACAGGGGGATATGAACTGCCATCTGGTCACCATCAAAATCAGCATTGAAAGCAGCACATACTAGGGGGTGTATCTGGATGGCACTACCGTCGATGAGCACCGGCTCAAAAGCCTGGATGCTAAGCCGGTGCAGGGTGGGAGCCCGGTTAAGTAATACCGGTCGCTCCTTGATAACCTCCTCGAGTATGTCATATACCTCTAGCTTAGCTCTCTCCACCTGACGTCGTGCGCTCTTAATGCTGTGGGCAAGCCCCTGCTCCACCAGCCGACGCATAACAAAGGGCTTGAATAGCTCCAGAGCCACCCGTCTGGGTAAGCCACATTGGTAAAGCTTGAGTTCTGGGCCGACAACAATGACCGAGCGCCCGCTATAGTCAACCCGCTTGCCCAGCAGGTTCTGGCGAAAGCGTCCTTGCTTACCCCGGAGCATATCTGAGAGTGACTTCAGCTTATGATTACCGCTAACGGAGACGGCTCGTCCCCGTCTCCCATTATCAATAAGGGAATCGACTGCTTCCTGGAGCATCCGTTTCTCGTTGCGGATAATAATCTGTGGTGCTCCCATTTCCAGTAAGTGACGCAGCCGGTTATTGCGGTTAATAACTCGTCGATATAGGTCATTAAGGTCACTGGTAGCGAATCTACCTCCATCCAGCTGAACCATGGGGCGAAGGTCAGGGGGTAAGACAGGCAACACAGTTATAATCATCCACTCCGGTTTATTGCCACTACGGCGAAAGGTCTCCACTATCTGGAGCTGCTTACTTGCCTTCCTGTGGCGTTGACCTGATGTGGTATGGATTTCTTCAAGTAGCTTGTTGCGCATTTCATCGAGGTTAACCTCTTTAAGAATCTGGAGGATAGCTTCAGCCCCTATCCCAGCCCCAAAGACTTGACCGTATTTCTCTTTGAGCCCGTGATAGCGGTTCTCGGTGAGTAGTGCGCGTTTCCGGAGGTCTTTTAGCTCTTCCACACTAGTGGCAAGCTCCTCCTCAAGTCGTGTTTTTTCCTCAGCGAAATTGCGCCGCAGCTGGTTTACTTCCTCTACTTTTGCCTGCCTCTGCTCTATTTCTGCGATTTTAGCCTCCAGCGTGCTCTGGCGTTCAGCTATTTGCTGGGAAAGGTCATCCTCGAGCTGTTTAATTGTTTCCTGACGTGCCTCCCCATCTATGGAGATGATGATATAATGGGAGAAGTATAGAACACGCTCCAGGCTCCGTGGTGATAGGTCAAGCAGTAGTGCCAATCGGTTGGGTATCCCCTTGGCAAACCAGATATGGCTTACCGGGCACGCCAGTTCAATATGTCCCATACGTTCCCGGCGCACCTTAGCCCGGGCTACCTCAACGCCACACTTATCGCAAATAATTCCCTTGTAGCGTATCCTCTTATACTTACCACAATAGCATTCGAAGTCTTTAGTTGGACCAAAGATTCTCTCGCAGAAGAGTCCATCCCTTTCTGGCTTCAGGGTACGGTAGTTGATAGTCTCTGGCTTAGTTACCTCACCATAGGACCAGCTCCTAATCTGCTCCGGTGAAGCCAGAGAAATACGGATAGCATCAAAATCATTAACTTCAAGCATTTTCCTCTTTTACCTCGCTCCAAGATGAGTCTTCGACAACTTCAAGCTCTGTATCCAGTTCGGGGACTTTTGTAGTTTCCCCGACAGCGGCTACTTCCTCTTCATTAATCACCTCAATGGCAAGCCCTAAGCTTTGCAGTTCCTTAACCAGAACCTTAAACGATTCTGGCACACCGGGTTGGAGGATATCCTCATTCTTAACTATAGCCTCATAGGTTTTGGCTCGACCAATTACATCATCTGACTTAATAGTCAGCACTTCCTGGAGGTTATGAGCGGCGCCATAGGCTTCTAGTGCCCACACCTCCATTTCACCAAAGCGTTGACCGCCGAATTGAGCCTTACCGCCTAGCGGTTGTTGAGTAATCAGGGAGTAGGGTCCGGTAGAGCGGGCGTGAACCTTATCTTCAACCAGGTGGATTAGCTTCATCATATAGATGTTCCCCACTGTTACCGGTTGGTCAAATGGCTCACCGGTGCGCCCATGGCGGAGTATAACCTTGCCAACGGTGGGTGGGGTGACATTCTTTTCACTACTTACCTTTTCCACCGCCTGCTCTAGCTCTTGTGGGTCAAGGTCTCGGCTAGCTATGCCCATGTCTTCCAGCCATAGGCGTAGACAAACCTCTTTTGCCTCTCCTGGGTAGTCATCGCTAAACACCCTGTCTCCATCATAGCCATTGCTTTTAAGCCACGCCTTAGCCAGTTCCAGTTGCACTGTGGGATGGTCATTATTGGGGTTAAGGTCAACCGCCCCAGCTTTCTGGGCTAGCCAGACTCTGGCCAAGGCATCCTCAATAGCAGCATCACTGGCACCATCAAAGACTGGGGTAAGCACCTTGAAGCCCAGCATCTGTGCCGCCCAGCCCAAATGTGTTTCCAGAACTTGCCCGATATTCATCCGTGATGGGACACCTATGGGGTTGAGAATAATATCTACCGGCGTACCATCAGGGAGGAAAGGCATGTCTTCGGCAGGAGCTATGAGGGCAATGACTCCCTTATTGCCATGCCGCCCCGCTAGCTTATCCCCTACAGAAATCCTTCGTTTCTGGGCAACCCAGACCTGTACCCATTGACTAACCCCGGCGGGTAGTTCATCGCCGCTTGCCTGAGAGAAGACCTTCACGTTAATCACTTTACCCCACTCCCCGTGAGGCACTCTTAGCGAGGTATCTTTCACCTCTCGAGCTTTCTCACCAAAGATAGCCCGCAACAGTTTCTCTTCAGCAGATAGCTCGGTCTCTCCCTTTGGGGTAATTTTGCCCACCAGTATATCTTCTGGACCTACTTCGGCACCAATCCGAACGATGCCAGTTTCGTCAAGCTCACGCAGATTTTCCTCACCGACATTAGGGATATCTCTGGTGATTTCTTCAGGTCCTAACTTGGTATCCCGTGCCTCTACCTCATGCTTCTCAATGTGAATGGAGGTGAACTTATCCTGCTCAACCAGGCGATTGCCAATGATGATAGCATCCTCAAAGTTATAGCCTTCCCAGCTCATAAAGGCACATAATACATTCTGGCCTAGAGCCAACTCTCCCTGCTCAGTAGCCGAGCTATCAGCTAGAATCCAGCCCGGCTCTACTCGGTCACCCTTGTTTACCGTAGGCTGCTGGTTAATGCACGTCCCCTGATTGGTGCGCACAAATTTCATTAACTTATATATATCTTTCTCTCCGTCATCTCTGGTAACTACAATCTGCGAGCTGGTAGCCGAGGTTACTACTCCAGCATTTTGGGCAAAGAGTACCTGCCCGCTGTGTTTGGCAGCTTCCGCTTCCATACCTGTAGCTACCAATGGTGCCTCAGGGTGAAGCAGGGGTACAGCCTGCCGCTGCATATTAGACCCCATCAAGGCACGATTAGCATCGTTATGTTCTAAGAAGGGTATTAGTGCGGTGGCAACACTGACTATCTGCTTGGGTGATACGTCCATTAGCTCGATTTTATCCCGTGCTTCCACTAGGTAGCGGTCGCCTAGTCTGGCTTCAACCTTTTCTTCCACAAATTGGCCTTTTTCATCAAGCCGGACATTAGCCTGGGCAATGACAAACTCATCCTCCTTGTCAGCCGTCATGTAAATTACCTCATTAGAGACGAAAGTCACCACCTTTATAGTTCTGGGAGGTAGCTGAGATAGCTTGGTGAAAAGCTCAGAGGTAATGGTCACTTTAGCTTCTACTATGGTATTACCCTCATCATCAAGCACCGCTTCCTGGGTTATCTTACCCACCAGACGGTCATCGGTATTACTCAGCTCGCTAATAACCTTGCGATATGGCGTCTCAATAAAACCATACTGATTAACCTGGCTGTAGGTAGCTAAGGAGCCGATGAGACCGATATTAGGTCCTTCCGGTGTCTCGATGGGACAGATTCTACCATAGTGGGAGAAGTGGACATCGCGGACATCAAAGCCAGCACGCTCACGAGATAGCCCTCCTGGTCCCATTGCTGATAGGCGACGTTTATGCGTTAGCTCAGCCAGCGGGTTGGTTTGATCCATAAATTGTGCTAGCTGCGAGCCACCGAAGAACTCTCTAATAGCGGCTACTATTGGTCGAGTGTTGACCAGTGCGCTTGGAGTAATTGCCTCAGTGCTGATTATGCTCATACGCTCCCTGACTACTCGCTCCAGGCGCAGTAACCCAACGCGGAACTGGTTTTGAATCAGCTCGCCAACAGTGCGCACTCGTCGATTTCCCAGATGGTCAATATCATCGCTGGTATCTAAATCATTGTTAACCATAATGATATGCCTGACTATCTCTACAACATCTTCCTTGGTTAGAGCTCGTTCATCTTCCTTAATCTCAAGCCCTAAGCGCTTATTAAGCTTGTAACGACCTACCACTCCCAGGTCATAACGCACTGGGTTAAAGAACAAGTTGTTTATTAATTTTTTGGCATTTTCAATGCTAGGTGGGTCCCCAGGGCGCAATTTTTTATAGATATCGAGCAGAGCTTCAGACTCATTCCTGACCAAAGGCTCACGCTCCATAGTTGACCTGATAAATTGGTGCTCCGAAGAGCTATCCTCTTTAGAGAACAGGTTGAGCAGTTGCTCATCACTACCATAGCCAATAGCGCGCAAAAGTGTAGTGACCGGGATCTTACGTTTACCATCTATCTTGGCTGAGATTACATCTCGGTTGCTGACTTCAAACTCCAGCCAAGCGCCGCGGGTAGGTATTAACTTGACCAAACACAATTCACGCCCACTAGTAGCATCCTGCTCAATGGTGAAATAAACGCCCGGAGAACGGAGTAACTGGCTTACTACCACCCGTTCGGCACCACTAGTAATGAAGGTGCCTCTGGCTGTCATTAAGGGAATATCACCAAAAAACAGGTCTTGCTCCTTAATTTCTCCTGTTTCTTTAACCAGCAGCTGTGCCCTGACATAGAGGGGGGCTGAATAGGTTAAATCTCGCTGGCGGCACTCCTGCTCGGTGTGATGAGGTTGGCGAAATTCATAGTCTGTAAAGCTAAGCTCCAACCTGTTGCCAGTGAAGTCTTTAATAGGAGATACCTCCTCTAGCAGTTGCCTTAGCCCCTGTTCCTGAAACCAGCGGAATGAGTCTAATTGAACCTTAATCAGATTGGGTACGTCCACGATTTGAGGTAATTTGGCATAAGATATTCTTGTAACTGGAAGCATCCTCTTTTGAATGTGTGTAGGTAACATAGAAACCATCCTAACTTTCTCCTTGAACAAGCATGCAAAATCTTACGTTATTGCGGCGCTAATCCGAAATAAGACTTGTGGCTAGTTAAAGAAGATAAAATAAGGTAAAACGCTTAAGAGGCATAATTGCAACCCTATATAATACCACTTTTTTTAATTTTTGTCAATACCCCCCTGGCTTGTAGCGATATGCGAGACTATATTGCATTGAAAGGGCACATTCACTCCTCATCTTTATTGAAGAACTGCTCATCATATTCAAATTTAAAATCTGGGTAATCTCTCCTCAAAGAGGCGATACTTTCTTCTAGCACTTCCTTAGCCGTTTTTTGCCTATTAACCTTTCTCCCCAAGCTGTGCATTCTGCGGTTCCAATAAACCATTCTTAGTTCTCCTTGAGGCTCCGGCCAATTAGGAATATGTTCCAGCTCTCTAAGCACAATCTCTCTCATTTGCTTCAACTTCTGGGGCATTGGATTTCTCCACTCTATCTATCTATCTATTTATTTATTATTATATCACTCTATCTTTATTTGTCAAGTTGCCAGCCCTTAGCCTGCATAATGCACCTGTTGCGCTATAGGGACGTTGCTATTATAATACAGAAACAGTTTACTATTTGGGGTTAGCCATGAATTTTCAAGTGGAAAAATATTTAAAACCCACCGCCGCCATTGATTGTGAGCATAGGTCTATTAAAGAAAAAGCGCAAGATTTAACTAAAGAGCCAGAAAAAATTACAGAGAAGGCCAAAAGCCTATTTTATTTCGTTAGGGATGAGATTAAATATAACCCTTATGTGCCAAAGCATCTTGCCGAACATTTCCGGGCAAGTAACACTTTATCCCGAGGCGAGGGGTATTGTGTTCAAAAGGCGGTTCTGCTCGCTGCCTTAGCCCGAGCTGCGGGCATCCCGGCTCGCCTGGGATTTGCTCAAATTAAAAATAACCTCCTTCCAGAGAAAATAAAGAGGATGTTGGGGACAAATATACTCCCCTACCATGGTTATACTGAATTGTATATTGACGGAAAGTGGGTTAAGGCTACCCCTGCTTTTGATATAAAAATGTGCCAGAAAAACCGAATTATTCCCGTAGACTTCGATGGTAAAAATAATGCTGTGCTTCACTCTCACAATCAAGACGGCAAATTACATATTGAATATCTCCTAGACCGCGGCCATTATGATGATGTCCCGCTGGATGATATTTGGAGGGCTATGATTGAAAGGTTCGGAACCACGCATATTTAATCCGCCAGAGCCAAACCTTTTGTTAATTAGTAACTGAATTGCTGTCATCTCCACCAGCGCTAGAATTAATATAAGCTGTTTACTCAGCGATAGCCGAGGAGGTATATAGCCATGAAAGTAAGTAATTATCATGACACCGAACCTATTGAGGAAGTAAAAGGGGTAGCTAAGCGTGAGGTTATTACGGCTGATGATGGGGCACCACATTTCTGTATGCGCGTCTTTGAAGTTGAGCCGGGTAGCTCCACCCCAGCTCATTCTCACGGGTGGGAGCACGAGGTATTTATTCTTTCCGGCAGGGGGGTAGTAGCAGGTGAACAAGGCGCCATACCAATAAGCAAAGAGAGCGTTATCTTTGTTGCCCCTAATGAGCATCACTGCTTTGTTAATAGCGGTAATGAGCCTCTCCGCTTTATCTGTGTCATCCCGTTACAACCATAGATGCGAGAGTTAAATTATTTATAGATAGCAGAAACGTCTTTGGCGAGGAGGATGGGATACTGGCTACCGAAAAGTGGCTGGAAAAGATAGGAATGAAGCTCCAACTGCGAAATCTTGGTATCGAACTCGAGCGCATTGAACAGATGGTAAATTGCGCAGTGAGAACAGCCCCCTGGCTCAGGCACCACCCTAGATTACTAGATGCAGTAGCTACAGCACGAATTTACCACGATTCTTACTAGCCCCCATTATTTTAAATTAGGCTGTTATCAGGTAAGGCAGGCTTTATGAAGAGGACCGGAATCTTCCTCACCTATTTTCAGGGAGAGAGGCTGAGGGATTTTCCTCAGGCATTAGCTGGCATCCTAGATAGGGAAAACGTGTCATATTATGACGCAGTTTATAGCTCATGCGACGGACTTTACTACCTCCAGCCAGTGTCTGAGGAGCTACTACTCAAGGTGCATTCCCGGGATATGGTGCACCAGGTGAAGCTTAGTGGTGATTATGAATCGGCTTTATACTCAGCGGGGGGAACTGTCCAGGCAGCTGATAAAATCTGGCAGGGAGAAATAGACAATGCCTTTGTTTTTACCAGCTTTGGTGACCACCATGCCGGCAGAAACTTTTATGGGGGGATGTGCTATTTCAATGGTGCTGCCTTAGCTATAACTGCCCTTAAGGAAAGAGGGGTCAGGCGGTTTGCTATAGTAGATACAGACAGTCATCATGCCAATGGCACCAGGGACATCTTTGGCAGTGATGACGATGTGCTCCATCTATGCCTGTGCTACCAGGACTACTGTGATAATCACAACAATGTAGATATCAAGATTCCATATCGCACTACAGATGAGGAGTATCTGGCTAGGATGAGGCAAGAGCTTACTACCAGGGTGATGGTATTTAAACCAGAGTATATTTTTTGGGAATTTGGCTATGATGCTACCCAGGGGGAGTATGGGGATAAAGGTTTAACCAGGGATTGCCACCCAAAGCTGGCAAGGCTCATCAAGGGGGTGGCGGATAAGGTTTGTCACGGTAGATTGATTACTATCCTGTGTGGTGGCTCAGGTCGAGCTCTTGCCACATATACCATACCCAGGATTATTGATTGCCTGGCTGAGCTAGATAACTACTAATAAGCTGGTAGCTACCGGGCAACCTGATAGAGGGTTATCCCCCATTTTTTGGAGTGAGCTTCCTTCTGTTGGTTTAGGTAGGCCTGAAACGAGGCTAAGCTGATATCCTCAGTGGACATTAATACACCGTCCTCTCTATTATCCGAGTAATAGCCACGGCTTAGACCTACCTGGCTGAAGCCATACTTGCGGTAGAGACTCTGGGCAGCAATGTTGGAGGCACGTACCTCAAGGGTAATGATACGAGCCTTTAGCTCCATAGCCAGGTCTATAATGGATATGAGCAAAAGCTCTCCTATCCCCTGGTGGCGATGTCTTTCCCGCACCGCAACATTGGTGATATGGGCTTCATCACCCATAAACCAGAGGCCGGCAAAACCGCTAATATATTGCCTACCTGATGCAGACAGTTCACTATCGAAGAAACGGT
>Ga0114930_10004904_pt1 | contig 11132 bp, 10 predicted proteins | sample AnhtaG_FD_87300 | JGI IMG/M metagenome (GOLD analysis project Ga0114930, IMG submission 87300) | Deep subsurface microbial communities from Anholt, Denmark to uncover new lineages of life (NeLLi) - Anholt_01485 metaG | ecosystem: Environmental > Aquatic > Marine > Oceanic > Sediment | place... | reverse complement strand
TGCGCTGGATCTCTTCAAAGTGAGGCCATCCCTTGTCGGTCACTCCCCCGGGCGTGCCGAGTGTCTCGCCGTGGTCGGCGCTAAAGATGATGACCGTGTTGTCCAACAATCCTATCACATCCAGGTGTTCCATGATGCGGCCGACTTGTTGGTCGATCAACGTTGTGAACGCCAAGTAGTGTCGGATGCCCTCTGCCCAGTCGCTCCGCGTGAGCTGTTCGGCCTGTGGATAGATCTTGACCTGGTGAGGGCCGTTGATCTCCCGAGCAGGGCAGCGATAATTGGGCCACTCTGGTATTTCGACGTCCCGGTACATGTCGTGGAACCCCTTTGTGGCTATAATAAGGGCCACGGGGTCCCCAGAAGTTGTGCCAGATGAAGAAAGGCTTGCCTGAAGCCGCAAAGCCGTCGATCAGGCGGATCGTATGATCCGCCTGAAGGTAGGGCACAGTGGACTCAACGGGACCTGCAAGAGCACCATAGCGTGTGACGGGAATGGGCCGGTCGTCTACGCGAGGCACCGTGTGCTCAAGGCCGTGCTCAGTAAGGTAGGCTCTGTATTCGGGGTATCCAAAGCCGCCACCGCCGTGTCCTGAAAAGTTCTGTCCGTGAAAGCCGACGTCTCGTGGCAGCGAAGGCGTGTTGTGGCCTCCGAAGGCTACGCCAGAGCCTGTCCCCAGGTGCGACTTGCCACTATAGCCACATTGGTAGCCTGCAGCCTCGAGTCGCCTGGAGAGGAGTTCCGGCCGGTCTGCGAGTTCGTGTACGGAAGAGCCTAGGCTGCGGACGTTGGAACACACTCCGTGCGTATGGGGATACAATCCGGTCATAATCGTCGCTCTAGCAGGGCTGCACACCGGATAGACCCTGTATGCCGTCTCGAAGCGGATCCCCTCCTGGGCGAGTGTATTGATGTTGGGCGTCTGGCAAGGTGTTTCCACGTAGCATCCTACGGCAGCGAGCTGGTGCTGATCGGTGAAAGGAAAGAGAATGAAAGGCTGCGTTGTCTCGCTCATCTCAGTTCAACCTTCTGAGCGAAAGCGGTCTCGGCCGATTCAAGTTGGGCTGGTCTGGGTCGCGTGTGTAGCGGTGTGAGCATGGCTCCCTCGGCGCAGTTTTGGATCGACTGAGCCTGGCGCGTAACACTAGTGCCCGCCGAACTGTTTGGCTGCCTCCACGACGGCCAGCAGGTTCTCGATGGGTGTGCCGGGCGCGACATTGTTCCCGTCTTGGAGGATGTACCGACCGTGTGGAGCGAACGTATCCAAGTGGCGGAAACACTCTCATTTGATCGCCTCTCCAGGTCCATCCAGGAGAAGGATCGGGTTGAGACCACCAGACATTACCGTTTTGCCACCCATCCACTGGGCCAGCAACCCTGGGTTGGTCGGAAACCCGAAACCGTTCAACCGGGTAAGCTCGAGTTCTTTAGAGATGACTGGAATGAGATGATCGAGCCTCCCGCAATTGTGAAAGCCACGGACGCCGGGAAAGGCATCGTAGCACCGGAGGTAGTAGGGAACGACGAATTCCTCGAACATATCGGCAGAGAGCATCTCGGCGGCATCGCAGCCCAAGGAAAGGTTCTCATAAGAATCGTCCCTGAGGTCACGAACGCAGCGCTGAATGTTGATACAGGTCGTGGTCACGATGTCCATAAGGCGATGCACACGATCAGGGTACTCGGCCATCCAGAGAAAGAGGTTCTGACCTGCCAACGCGTACGCATCTGGGATGGGGCCCCGCCCGAGCCGATGGTGACCTGGATCTCGAGAGGCTGATCGTTCGGGGTCACCCGGCACTCTGACGCCATCTCTTTCATTTGCCGGTACCATTCGACCTTGCCACCGTAGGGACCTCCCGTGACACCAGGAACCTCCAGTGCGTCGACGTCTTCTGTCCTGTGCAGGATGGGGATGGCCCTGGCGCTGCCGTCGTTGAACCACCGCATATCGACGTTGAAATAGCCGCCGCGCAACGTAGAAAGGTCCGGCGCAACCGTAATGACAGAGGCATTGATGACCCGGTCGTCTATGGCATGCTCTATCAGCCACTCTTGGCTGAGCAACTGCTGTTCAAGTTGCGAGCGCGCGTTCCAAGTAGTCGCCGATCCCTGCTCCTCTCGCTGGAGAGATGTAGCGCAAAGTGATCGAAAACAGGACTGGAGGGCGATCCGCGAGTTCAAACCGCTCGCAGGCTTGGAGGCGGAGCAGATTCTGCGCATTCTCTCTCAAACGAGCCGGGGCCAGCTGATCTGGGTCAAGTGCTTGGCCACTTACCCGACGCTCCGGCGAAACAGAGTATGAGACAGTTATACAGCATGAGTCGGTGAAAGTCAACGACGGGCTGTGTTTGAGCTTACTTGCCGACCGGGCCCAAAGTGCAGTTGCCATGCGTGGCGGCTTGCCGCTACTGGGTTTCCTCGTAGGCAGGGCATCCCTATGCCCTGCCCCAGAAGCAAGATGCGCCCGGCAGTTCGGTCTTGCGGCCAGCCCACGCCAGTTGTCCGTCGACCACCCCCTGTCTGAAACCCGCTGCCTGTACCGGCTGCCCTCAATCCCAACGCACCTTGGGCGTTGACGGTAGAGTGGGGAAGGTGTATAATCGTGAGTGCTCCGCCTAGGCTTGCTTGGTGGCCCAGGGTGGGCAGATGCGTGGCCAAGCGGTCCGTTGGGTCGTGGCCGGTAGAGCTGCAGAAAGGAGGGAACGGTGACCCGGGTAGGTCCGATCACAATTGAGAGGGTGCGTGGGACACGAATAGAGTTCTATGGGCGCACCCTGACCCCGGTCGCTCGCGTTGTCTCTGCGATCAGGCATCGAGGCACGATCAGGGAAACTGGGATCGAGGGAAGGGGAGGGGGCGTGGCGTTTGTCATACCATTGGAGGTCGTAGAGGAGTACAATGGCCAGGTGCGCATCCTGCCTATCAAAGATGCAACGTGCTCGGTTCTACGTCAGATGGCTATCGTGGCAGCCTTAACCCCCGTCGTTGCCATCGTGTTGGTGCTCATCAACCGATGGATGCGGAGAGGGTAATTGGCGTCATGTGAGGAGGTACGACATGTCATTGGAAAGAATGTTTGAGGTGGTTGAGAACCTGCGGCAAACAGCATCGGCTGACGCCGCCTTTGGGGAGCCGCAGGAGGTGGAAGGACGGGTGCTCATCCCCGTGGCCGAGGTCGGGATCGGGTTCGGGCTGGGCTTTGGCCAAGGGACATCAAGTGAAGGCAAAGAGGAATCTGACGTGCCAGAGGGTGGGGGAGGCGGCGAAGGCGGCGGCGCTGGCGGTGGCGCGAAATCTCGTCCCGTCGCAGTGATCGAAGTCACCCCAGAAGAGACTGTGATCAAGCCAATCGTGGACGAGAGTAAGATCAGCCTGGCCGGCGTGCTGCTCGTGGGCTGGATCGTCTTCTGGCTGACGGCTACCGTGCGGGCAGTTTTCAGGTACAGGTCGTGAGGGCGTTGTCATATGGACGTTCACCTGGCATATGGCAAACGCGGCCTGAACGTCGCTCTGCCGGATGGGGCCGAAGTCACGATCATTGAGCCTTGTTTCGTCCCCGGCCTCCAGGATGAGATAGCTGCCCTGCGGAACGCGTTGCGTCATCCCATCGACGGCGCTCCGCTCCACGATTTGGTCTCGCCGAGCGATTCCGTGGCTGTGGTGTTCAGCGACCTCACCCGTCCGCAGCCACGGGAGCGTATGCTGTCCGTCTTGCTGGACGAGCTTGACGTGGTGCCGCCCGAGCAGATCAGGTTGATCAATGCACTGGGCACGCACCGTCCCAATACCGACGCCGAGCTGCGCAGCATGCTGGGCGACGCGATCGTGGACCGCTATCAGATCGTGCAGCACGACTGCGATGACCCGTCCACAATGGTGCACCTGGGTGAAACGCGCTTTGGGCACCTGGTCTGGATCAACGCGCACTATATGCGGGCCAAAGTCAAGATCCTGACCGGCTTTATCGAGCCGCATCTTTTTGCTGGGTTCAGCGGCGGCCCGAAAGCAGTGCTGCCAGGCATTGCCGGCGCAGAGATCATTCTCGACAACCACGGCGAGGAGATGCTGTCGCATCCCTTGGCGACGTGGGGCGTCACCCACGGCAACCCGTTGTGGGAAGAGATGCTCGAGGTAGCCCGGCTGACGCAGCCCGATTTCCTGCTTAATGTCACCCTGAACCGCGATAAGCAGATCACCGGTGTCTTTGCCGGGGCGCTGGAAGCCGCACACGAGGCTGGGATCCGCCTGGCACGCGAATCGGCCATGGTTCCCGTGGGTGCGCCTTTTGACGTGGCTCTGACCACGAATGCTGGTTACCCACTAGACTTGAATCTTTACCAGTCGGTCAAGGGAATCTCGGCTGCGGCACAGGTCGTCCGCCAGGGAGGAGCGATCCTCATTGCTAGCGAGTGTCGGAACGGCGTGCCGGAGCACGGGAACTATAAATCGCTCTTGTATGCTGCCGACTCACCACAGGCGCTGTGGGATCGGGTCACGGCCCCCGGCTTTCGCGCCCTGGACCAGTGGGAGGCCTTTTTGCACGCTCGTCTGTGCCTTCACGCCGATGTGCACATTTATGCCGACGGGTTGAGCGACGATGATATCCGCATGGCAATGTTGACTCCCTGCCAGGATATCGAGGCCACGTTGCGCGAGTTGGTTGCTCGCCATGGAACGCGCCTGTGCGTATTGCCAGAGGGGCCAATGACCATCCCGTACCTGACCGAGCGGAGTCCTAGTAACGACTTTGGTCGTTGACACCGGGGGAGTCGTGCCCTACGAATATCGTAAGATGAGTCCAGCAGAACAGGCTGCTGCTGTAGAATATCGCCGCGAGCGCGGTTATCCGCTTCATGCACCACCGCATCCCTATCGTGAGGCAGGTTGGTATCTGTTGACTGCTGCCGATTTCGACCATGAGCCGGTGATGCAAGCTCCCGTGCGCCGGGACGAGTTCGAAACCCGTTTGCTCGATGCTTTCCTCCCGATTGATGCCGACATCGGCGGCTATGTCGTTTTGCCTAACCACTTCCGCATCTTGGCTGGCGTTGATTCACTGCAGGCTGTTTCAGCGGTCCTCAAGCCGTTGCACGGGACAACGTCGAGGGAATGGAATCTGACGGATGGAATGACTGGGCAGCGGCGGGTGTGGTACAAGTTCACGGATCGATCGATCCGTGACGAACGCCATCACTATCGAGCGCTGAATTACATTCACTACGACCCGGTCAAACACGGTTATGTCAGCGATCCGTATGCATGGGTGTGGTCTAGCGTGCACCTGTACTTTGATACCAAAGGTCATGAGTGGCTTCGTGCTACCTGGAAGGAATAGGCGGTAGGAAGCTTTGGAGTTGGTTGGGATGACTAAGGTACTCGCTGTACTCTGGGGCCGGTTTCGACTCAAGAACGACCGAAGTCGTTACTACAGTGGGTAGAGTCGTAGTAACGACTCCAGTCGTTGACAGTTGCGGGGGGAGAGCGAATAATGTCAAGAACCCTACAGCCCGACGGCGCGCGGCTCACCCGCGGCCAGGCTGAACAGATAGGGAGTGTGAGGGCAAACGATATCAGGAATCCCACAGCCTCACATCCTTGAGGACACCGACGTTTGGATCAAGACGATTAGCCGCCAGTGGTAGAGGGCGCGAGCGGGCACACGTCTGTGATAACGCTGCGCGTCGGCCCAGAAGGGATTCTGTCCACGGGTGCGCACATTGCGATGGAGGTCCCTGTGCCTGGGACGCTCACCTGGGCAATTACTTTCAACGAGTCAACTGCTGGAATGTCACTCCGCCTGTTGGAAAGCAAAAAGCCCGGCGTCGCCGGGCTTTTTGGCTCCTCGAGTAGGACTCGAACCTACAACCAACCGGTTACGTCTACCCCTGTGTTTCCACAAGGAACGGACTATCTCATCACCCCAAAGGGGTGCGGGGCGCTCGAGGGTGGCTTATTGGTCGAGCTCCTCACCACCTAGTCTCTGCACCTTCCCGGCTACACTAGGCTCTTTCACCGGACTTGGCTCAGGGTTACCACCACCCGCAGTGCTGAGGCTTCCCTGAATTCACCCCGTTTTTCCACAGGCCATTGCTGGCCAGGGCTGCAACATCCGTGCCAGTCGCACTTTTTCGTCACAGCCGGTCGCTCTACCTATTGAGCTATCGAGGAATGCTCCTGGATTATACTCGAAATCTGTGATCCGTCAAGTCCCGCGGTCGAGCGTTGCCTGGCGACGCGATGGGTCATCCTATTGGCTTACGTAGTCACGCAACGTGCGGCTGCGAATGGGATGCCGCAGCTTGCGCAGAGCTTTGGCTTCGATCTGGCGAATGCGTTCGCGGGTCACGCCGAAAGCCTGTCCCACTTCTTCCAGTGTGTGCGCTTGGCCGTCCTTCAGACCAAAACGCATCTCGAGTACCTCGCGCTCACGCCTGCTGAGCTGGCCAAGTGCACTGCGGACTTGCTGGCGCAGCAGCTCTGTAGATGCTGCCTCTGCTGGCCCCGGAATACTTTCATCTTCGATAAAGTCACCTAACGTACTGTTGTCCTCGTTCCCCACCGGCGTGGCCAAGGACATCGGCTCTTGAGAGATGCGGATGATGCGCCGTACCTTGTTAGCAGCGCGCCTGCGCCTGGTTCTCACAGCGGGGTCAAGGGGTATCCCTGCTTTCTTGTGTAGCTCTATGGCGCGCGCGTCGTCGTTGCTCAACATACCCATCTCGATGGCCATCTCTGCTGCGGTGGGCTCGCGTCCCAGTTCCTGCAACAGTCGTCGTTGAATCCGCGACAGACGGTTGATGGTCTCGACCATATGAACGGGAATGCGGATGATACGTGCCTGATCGGCAATGGCTCGGCTGATCGCCTGCCGAATCCACCACGTCGCATACGTGCTGAACTTGTAGCCTCTTGTGTAATCGAATCTCTCTACAGCCCTTAGCAGGCCAATATTGCCTTCTTGGATGAGATCCAGGAAAAAGATCCCTCGCCACATGTAGCGTTTGGCCACGCTTACGACCAATCGCAGGTTAGCGCGGATCAATGCCTGTCTGGCGTCTTGGGCACGAGCAAAGATGTCAAGCAGGTGTCGAACGACCTGCTCTGTATCGACCATCTGCTCGACAAACATTCGAAGCCCAGGGAGTGCCCGCCTTGCGGCATAGTAGTTGCTCAACTGTCCCAGGCTGGCACGAGGTATCAGGCACAGCTCACGGTAGACATCAAAGAAATGACCTCTCAGCTTTTTCCGTTTCTCCAGGATCTCCTCGTCTTCGCCTGGGAGCTCGGCTTGCACAAAGTCGCGTATGTACGATCTGGGTTCATTCGTCTGGCCCCGTTGGCTGGATTCGCGCAAGATCGACACTAGCTCTGGCTGGTTGATCCCTAGCTCGTCGCACGTGGAGTTCAGAGATCCCCAATCGTCACAAAGGGCCCGGTAGGCATTGGCGATGACATCCGGGGCCACGGGTGCCAAAAGCTCTGCTAGTGATTTTCCCATCCGGGCACAAACTCGCTCAAGCAGCGACCACTCTGTCGCCAGTTCCTCTAGCATCGTGCCTACCACCTCTCCCGGGCTGGGTCCTGGCGGGGATTCGACTTTGGCTGGTAAGACCTGCGAATCGAGTTTGAAGCGTTCCAGTTGCGCGTGCCAATCTCTCAGGGCTTTCTCCTGGGCTTGGGTGCGTCGCGTCCGATCGGCCTGTTTCAGCACAGCAACGACGTGCTCTGCAGCACTGATACGCATCGCTAGCCACATCTCCTCAACCGCATCTAGCAAGGGAACGAGTCCGATCTCGCGGAGATACATACGTACCGGGTCACCCGTCAGTGCGCTGGCGGGGAGCTCGGCCACTGGCTCGGCACTGGCTTCTGTCCCGGTCTCTGTCTCAATGCTGGCTAACTCTGTCTCCAGAGGCTCCGGCTCTGGCTCTTCTTCGCTGACGATTTCTATGCCGATCTCGATCAGATGCCTATAGAGAGCGTCGACTTGTTGTGCGTCGAACTCATCCTCCGGCAGCGCTGCAAGAAACTCTGGATAGGCGAGTTGCTTCTGCTCGTTCCCCTTTGCAATCAGAGCTTGAATGTCAGGACGCCTCTGTAGTTGCGTCAAGATATTGTCTTCCTGCGGGTGGACACGGTCCGCCTGGGTCATGGAACTCGTTCCCTCTCCTCGCGTTTTCCCAGGGTTGTCCGCTCGAACAAGGCGTGTTCCAAGCGGGATCTCGCGACAGTCAGCGCTATCATCTTAGGGCTATATTCCGTCGCCTTGGCGTCTCCCTGCTCAAAAGCCTCTGTCTGCAGAATCTCTAGATTCTGAATGACTCGCTCCACGCTCTTGCGCCGCAACTCTAGAGCTCTACGCTCAATATCCCTTTCTGCGCCTTTTCCTGCGAGTTCGCCGGCGTCCAGACCTTGCACCAGCAAGAAATCCAGGTGGGACTGTAGCTTTTGCGGGAGGTTATCTGTCCACTCTTGCCAGTCTTGTCCTTCCTCGAACTGCAACCAGGCTGCCAAAAGAGTGCGGTTCTCGACGCGTTCAAAGTCGTCTTCTTGCAGCGGCGAAAGTGACAGACTGCCAAGCAGGGCATCTATGCGCCCCAAGAATTCGGGACGACGAAGCAAAGTGGCAAGGCAATGCTCTTCCAGGGCAAAGATGAGCACAGCAGGTCGCTCACGAGGTGACTCTGCCCTGGCGCCCGTTCGTCTTCTGCGAGCTTGGCGGGATCCCGCGGCACGTCTACCAACCGCGCTCAACTGACGCCGAACTGTTCCCTCGTCCACGCGGACCAGACGGGCCAGCTTTTGAATATAGTGGACTCTCTCCACCTCGTCACGGATGTCAGAAAGGACGGGTGCCAGGCGACGAAGGACCTCCGACTTGCCCTTGGCTGAAGTCAGATCCAGGTCCTCAGTGATAATCCTAAAGTAATAGTCCACCACGGGAATAGCTGCTTCGACCAACGGTTCCCACGACTCGGGCGTGTCGCGGATCAGGTCGTCGGGATCCTGTCCTGCAGGTAGGGTCATGATGCGAATGTCCGCGTCCAGACGGCTCTCGTAGCGGATCCACCCGTTCGCTGTGGGCACTGGCACGGTTTGTCGGTCCAACGTTTGACGGGCCACGGTCAGACCTCGTACTGTTGCCTGATTGCCAGCCAGATCGGGGTCCAGGGCCAGGATGTACCGTTTGGTCATCCGCTTCAGCAGCCCCAGTTGATGCTCTGTCAGCGCGGTGCCCATGGTGGCGACGACGTTGCCGTACCCGGCCTGGTGTGCCTGGAGCACGTCCATGTACCCTTCGACGATGACTACACATCCCTTGGCGCGAATGGCACCCTTGGCCAGGTCCAGCCCGAACAGGAGGCGACTCTTGTTGAACAGCGGTGTCTGCGGTGAGTTGAGGTATTTTGGTTCTCCCTTGCCCAGAATTCGCCCACCAAACCCGATCGCACGGCCCCGAGTGTTGCGGATGGGGATCATGAAGCGCCCTCGAAACCGATCGTAGTGCCGGCCGTCGTCGCGGGCGACCATCAGCCCCGCTGCCATCAGGTCTTCCGGCTGGTACCCTCGCTTCAGCAAGCTGTCGCCCAGGGCGTGCCACTCGTCCATTGCGAATCCCAGTTGGAATCTACGGATCGTCTCGTCGTTCAGGCCCCGCTCAGTGGCATAGGCACGTGCCGCCGCGCCTCTTGGGGACCGAAGAAGCGCGGCGTGAAAATAGCCAGCAGCGGCGGCATTGATGTCGAATAGCTTCTCGAGTTGCTGTTGCTGCTCGGAATCGCGCTTGCGAGGCGGCTCGAGCTGCACGCCGGCTTTCTCAGCCAGGAGTCTTAGCGTCTCGGAAAAGTCAAGGTGCTCGCGCTTTATCACAAAGGTGAATACGTCTCCTCCTGTCCTACACGCTCCAAAGCAATACCAGGTCTGCGTCTCTGGGAACACGAAAAAGGAGGGTGTTTTCTCTGAGTGAAAGGGGCAAAGCCCTTTGAAACTACGCCCGGCCTTTTTCAGAGAGACGTGCTCAGAAACGATATCGACGATGTCAAGACGTGCTTTGATCTCGTCTACTGCAGTCATGCCTTTTCTTTCCCTCGCTGGCTTGTGATCGAAGGCCCAAACCGCACTTGAGGAAGTTTGGAAACTCGGGAGGAAAACAGGATGACCTTTGCTTTCCCCTGGCGTTCGCTGCCCGTACATGGCCCAGTGGTTGAAGCTGGCCCGGATGCCGGTGAAGAAGCTAATACAAGTATACACACAATGAGGCGTTTGGTCAATCCGCCGTCGACCTCGGAGGCGGAGAGGTACAATCCGCTTTGGCGGATCCTTGCGGCGAGGATTGGTGAGTGCTCTGCCCTGGGGGTTCTGCACGTTTTATGGTATAATGAATAGAGTCAGTGGGTCGAACTCGCAACTTTGGCTTTTGTGATCACACAGGCTCTCTGCAGTTCTGAGTAGGGATTCTCTAGCATCCGATGAGGGGCCTTGCCTATGAAAGACCAGCCTCCGCGCGTATCGGACGGAATCAGGGCGACATTCGGACTTGTGTTCGGCCTGGCTGTTCTTCTTGTCGTCGTCCAGGTTTTCTTTGTGAGCACATTTGATTTTGACAATATGCAGCGCGGCACTCGTGCTCTTTTGTCCGGAATAAACCCCTGGGTGCCAGAAACCAGGCTATATGACTTTTACAACCCACCTTTTTCGTGTCTGTTTCTCTGGCCGCTTCTTTTTACGAGTTCCAAAGGAATGATAGTTGTTGGGGGTGCCTTGCTGTGTGCGCTGGCCTTCTACCATCGAGCTTGGGTTGCAATGGCATGGTTCGTAACGAATACTTTCTGGTGGATCGTGTCCTCAGGCGGAATAGATATGTTCGTGATGGGTGCGGGCTTGATCCTTCTCGTGCTGAGCGATGAGTTTTGCAGCATGCCCTTCCGTGTCATTTTGCGGGTTATCGCGTATGGCTTGCTGATGGTTAAACCTCAAGGCGGCGCATTCATTGTCGCGATTTACGTTCTCATACGGCGTGACTGGATGGGAGCAATGATCAGTATGGTGATCTATGGCCTGTTCTTTGCGCGTTTGTATTCTGGTTGGCTACTTGTGGTGCAGGCCGCTCCGCCCGTTTCTCAGATTG
>Ga0114930_10004903_pt1 | contig 11132 bp, 10 predicted proteins | sample AnhtaG_FD_87300 | JGI IMG/M metagenome (GOLD analysis project Ga0114930, IMG submission 87300) | Deep subsurface microbial communities from Anholt, Denmark to uncover new lineages of life (NeLLi) - Anholt_01485 metaG | ecosystem: Environmental > Aquatic > Marine > Oceanic > Sediment | place... | reverse complement strand
GGCTCATTGTGGCCTCCTTAACCTATTGGAATCACAATGAGCATAGCCCCAATCGCTGAATTGTAAAAGTTCGGATTTTGGCCCGTTTTCAATACTTCAGGCTACAGTTGCACAAAAGTTACGTTAAGGCTTCGCACAACCACGGGTTCGTAGTGGGCACCGCAGGTGCCTCTAGAGGCCCCCCAAAACCCGCACTATTATATCACATCCCCCTCAGGCAGGCAAAACACGGCTGGGGAACGTCACACATTGGGGACAAGCTGCCTCTACCATTGTGATGTCGTCAGGGGAGGCACCTCTGCCAGCAACAATTGCTGGCCGTCGGTGGCCAACAGCCGTCCCTGGGCCTCATCCACGAATAGGCCGCGCAAATCGGTGAAGAGATCGGGGTCCTGTGCCTTCAATTGCCGGATCAACTCCCCTTCCTTGGTCAATTGTACCACCCGCTGCTGTGCTGCATCCACGATGTACAGATAAGCTGCCTCTTCGTCCGGACGGGCAAAGAGAGCCAACGTCTGGCCCAACGGTGCATCGGGCAGCAGGATGGGCAGCGGCTGTTCCTCACCCGTCAGGAAGCGGTGTACCAGCCCCTTCTCCCATAGCAGGTAGATGTGGCCGTCAATGGCCATATCCCTCACACCGCTGAGATCCACCTCTGCGCCAGGTGGGAAGTAGACCTCCGGGGCTCCAAAGCCGCTTTCCGTTGGGAAGTAGCGGAGCACCTGTCCCAGCTCTGGCAGCAGCACGTAGAGGCGTCCTCCGTAGCTCGCCATCTGCCATCCTGTCTCTGAGCTGACGTCCAATCCTGGCAGGGCTAGTGCTTGCACGCCGCTGCCGGGGGTATAAGCCCACAGCGTACCTTCCTGATCCAAGGTCAGCAGTCGCCCTTCCCCATCTGTGGGTGACCAGGCCATGTCCGCCAGGGCCCCCACTGTCTTTCCTCCCACCTCCTCTCCCTGCTGCAGGAGGACCGCCGTGCGCTCCTCGGCCAGGGACTGATCGGATATGTCCAGGCGGTGATGATACACCCGGTTTGCGCCCCGGTCCAGGACGTAGATGGCACCCTCGGCCTCCAGCACCCGGCCGGGCTCGCTCTGGGGCGGATACTCGTACAGAGTGTGGATGAAGGCCAGGCGGGTGACCCGATTGAGCAGGTCGAGTCGCCTTTGCACCTCTCTCCGTAGTTCCTGGACATCTTTTCGACCGGGACGCAGGGCCAAGGCCGCGTCAATCTGGGCCAGCGCGCTCTGCAGATAGACCCGGGTCGCAGCAGGGTCGGTGTCGGGCTGGGCGGCAATGGAGAGGGCCTCCTGGGCCTGGTGGAGGTAGGTTGCAGATTCGGTCCCGCCCTCCACTTGTGTTTGCCAGTAGAGGAGCCCGGTGAGCAGCAGCACCAACAGGGGGATGCCCAGTGCGACCAGGGGGAGATAGGGCTGCAACAGGGTGCCCAGGCGGGGGCCCGCCTCCTGTCGCGGCCGCTCCGCTGGAGGGGGCAGTGGACGCGGCAGGACACCCTCGCCGATCTCCCTCGCAGCTTGGCTGATCCACCTCCACAACCCTCCTGCCGCTCGCGACAGGGGTCGCCAGAGGGAATTGGCAGGCCGATTCCACCGCCGCAACTCCACCCGCGCCACAGGTTGCACCACACGCATCACCTGCCGTGCCTGAGGGGGGATTCCCTCCGCCAGCTTGTGCACTTCAGGTGCTTCTGACGCCGGGCCGATCAGCCATGCTGAGCTGTCGGCTGTGGGGGCCAGGGCCACCACCGACTCCCAGGTGGCCTCCACATCAGGCTCCGCCAGCGCCTCCTCTAGGGCCGGCTCCTCCCATTGGTGATCGGTCAGCAGAATCCGGGCCTTGGCGGTCAGCACGAAGTGAGATAGGCGGACCGGCACCCATGCCTGCTGGCCCAGCAGGGCCTCTGGCTCCCGGGGACCATAGCTTCGCGCTCTCCCTACCTGGGAGAGGTAGGCCCACGGCGGCCCGACCTGGGCCAGGTAGGCCTTATCACGCTCGAGCAGCAGGCAGGCAACCCCGCCGTACCGTTTCCCCTTTGGGAATGATCTCTCGTTCTCCCTGTACAGCAGTCTGTTGGCTGCTTCGATCCCTCGTTGCAGGCGAGCCGTGACGCTGCCGCGGGCCCCGAAGAACTCATCCGCCAGGGCTGTCACAGCTGCACCTTCCAGCGGTTCACGCACCACTGGCGGGCCATCGAGGGCCAAGAGGATGTACAGTGCCTCTCTGGGAGGCCTCAGCCAGCGGGAGGGTGCCCGCAGGAGCATATTGGCTGGCGAGTCCCAGGCCTCCCCCGCCACCAGGCGGAGCTGGCCGAGGGTTGTCCAACGTTGGGGGCTCACAATGCCTCCACTAGGGGTGACAAGTCAACGGGGCAACGGGTAACGGCTTAACGAGTAACGAGGGATGGGGCAACTCATTACGCGCTACTCATCCACTCGTCGCCTCAAAGATCTCCCGCGCGTGCTGCAGAAGCACTTTGGTCCGTTCAGGCGTGGTGCCCTTGATCTCCAGGTAGTGCCGCAGCAGTTCTTCAGGGCTAAGCTCCGCCGCAGCCCGGCTCCCCAGCCGGAGCCGGGTGGGGCGCTCCACATCGCGGACCAGCGCGGCCAAGTGGAAGGCCGGTTCCAGTGCTCTGCGGATCTCCTCGTCACGCAGGAGTGGCTCCCACTCAGCGGTGGTGTGGATGATCAGACGCACCACGGCGCCTTCGATCTCCCGCTCTCCAATGGCCGCCATCACCTGGGCCGTGGGATCAGGCCCGGTGGCTTCCACCTCAATGGTCACGAAGGGGCGGGTCGGCAGGGGGATGAACTCCCACTCGGCCCCGCCGCACTGGACCTGCGCCAGGACAAAGCCCTTCTGTTCCCTCTCCTCGCCGAAATCAATGCGCTCGATGGAGCCGGAGTACACCACGGGCGGATGGTCATGCAGAGCCTGATGCTTGTGGATATGGCCCAGGGCCACGTAACCGAAGGAGGGGTGCGCCACCAGACTGGGGGTCAGGATCACCTCCTGGCCCAGCATCACGCTCCGCTCCGAGCTGTAGGTTGCCCCCTGCACCGTTCCGTGGGCGGTGAACACCGTGGGCAGCGAGGGATCGAGCTGGCTGATGAGCCCTTCTTGAGGGTGGGCCACGATGTTGGTCACCTTTTCGGCGATGAGGGCGTTGACCTCCTCCAGCGAGAGCCCTTTGTACTCCTCGCGGGCCAGGAGCGCGCTGCGCACGATCCAGGGCAGCCCCACGACCTGTACCGGTCCGCCTCGGGTGGGAATGGTGAGGAGCTGCGGCCGCTGAATGACGTGGACATTCTCCACTCCCAGGGTGTCGAAGATCTCGATAGCGTTTGCCCGTCCAATGGCGTGGGGGGTGTCGTGATTGCCGGCCACCAACACCACCGGGATGCCTGCCTGGGCCAGGCGTCGAATTCGAGCTGCGAATTCCCGCTGGTAGGTAGGGGTCGGATCACGGCTCTTGTAGGCATCGCCGGCGAAGATGGCCAGGTCCACCTTCTCAGCCAGGGCTCGCTCCACGATCCGGTCGAAGGCCTCCAGGAAGTCCATCAGCCGGACGGAGAGCCCCGTCTGCGGGTCCCAGCGTCCGTAGCTTTCCATTCCCAGGTGTACATCGGCAAAGTGAAGGAGCTTAATCACGGGTCCGATGGCTGGTCTCCCAATCGTTTCTTCAGGTATTTGATGTTGGGGATCTCGGTGGGATCCACTTCGTAGAGCATAGCCAGGTAGTAGCTGGCGTAATCGCCGAACTGGATGGCGCTCACCATCTGGGCCAGGGGTGTCTCTCCCCGGGCCGCAATCTCCTTCTGAGCGATCCCCTCCCTGGCGATCAGCTCGGCGCTGATCTCAAAACGCAGCCGGTGGCGGGGGTGCATGGCCGGGGAGGTGAGTGCGATGGCATAGATCTGCTTCAGCAGCGGCTTGGCAAGGCCGAAGCTGGCCACTGTGTTGTGATCGAATTCCGGCAATTCCTCCCACAGGGCCCAGCTCTTGGCGTTCTCGTTGATCTGCGTCTTCCAGCGACGGGCGACGGGGGCCAGTATGCCGGCGCCGTAGATCACCGGCAAGCGGTCCTTCAGCTCCAGGGCCAACTGCTTGGCCTCGTTTTCAGCGGTGGGGACGTGGGCGCCGATCTCCTCTCGCCGGGCGCTGAGTATCTGTATCGCCTCTTTCACCCCGTTGCTCTGATCGGGCAGCAGCCCCATTCGTTGGGCCAGCCCGACGAGGAAGATGAGCGAGTAGCCCAGGGCGGCCCGTGGCTGTGATTGATAGGGGATGTGCAGACAGGGCGCGCCGTACTGGTGGGCCAGGTCGGCCAGCCTCCCGCCCGAGCTCAGGGCCAGCAGGTGACAGCCGCGCCGTCGAGCGGCCTTGAAAGCGGCCAGCGTCTCCTCGGTGTCACCGGAGTAGCTCGAGCCGATGGTCAGCGTGTTGTCGCCCACCCAGTCGGGCAGGGTGTAATCGCGGTTAACGCAGATGGGCACGGGGCTGCTTTCGGCGGCCAGGGCGGCCAGCAGGTCCCCCCCGATGGCCGAGCCGCCCATCCCCAGGATGACCACCCCCTGGAAGCGAGGCACAGCCAGCGATTGAACAAAACCCTGCACCTGTTTCCAGGCCTGCTGGCACTGCTCAGCCCAGCGGTCAATGTGGCCCCGCATGTCCTGGCGATCCACGATGCTGAAGCGCGATGGTTGGTCCAGATCAATCATTTTCCCTCTTCTCGGTGAGTGCCAGTTGATATACCTCTTGCGCTGGCCAGTCGGCCATCTCCGCCACGGCCTTGACCGCCTCCCGTCGGGGAACCCCCGCTCCCAGGAGTTCCTCCACGGTGGCTCGTACCCTTTCCTCTTTCCAGTGTGCCTCCTCAGGACCAGCGCCAGCGATCACCAGCGTGAACTCCCCTCGCGGGGGCTGGGCGGTGAAGTGAGCGCGGGCCTGACTGACCCGTCCTCGCCAGACCTCCTCGTGGAGTTTGGTCAACTCGCGGGCTATGGCCATCTCCCGGTCACCCAAGATTTTCTCCACATCCTTCAGGGTTTCGAGGAGGCGATGGGGGGCCTCGAAAGCCAGAAGTGTGTGCTGCACTGGAGCTACCTGAGCCAGCAGCCGCCGCCGGGCCCCTGCCCTGCGGGGCAGAAAGCCCAGGTAGAGGAAGCGGTCGGTGGGCAGGCCAGAGACGACCAGAGCGGTGATGGGGGCGGTGGGACCGGGGATGGGGCTTACTCGGTGGTCGGCTTCGATGGCGGCGCGGATAAGCTCGTAGCCGGGATCGGAGAGACCAGGCATCCCCGCCTGCGACACCAGGGCTACATCCCCTTCTTCCAGCGCGGCCAGGATTGTGTGCAGCTTGGAAAGCTTGTTGTGCTCCCAATAGCTGGTGAGGGGGGTCTCGATGTGGTAGTGGGCCAGAAGTCGGCCCGTACTCCGGGTGTCCTCGGCGGCGATGAGGCTCACCTGGCGCAGCGTGCGCAGCGCGCGCAGGGTGATGTCCTCCAGGTTGCCGATGGGAGTGCCCACCACGTACAGTGTCCCCACGGGTGCCTTCCCCCATTCCAGTGGCTGACTGAGGCTGAGTATAGTCTTTTGTGGGGGTTTGGGCAAGGTGAACCAGCGTCCGCGGCTCCACCGCAGAGTCGCCCATGCGCCGCGGTGTGCCACGACCCATGAGAATAGTTCACTGGTTCTCTCAGCGCTCTCTGCCGTAGGATGCCCGGTTTGACAGAAGCGGTTGGACTGCGTAAAATGGGCATCAAAGCGCTCAGTTTGGAGCAGATAGGAGGAGAGCGTGGCTAAAGACAAAGTTCGCATTGCTTTCATCGGCTGCGGCGATTTGGCCAACCGGGTCCACTACCCCTCCCTGGCGTCCTTCGACGATGTGGAGCTTGCCGCCTGCTGTGATCTCATCTCCGAGCGGCGGGAGGAGACGGCCCGTCGCTTCGGCATCCCACGGGCCTATGCCGACTACCGGCAGATGATCGAGGAGACGGCGCCCGATGCGGTGTATGTCATCCTGCGCCCCCACCACCTCTTCGCCCCCCTGCTGTGGGTGATCCAGCAGGGGCTGCCGGTCTTCTTGGAGAAGCCGCCGGGGGTCACGCTGGGCCAGACTCGCTCTCTGGCCAACCTGGCTGAGAAGCACGGCTCGCTAACCATGGTTGGCCTTAACCGGCGCTTCATCCCCCTGCTGGTGGAGTGCCGCCGCCGTGTGGAGGAGCGGGGGCCCATCATCCAGGCTGAGGCGACCTTCTACAAGCACATGTTGGATCAGCCGCAGTACTACGATGGCGCGGTGGATTTCCTCACCTCCGATGTGATCCACTGTCTGGACACGCTGCGCTGGCTTTGTGGCGAGGTGGAGCGGCTGGTCAGCGACGTGAGCTGGCACTACGCCGACCATCCCTCCGCCTTCAACGCCCTGCTCAGGTTCGAAGGTGGTGCCACGGCCCATCTGCTCAATAGTTACAAGGTGGGCAAGCGAGTGCACACCTTTGAACTGCACACCCGAGGGATATCTGCCTTCGTAGACCCCGACTCTGTAGCCCGCATCTACGCCGACGATGGCGCGGTAGAGGAGATACTGGACACGCGCGAAATCGCAGGAAGCGCTGAGTTTTGTGTGTACTACGGCTTCACTGCCGAGACTCGCCACTTTGTGGATTGTGTAAAGGAGGGCAGTCTGCCGCAGACCAGCCTCCAAGATGCGGTCAAGACGATGGAAGTGGTGGATCGGATCTACCACAGCCAGATATGAGTGGGAGTCCCTTCTAGCCCAGGCCGACGCAGGATCTGGCAGTGCTTTCATAGAGGAAAAGGGCATCACCAAGCGGCGATGCCCCTTTTGATGTGTCTCCTTATTCAATTCAGTACCCTCTCTCCTTCAGCGCCTCTTCCAGCTCCTTCCGGCCGAACACCTGCTTGGTGTCTTCAGAGGTTGCCTCCCCTTCCTCGGGTGGTGCTGAACTTCTTCCCAGGTGTAGCGCGGCAGGGGAGATCAATCGCTTTACCTGGGTATCTCCGCAGGCTGGGCAGGGAGGCATTCCCGCCTCCTCGGCCGCTTGTATGGAGCGGAACAGATGCGAGAAATGGTGTCCGCATTCCCTGCAGCGATACTCGTAGATGGGCATATGCCTCACCTCACTCGCTTAACAATCTATCTTAAGGGAGAAGAAAGGGAAAGAAGAGGAAAGAGGGGGAAGGCAAGGGATACAATCCCCCCTCTTTCCCTGCTCTTCCTTTACTCTCTCATTTCCCCTATGCCAGCCGTGGTTTGCACAGAATCTCGTGGATCTTGAGGTCGAAGAAGTCCTGGGCGATGGCTGGAGTGAGCACCACGGCGGTGTCGGCTCCGCGGCCAGTGCCGGCGATGGCTATGCAGGGCTCATCCACACGAAGCAGCCCCGCATCGGCGGCCATGAGAGCGATCTCCACGCACACCTTCATCCCCTGGCCAAAGGTGCGGAGGGTGTAGGCGATGATCTCGTCCACCTCGTAGGTGCCCAACTTCCTGCGAATGGCCCGGTTCACACCTCCCAAGGCATGCTGACAGGTCAGAATTGTCGCCCCTGCAGCCTTGATCTGAGCGCGGTTCTCCTCCCTTAGCTCCTGAAAGTTGGGCTTCTTCAATCCGGTGGAGTGGGTGACCACCACTACTTCCCGATCGGCGAAAAGCTGGGCCGCTTTCGCACCAGTTGTCCCCTGTGTGCTGGCCACCAGGATGGTCCGGATATCCAGCTCCTCCGCCCGCTGTCTGGCAATCTCTAGTGTACGGTCGGTGTTGGCCTCGCCGGGCTCTCCGAAATAGGTGGTAGTGCAAGCAAAATCTGTCATGTTCACCTCCCTCACGAGTTGACTCCCTTCGCGGCGGCGATGAGCCGCACGATCTAGCCGAAGCTTTCGACCTGCCGGCCTTTGCGGCTGGCCCCCAGGCCATCCACGTCGGCCGCTTCCAGCAAGTCCCGGGCATGCTCCGGCATCACGCTGCCTCCGTAGATTATGCGCACTGCCTGGGCTGTAGACCTCCCATAGGTCTGTGCCAGCCACTGCCGGATGAACCTGCACCCCACGGTCACGTGCTCCCGTGGGGCTGGCTCCTCCACACCGATCGTCCACTCCGGCTCGTAGATGAAAGCCATACCTCGGACCTGTCCCGCGTCGCATCCCGCCAACACCTGCGGAAGCCGGGCCGCTAGCGCCTCGCGGAACTGATCCCCTTCGCCCTCCGCCTCGCCGATCAGCAGGATGGGCCTCAGACCAGCTTCGAGGGCGCGGTGGGCCTTGCAGTTGACCGTCTCGTCCGTCTCGCCGAAGTGACGTCGCACCTCCCAGTGGCCCACAAGCACCCACTGGCAACCCACGTCGGCCAGCAGTGCAGCCGAAATCTCTCCCGTGTAAGCCCCGTGCGAGGCTGCGGAGATGTTCTGCCCGCCGAGCTGGATGCGGCTGTCCTTCAGCGCTTGCGCGACTGAGTAGAGAGCGGTGTAGGGCGGACAGAGGACGATGTCCACTGCCTGAGCCAGATCCCCGATGGCCAGTTGAAAGTCCCGCACGAAGGCCAGGCTCGGGGCGATGGTCATCTCCATCTTCCAGTTGCTCACGGCCAGCGGTTTGCGCATTGCCGTGTCCTCCACCCAATCTTTCGGCAAGGCGACACTCTACTTTTTCCCCACCAGCTTCCTCAGCCGTTCCAGGTAGTACTTGTAATTCTCCCAGGGCACATCGGGCGGGACCCCATGGTCAGGACTGGCCACGTAGCCGCCGTGCTGAAGCATCCGCCCGGCGAGGGCCAGCTCACGGTCGATGGCCTCCCTGTCCTGGGCCAAGGCCCGCTTGTCCAGCCCGCCCATGATGCCCAGCCGCGGATACTTGCGCCGGTACTCCTCGATGTCGCAGCCGGCCTGCACCTCGAAGGGCCAGAAGAGGTTCACGCCGTTTTCCATCATAATGGGCACTAACTCCGAGACATCCCCGTCGGAGTCCACGCTCATCAGGGGGATGCCTTTAGCGTCGGCGAAGTCCTTTATCTTGCGGTAGTTGGGCATCATGAACGGGCGCACCATCGAGGGTGAGATAAGCGAGCCCTGCCGGCCGGCCATGTCCTCCCAGATGTGGATGCAGGTCACCTTTACGTGCTCCGTCACCCGCTCGAAGATGCGGATCCAGAAGTCGGTGAGGTAGTCCATCATGTCGTGCACCAGATCGGGCTGGTCGTAGAAGGCCATCAGGATTTCCTCAGCGCCCATCAGGTCCCGCGGTGTGCCGAAGACGCCGTAGGGAAAGTAGCCCAGTTGGGCCACGGCGCCGGTGCTCTCCAGATAGCCGTTGAAGGCCTCCCAGTCGGCGTGGTAGCGGCTCGGATGGTCGGGATCGAAGCGATCCTCTTTGATGCGCTCCCAATCCTCCCAGCGCTTCACCGGATGCTCCAGAAACTCGGGCATGGAGCCTTTGTCGCGCCGCTGGCGCATGAGAATGCCCTTCTCATCGCGCTCGATGTAGAACTCGCCCCTTTCCTCGATGACCTCCTTCTCAAATGGGGGGAACATCCCCAGGGGCACAGGCACCACCTCGAAGCCGTAGTCCAGATTGAAGTAGGCCCTCAGGTTGAGATTCCGTACCCCCGATTCCCGCTGCCACCGCTCGTGGGTCAGGTCCCAGCCAAAGAAGCCCTGATAGTAGGGTGGGCGGTCTACCTCTTGGAAAGTCAAGCACTTGACCAATCGTTCGCCATCGCGCATGGGGGTTCTCCTTTCGTTTCGTTAACACGCTGCAAGGTCACCTTGCATACGAAGGACGGTATTCTCTAGCATGACGGTACATCACCAACAGGTTCTCAGTTGGCACATCCGGCTGTATGTTATGGACAGCACCAAGTATGTAGCCTCCGCCCGGCCCAAGTTCCTCTGTGCGGCTCTCCACTTCGGCTCTTACCTCCTCTACGCTGCCGTAGGGCAGAACGCGCTGGGTGTCAATAGCACCCCAGAAGGCCAGCTTCTCTCCCCACCTTTTCTTCAGTTGCGCCGAGTCCATCCCGGCGGCGGACACCTGCACTGGATGGAGGACATCTACCCCAATCTCTACCAGGTCGTCCAAGATGTCCACAACCGAACCACAGGTGTGAAAAAACACCTTGGCCGGCGACATATCGTGCATGAGCTGGAAGTACCTCTTGTGACGGGGCTTTATCAGGTCTCGATACGCCTCAGGGGAAACTATCAACCCTCCCTGAAGGCCGAGGTCATCGGAGGCCATGAGTACGTCCACCTCCGAACCGACCTCTTCCAACAACTCCTTGCAGATGGCCAGGCTCACATCCAGAACGGCGTCGAAGAGGGTTTCAAGAAGCCTGCGGTCCCTTGCGAAGTCCAGGAACCAGTCCTCAAACCCCCGGAGATATTGGCTGGTGTGAACAAATCCGCTCTGTAGGTTCAAAACCGCAGCGCAGCCGGTTTCATCTCGGATTTGTTTGACGCGCTCCTTGAGCCCTCTCCTTCTGATGGGGTCATAGGGATCAGGCCACGGATACCGTACTATGTCGCTCACGGTGATGTCACCTGCCAGGGGGAAAGTAAGCTGATCGTAGTAGAATGACCCAGGTGGCTTTACCCGCTCCACTCCCCATTCATCCTTATAGCGGCCTTCACCCAGGATCACATCGGGCGGTGTGGCAGGGAAGACCCCTCTGGTGTCAATGTCCAGGGCTTCCAGTATCCGCTCGTCTACATCTACCACTTGCATCATAGTGCTGATCAGCACGTTCTCCGCCTGTATATCGAAGTGCTTCTTCAGCCGCTCGTAGCCCTCGACTACAATGCTGGAGTCCCTGGTGGATGCAAAATCTATGGGCACCATATCCCGCTCTTCGTGCGAAAGTGCCACTACGACCCTTTCTCTATGTGTCATTTGTCGAGTCTCCCCATCTTTCTCACCCCGCCCGGTGCGCGCCCTCAGCCGTACCGCCCGTGCGACCTTTAGATTGTCGTGATTGGCTAGTACACGGTTTCATAAATTGTCCGACTATGGATCACCGATTTGTTCCATTCGCCGTCTGAGATCGTCTCGCGTGAAGTTCCAGCGGAAAGGCTTTGCCGTGCGATTGTATAGCTCCT
>Ga0114930_10004901_pt1 | contig 11134 bp, 6 predicted proteins | sample AnhtaG_FD_87300 | JGI IMG/M metagenome (GOLD analysis project Ga0114930, IMG submission 87300) | Deep subsurface microbial communities from Anholt, Denmark to uncover new lineages of life (NeLLi) - Anholt_01485 metaG | ecosystem: Environmental > Aquatic > Marine > Oceanic > Sediment | place... | reverse complement strand
GCGACCTCGGCCTCCGATGAGACGACGGGTTCGGGCGATGTGTCCTCGGCTTCGTCCTTCGATTTCTCTTTTGGCTTTGCCGGTTCGGAGGAACTTTCCGCGACCTCGGCCTCCGATGAGACGACGGGTTCGGACGATGTGTCCTCGGCTTCGGCATCGGCCGGCTTCGCCGCCGCCCCATTCATCACGGGAGCCTCAGGTTCGGCGGCTTCCTCAACGGTCGCAGCTCCGACGGCCGCCGGCTCTTCGGCAGCAGGTTCTTCCGCAGCAGATACCCCAGCCTCCTCCTCCACCGGCGATGATGCGAAACGTTTGAGCTGTTGGCCTACCAGGTCACCAAGTGTCGTACGAGCATCCGACTTGGAGGATTGGTAGCTGTCGTACTCGGCTCGCTCCTTGTCCTGCTGCATCTGGCGCAGGCTCAGGGTGATCCGCCGCTCCTCTGGTTTGACGTCGACGATCTTCGTCTCGACCTCCTGGCCGACGGAAACAACATCTTCCGGTCGGTTGACACGGCGCCGGCTCAGCTCAGGAATGGGGATGATTCCCTCCACTCCGCCGTCAATTTGGACAAATGCGCCGAATGGGACAAGCCTGGAAACGTTTCCCCGGATGACGTCGCCAACGCTGTACTTGTCCTTGATATCGACCCAAGGGTCCGGCAAGATCTGCCTGAGTCCCAGCGAGACACGCCCGGCTTCCGGGTTGAGCCTTAACACTACCACGTCGATTCTTTGCCCGACCTTCACAGCTTCGGACGGATGATTGATCCTGCTCCAGGACATCTCGCTGATGTGCAACAGGCCGTCTATGCCGCCCAGGTCAACGAAGGCTCCGTAGTCGGTGATCCTGCGAACCACACCCTGGCGAATCTGCCCTTCTATAAGGGATCCGAGCGTTGTCTCACGCTGCTTTGCACGTTCCGCTTCGACTGCCAATCGGTGTGACAAGATGACTTTTCGGCGACCCCGATCAACCTCTATGACCTTGAGGGGGAGCGACTGACCCACATACTTCTCCAGGTTTCTTACTTTGCCGCTCCCGACATGTGAAGCCGGCACGAAACCGCGAATGCCAAGATCCACGACCAGACCGCCCTTGACACGGTCCGTCACCATTGCGGTGATTACTTTTCCTTCTTCGTGAGCTCCCTGGAGGCGCTCCCATGCCTTCTCGAAATCGGCGCGCTTCTTGGACAGGATCAGACTTCCATCCCTATTCTCTGACTGCATTACGTAGACGTCAATCTCGTCGCCGACTGACACAACATCATCGAGCGACTGCAACGGTCCGGGGGCCAACTCAGGAGGCCGGATGAGCCCCTCCGACTTAGTCCCGACATCTACTAGGACGCCTTCTTTATCTATGTGAACGACAACTCCGTTTACGACGTCGCCCTCCTCGAGCGACCTGAACGTTCCGGAGTAGTCTACATGAGTTTCGGCTTCTACATTTTCAGGCGCACCTGGCTCTTGGCTCGGCCCCGCCCGGGGTTTCTCCTCTTGGATCGTCTCTTTCTCCTCCTCGGCGGATGCGACCTCTCCAGGCTGCTGAGGCACGGGTTCCGCCGCTGCATTCTCGACGGCGGTTTCGGCGCTGGCATCATCGCCACTCCCGATTGCAGTGCCGGCCAAACCGACGCTTTCCTGATTAGACTGGTCGGGGGCTGGCGCTTCCTCCGCCGAACCAGTCTTCTCATTTGCGGTTCTGGTAGGCTCCAAAGGTGTGCCCTCAAGGCCTTCCTTCTCGTTTGTCATTACTGAACACCCCTCTTTGTATTAGGCAAGGAGCGAACCCTCTGCCTAATTCGGACAGCCTTGCTGCCCGATCCTAATTGCGGGACATCCATGCCATGCATGTCCCTGGCCTGCAACTGGGTAACAAACTACCCGGCGCACGGCACGCCGATGCGCTCGCATTCTTGCTGCCACTCACAATCGGCCGGCGCAAACCCCCGCGGTCGTTATGCTACCCTGAGCGCGGCCTTTTCGTTGTCCTTCATTATTATATCACATCGCCGACAGACATGCCAGTGGTGCCGGATGCGCGAGAATTGTCGGCGCCGAACGCAGCACATTGTACTTGCAGTGCAGATAATGGTTCGGGAACCTGGTGCGTCACGAACTCCAGGCTCCCGACAAGCAACATCCGGTGGACAAATCGCCCAGGTCGGAGATATCAGAGCCATTGCTTCGCGCGCAGTGGAAGCAGTCTCCGTCACGGAACGCCATCTCAATAACGGAGGCGGGAACCCACCGGTCTCCCTGTTCACCCGGGAGAATCTGCGCGCATCCAAGAGGCGGCGTCCGGTGTGAGGCTCAGCGAGGACGTTTCGATCCTGGTCCTTCCGGAGCGCGTCGGCCGCAGCTTAAAGGGCCGGCCGGGTTAGCCCTCGTGGGGTTGCTCCGGCTCCCGGGACTCCGCAGGACGCAGTCTACTGCCAAGATACAGCTCAATTCCCCGGCTTGCAATCAATGATCCGGCGAGCGTCATCACAAAGAGCAAAGTCACCCTCACCAATACAAGCAGCACGGCTCTTTCCAAGCCTGCAGAGGGTACCACAGGTCTTGCCCCAGAGGATGAAAACATCCCATATGCGACTCCGAAGACGAACAGGAGAATAACTATCCCCAACACGAATACCACCATGCCGATGATCTGGCCTTTCCTGTCCACAGCTAACCCCCTGTTTCCATGTCTTCGATCAGCCCACGCGGCCCATGCCGGGTTTGCCACCGTGCTCCACAGCATAGCATGACTGATCCTTTTTTGCAATCCGTCAATCTCCTAAGCTGTGCGGAACCTTCCTCCCCAGATTACGTCTATACCATAAGAACGCCGCCTCACCCCGGTTTCCCCCTTCGGGGTACCGGCAAGCTCGATTTCGGCGCGGCTGCGCTCCACGAGTATAAGAAAGGAAGACACTAGTGCGGACAAGAGTTACAGCTGCCTCGGGGCTGCTGTTCGCGATGGCTCTGGTATTCGCCGGCCTCAGTGCCCAGGCGATGCTGGAAAAGAGAAACAAGGCTCCCGATTTCAAGCTGTCATCTCTCAACGGCAAGAAGGTAAAACTATCCGAGCTGCAGAAAGATCCCCAGAGGAAAGGGGCGAAGCGGGTAGTGCTGCTGAACTTCTGGGCGAGCTGGTGCCCGCCGTGTCGGGCCGAGGCTCCTTATCTGCAGAAGCTTCACGAGAAGTACGGCAAGAAGGGCCTCGCCATAGTCGGGGTCTCGACGGACACCAAGGGCGCGGCTGTCGTGAGACGTTTCGTTAAAGAGAAGAAACTGACATACACGCAGCTCCTGGACCCCAATCATACCGTCGTGCGGAAATATAGGGTTGGACCTATCCCGACGAGCTACATCATTGACCGGAGCGGAGTGATTCGCTCGGTCCATCTTGGCTTCGCACCAGGACTCGAGAAAGACCTGGAAAAAGAGATCAGGGCCTTGCTTCAGTAGGCGCCGGGCGGAAGGCAAAACCAAAACCCATGCCAGTTCCCATGCTGATGGCTTTCACAGCGGGTCTCATTTCGTTCGCATCGCCGTGCGTTCTGCCGCTCGTGCCGGCCTATATTTCCTACATCTCCGGCTCCTCGGTCGAGGAACTCGCCAGCGGGTCCAACCTTAAGTCGGCGCGCCGCGCGGGCCTGAGGTCTATCTTCTTCGTCCTCGGGTTCTCGGTCGTTTTTGTGGCTCTGGGAGCCAGCGCGACATCGTTGGGACAACTGCTGAGCGCAAAGCAAAGCATCCTGATGAAAGTCGCCGGCGCTGTGATTGTGGTATTCGGCCTGCATATGCTGGGAATTTTCAGACTTAGGGCGCTGTACATGGAGAAGCGCTTTCACGTGCGGCTTCAGAATGTGGGTCTCGCGGGAGCGTTTCTCATAGGGGTGATGTTCGCGTTCGGATGGACGCCATGCGTCGGGCCGGTGCTGGGAGCGATTCTCGTGATGGCCGGGCAGAGCGACACCGTTCTCCAGGGAACCGCTCTGCTCGTAGTGTACTCGCTCGGCCTGGGAATACCGTTTATCCTAACCGGGTTTGCTACCGGCACTGCATTACGAGCAATGGGCAGGCTGAAGAGCCACTTCAGAAAGATTGAGATCGTCGGCGGCCTGTTCCTGATAGCCGTTGGTGTTCTGGTCTTTACCGGTATGCTGCAGGCCGCGCCCGGACTGGTGGCGGGCTGGTTGCGTCTCTAGTGCCCCGGGTTACGCCGGGCACAGTTGTTCTGTACGCCGAAGACAAATGAGGTAGGGTTTACCCCTACCTCATTTCACGTTCGTGGCCCGGCTAACGCAATCCGGGCCGTGTAACGTAGTGCCTGCTGATGATCGAAGGTCACTTCCGCCCAGCTTGTTGCTTTGCCAACAATCTTCCAAGTTTGCTGAGATCGGCACTCGATACCTTGCTGCCACTGCCGCAAAGCGCCGGGATGGCTTGGTCCAGGGGCTTCCTGAGCACTTGCTTCGACACCTCGTTGAGCAAGGCCAGACCCATTTCTTCCCGGCTCATGTTCGGCCTGTAGATGAACGGATCGGTCTTCTTGTCGCCTGTCCTCTGCTGTGATAAGATACCCTTCCGCGCAAGCTTTGCCATGGTCAGCATGATCGTCGAATAGGACAGCTCCCTGCGGGGATACATGACCTTGAACACCTGCGTGGTGCTCACCGGCGGCTCCAGATCCCAGATGATATCGAGGATCTGGGCCTCAAGTTCGCCAAGGGATTGACCGCCCAAGCCCTTGCGAATCCCTACGTAGTCTCTGGCACCATCCTTCGAGTCCATTCGTTGTCTCTCCTTTCAGCAAGTCAATTGCCACATCTGGACTGCCCGCACATAACCGAGCGGACATTAACATATTACAACAGCCCTTGCGGGCTTGTCAATGATTTTCTTAAGAATATGCATAATTGTTCACATATTGTTCAATCCTTGCAAGAAATAATGGCAAGTTCCTGTGGGGTTTTATGCTTTCCAGCGGCTCGCCGAAAGCACACTCCTGCTTATCAAATCCATCGTTTGACCTGACAACACCTGTTTCCCTACCTTTAGGATGAGACCCGGAGTCAAGAACTCTCGACCACCCACGCTTTGATCCCCCGAACCGGCCCGCCCGGTACCGCCATCCGGCAAGCGCCCCGACAGAGCCGTACCTTCTGCACCGTTTCACCATCCCCCAAGACCTCCACCGGTACCCCGTCGTTGTCAGCCGGCGGGTCAAGACCATCCACCCCCGACCCCGTGCTCAGATCGTGATCCAAGACTCAATATCGCTGGAACGGTATGCGGCATCGAGGATTTCCTGGACCTTCAGCCCATCGTAGATACTCGGGCTGGACTGACAATTATTCGCCGCGTTGTACACAAAGTCGTACATGCTTGCGATGTGATACCGCGTCCATCCGATGGAAACCTTCGGACCGGGGAGCACTGCGGGCTTTGGGTACTGCTGGATGCACTCGATGCGCTTGAACCCCTTGTCGGCGCCGTACTCGCCGCCCGGTTGGCGGGCATCGTACACATCGAGCCAGTTCGGGTCCATCGAGTTGAACCGGATTGCACCTTTGTCCCCATGTGCCTCCAATCGAATTTCATCGTTGGCGCCCGTTGACACTCGAGATGCCTCGATTGTGCCGACAGCGCCCGATTGGAGCCGTGCTCGGATCCAAACTACGTCGTCCACGTTCACGGCCACGCGCTCGGACGCCCCGGGGAACGCCGGCCGGTCCTTGACGAAGGTTTCTGCGGTAGCCAGAACTGTACGGAAGTCACCCAGGAGGTGCCGGATCAGGTCAATCACGTGCGAGCCGAGGTCGAACCCCGCTCCCCCACCCCCCTTATCCTTGTCCAGACGCCAACTCATCGCGCGATCCGGGTCAATGTAGCCCGAATGCAGATAGCACGCTCGGAACGTGTACAAACGCCCGAGGAAATCCTCATCGAGGAGCTGCTTAGCTCTGAGCATCGCTGGAATAAACCGATACTGAAAGGTCATCTGATGGATGGTTTTTGCAGCTCGGGCGACATCCCACATGTCCCGCGCCTTACCAAGACTCGTGGCGAGAGGCTTGTCACAGTAGACGTGCTTCCCGGCGTTCAGAGCATCGATCACCACGTCGCGGTGCAGGTAGTTTGGCGTACAAACATTGACGAGGCCGATGTCGGCCCTGGCGAGCAAATCATGGTAGTCACGGGTGGAGAACTCATAGCCCGCCTGCTCTATCGCCTTGCGTCCGCTCTCCTCGGTGGCGGTGCACACACCGATGAACTTGATCTTCGCGGGAGGGGGGTCGTAAATCATGGGCAGGCTCTGATACGCGTAAGTGTGCATCTTGCCCATGAAGCCGTAGCCGACCATCCCAACGCCGAATGTTTTCATGCTCGAACACGTGGAACGCGAGAGTATGGACTGTGCCTGCGGTCTCCGCAGGTTTTTGCGAAAGTCAAAGGCGTCTCGCTAACGTCGCTGCCTGCCTGTGCCCGTCTGTGTAGTCTTCTGGTTGGCCAAGCCGACCGCTTCAACTCTGCTCCGTTATGTCGCTCAGCTTGAGCGAGACGATTTTCGAGACCCCGGGTTCCTCCATGGTTACCCCATAGAGCACATCCGCAGCCTCCATGGTTCCTCTGTTATGTGTGATCACGACCATCTGCGACTTCTCGGCGAATTCCTTGACTATCTCGGTGAACCTCTCCACATTCGCTTCGTCGAGTGCGGCGTCGACCTCATCGAGTACGCAGAAGGGGCTTGGCCGCACAAAAAGCAGGGCAAACATTAGAGCGCCCGCCGTCAACGCCCGCTCGCCGCCCGAAAGCAGTTGAAGGTTTTGCCGTTTCTTCCCGGGGAGCTCGACGATCACATCGATTCCCGTCTCCAGGATGTCATCCGGGTCGGTCAGCACGAGTTCGGTCTTGCCGCCGCCGAACAGCCGCTGGAACATTTTGTCGAACGCCCGGCCCACCGCCTCGAACGTCTCCACGAATATCCCGCGCGTGCTCTCGTCGATCTCCCGAATAGCATCCAGGAGCTTCTCTTTCGCCGCCACCAGGTCCTGCCGTTGCGCGTCCAGAAACTCAAAGCGCTCCTTTAGACGGCTGTATTCCTGCACGGCGCCGGTGTTTACGTCGCCCATGGACCTTATTTCGCGCCGGAGTCTGAGCACCTCGGTAGCCCAGCCACGCTGCACGTCGGGCCGCTCTCGCCGGAGCGCGTCCTCTGCCGTAACATCGTATTCCTCAAGCAGCCTGGCCGTCGCCTGTGCGATTTGCACCTCCAGCCGGGCTTCACGCAGCTCGCACGCGTGGACCTTCTGCGTCAGTTCCTCACGGCTGCGGCTTACTTCCCTCATTCGGTCACTGACCTCCATGCTGGAGTTCAGTGCGGACTGCTTGATCTTCCGCCAATGATCGGATTCTGCCTGCGTGTCCTCGCGTACACTGCATGCCTTCGCAAGCGCGGCCTCGAGCTCGCTCTGCTCTTTATCGCTAGCCGCCTTCTCCTCGACAGCGTTCTCCAATTGATCCTTCTTGCGGTAGAGATCGGCGGAAAGTTCTCTGGCGGACTCCTCCAAGGTCTGCTGGTTCTGCTCGACGGCAAGCTTCCTCTGAGTCAGGCCGGCACGCGACACATTCGCTCGGCTGATAGCGGCGCCGACCGAATCATATTCCTCCTGAAGCTTGTGGACCTCTTGGTCGGCCTGTGCCATAACTTCGTCCAGCGTGACGTTCTCCTTGTCCGCAGATTCCACGGCTGATCTAAGGGCAGATTCAGCCTCTCGTGCTTTGCGGAGGTTCTCTTGGATGTCATCCCTCTCGGCCTCAAGCGCCTCGAATTCGCGGGTCAGCCTCTGCGACTCCTTCCCGCCAAAGTCGAGCCGGCGTTCCGTTTCCAGTACGGACATTTTCAGCTTGGCATCCTCATCCTCCAGGGATGTGCACTTGGCACCGAGCTCATCGCACTCTTTCCTAACCGAGTGCAGGCGCTTCTCGGCCGTCGCCAAACGGCTTTCCAGGCCCCCGACCTCCGACTGAAGCCGATTGATCTCTCGCTTCCGGCCCAACAAATGAATAGCTTTGCCGGGAGATATGCCGCCGGTTATCGCGCCGCTCGGCCGGATCAACTCGCCGTCGAGCGTGACGATCTTGCTCCAACCGATGGCCGACTTGGACACCGCAACCGCGGAATCTACGTCCTGCACGACTACAACCTTCGCCAAGAGGGCATCAACCGCCGGACGATATTTCTGGTTACATTTAACCAGCTCGTTTCCGAGCCCGAACACGCCGTTCTTGCCGACGAGTTCCTTCAGGAGCGGAGATACAGTATGTCGCATGAGGTTCAACGGGAGGAACGTCGCCCGTCCGCCTTTGTTCCGTTTGAGCAACTTGATTCCGGCCTTCGCCTCGCGCTCTGAATCCGCGATTATGTCCTGGAGACTCGCCCCCAGAGCGACCTCGAAGGCTGTCTCGTATCCCGATGGGACCTTGATCACGTCGGCCACGACTGCGAAGCTGCCGGCGAGATTGCCAGCCTTTGCCGCCGACATAACGGAGCGCACGCCGAGGAAATAGCCCTCTCTCGCCTCCTCCATCTCGCGGAGCGTCCTCAAACGTGACTGCTTCTCGACGAGACTGCGATCGAGCTGATCTGAATCCTCAGCGATCTGCGCCAGAAGATTCTGCCTTTCCTCCGCCTTCGACCGAAGCTTGCCCATCTCACGGGCAATGGCTTCCGCGCCAGCCTTGATACGCTGCAATTCTTCAGCCACTTTGTCCCGCTCCGTCGCAGCGCGAGTCGCCGCGCGTTCCGCGTCCCGAAGTTCCATCGAACGCCGGTTTACCAGAGCCCGGAGGGTCTCTATACTCGATGCATTGTTCACCAACTCGTTCCGCTGAGCCGCGAGCTGCTTGGCCAGCTCGATATAGCTGGCCTTATGGTCGTCAACCTTGCGCGACGCCTCCTCCATCCTCTCCTGGAGTGATTCCAGTTCGGCGGTTTGCTCGGCCAGGTATGTGGTAAGTTCGTTTTCCTCGCCATCCACCCGATCGCGCTCGGCACACAGATACACCCTCTGCTGCTCGATCTGAGCGATGCGTGCGTCCAGTTGGACGATTTCTTGGGTGAGAAGGGTCTCGGCCTTCTCAGCCGCTGTATGCCTTTGCTTTACAAGGGCAAGCCGGCTCTCCATGCGTTCGGCATGGGTCCGCCCGTCTTGATGCATGGCCTGGTGTCGCTCAACCTGAGCATCGGCGTTCGCGAGATCTACCGCAAGCGCGGATTTCTCCTCCTCCAACGCAGCGAGCAGTGCATCGTCGTCCTCGATGGCACTGCGGCTGCGACCCTTCTCGTCGCGCACGTCCCCAATCTCAGCCGTGAATCTGTGAAGGTCGTTGACCAGTATGCCAACCTCGATTTCGCGGAGCCGTGCGACCAGTTCGAGGTACCGTTTCGCGACCTCGGCCTGCTCGGCCATAGGGTCTATCTGGCCCTGGATCTCGCCGATGATGTCATTAACTCGCAGCAGGTTCGTCTCGGTCTGTTCCAGCTTCCTTACGGCTTCTTTCTTGCGGTGGCGGTACTTCTTGATGCCCGCTGCCTCATCGAAAAGCGCCCTTCGGTCCTCCGACCTAGCCGAGAGGATCGCGTCTATTTCGCCCTGGCTCACGATAGAGTAGGCCTCTCGGCCGACGCCGGAGTCGAGGAAAAGTTCGTAGATGTCCTTCAGGCGGCAGGGAGTCTTGTTGATGAAGAATTCACCCTCACCGGAGCGGTATGCCCGGCGCGTGACGGTAACTTCCGAGTAGGCCAGGGGGAGTTTTCCGCTGGAATTGTCCACAACGAGGGACACCTCGGCCATCCCCACGGGACGGCGCTTGTCCGTGCCGGCGAAGATAACGTCCTGATACTTCTGACCGCGCAGCGTACGGACGTTTTGCTCGCCGAGTGCCCAGAGGATCGCGTCGGAGATGTTGCTTTTTCCGCTGCCGTTCGGGCCTACCACCGCGATTACGCCGGGGCTGAAGACTATCTCGGTACGGTCGGGGAAACTCTTGAACCCCTGAATCTCAATCTTCTTAAGAATCATCCGTGCCCTTCCCGGTTAGCGGCAGACAGCCTGAAGGGTCTGAGAGCGCTCGGCAATCCGAACGCTCACGGCCTGACTGCCTGCTCAGATTAGCATACGTGGAATCGCACTGTCAAGGAATTGGATGTGCGGTTCCAGGGTTTCAGGTTCCAAGTTTCAGGTTTCAGGTTTCAAGTGGAATTCTTTCAAAACGCACCGGCTGTGGCCTCACCATCGAATGGTGAGGCTACGACCTACCTGAAGCAAGCTAAAGCGAGCTTGTCTCGGGCGTAGCCTGAGCTTGCTTCAGCCTGCTTTGCCTCTTCGGTAGCCTGGGGCTTCGAGTCCCAGGCCAAGCTGGCGGGGATTCTTTAACAATCCCAAGTTTCAGGTTTCGGGTGTCTGGCGCGGCGGGTTGGACGTTCTCCTTTCCTCCGTTCTCCCATTCCCCCACTCTCCCATTCTCCCATTCTCCGCGTCCGCGCGTCTCCCTATCTCCGTTCCAGGTGCTGCTTGCTGCGGGAACGCGTTGGCTCCACGTCGGGATGCTCGCGCTGCATGACGGCGAAAGCGATCTTGATGTCCTCCTCCGCTTCCTCCGGGCTGAGGAAGCCGACGGCCACGGGGTCAACGGGCTTGTTGTTCCGGAAGACGAAGCCCAGGCCCGGCTCGGGCATTACGCGCCCGGCGGCCAAGGGTTTGACGCACACGACCGGCTTCGGCGTGCTGCGGATGATATTCGCGATCCAGTCGGTTTCCACCGAGCAGAGGAACCCCGCGACGTTGAACGGCTGGACGTAGGTCTCCACGTCGTACCCGGCGGAATCGCCGACCAGGATCGTCTCCGGCCGGTGCGTGCTCAGGCCGGGAACCATCCCCAGGCTGCGAATCTGCTCCAGATACGGCTCGATGCCCTCGATCCGGTTCTGCGCGATGTTCAGCCGGATGTCGGTGAAAGTCACGTGCGGCATGCAAATCTCGGCGCCGTGATCCGCCGACCACTTGATGCCGTCGGAGAGGTCGGACGTCCCCATGCCGGGGGTACACATCCAGGCCATGTGGTGCTTG
>Ga0114930_10004900_pt1 | contig 11135 bp, 11 predicted proteins | sample AnhtaG_FD_87300 | JGI IMG/M metagenome (GOLD analysis project Ga0114930, IMG submission 87300) | Deep subsurface microbial communities from Anholt, Denmark to uncover new lineages of life (NeLLi) - Anholt_01485 metaG | ecosystem: Environmental > Aquatic > Marine > Oceanic > Sediment | place... | reverse complement strand
GGCCCACCAGGAGGGCGAAGGCGGCCATGACCACGATCAGCGGATAGGCCAACGCCTCCTGGACCTGGTTCTTCAGTTCCGCCATTCGCCTCGAGTACCCGCTCAGGCACGCGAACACGCCGGCCAGGTTGCCCGCGCGCTCGCCGGCGCGGATGAGGGTCGTGTAGACCGGCGAGAAGCTCTCGGGATGCAGGGCGAAGGCATCCTCGAGGGAGTTCCCGGCTTCCACGTGGCGGCGGACGTCCTCGAGCACGCGCTTGACGCGGCGATTGCGCAGGTCCCGGGTCAGTTCGCCGATCGCGTAGGTGATGGGCAGCTTCTCGCGCGTGATCGTGAGCAACTGCTCATTGAGGTCCTCGAGGTCCGCCCACGTCAGCCGATCCTTGCTCGGGAACAGCCGCCGTTTCGGCCCCGTCTCCTCGACCGTGTAGACCTGCAGGCCCCGTTCTTCGAGGATGAGGACTACCCGGCGCGCCGACTCCTCCTCGAGGATCCCCTCGACCGGGTTTCCGTCCGGGTCCACGCCCTTGTAGCTGAACAACGCCATAGTCCGTGCTTCCTGCCTCAACCGTCTCACAGTGAATATGACGGAGGGGCGCGGACTCGATCAAATGCCGCGGGACAAGCACCGCCCCAGTACGCCGCGTTTGCCCCAGTAGGCCGCGTTTGCCAAACGCGGCCTCACGGACGCCTTGACCGCCACCCAGGCCGGCTTTGGCAAAGCCGGCCTACTATGCCACGCCGGTGTGGACCGCGCAGCCCGTGCGCTTCTCGGGTTGGATCCAGGAGACCGGCTCCGGGGCGCCCTCACTCGGGGCCTCTTCCTCTGCCGGCGCCACGGTCAGGCGGGCGCCTTCAGACAGGGAATTGGCCCACAAGATCCGCTGGCGCCAGGCCACGAGCTTCGGCTCGCCATCGATCTCGCATTCGGCCGCAGGCGGCTCGAGTTCCGCGGCGGCCTGATCGGCCAGGGCCGCGAAACCGTTGACCGCGGCCAGAACCGGCTCGGCCAGCGCAGCGATCAGCAGCAGCGAAGCCGCCAACGCGACCGCGACGTTCGCCGCGGCCATCAGCCGCCTGCGTCGCTGCCGGTACCGCCGCGCCAGGTTGCGCGCCCGCACCGCCGACGCCGGATGCATGTGGGGGACGAGCCCCTCGATCCGGCTGCGCGGGTCGGGGTGGCGGAGAACCCGGCGGCAGGTTTCGACCACGGCCTCGACCTCCCGGAGTTCTTCGACGCAGTAATAGCAGTGGCCCAGGTGGTCTTCGACCGCGCGCCGCTTGTCGGGCGTCAGACCCTGTTCCAGATACCCTATCAGTTCGTGTCGGACTTCCTCGCATTCCATGATGCCAATCTCCGCGCCGGGCGGCGTGCCGCCCTCAGCGCACACGTAGCCCCCGCAAAGCCTCGCGCAGGCGTTTGATGGCCAGCAACCGCCGCGACCGTACCGTGTTCACCGGGCACTGCATCACCGAGGCGATATCGCTCAGCGACATGCCCTCCACCGTGCGCAGCACAAAGGCCATCCGTTGCTCTTCCGGCAACTCCTGCACCGCCGCCCCGATCCGCTCCGCCAGTTCCGACCCATACGCCCGGTCGCCCGGCCCGGGATCGGTTGACGCCAAGACGGCCGCGCCCGGCGCGTCCAGGCGCTGCGCCACACCGAGCCGCCACTGCTTGCGCTCCTGGCGGCCCCGCTCGAGCCAGATGCGCCGTGCGACGGAGAACAGGTACGCGGCGAACGACCCCGACACGGTGTAGCGGACCCGCAACTGCCACAGCCGCAGGAACGTCTCGTGGCACAGGTCCTCGGCCACGTGGGCGTCCCGGCCCATGCCGTAGAAGAAGTCCAGCAGCCTGCGGTAATAGCGCTGGTACAACTCCGCAAAGGCCCGGTCGCTGCCCCACTGGACCCGTAACATCAGGTCCGTGTCGGGCATGCCTCTCAAAGCGCTCTGGTCGGGCATCGTGCAGCTACACCTTGGCGGCCCTATTATATGACGTTTTGCCTTAAAAGCGATCAACTAATTCCTCGGGGGCGCGGGCGCTTCGCCGTTGCGGGCCGCGGCCGCGCCTGCTAGAATGGGGCAGCCTCGGGAGGAAACGACGATGTCCAAAGAGATCAAGAACGCTATTGCCGTGTTGACCAACACGAAGGAGACGTGGGTCCGTCGGCGCGACGCGGTGGACTTCCTGGCGGAAGTGGCGCACCGCGCGCTGGCGGCGCTCAAACGGCACCTCAAAGACTCCGACGTGGACGTCCAGTTGGCGGTGGAGAAGGCCCTCGAGCGGGTTGACGCCAAAGGGGAGGCGCCGCCTGAGACCTACTCGCTCGAACAGTTGGTCCGCGCGTGCGAGAAGAAGGGGGCGCGGACGGTGACGAAGCACGAGGACGGCTTCGTGGTGGAGGTGCAGTTGCGCGAGGGGCGCCATCAGCGCGTGTACGTGACGCCGTTCGAGCGCAAGGACGGGGTCAGTCTCGTGCGCGTGTTCACGTATTGCGGGGCGGCCGACCCGGACTCGTTGCGCTGGGCGCTGCTGGCCAACATGAAGCTGACGCACGGCGCGTTGGCCCTGGCCAAGGAGGAGGGCGAGGAGCGTTTCGTGCTTGTCAACTCGTACTTGGCCGACAGCGTGACGCCGCCGCAGGTGAAGGCATCCGTCAAAGAAATCGCGTTTTACGGCGATTGGGTCGAGAAGAAGGTCACCGGGCTGGACGATTTCTGATGGGAAGCACGCACTACCACGCCGAGCAATGCAGCGCGGCCGGCTGCGACAAGAACGCCCTAACCGGCGCCGCGCGGTGTTGGGAGCATCTCGACGACCACGGGGCCTTTGTCGCCTCCCTGGATCCGCAACGCCTTGCGGGCGCGTGGCTGGTCGGGGTGGACCTTTCCGGCGCGGACCTGAAGGGCGCGAACCTGGCCGGGGCGCGGCTGTCCGGCGCCACGTTGGTCAGCGCCGAGTTGGTCGAGGCCGACCTGCGCCGCGCGTTTCTCGACGGGGCCGACCTGCGCGGGGCGAACTTGTTCGGCGCCAATCTCGAGTTCGCCGTGCTCGGCGGCACCGACGTGTCCGAGGCCATCTTCCGCGGCGCCGATCTGCGGCGCGCCAATCTGGTCGGCGCGCGCGGACATCACGCGGATTTCTCGGACACGGACCTGTACTACGCGCGGCCGGGGAACGCCGACTTCGAGGGCGCCAATTTCTCCGGCGCAAACATCATGCGCACGATTTTCCGGCGCGCGAATCTGAAGGACGCCATCCTCACCGGAACGACCGGCGCCGCCAATTTCGAGAACGCCAACCTGGAGGGTGCCCGGCGATGATCTTCGGGTCTTTCTTGCTCGACGCAAACGAGTCCAACGCCTTCGTCCTGGGGTGCGAGGAGACGCGCGAGGCGCTGCTGGTGGACGTCGGCGATGCGGACCCGCGCATCGAGGAATTCCTCGAGCAGCACGGACTGCGCCTCACGACCGTCTTCATCACCCACGACCACTACGACCACACGGGGGGGCTGGACCACGTCCTGCGCGAGCACGACGTCGAGGTGCTCAGCGGGCGGGGCGCCGCCGGGGGCCGCAACGCGCGCCGAGTGCGCCACGGCGATGAGGTCCGCATCGGCCAACTCACCGGCGCCGTGCTGGCGACGCCGGGTCACACGCCGGACAGCGTCAGCCTGGCGTTCCCGGGGCTGGTCTTCACGGGCGACGCCCTGTTTGCGGGGTCGGTCGGGGGAACCACGTCGTCCGCCAACGCCCGGCAGGAGATCGAGCATATCCGCAAGCACATCTTCGCGCTTCCGGACGAGTGTGAGATCCATCCCGGCCACGGGCCGGCCAGCACCGTAGGCGTTGAGCGTCAGCACAACCCCTTCTTCGTCTGAGCGGCTCCCGCCGAAGCGCGGCCGCTCATGCACACAGTATCTTGGCGCATAAGGTCGCTCGCCTTTGGTGCGCGGCGGCGCTAGCTCAACAGGCCCTCGATGATCAGTTCGGTGGCTTCGTCTTCGGTCAACCCGCGCGATTGGAGGGTCTGAAGCTGTTTGGAGTCCACGCTCCCGATCGCCGCCTCGTGCGTCACGTGGGCCGTGGGATGGTTGACCTCAACGGTGGGCACGGCCCTCGCCGAGGCGCGGCCCTGCACGATCTCCTTGCAGTCGACGTGGCCCCGGGCGTAGGGGGCGTCGGCCCGCAGCGAGTTGTTGACCTCGCCGCGGGCCTCGTCGCGCAACGCGATGTAGGACTTGAGCACGGCGCGGGCATACTCGCCCGCGAGATGTGCGGTTTCGTTGATGCGGATTCTGTCGTTCTTGCTGCCGCTGATGCGGGCGATCATCTCGACCACGCCGTGGGCGCGGCAGATGGTCTTGTAGTCGACGTCGATCTCGCCGACCCGGCCCTTGATCAGTTCGAACTCCGTCTTGAATCGCCCGCCTTCGTGGACGGTTACTTCCGCTTTCGGGAGAACGACGACGCCGCCGTGCGGGCCGTGGATGTGCCGCTCGAAATACGAATAGGTCGCACCCGCGCCGACCGTGATCACGGCGTCCATCTTGTGGACCACGTCGCGGGCGTTGGGGAAGGTGCAGTGGGCGAGGATGGAGGCGCTGGCCCCGTCCCCCACGCCGACGTCGAGCACGATGTTCTGCCGGCCCGTCTCCGGCAGCATGCCGAAGCAGATATGGACGGGGTTGGCGATGGCCACGCCCTCGAGGATGCGTATCTTGGCGCGGATCCCGTCGGTCTCCTCCTCGACGTCCATCTCGAGTCCCGGCACCAGGTGCGCGCCCAGGACCTGGTTGTGGTGGACTTGGAGGCGCGCCACGTCATCCGCCAGCCGGTGGCCGGCGGACGCCGGGATCGAGTCGAGCAACTTCTTGAGCAGGTCATCCTTGGCCGCGCTCACGCCGGTTCCCCGACTACCGGCGCGTTCACGTGGTCGCACGGCAGGCATCTGTTCTCGAAGTACTGCGCGATCCGGTCCACGTGGCCTTTGTCGATGATCTGGCCGTTGCACATCAGGAACGCGTGTTCGGACTGCTTGAGGACGGCCCGGCTGTGGGTGATCTGGATGACCGTGGCGCCGTTGGCCTGGAGCGTCTTGGCGGCGCTGAAGATGCGCTCGAGGGCCTCGACGTCGATGCCGGAATCCGGCTCGTCCATCAACACCACCTTCGGTTCCATGGCCAGGATCGAGGCGAGCTCGATGCGCTTGCGCTCGCCCCCGCTGAGCGTCTTGTCCACGGCCCGGTTGAGGTAGGCGCCCGGATCAAGACCCACTTGCTCGAGGGCCGAGGCGATGCGTTCGCGGCCCTTGTCCCTCGCGCCGGCCGCGATGAAACGGTGCACGCGCAACCCCTCGAAACGCGCGGGTTCCTGCCAGGCCAGGGTGATGCCGAGCCGGGCGCGCTCGTCCACTGTCAGGCCCTTGAGCGATTCGCCCCGGAACAGCACGTCCCCGTCGAAATCGCGGTATCCGGCCAGCCCGACGATGGTGCTGGCCAGGGTCGATTTCCCGGCCCCGTTCGGGCCTACCAGCGCGTGGATGCGGCCCTCCCAGAAATCTAAGGAGACCTTGTTGAGGATCTTCCTGCCACCCAGCTCCAGTGTCAGGTCCCGGACCTCCAATACACCCATGGCCTCGGCTCCTTCACGGTCGAACGCTGTGGCCCGATTGTAGTGTCGCGCGTCAGGCAGGTTAATCTCCCGGAGGACACGTTCACGGGCCTCGCCCGAACGGCGTTGCACAACCCCCGCTGTTTCTGTATAAACCCTTGCGTAACGTTTGCCTTTCTCCGTGGTTGCCGACCGGCCCTTTATGGCAGCAATCCTGCGCGAGAAGGGCGACGCTTGGCACCGCAGACCGCGCACCGCAAAGCCGGACGCCTTGGTCGTGGTCACAGCGCGCCGTACGATCCGTAGAGAACAGAAGGAAGCGCACCTTGGCGGGCGCCAGTCACAGCCGAATCGGGGTTTTCGGGGGCACCTTCGATCCGGTTCACAACACGCACTGCGATATCGCCCGGGCCGCTGTCGAGGAGGCCCGCCTGGACCGGGTGTTCTTCGTCGTGGCGGCGCGCCCGCCGCACAAGACCGACGGGGCCTATGCCACGCCCGAACAACGACTCGCCATGGTGCAGGCGGCTACGGCCGAGCTGCCGCGCATGGAGGCGTCGGCCCTCGAAGTGCACCGGGACGGGCCTTCCTACACCGTGGATACGCTACGCGAGTTAAAGGCACTGTATCCGGGCGCCGACCTGCACCTGATCATCGGACTCGACTCCTTGATCGATCTCCCGACATGGCGAAGCCCGGAGGAGATCATGCGCCAGGCCCACCTGCTGGTCGTGCCCCGCCCTGCGGGACCCCGCCAGGTCCCCGAAGAACTCACAGGGCGGTACACGCTGCTGCCTTTTGAAGAGACGGCCTTGTCCGCCACGGAGGTCCGCGAACGCATCATGGCCGGCGAGCCCTTCGGGCATCTCGTCCCGCCGGCCGTCGAGCGGCTGATACGCGAAGAAGGAATCTACCATGCCCATCATGGGAACCCCCCGTGCTAAGGAATTCGTCAAGCTGCTGCGCGAGCGCGTCGCCGGCAAAACGGCCAGCCACTGCATCTTCACGGCCGAGTTCATGTCGTCGTTTGCGGACCAGGCCGGCGTCACCAACGACCAGGCCGTGACCGCCGGCCTGCTCCACGACCTGTGCAAGGGCCTTGACAAGGCCGAGTACCTGGCGTGCGCCGAGGACTACGGCATCCCTGTAGGCGAGGCCCAACGCCTCAACCCCAAACTCCTCCATGGGCCCATCGCGGCCGAGGAGTGCCGCCGCGACCTCGGCGTCGACGACGAGGCCGTCTACGAGGCGATCTACTGGCACACGACGGGACGGCCGGAGCTGGGTCCCGTGGGCCGGGCGTTGTTCCTGGCGGATTTCGCCGAGCCCACGCGCCTGTTCGCCGAGGCCGTGGAAACGCGGGCCCTTCTGCGGCGCGAAGGGTTCGAATCGGCCCTGTTGTACGCGGCCAGACAGAAGGTGGAACACGTCCGAGAGAAGCGCCACGTGGATCCGATGACGGAGGCGTTTTGCGAGTGGCTCGAGTGCGGGTGCGGGTGATGGCCGTGCGAGACACCTTCTGCGACCTGGCGCGGTACTATGACCACATCATGGACCATGTGGACTACGACCGGTGGTTCACGGTGACGACCGCGCTGGCCGAGCTCCTGCCGCGAGACTTCATTCACCTCGATGCCGCGTGCGGCACGGGAACGTTGCTCAAGAGACTTCGGCGCACCGGGTGGCGGACCATCGGCGTCGACCTGTCGCCCGCCATGCTGCGCGCCGGCCTGAGCATGCGCCGCCCGCCGCCGGGCATGGCGCCGCCCGCCGCGGCCGCCGACCTGCGCGCCCTGCCGTTTCAAAGTCGCATCGACTACGTGACCTGCCTGTTCGACAGCGTCAACTTCCTGTTGGATATCGACGACGTCCGCCGGATGTTCGCGGAAGTCCACGGCATCCTCAAAGACACGGGGCTGTTCTACTTCGACATCGTCACGGAGCGGATGGTGACGCAACACTTCGACAACCAGGAATGGACGGAACAGGACGGGCGCTTCTCGACCACCTGGCGCAGCTCCTACGACCGGCGGACCCGCGTTACGGAGACGGAGGTGCGCGTCGGCACAGGCGACGGCGGCGTTTTCCTCGAACGCATCTACGAGGTCGACGAGATCGAGGCGGCCGTGGCCGACGCCGGCCTCGAACTGCTGGGCGCGTATGACGCCCAGACGTGGCACGCCCCCAAGAAGCGCACGACGCGCATCGACTTCGTCGCCGCCAGGGACCCGTCGAGACCCCTGCGAAAACGCTTCGGCGCCGTCCGGTCCCAACTGCGCGGGCGCCTGGCTTGATACCGGACCCTCGAGTTCTCAGAGGACGAGCACGAGGACGATGCCCCCCCTTTTCGGCATGAAACCCGGCGTGCCCGTTGGGCATCATAAGGATAACGCGGCCACGTGAGTGTGATGGCAAGACGAACCGCATGGATACGCGCGGGCCTGCCCGTGCTGTTGGCGCTCCTGGCGGCCGCTGAGGCCGGCGAGCCGGCCGGCGCCGCGATCACCGAGTTTCATCCACACTGGCGGCCCCTGTTCAAGGGCGTGGACCTCGCCACCGGCCAGACTGCGGAACCCGTGCCGCAGGCCGCCTTCGCGGTGCGCGTCGACCTCCGCGAACCCACCATCGCGTTTCTGGCGACCCCCTCGAACGGCGACCGGCCTTTGGAGACGGATGGCCGCAAGACCACGACCTTCCTGAAGGAATTCGGCCTGCAACTTGCGGTCAACGCCTCGCCGTTCTCGCCGGTGCTGCCGACGGAGGGCACGCCGAGAGACATCCAGGGGCTGGGCGTCTCACGCGGCGACGCCTACTCGAAGCCCCACCGAACGCGTGGGGCCGTCTTGATCGCGCGCGACAACCGCGTCACGTTTGCCGTGCCGCCACTCGACCTGACGGGCGTCCAGAATGCGGCCGGCGGCTTCGGCATGCTGCTCGTGGACGGCCGGAACGTGGGCGGCGACGGCGACCGCCATCCCCGCACGGCCCTGGGCACGTCCGAGGACGGCCGCTTCCTGTACATACTCGTCATTGACGGCCGCCAAGGCGACTACAGCGCGGGCGCGACCACGGCCGAGACCGCGGCCTGGCTGCGGCGCCTCGGGGCCCACGACGCGCTGAATCTCGACGGCGGCGGGTCCACGACCCTCGCCATCGCCGATGGCGGCGGCGGCCTGAAGATAGTCAACCGTCCCATCCACAACGGCATTCCGGGCCGCGAGCGGGTGGTCGGCAACCACCTGGGCGTGTTTGCCAGAACCCTCGAGGGGCATGCTCCTCGGGGCGAGCCCTAAACCCCGCGTTGTGCCACAGGTCTTCGCGCGCCCAACCCGAGCAAGACTGCCGCGAAGCACGCCAACAGGGCCATGTCACCAAAGAGGCCGCGAAGGGGGGATCCGGTGTGCGGCAACGTCAACGTCCCCCCGGCGCAGCCCGGGCCTCTCGGGGCCCGGCTCAGCTTCAGGACAAGCACCCCGATCCCTCTGTCGGTGACGGTCACCTCTCCGCCTTCGGGCGTGTAGCCGTCGGCCCCGGCCAGGACCGTCCAGGTACCGGCGCCAAGGTCGTCCAGAACAAATAGCCCACTCTCGAGGTCGCAGGGCGCCTCAACGGAGCGCTCCGTCACGGTGACCCACGGGTTCGCGCGGGTCCGGATATGCTCGCCCGTCTCAGCATCGAGCAGTTGAACCACCGCGGAACCATCACGCACCGCAGAACCGACAAAGGGCTCGACGTTCACGCCACCGGCCACCTGTGCGGCGACGGCGTCCCTATCGTAGACGCCCCAGTCGTTCAGGGCGGCCTCGACCGGAGCGGCGCCGGCGTTGTAGACGCACACTTCGCCGACGTTGACGAAACGGTTCAAGCCACTGGACGCAAGCAGGCCGCGGCTGCCCAGGAGCGGCGTGTGGACGGCCCCAGCGGCCTTGTCGTCCGGCGGCCGGACGAACACGGCGATGCTGATGATGTCCTCGAAGGTATTGCGCGCCACCGCAACACCGCTGCCCACGGCCCAGACGCCGTCGTTCAGGCGCCGCAACAGGCAGTCGCTGACCGCGCTGCTCGACGAGTCGGCCCCACTCACCAGGACGCCCACCGAGTTGCGGCAGAAGCTTCCGTCCAGGGTCACGAAGCCGATCTCCATGTTGACGTCCTCAATCGCGACCAGAGCGATCGGCTCAAGCGTCACGCCAGGCGCCGTCACCGTACAGGATTCCAGCCTCGTGTTCTCCGCCCCCGTCACGACGACGTGCTGGTCTTCCGCTTCGTCAAAGTAGCGGATCACCACGCCATCCTGGTCGGCCCCGCGTAGCGTCACATTGGGCACGAACACCACGGGCTCCTCGTACAGGCCATCCGCCAACTCGACCGTGACGGGACGGCCCGGCGTCGCTAAGGGGACTACGGACGCCATGGCCCAGCCGATGGTCAGCCAGGGGAAGTCCTCCGAGCCGTCCCCCGTGTCGTCGCTCCCAGCGGGCGCGACGTAGAACTGGGTTCCCGGATCAAGCGGGTCGCGCGGGTTCGCGTCGAGCAGGAACTCCTCCAGGTTGGTCAGACCGTCGCCATCCGCGTCATCGTCGGCGTCGTAGATCAGTGGGTCGAGATCGTAGGTCACTTCCCACCCGTCCGTCATGCCGTCGCCATCCGAATCCGGCACCCGAATGCCGGTCCCGTGAACGTTGAGCTCGTCCCGGTTGTTGAGCCCGTCGCCGTCGAGGTCCTCTTCGGCATCGGCCGGGTCAAGAGGATCCAGGTCTTCGGCCACCTCGACGCCGTCCTCAATCTCGTCGTCGTCGGTGTCGGCATCCATCGGGTCGGTGCCCACAACGGTGACCTCTTCGAGGCTGGTCAGCCCGTCCTCGTCCGGGTCCCCGTCGGCATCGCTCGGGTCAAGCGGGTCGAGACCGTACAACAGCTCGTCGGCGTCGCTCATGGTGTCGCCGTCGCTGTCCGGGTCGAGGTAGTTGGGGAGGCCGTCGCCGTCTGGGTCGCCGTCGCCCTCCTCCTCGTCGCTCAAGCCGTCACCGTCCGAGTCCAGGTCCAGGAAGTTCGGCGCGCCGTCGCCGTCCCGATCGCCGATGCCCTCGTCGATGTCGAGGAGGGAGTCGCCGTCGCTGTCTACGTCCGCATGATTCCCGATGTAGTCGCCGTCGAAGTCCTCTTCCATACCCTCGTAGTCATTGGGAATCGTGTCCTCGTCCCAATCAACGCTTGGTTCGGGGACCTCGAAGGCGCCCATGTCCACGCCGTCGAACTGAGGCCGCCGAGTACCCAGCAGGTCCCGTTGCGGCGCATCCGCCGCCGTGCCCGAATCGATGCACGGGGATCCGAGCCGGACACGAAGGTCATAGCCGGGGTCCACGAACAGCGGTTCGGTGTTGATATTCCCCTCGCCCGGCCAGCCGCCCTCGATGTCGGAGTACATCACCTCCGCGCTGCACGTGCTGTCCAGCGCCAGCGCCGCTGCCGTGTGTCCCCACAGAATGCAATTCGTCAGCGTCGGTGCTGAGTGG
>Ga0114930_10004899_pt1 | contig 11135 bp, 11 predicted proteins | sample AnhtaG_FD_87300 | JGI IMG/M metagenome (GOLD analysis project Ga0114930, IMG submission 87300) | Deep subsurface microbial communities from Anholt, Denmark to uncover new lineages of life (NeLLi) - Anholt_01485 metaG | ecosystem: Environmental > Aquatic > Marine > Oceanic > Sediment | place... | reverse complement strand
TCGGCCTGGAGTTTGGGGGTCTCGTCCTCGATGGCCTTTAGGCGGTCATCCAGAGGGCGATGGCGGCTCCCGAATTCGGCGCGTTTAATCTGGCCGTCCTGGTAGAGCTCGTACAGCTTATCCACCTTGAGGCCGAGCTTCTTGCGCTCGGTTTCGAGAACCGCCAGAAGCTCCTCCTTCTCGCGGATGGACGCATTGGCTTTTTCCAAGTGGTTACCGATTTCTTCGGGCGAAACGAGGAAGCTTCGAAGCTGCTCGTGATACACGCCCTCCAAATCCACGATGGGAATTTTGTTGCGGCACTTGTAGCAGACGTATTTCGGGGTGTTCGAGGGCACGTACATTTTCTGCCCGCAGGCGCAATGGGCAAAACCGGCGAAGAGGTGGACCGTCTGGCGGGAAACCTTCCGGCGGCTGTTGCGCTGCGTATCCAGGATGGCGTTGCACTCCGTCCAGAGGTTCTCCGGCACGATGGCTTCAACCTCATGCATCACCCAATCGCTCTCCGGCTTCATCGCCCAGGCTTTCTTGCCACCCATGCTCTTGGTGTAGTTCGCGCGGCGAACGCCCTTGGCGCTCGGATCGCGGATGAGGCGGTCTACCGTCGTATCCGACCACTTGGAGCCGTTCCGCGTGCGATAGCCGCGCTCGTTGAGGATGCGCGCCACGGTCTTTTTGCGGCGGTGTTCGAGGAATAGCTCATAGAGGAGCTTGCGGATCGGGGCTTCTTCCGCATCGGGAACAAATTTACGGTCCACCCATCGATACCCGAAGGGAGAGGCACCGCCGAGCGGCTTTCCGAGTTTCGCTCGGATCGGGATAGAGACAGCAACTCGCTCCGCGATCTCTTCACGTTCCCAAGACGCCAATGCCCCGATGACGACATACATGAGGCGACCGGCAGGAGTGCTTGTGTCGATGGACTCTTGGAGCGACACCAGGTCGGCCCCATGCTCCCGGAAGATGTCGGCAAAGTCGAGAAGCTGACGGGTTGAGCGGGCAAGCCGCGCGAGCTTGGAGAAGATAAGGGCCGAGATGTGACCGGAGCGCACATCGGCGAGCATTCGCTTTGCTTCCGGGTGCTCCATCACCGCTTTGCCGGAGACGCCTTCCAGCCGGTAAATCTCGCGGACCTTCCAGCCTTTGGCTTCGGCATATAACCGAGCGCGCTTCTCGTGATGCTCGGGGCTCTCGCCCCGAGCCTGATCTTCCGTGGATACCCTGATCCAGATGCCGACCGATTTGCCCACAGCCCGCTCCCGAACAAGTTGCCTAACTCAAGACTGCCTTACCGGCGAATCGCCGTAAATAGTTCACTTATCGCTGCACAGCGGTGCGAAAAGGCATTCGCCTCTCGGAAGCAGCGAGCGTGCATCACCACTTCCTTTCTCCACCTCGGGCACAATCGGATGGGCGCCGATGGCACCAGCACCACTTGTTGAGTCGGCACTATCACCACCTCCTCCACCGCCGCTGACAATTTCAAGTTTATCTTTGGCAGAAAAATTTGGATGTACGGAGCGCATAGGATTTGTTCTTTGAAAGATTCGGCTATCTCACAGTGATAGTTACAGAGCCGGTTACATCTGCTGTCATTCCATTCGCACCCCTATTCCCTTCCATGTACTTTGCCGCGTACGTACCAGGTTGAGTATAGGTGTGGGACACCTTGTCATTGTAAGTCGTACAAGCGTCGGTTTCGGGTTTATACGCGGAGCAAGTGATATTTTCTTGCTGACCATCACCAAACTCTACCCAATGGTCGCCGAGCCCCATGTACGCGACTGAAAACTGTACGGTAAGTGGAGCGTTACCCGCGAGCACGTTGGCGGTAATAGTGGGAGGCAAGGTCAAAACCAAATCCTTGTTCGCCAACATTTCGCGCTTTCCCGATACCGACGTCTCGACAAGTACATTATACGGCGGCGAGAAACCGGAGAAAGCGTAAGCGGAAATGGTAACTGACCAATGACCATTCACCGCAGGAACATTCTCTTGCGTAAAGAGGCCGGTATAACCGGTAGCTTTCGCTGGAGTGATTGCGCGCACGCTAATACTGACGGAATCAGTGTTCGCCGCTGTGCCAGTCACGATAAATTCTGGCATGTGGTCGGCAGGAGCAAGTTTATCAACGGTCGCAGAGGGTTTCGGTTTATTTGCCGTCGGTTGCGAGGTGGGTTGCTGATTCTGCTGTACTGTTGGCAACTCGGTAGTTGCGGGCGTCGCTGGCGCGCTCGATTGATTGAGATACCACCATCCTCCCGCGAAGAGCACAACGACTACGACGATACCAATCCAAATATTGCGACTCATAAAATCATGGATTTTGAGATGTATGATGAAAAATTTTCTTTTCCCCCCACCACATGGTTCGAGCCGATGTTTTTTCGGGCTCTTTTCTACTTCGCACACAGCGGTGCGAAAAGGCATTCGCCTTTCGGAAGCAGCGAGCGCGCATCACCACTTCCTTTCTCTACCTCGGGCACAATCGGATTGGCGAGAATGAACGGGTCTTTGCGGATGCCGGTCACTTGCCAGGACACGCGGCCGTTTGGAGCGCCGCCAGAGATTTTGAAAACGATCTTTCCGAAAAGGCCAAAGAAGTATCGGCGGACTTCTTTTGCTAGGTGAAGGTTAGGCATCGGCTGGCCGATTGCCGTGCCGAGGTATCGGAAATCCTTGTTAAGGGCGAGGAAGTATCGCGGCAATTCAATTGTGGCATCCCCGTTTTTATCTAAGGTGGCGATGCCGTCGTAGATGTTTTTTACGTCCGGGGATTCCACGAAGGAGTGGTAGAGGAGCTTGTTCTTGGGGTCGAGCGGATGGTCGATGACGAATGAGCCAGAGCCTTTGGAGACGGTGCCGAGGATGCTGGTGTCGCCGGTCACGGTCACATTTGAGGTGAATTTGATTTCATTGCCACCATAGGGCGCGGTTGGAGGCGTAAAGCTAGCGGTCCAGCGAGCGGTGCCCTTTGATACTCGCAACTCGTCGATATACCCTTGGTAATACCCTCCGCCTTGCGAGCTACAAACCGAGAGCGGATTTGAATTAGCTGCGAGGGAAGCAGACGAGGTCCAGGTGGCAGTTTGGGTGCCATCCTTGAACGCATAAAAAGTGTTTCCGGACCGCACCACCGCAAAGTGATGCCAAGCGTTCAAAGTCAGGGAACCGAGTGATTGCCCGCCCGCGATATCCCAACCCGCAGCACCGCTCGAATCGCTCGTCATGTAGACTAGGAGCGGATCATTCCCATAGCCAAGAATGAACGGAACATATAAGGTTGATTGGTCGCGGCTTATCGACGTTTTTGCGCCAGTGCTCGACGTTCGATATTCCCACCAATCTACAGTGAAGTTTCCCGAACCGAATTCCCAATCCGAGCTATTGCCAACCGTGAGATAGTCGCCGGCACCATCGCAAGAAATAGCCGAGCCGCCAAACTTCGACTGAGCGGTGCTTATCTGTGCGTTGCCATTGGCTGTGACCGAGTGAGCGTGGACACCAGCATCCGAGAAGACGGTTGTGGCGTTTCCGCCATCCGCGTGCAGTAACAATACGGTGTAGCTGTCCGAACCCGAACCTGCATGTGCCGATGCCACAATAATGAACGGCAACAGGAGAATGAGCGCGCGAAGTAATTTTTTGTTTTCGGTAAGAAGCATAAACGCAGAAGGTGTTATCGAGCCTTCACCGCATCGCAGTATTCCTTGATGATGATCGCCCCACTGCCGCCCGCACCGCCACGGAATCCGCCGGGCCCCGCAGGCGGGCCGCCATAACCACCAGCCCCGACAGCGTAGGTATGGTTGCCAGCGGCAGGGACAACAAATATTTCTCCCACGGCTCCTGCGCCTGCGCCCGCCGCTCCTGGAGAGACACTCGTAGCACCAGCACCAGCGCCACCGGCTCCGGTGCCGGGGGTTCCCGGTATTCCATCATCCTGGTACCCGCTCCCCGCACTTCCCCCAAAGAGATTGGTGCCCCCAGCGCCTCCCGCTATGCCGTTACCCCACAGAGCAGAACCGTTGCCGCCCAGAAAGCCGATGTCGCCGCCGCTTGCTACTCCTCCACCGCCGTTGTATCCGACTTCCTTGCCGCCCGTTCCTCCCCCGGCAACACACTGGTCAAACGAGCTTGCTCCACCGTCTCCTCCTTTTGTCCACGATTGATCGCTTGCTGGATTGTTGCCTCCTCCTCCACCGCCGCCTCCGATGACATAGACATCTAACCAAGTGACTCCCGGATTGGGTGCCCACACGCCGCTTCCTGGATTTACAAGCCAGAGAACCCTTGGTGTGCACGTAGGAGCGGTTGCCGTACCTCCTCCAGAGGGCCATGAGGTAATGCAGGCTGTTCCAATACAAAACCCGCTGGCTTTTACATTGCCGGCCACTTCAAGTTTTTGCGACGGGCTTGTAACACCGATACCAACGTTAAGAGTCGCACCGTCAATGCGGAGCGACTCCTGAGAACCATTGGCACGAAAAATGAGGTCTCCGAGGGGCAATAGTGCGTCAACATACGCGTCATTGCCGGCATACGTCAGTTGACCTTGCCCCCCGGCTCCCCAGCGAATCAGGCCAGCAGTTATGCCGACCGACCAACTGCTTTTAAGGTCCACTACATTCTGTAGAAGCGCCTTCAAATCCGTGGCGCGAAGACTCTTTCCGGAATCGAAATTGGAAGCGTTAGGCAACTCCGGAGATGCGGCATTGGCGAAGAAGGGGGTGGCAAGGACGAAGGCCATAAAGAGGGCTATCAGCGGCCAAGAACGATTTTTGAATTTCATAAGACTGATAGAAATTATTGTATCATGCATCCATCAATCGACGACCCATCGATGGTGCATAGAGGTGTGCCAGGTGGGGCGGGATTCAGATTTGGTGTCGGATTCTGCACAGTAGGATTTGTGTTTCCTCCACCACCACCGCCGACCGATCCTGCGGAGGTGCCGGGAGAAATTGTCGTACTACCAGCTCCGCCCGCGCCGCCTCCTCCTACGGGAATACCCGCCACCGGAGAGGTAGTGGGGATAATGGTAACGCTTTGCGGTGAAGTGGCTGCCACGACAGCTGTCGCAGCCGCGCGTGTCTTCGCCCCGAAGACGCCGTAACCTGTCGTTGCGGGGGTGCCGGAGGAGACGACGTTGTACCTAGCCTGCCATTTCTGAAGCGCCGCCTCGGTCAGCACACCAAAATAGCCAGTTGCTGAAGAGGAATTGAGAAGGCCCTGCTGAATTAGCAATAGCTGCAATTGCCTCACGTCGTCACCCGAAGAGCCACGGAATAAGGTACGCGACCACGCTGTTGTCTGTGATGACGAAGAGACGGTAGAGACCGACGGAACTGAGGCAGTAGGGATAGCAGTCGCAGGAACGACACTTCCGCAGAGCTTCATGGCTGCCGCTGTCCTTGGGCCAACGGCACCCCAGCCTGTCGTGGCTGGATTCCCCGACGAAACAATTCCGTGGCGACTTTGCCAGTCCTTCACAGCATTTTCGGTTACAGAATTGAATTGGCCGGTTACATCACTCTGATAAAAATTGTTGTATTGAGTAGTGAGGAATTTTTGGAGTGCAATAACATCAGGACCAGAACTACCAAGTATGAGGGATCGCGCAAGCGGTGGGCACGAAACCTGTGCGAAAATTGGAGGCGATACGAACACCACAACGGCAAAAATAGGAAGCAACAAAACTACGCGAAGAAAATCAGATTGCATGCCTGAGCCGCGAGTGGCTCATATAGAAGTATATCGCTCTCTCGGCAATATGCACGTCTTGGCTACACACAACGAAAGAGAAGAGCCCCGGCACTGTGTTGCCGGGGCAAAAAGATTGGGCCGCTTCGAAAGCCTCTCACCCCATGTCGCTACAACCCCGCCGATTGAACGCGGCCAAAAACTCAGCAGCGGCCGAAGCCTTGCTCGACGCTGTAAACAAAGCCTTGCGGTCTTGTCTGAGGACATAGAGCCATGAACGCATGTATGCCGCATGGTCGGGGCGCGGTTCGTTCGTGATGCCAAGATCGGCGCAAAGAAACGCGGCGCCAAGCTCGGCCACCAGTTCCTCCATGGCGTAGGCGTCATCGCCGAACCGATTGCGGAGATTGCGGGCGAGCCGGTTTTTATGGCCCGTCCAATGAACAAGCTCGTGAAGTAGGACGGCATAGTAGCTCTCGGTTGCGGTACTCCATTCAGTTCCGGCGAAGCGTTCGCGCTCGACCACATGAATGCAGTCTAAGACCGGACTGTAGTAGCAGCTATCGCCTCCGTGCAGGATCGTTGCGCCAGTCGCATTGATGAACGATTCGGCCTGGCAAAGCACCTCTGCCTTGTTTGGGCGCAGAACCTCAGGCGGGGTCCACCCGTCCACTTGGTCGGCATTGAAGACCCACGAAGCGCGGGTAATGAGCCGAGTTGCCGCTTTGGTTTCCTCGCCATTTTCGCTCGCGCGGTCTTCCGATCCGGTCTCCTCTCGCTTGTAGAAGATGATGATGGAGCCCTTGGAGTCCTTTCGGACCTGCGCCCCGAGCGAGCTCCATTGCCGGTAAGTCGCCCAGTATCCGGATTGGTAGTTCCGGAACATGGCATCGGCCCAAAGCGAGAGGACGTTGACGCCACGGTAGGGCTTCTTGCTAACCACGTTCATCGGCCTCGTGGTTGATGCCTGGCTTCGATGCCAAGGCATGTGGCACTCCTGCGCACCCGCTTCTATGGCGGCTATGATCTTCTCCGTGATCGCGCGATAGATATCGAACTTCGGTTTGGAAAGAACAGCACTGTCCATTGTGGCCTCCTTTGCACAGCGGGAGGGCCGGATCATTCCGGCGCTCCCGAATGCACGAGAGGCGTGAACAGCTAGACGATCAGTTGCCGGCGGCCGCCTTCGATTTGAAAGAACACCAGCGCCAAGGACGCCGCGTCGAAGAGGGCCATGCGCGCGTCCTCGCTCATCCAGGCCGTTCGCATCGGAGGCAAATATCTTTCAAAGGCGGGGATGTGCCTAGCGATTGCTTCAGCGATGGTGTGCTTGGTTGCCGGGCCAAGATGCCCGAAGCATCGGCGTATCTCTACGCGGGAGTAGGTAAAAACGGGAATGCCGCGAGCCTCAGCCAACGCTTCTATTGCAGCATTGAGTTTCCGGATGCGCCTTACCTGTCGGGTAGTGTCCGTGATATCTCGGAGCACGAGCGCCTGGGGTTCGTACTGCTCTAGCAATCGAGCGATGTTCTGTAGGCAACTCTCATTCCTATCTTCCCCTCTAACCTCCTTCACTCCCCAGTCGAAAGGCTGCGTTCCCTCGAACAACACAAATCCGAAGCCGCGCGCCGTGGCGTAGATCGACAACACCCATTCATATCGTCGTGCGTAGTTCATATCTCCTGATGGCTAGAGCGAGTATTCGCCCGCTTGAGCATGGCGTCGCAGAGGTTCCGCTTTCGAATGCCCCGCGCGTCCAATCGATCTATAAGACGTTGATGCATGTCAGCCGCACGAGCCATGACATCCTCTTCAATCAAGTCGTAGAAACCGGGAAGGAGCTGGCCGGGCGCGAGCCCGAAGATCACTTCAAGCGCCAGCCCCGTCTTAATGCTCGGGGTGCTCTTGCTGTGCTCAAGGCGACTGATGTGAGTTGTGCTTTTAACCCCGAGCAAAAAGGCCAGGTCTTTCTGTCGGAGCGCCCAGGAGCGCCGCTCGCGGCGGAGATAGTTTTGTGGTAATCGAGACATAGAAAAAAATGATGATGAATAAATGGCGCGGTGTGCCCAACATCATTGCGGCTATGCCCGGTCAAAGAACGGCGTGAAAAATTGCCGACGCGGACACGTCAGCAAGTCCGCTCGGTGGATATCGTGTGGAGAAACGCCGGGGAAAAGTCGGCGGTGGTCGGGGATGTTGAAATACATTCTACTGGCTCTACGGAGTGACGCACGGGTAGGCAAACAGGCCGGAGGGGCATTTCCGGCTCGTTGCAATCGTTGCCTAGGACTTCAGGACTTCGGAGCGGAGCGTGGAAGCGCCGGGGTTGTGGAAAATTAAGCCTTGTTTGCCCATGCCGCGGCGCCCTCGGATGCGTCTACAAAGTCCTGAAGTCCTAAAGTCCTGTTACGGCCGCCGCATCATCCGGAAAACCATAGCGGCGGAATAGGGTGCGCAGCTTGTCGTCATCTTTGAGCGAAACATAGAACATGCCGGCTTGGCGGTAGGTGCGTAGCCCGAGTTTCTTCCGCAGGATCGAGCCCATCCATTTGCCGGTCATCGTGCGGTCCATTTCCGCTCCGTGCTTCTCCGTAAACCTTGATACCAATGTGCCTATAGACGAGCTCCGATCCGAAGTTTCCGCTATCACCTCCGCCAGTAGCTCAAGGACCTGGCCTTCAATCGACTGGCCACGCTCGGCCATGAGAACGTCCTGGCCCTGTCTTACATGAAGCTGCACCTCTCTTCGGAGTGACGGGTCCGCAATGACCGAGAGGAGCGGCACGAGTATCTGATTGAACCGGGGCTCAAGCGACGGATCGACCAGCTTGTCGTCCACCGTCATCAGGTGCCGGTTACGGAGCCGGTACAGGAGAAGTTTGTTTTGGAGCGCGTTCGCCTCATCCTTTTGTGCATCAGGGAGGTTGATCGGAATGTCGCTCCGCATGCCACGCTGGCCCATTTCTTCGGTAAGGAAGCGGCTTTCCAAGGCTCGATCCTCAAAGTTTCCCCGGGACGCCACGATCTTGGGGCCGAACACGTTGAAGGCGCGCGGATTGAACTCCTTGCCATTGGGGGAAGCCATAGTGCGCAGGACGGGCAATCCTTTGACGTTGCCATTGTTGAGGATTTTCACCAGCTCTGCCTTCTCATCCGAGTATCGAAAATCCGCCTCGTCGAGCACGAAGGTGCCGCGAAAGGCATCCAGGATGTGGAAGATGGGCGAGACGGTGGAGGCCCCGGAGGCAAAGAACGCCTTGTAGCAGAGGCTCCCGACCGTCAGGAGCGCTCTGGTCTTCCCAGAGCCGTACTCGCCGCGAAACCGCAGATACGGAACCTCATTGAAGGCGTCGTAGACCCAGGTGAGCAGCACATAGTGGGCGGCGATCTTTTCGAAGGTGGGTGACAGATCGACGTAACGATGTATGTAGGCGACGATTTCCGAAACCAACGCCTCTTGGTTTTCATACTCGGAAGGACACTCGGGTAGGAGCACGACCCCATGCTTCAGAAGATTGTTATTTCCGGATATGGGCACGAGCGTCTCACCCGACTCTGTCTTGACGGAGCTCTCTTGTGACCACTCATTTCCTTGGCCGATTACAAAAGCCGTCTTGCCTTGATCCTTCTGACGGATCGCTTCAATAAGCCGGCCATTCGGCAGAACGGAAGATGCAACTGGTGTTGAGCGCGGTTCTTTCATTTCAGTTTGTTGGTCTTTCGGCATTGCGATCACTGTAAAGAAGGCTACGAGTCGCTCGTAGGCGTGAGAACATGCCGACGCGACACAAATACACCCCTGCAACTCGGTGAGATGGATACTTAAGCTAGGGCGATGATCGAGACGCCGCCTTTCATCAAGGCTCTACTGAAGGACGCGACCGAGGCAGAGCTTGCCGAGGCAACGGAAAACGTTGCCCGCTACCTCGCCGCGGTCATGCGCATTTACGAGCGTTTGAGAATGCAGGAAACGAGCGATTCGCTTGAATCGCCGCCGTCAGGTAGAGTCGAAGGCACATAATCCACCGGCGTATGAATTCATTCGTAGCATATATCCGCGTCTCGACCGTCAGGCAGGGTGAGAAGGGCTCGTCCCTTCAGGAACAGCGGGACGCCATCAAGGCGTTCGCCGCGCGGCACGGGCTCCTGATCGTCCAGTGGTTTGAGGAGATGGAAACAGCGGCGAAGCTCGGCCGCCGCGAGTTTGCGCGGATGCTTGCCGTGTTCAAGAAAGGCAAGATGACCGGGGTAATCTTTCACAAGATAGACCGGGGAGCGCGCAATCTCAAAGATTGGAATGACATCCAGGAACTTATCGAGCGCGGCATCGATGTCCGGTTCGCCCATGAGAGCCTGGACATGAACACGCGCGGCGGCCGGCTCACGGCCGACCTCCTGGCGGTCATCGCCAGTGACTATATCCGCAACCTCAGGGACGAGGTACGCAAGGGCATTCGGGGGAGGCTCAAGCAGGGCATCTATCCGCTCGGTGCGCCATTTGGGTATCTCAATCAAGGCGGTGGCAAACCCAAAATCCCCGACCCGGTGCGCGCGCCGCTCATTCGCCTGGCTTTCGAGCTCTACGCTGGCGGGCGTTACAGTCTCGGCACGCTAGCCGATGAATTGTATCGCCGGGGCTTGCGGACCAAGGCCGACACCAAATTTGGCGTCAATCGGCTTTCGGAACTCCTGCGCCGGCCCTTCTACATCGGCATCATTCGAATGAAGCGCTCCGGCGAGACATATCCTGGAATCCACGAGCCTATCGTGTCCAAAAGTCTCTTCGACCGTGTCCAGGCAATGCTCTCCGGCAAAGCCAATACCAAAGCCATCAAACACGACTTGCTCTTCCGACGCTTGATCCGCTGCGAAGCTTGCGGCTATGCGCTTATCGGCGAGCGCCAAAAGGGCCACGTCTATTACCGCTGCCACGGCAAGACCTGCCTGATGACCGGCATTCGAGAGGAGAAAATTGAGGCGAGCATCACCAAAAATCTTCACCGGATAGCATTCACCAGTGAGGAAGCCGGAGAATTACGGACAATGACGCTGTGCATTCGTGATGACTGGGCGCGTCAGCGTGAGGAGATACAGATGGCGTTGACGCTCAAGCGCCAGAATACCGCCGCCCGGCTATCGCGGCTCACCGATGCCTATCTTGACGGCGCAATTGATCGGAATCTGTTCGAAACCAAGAAGGAAACCTTGCTGCTTGAACAGCGATCGCTTGAGGAGCAGTCCACCAAAGCTAATGTGCCGGCTGAAATCGTGTCCAACCGCCTACTCGAATTCATCGAACTCGCAAAGGCCTTGCCGCTAAGCTATGAAATGGCAGAGCCCACCGAAAAGCGCGAAATTATCAATTCCATTACCTCGAACCTAACCGCAACCACAGAAAACGTTGCCGTTGCGCTCCGTTCTCCTTTTCGGGA
>Ga0114930_10004898_pt1 | contig 11136 bp, 8 predicted proteins | sample AnhtaG_FD_87300 | JGI IMG/M metagenome (GOLD analysis project Ga0114930, IMG submission 87300) | Deep subsurface microbial communities from Anholt, Denmark to uncover new lineages of life (NeLLi) - Anholt_01485 metaG | ecosystem: Environmental > Aquatic > Marine > Oceanic > Sediment | place... | reverse complement strand
TTTTAATGGCTCTGATCTTTCTCGTGCTCATCCTTCTGCATAATTATCCGGTCGGGGGATCTTTTTTCATCGCCATCCTGTTTATCTTCTTAGAGCTCTGCCTTATCACGGCTGTCGCTATGCTGTTTTCCTGTTTTTCCACCCCTATCCTAAGCATACTCTTTTCCTTGTTTTTTTACCTGATCGGGCATATTTCCTGGGGACTGGAAACACTTTTAAATAAAATTCCCAAAGGCGGAGTCAAGACTCTGGCACGTTTTCTATACGCTTTCCTACCCGATCTGGAAAACTTCAATTTCAAAACGGAAGTTGTCCACCACCTCCCGATTCCCCCGAAAATTATCCTCTATTCCACTCTCTACGGTTTATTCTACACCGTCTTCATCCTGGCTCTTGCCATAATAGTATTCCGCAGAAGGGATTTTATCTAAAAGACATGAAGAAAAGCCTTCTTATCATCCTCCTGATCTTAAGCTGCGCTCTTTTTATGGGTTTAAAAATAATCGCGGATAAAATCCCTCGATCGAAGGTCCCGGGGGCTTCTATCATTTACATCCCATCCGGAAAATATTTAAAGCACGCCACTTTCGGGTATTCTTCCCTGTTGGCCGATCTGGTGTATATTTGGGCTATCCAGTACTACAGCGACAACACGATAGCCGAAAGATACGACAATCTGGATCACATCTTTTCGATCATCGCCGAACTCGACCCTCGTTATCTCGATCCGTACGAGATGGGTTCCCTCATTGCCGTGTATGAAGCTAGGGATCCTTATCTGGCATTCAAGGTGCTCGATCGAGGCCTGGAAAAAAATCCTGACCAGTGGATCTTCCCTTACCAGGCAGGGCACTACGCGACCTCAACGATCAAAGATTACGAACTAGCCCAGCAATATTATAAAAAAGCCATGGAAATCGAAGGCGCTCCCCCGATCGTCAAAAGGCTGTATGCCGATGCAGCCTTTAAAGATACCGATTATCAGACATCCTGGCAAAACTGGCGTGAGATCTATCAGACAACCGACGATGAGCGGATAAAAAAAATCGCATCCAACCACTTATACCAGGTAAAATCGGCTATGGACCTTGCTCAGCTCAAGGATGCCATCGAAAAATACAGGCAAAGATATGGGCAATTTCCGATCAATCTGAATCAGCTTCGAAGCGCCGGGATATTGGCTTCTGTTCCGAAAGATTTAGATGAAAACGAATACCTCTACGACCCTGAAACCGGGGAGGTCGAGTCTCCGTCAAAATGGTGGAAGAGATAATCATCATCCTGCTTTTTGGCCTTGCCTGGGGAAGTTTTCTCAATGTTGTCATTTTCCGGCTCCCTCTCGGGATGAGCCTCCTGAAGCCTCCATCCTCCTGCCCCCAGTGCAAAAAGAAGATCAAATTTTATGACAATATTCCTTTTTTCTCCTATCTGTTGCTCCGGGGAAAATGCCGCACCTGCGGAACCAAAATACCCTTTTCTTACGTTCTTGTCGAAATTCTGACCCCCTTGAGTTTTTTACTCATTTACCAGAAACACTCCCTGAGCTTTTTTTTCTTTGCATCCTGTCTTTTCGCCAGTGCGATGATCGTGCTGGGATTTATCGATTTTTATCACCAGATCCTTCCCGATGAAGTCACATTGCCGGGTATCGTTCTCGCTTTGGTTTACGCTCCGTTTCGCACGGACCTGAACCTGACTCAATCGTTAATCGGAGCGGTTGTGGGCGCAGGATTTTTACTTTTTGTATACGGAGCCTACTATCTCTTTCGAAAAAAAGAGGGATTGGGCATGGGAGATGTAACGATGATGCTGCTGATCGGGGCTTACTTAGGCTGGCAGCTGACTTTTTTCACCCTCATTCTGGCATCTTTTGTGGGAGCTATCGTCGGAGTCCTTTTCATCCTTTTCCAAAAAAAAGACCTCCAGTATTCCTTGCCTTTCGGGACTTTTTTGGCTCCGGCCGCTTATTTCGCTATGCTCTGGGGAAAACCCATTATCCAGGCTTATCTCGGCCTTTTTCGCACACCCTGACTAGCGGATGACTTTGTACACCTCTCTCCAGGATTTAACCGTGAGCACCGCACCAATGGGCTGCTCCAGTTTCTGGATCGTGGAATCGTACTCCTGAATGTAGACTTCCCTTTTCCGGTTTCCGTTTACTCTTGTTGAATCACCCAGAGTGACAGCGGACCGCGTTTTGGATGCCAAGTCCAGGTTCTGAAGCGTTCCGGATGCATCACGGAAAGCCGATCCTCCGACAGCGCTTCCTGCGATAGTCTGAATATATCTCCCATACAGCTTCCCGACTCCTGCCAGGTTTTCACACGGATCGACGCTCTCGATGCTTCCCGTCAGGGTGTTGAAATACACAATGGAATTGGCGATCACAGGATCAGCCCAGACTTTTTCCCCCACCCCCAGGTCTCCCATATCCAGGGCTGGATCGAGGTTGAGCAACGCAGGGTCACCGAGGAACCACTCCACCTCGGCCCTGTTGGAATCGAGAAGTGCGATAAAGGAATATGTGGCATCGTTCGGTGCATTATCATCCCCCCCGGTCCCGAAGTAGAGATGAGGAACGGCTGTCATTGAAGCCGGATCTATCCAGACAGTGGGTTTGGAGACAATCGGATAATTCAGCGCATCTTCATAAAGAATCTCCGCTGACCAATTCTCGCTTCTCCTGAAGTTCGGCGTGACATCCAATTTCCACACTCTGCCATCCAGATCGCCGATGTACACGCTGTCGATCAAACCATCTTGATCTACGTCGACAACGGTAGGCGAGCCCGGAATGACATTCCGGATATTCCAACCATGAAGAGGTTCCGTGTCCTCATCGGGCGCGTTAAAAAGCCAGAAGGGCTGGCCGATCTCCAGGTCGATCGAATAAAAACAATCTCCTATGCTCAGGCTGAAGTCATTGTCGTATCCGGATCCCGTGAAGGCCACCCATGTTACCACGCCCCCCCTTGTGACCCTTCCAAAAGCGGGTCGTGACCATGTCTCTCCCAGTCTGCCATGGTTAAAATCCCACAAGGGCTGAGGATCGTACGGATCGGTCACATCCAGAGCGAAGTAATAATTCAATCCTCCTCCCTGGCGGGAACCATATCCCGGCCCCTGCCCGCAAACGAGGATCGTTATCCATTCTCTGCTGTTGTCCCCGTCTTTATCGATGTAAACATCTGCGCTCACTGGGCTTCCGTCGACAAAATAATCTCGCGTAAAAAATCTTTCTCCTGTGGCAGAGTCGACCGCCCACATGTTCTTCAGTTTGGGAAGAAGGTTATTCGGGATAAAACCCCATATCTCTTCCCCGGTGAGGGCATCGAAGCAGTGAAGCATCCCGTCATTGGCACCGACATAGACCACCTTGCGTCTGTTCTCGTGTGCGGTGAGGAAGGCGTCGTATCCTGAACCCATATATCCTGGATCTCCATCCAGGGGTCCGACAGCGGTCGGGTTGGAATGATTGATATCTCCCAGTTTCCAATACCTGCCTTCCCCTCTGACAAAATCGATCAAGCCTTCGTTATCGTTGTTCACATCCTGGAGGATTGGTCCGAGAGTGGCCACATTGCCCGTCGTGAAATCCATCCTGTCAAAACCAGTTCCCAGGCCTGCAGGCACGGCCGTATAAATCGTCCGGCTACCCGCGGATCGATTGTCCAACAATTCGCCGGCATCCCACTCGACCGTGACTCCTGCGGCAACGATCTCCCTTCCATCTGTAGCCGAGAGGTCTGAACGAGTAACGGTGCGGAGGATGGAATCGGAAGAAGTATCGGGAAGCATATCGGTCACGTCATAGGCCCTCAAGTGCCCCTGCCAACCGGGAAAATAAAACGTTCCGCCAATAACAAATTTCCTGGTTTCGCCGTTATCCTCAACATTTGTGATGATAACTGACGTGCGAGAGTACTCTCTCCTGTCGACATAGATAAATTCCCATGACACCTCTGAAATAGCGGGAGTTTCGAATGAGGCGTCTTCGTATTCAGCCATGATGTCTTCGCCTGCTGAAAGGAGGGCTTTCCAATACAGCCGAGATCCATAATGATTGAACGTGTGCCACGGGAGATCGTTCTGAGTGTGAATGTCGTTCTCCAGGAATGTTGTGTACAACTCCCAATCACGGCCGTTGTTGGAGACATAAAACTCGACCGAAAGGCCTGTGCTGGAACCTCCCTCTACCCTTTGTTCAATCCGCGTCATGCGGACCTGAGTGACAGCATACTGGCTTTGATCAAGGCCTCCGGATACATCGAGCGAGCGGGCTTCTCCGTTCAGGGCATAAACGCCCGCCAAATCGTTCCGGATCAGGAAATAATCTCCTGAATGGTTAGCATCAGCCAATACCACATCCATATCGCCATCCTGGTCATAATCCACCATGGCACTCATATCCACGTCATGGGGATCGGGCAGGATGGGCAGGCAATCGTTTAAACACCGGAACTGAAAATCCGGCTTGAAAACTCCTGGGGAGGTTTCTACCAATCCTAGGTTTTTCCAAATGTACATGTGGGCTTCGTTGCCCGCGTTCCAGCGGTCGTTTGCCGCGAATATATCCACCCAGCCATCATTGTTGAAATCCGCGACAACCGTGGCGACGGTTCCGGTGCATTCAGGAACGGGGATCGGGATCTCGCTCCGCGTGAAAAAGCCCGTTCCGTCGTTTTCGTAATAGACGAGGTGGTCGACATCCATCACCGTGGCGCCGATCACATCGATGTCACCATCCTTATCGAAATCTGCCGCATCGACCGATGATCCGCCTCTTCCGGCGGTGAATCCTGTGGGCTGATCGTAATTCAACTCCGAGATGGTGAAGTCACCCAGATTGAAATTGCTCGGGCCCGGGTTTCTGATAAGAAATATCTTATCCTGGCTGATGACGAGAAGATCCACATCCGTGTCCCCGTCGATATCCACGGAGGCCAAGTGGTCGGCGGCCCAGTTGGCGTAGATACCTGCGCTCATGAATTCACTGGTGAAATCCAGGCTCGGCAACACGTTATAAGTGTTGAAATCAGGATCAGTCGCAGTTCCGACATTGATGTACATTGCGGCTAAAAACTGCGTGTAGCCGAATTCATCACTCAGGTTTTTGTAGAAGAAAAAATCTAGCAGGCCGTCGCCGTTGTAATCGCCGGTTGAGATGGACGCAGGACCGACATCGAGGTGGTTACCCTGCTCATACACTTCTGTTTCGTCGATCAAAAACACAACGCCGTCATCATCCTGGCCATCCCCGTTTACATCCGTATATTGATTCCGGATCAGGATCAAACGGTTGTTCGGATCGGTGGTAATGTCCAATCCGATCAAATCCGGCATTCCATCCCCGTCGAAATCACCGGAATCGCATACATAGATCCTTGCCCCCATGCCCGAAGGCTCTGTGACCTCGAAGTTGGCGCCCAAATAGTTCAAAGTGATCGGAGCGGGTGTCCAATTCCGCACAGAACACCACTCATGATCCTTATACGTGAGTGTGCTGAAATCTTCGGTGAACGTGCCTGTGTATTCATTGCACTGCTGTTGAGCACGAAGATACATGGCAACAAAAGCGATTATCACGACCAAAGGGAGGATTAGTAATTTGATTTTTGTTTTTTTTGTCATTTTTCCCCTCTTCCTTTTCTATATTTTATTCTTCCTTTTCTAAATCTATTCCAATCTATCAATTGAGTTCTACTGCCAACACGACTTCAAGCCGGGATGTGGACATCGTCGGTCCTGTTCCGGCTGTTCCGATACAGACAAGAAGCACATCGCCGGGATCGGAAACGCCGCCCCCGCGTTCGTCATCGATCAAAAAAGCTGTATACGTATACCGGGGGTCGGTTCCTCCTCCTTGGGCAGAAATAAATTCCTGCTTGAAGAAGATGATATTGCTGAAGTCGGGTGTTCCGTCGTCATTGGAATCCAGCAAAGTCAGCAATTCCAAGTCCGTCAATTTCCGGAAATAATTGACATCCAGCGGAAGGTCGATACCGGTCGGGTCCACCAAATAATGGCCATCAAAACTTGTCCATGCTTCAACGAGGAATAAATCCTCAATGGCAATCCATGCTACATCGAACCCAGCTTCAGCCGCATTGAAGGCGTGATGCTGTGCGCGGAGATTCCCTGCCACCCGTGAACCGACTCCGGTCACAGTGATCACGGCAATCCCGACCGTTACGAGGAATGACATCACGAGGATAACCACGATCAATCCCGAGCCTTTTTCCCGGCCGGGCTTTCGTTGTTTATTTTGAAACCGGAGTTTATTCATCATTTTCACTTTCCTTAATTTATCGTGTTCCTGTGTTGTATATATTCAAAGATAGATTCCTGATATTGGCCGTGGATTCGAGCAAAAATCTTTTATGTTTATCGTCATCGGTCGCTCCTGGACTATTGGCTATCGTGGGCCTTCTGTACAAATGGACATTGGCCGGGGGATTGGCACCCACGCTAACGAAGGGATTCGGCGTCCGGCCTAGAACCCAGATTCTGATCTGGCGGACGCGGCTGACCATCGCGATGTCACCCGTCCAGGTCGACTGCCATTCTACGAATCCATCAAGGAGACCGTCGTCATCAAAATCCCCGTTGTACTCGAATTGCAGGTTCTCCACGTTTGTGGCCAACGGATAATGCAAACCGTTCATTGTCAGGTACAGGACATTTCCTTCACCGTTTCCGATGTACCCATCCGTTCCAGCGGTCAATCCCGGATAATTCCCTGTGACATCCAACCAGTATTCATTCACGTTGATGAAGGTTACCATACCCCCATCATAGTCATTGGAACTGGAGCAAGTCCCGGATAATCCGCCGGGGGGATTGACACCTGGGGACAAACCAGGAGAAAAATTCAATTTTTCATTCTGGCCCGTCGCATCATGCGTGACATGGGTTATCGTTCTTGCTTCCGCTGATAAACAACCTGAGCTGGGATTGGGGATGATGAGGACCGTTTTGTTTTCATAAAATTCATCGGGATATTGAAACTCTTCAAAACTGAAGTCGACAACTGCCAGGTTAGCGGCCGAACCCTGATAGTTGGATATCCTCAAATTCAAGGGTTCATCGAAATTCCCCATGACCACCAACCTGTCCGGCTCCACAACGGCACCCTGGTTCTCGTTATCCACGCCTTCCAAGGCATAACCATAAAACTCGATGGGCATGCCCACCCCTGCCATCCTGGTATCTCTGGAGATGAAATACATACCTGATCGCACATCGTGCTGCAATTCCGCGTATTGCTGCTGGTCCACTGCGATCTGGTTGCTCGTCCTGTACAAGGATAAGGTGGCCAGGACAACCACTAATAAAATCGTGCTCCCCACTAGCAACTCCACAAGAGTGAAGCCCCTTCGTCTTAATTTTTTTTCTTTCATTTTAATCTCGATTTATAAAATTTTTAGAACAAATCAACGGCTGATGATCGTACTCACATTGGCTTTGACATCATACTGTTGAGGATCCAGGACGAGATTGCTCACGTCTGTGGTCAGCTGTTCCGCCGAAAAAACAAGAACACGGATCTCCCAGGAAAGCCCGGTTGCTTGAATCTCGGTCACCCTGCGGTAATCGATCGATCCGTCAAGGTTGACATCGATCTGCTCATCGTTGGCCCCAGCTGTCAGAGTATTCAGTTCATCGGCCGTCAAGTTTCTGTGATAATCGATCTGTTGCTGAGCAAGAAAGGTCGCGTTCGACATTCTCTCTGCCCGGGCATTGGTCATCACACTGTAGGTGAAGATCTGCGACAAGCCGAGCAGAGCTATGGCCACAATAGCAAGCCCGACAAGCACTTCAACCAGAGAGAATCCTTCATTTTTTCTTTTTTTGATCAAATTCATGGCTAACTTCCTGTTTTGATATAATGGACTGACCCTCCGGCAAAAACAGCTACAACTCTCAAATCTGGCTGTCCTTGCCTCCTCAGTTTATCACTCTGGAGACTGATGCTGTTAAGATTTGTGTCGAAGTTGGTAATGAATCCCAACGGGGAAAAAACGACTCCTTTGGATGGAACCCCGGTAACATCCGGAAAATTGAGGGATACGATCAGTTTTTCAGGGATCTCTTTCCCTATGAATCCCGGCATGGTGCTCCAAGTCCCCGGTGGGTCTTCCCTCTCGATAAAATAGAACCAGACACCATCATCATCCAAAAAGCCGACTCTATGGTTGAGTTTGGTTTTCACCGCCTGAAACTTAGCCCTTTGCATCGTGGTCAGGATATTTCTTGCCGAATTCTCTATCCCTCGTGTTTCCAATGTGTTCATGATGTTGGGATAAAGTGCGGCGAGAATCATTCCTAAGATTCCCACCACAACCAAAACCTCGATAAACGTGTACCCTCTTTGTCGAAGTTTTCCCATTTTTTTTCCCTTTATTATTTTTTCTTGCCTTTGTGTGCTGATTCTAAACATTCTCCGTCCATATTGCAAGATTTCATTCATCGTAGACTCAATACATACTCATATTTTATTATATATAACAGCAAATTTCATACCACAAGCATACATTTTTAACTCGTTGCAAATGATAGAGTTATCATTTCTATCTAAGCTTGTCCGTTTCAATTTGCCATTTTTTGTCATGAATTCAACAAATATTGCCCTTCCTTATCTACCGCAATTGTCTTTACTTAACATGATATGCTAATTATATCACTGCCCGTCAATAACCGCTAAAGGTGATAGAAGCGATGATTTTGTTCCTTTCCTTCTCATCCTTTTGTTGATTCCATTCATCGTTCAAGGCTAGCCGTCAAAGTGAATATTTGCCTAAAAGGATTCCCCTCTTTTTTCGCCGTCCTGCAAATGGTTGAGGAATGTCCTTTGGTGGCGAAGCCGGCATTCCGGCTTTATTGAATTTTTACCCTTTCTATGGTATTGGTGTACCATATGCTTCTCAAAAATAATCCGAGTCTCACAGCGATCTTCCTTATATTTGCCGTTTTCCTTGGCTTCTCTCTTTTTGCCAACCTTCCCGCCATCCATCAGGGCTTTCTGTTTGACGATCAAGCCGTATACTATTCAATGGCCCAAAGCCTCGCTAAGGACGGGGATCTGGAATACACAAAAAGGGACCTGCTCCGCTATTACGAAGCCTTTCCATCCGGACCATTGGGGATTTTTTTAAAAAAAGCTCGTGAAGGAAAACTCTTTTATGCCAAATCATTTGCTTATCCCCTTTTTGCCGCTCCGTTTGTCAAAGTATTTGGAGCAAACGGCGCTCTTGTATTCCATTCCTTGCTTCTTTTGTTGCTGTTATTGATGGGTCATGCCTATTTTTCCCTTTCCAATCCCTCTTCTCTTTCCCTCATCACTGTTCTTTCCTTTCTGTTTGCATCTGTTGCATGGGTTTACTGCCTATGGATCAGCCCGGACTTCTTCAACCTATTCCTGGTGTTCACCATCCTCTTCCTCTGGCTGTACAAACACAAAATCCCAAAACCAAACGACAATGACGATAGGCCACCGAGCAAAATTCGTGCCTTCCTTCAATCGAACGGGACAGACTATCTAGCCGGCTTATTGATCGGAATCGCCGTCTTTTCCAAACCTCCTAATATTGTCTTACTCGGACCGATCGTCCTGTACTCGCTGTATAAAAAAAAGATTTTAAAAACTTTCCTGATCATCCTCTGTTTCCTGATTACTTCGGGTATATTTTGGGGTACAAACTACATGGTCACCGGCGAATGGAATTACCAGGGTGGAGAAAGAAAGACCTTCCTGTATTCCTACCCGCTCGAGAAAGCGGATATCACGTTCGATTCGATCAAGACACAGGAGATGACATCAGACGGCTACGCAGAAAAACACCTTCTGCCTGCCAAGTTTATCTCTTACAACTTTTTCTATTACTTCTTCGGCCGCTTCACTGGGATAACGTGGTACTTTTTCCCAGCCTTTTTTTTCCTAATCCTTTTCTTTTTGGAAAAAAAACAATTCCTCCGGTGGCTTATCCTCGGGGCCATCTTCGCTGAGATACTGATTTACATCGTTTTCATGCCGGATAACTATGGGGGTGGAGGAGGAACGCTTGCCAACAGGTATTTTTTGAATATCTTTCCTTTGTTTCTTTTTCTTCCTTTAGAAAAACGTAAAATCAGAGACTTTGTTGTGATCTGGATCATGGCCGCCGTTTTTATCGCACCTATACTTATAAGCCCCTATTCCCACTCACACTATCCAAGCATGCACGTAAAAAAGTTTCCGTTTAAAGCTTTGCCGGTTGAGATGACGCTGGTGAACAACTTCCCCACCAACACCAATCCCTGGGCCTTCCGTCAAGAGGTTGGCATCCAACCCAACATCGGCTGGCTCCATTTTCTGGATAATAACTTCTACCGCAGGATCAAAAAATCCGATTTGGAAAAAAGGGGATTCTGGACAAGAGGTCCCTCCACCTCAGAAATAATCCTCAAAACATATTACCCGGTTAAGCGACTCGACTTCCATCTTCTGAACAATCCAAGGATGAGGAACGAAATCACGGTTCAAGTGGGGAGACAGAAAAAAAGGATCACTCTTGGCACAAAACAGAGAGGAACACTGAGCTTCTCCCCCGTGAAACCCTTCAAGATCAAGGCACTCCATCTCTACCGGATCAAAATCAGCGCCGCCAAGGGCTCTATTCCCTACTTTGAGACAGAAACAAGCAAGGAAAAAAGGTTTTTAGGTGTCTTTTTTGAAATCGATATCGTTCCTGAGGAATAATGTGTGAGACCTTGGCACATCGGGGGCCCGATGACCAAGGGATTCACACCGAAAAAAGGGAGAATTTCTCCCATCAGCTTTGGGCCTTTCTCGTCTTCGAAATCTGGCGAGAAAACCATCTCTAATCATACGGCGTAACGGTTAACGCTAAGACTTCTTTTGTTTTATCGCTGATTTTGAACTTCTCTGCCACGGGAAGGCCGAGGACCCAGACAATCTCATCTCCGGATAAAAACACCGGTTTTTTTTCTCTTTCTGTCAGAGGGATATCTTTCGCCCGCATGATCTCTTTGAGTTTTTTGTGACCCGGCGCCCCCAAAGGCCGGTATCTGTCCCCCTCCTGCCGACTCCTGACCTGCAAAGGAAATCGGATATTTTTCCCGTCTAGGTAAGCTTTA
>Ga0114930_10004896_pt1 | contig 11140 bp, 5 predicted proteins | sample AnhtaG_FD_87300 | JGI IMG/M metagenome (GOLD analysis project Ga0114930, IMG submission 87300) | Deep subsurface microbial communities from Anholt, Denmark to uncover new lineages of life (NeLLi) - Anholt_01485 metaG | ecosystem: Environmental > Aquatic > Marine > Oceanic > Sediment | place... | reverse complement strand
CGTCGTCCTCCTTTCGGCACATCCTGCCATTCGGCTTGCGGACCTATCCTAGCCGACAGAGCGCCCGGCGCACAATGCCCCGACCGCACACAGCGCCACAGAAGGCCCAAGGGCCGTGGGCGCCCTTCGGCGCTCAGCCCTCGCGGCACGTCGCGTTGTCGGCGCTCATGAAAGGAGGGCGCAGCCCTTCACCCAGAGACTTCCGGAGCCCGCCAGCCCCTGCCCATTGTACTCGCCATCCCCCTGAAAATGCTGAGGTTAGGGTAAACACTTGACAAAAGGCGCGGGGCCCAGGCATACTTATGCATACGAGGTTGGGGCCCCTCGTAGGTGGTTACTGGGCGTCTTTCAAGAAAGGAGAGAAGTATCATGGAGACGCGTGTATTGACTCGAGCAGTAGTGGTGGCGATGATGGCCTCGATGATGGGGAGCGCGGCGTTCGCCTGCTTGGTGCCCATTGACATCATGCCGGGAACGTGGCCAAACGCGGTTTGCCTGGGAGATCCGGGCCTCTTACCTGTCGTGATGTTTGAACCCGACGTGAACGCCCTTGACATGGCCGACCCCCATTCGGCTCAGTTGTCCCTCGACATCCATGGCTGCTACGACGGTGTGCTCGCGCAGTCGTGGGTATGGGAAGACGTGAACGAGGACGGGTACGCCGACCTTCTGTTCGAGTTCGCCATTCCGGAACTGGTGGACGCGGGCCTGCTCACTGTCGAGACCACGAGGCTGACTTTGTGCGTGCCCGGGGAATGGGGCACTAATTGGCCGGACTCGTTCTGCGAGTACAACCTGCTGGACGGCCGCGACGACGTGGTCGTCTCCCCGGGTGGGACCATCGGGGACTTGGTGTGGAACGACGTCGACGGGGACGGTCTTCAGGACGCCGACGAACCGGGCATCCCGGACGTGATCGTGGACTTGTTCGACGACGCGGGCGAGATTCTGGACTCCCAGGTGACGGACGCGGACGGCGGCTACCTTTTCGAGAACGTGTGCCCGGGCGTGTACACCGTGCAGGTCGACGCGGCGACCTTGCCGCCGGGCCTCACGCCGACGGCGTCGTACGCTTCCCCGGACGAGTCCATTGACAGCAACCAGAGCCCGGCCGTTGTCGTGCTGACCGAAGAGGAGCCGGACGACCTGTCCATCGATTTCGGCTATGTCGCCGGCACCGAATGCGGCCCGTGCGAAGGCAAAGTCACGGAGCTGACCCTCGAATACATCGGCGACCTGGCCGATGCGCACGTGGTCATCACCCAGAAGGTGCAGCGCCGCGGCCGGAAGGGCACCTGGAAGCGCTGGAACTACGCCGTCGTGTATGACGGCGTCGTCCAGCCCGGCGACACCTTCTCGCTTGTCGGACAGGACAACAAGGGCACACTCGGGCCGGAGATTTGGGTGACCGTCAACGGACGGTGGCACACGCGTATCCACACCAGTTGTTCCCAGCCAATCGGGCCGGGCGCCGTGTACGGTGATTTCGAGGTCGTTGCCGGCGCCAGCCGCATCGGCGGCCCGCTCTGCGCCGCTCAGGACACCGGCGGTGACGATATGCCCAGAGGACGCGGCTTCCTGTGGTTCCTCATCCAGTGGCTCAATGCCTTCGGCTGGGGCGGCTAGGTTCTCGGGCACGCGCGAAAGACCCTTACGCACGGGTCGAGCGGCGCTTCCTGGTCCGGAAAGGCGTTGCGTAACGTAGACCTAGACTGCGCGGTGAGACCGCGGGCGCGACCGCGGACTCACTGCGCGTCCTCATTGGCCAGCGCTGTTGCCCCCGTACATCAGGCCCGACGCACTGTGCCGTCGTGTCGTTCTTCTATGGCGACGATGCCAGCCGGGCGAGACGTTCTCGTTCGAGGGAACAGGCCGGTGGCGCATGCTCGGTCTCCAGGTCGCTGTGTCGGTCAACGGCGCACAAGCCAGCCGAATGCTCTCGCGCGCCATGCGCAGCCCTTGGCGGCTTGACGCATAAAGGTCGGCTTCTGCATGCACTCGCATCCTCCTGGCAATTCCATTCAGCACTTGCCCAGCTCTGGGACTTGCCGGATGGAGATGAAGACAGAGGTCAAGGCAGAAAGGACAGATTAGTGCCTGGTCGAAACTTGCAGGATCGGGAGCACCAGAATCCCCGGCCACTGCGGCCGGGCTTCGCCCCGGCCTGCCTTTTCCGCCCCTCTGGGCTCCTGTGGGGCGCTCCAGAATGTTAGTAGTGCCTGCCGCGCGTGACCCCTGGCCAGTCGTCGGTGCGGAACGGCGACGCGGGCAGGCCCGCCCCGTTGTACAGGTTGCAGTCGGGGTTGTTGGCCCAGGCGTAACGCACGGCCACGGGCCCGGGCGCCTTGTCCGAGGAGACCACGACGGTGTCGCCCTCGATGTCCGCGCGGGCCCAATGGAAGATCTGATCGTCCCCCGCAATGGCGAAGCCCTTCAGCTCGGATCCCCCTCTGGCTACCAGGCCGCCGTCGGTGTGGTCAAACTCGATAATGATGCGGTCCCCCTGGATGTTCATTGGACGGTACATGGGACCGCAATAGGGGACGGCGTGGCCGTACGTGTTGGCGAGGGCGACGCGGGACAGCCGCAGGCCCACGTCTATCTTGTTCATGGGATGAATGTCATCGGCCTCTCCCAGATCGATGGCGACCGCCATGCCGGTGTTTTCGAGTGAAAGGGTCATGAGTTGCGCCTCGCGCAGTTCGGCCCAATCCGAAGGCCCCGGCTCGGGTTGCGGCTCCATGAAGTTCGGCAACTGCACGAAGTAGAAGGGAAACGGCCCCTGTGCCCAGGCCCGCCGCCAGTCGATGATCATCGCTGGAAACAGCGCGCGGTACCGGAAGGCCCTGCCGGTATTGCACTCGCCTTGATACCAGATAGCCCCCCGTATCGCATAGGGGATGAGGGGCGCGATCATGCCGTTGAAAAGCCCCGCGGCACGGTACGAGTGCTCGGGATCGCCCACGGGCGCGTTGGGTTCCCAAGGTATGGGCCTGCCCTCGGCACGGGCCTTGTCCGCTTCCTTCTGCCACTGACGAAGTTCCTGGTCGTAGACCCTCTTCTTCGCGGGGTACTCCGTCATCATGGTGTCCCAGGCTTCCAGAATCGTGCGGAAATCGTTGGTGGACCGCAGCGTCTCTTCACTGGTCCATGCCTCGGCCGGAGTGCCCCCCAGCGCGGTCAACACGAGACCCACGGGCACGCCTACCTCTCTATGAATCTCCCGGCCGAAGTAGTAGGACACGCCCGAGAAGTTGGCCGCCGTTTCCGGTGAGCACAAGACCCACTGGCCGGAGCAGTCCTCTTGGGGCTCAACGGCGACCCGGGGCGCGACGGTGAACAGGCGCATTTGTGGATACTGGGCCTTTGGGACTTCCTCGAAGCCCCCCTTAGAGCCCTGGACGGACATCTCCATGTTTGACTGTCCCGAACACACCCACACTTCCCCGACCAGGATATCGGCGATTGCGAGCTCGCTGTCTTCACCGGCAACAATCATTTCAAAGGGCCCGCCGGCTTGCATCTTGGGCAGCCTCACCTCCCAGCGGCCCTTGTCGTCGGCAACGGCCTTGGCCCGGTGGTCCGCGAGGCCCACGCTAACGGCTTCACCGGGTTCGGCCCAGCCCCAAACGGGTATCGCAACACCGCGCTGCAGCACCATGTGGTCGCCGATAACGCTCGGCACCCGGACCGATGGCGCCGGCCGGGCCGCCAGGCTGACCAAGCCGGCAGCGACAAGTGCCAGGCCGGCACACACAAGAACCACGACGCCTCTACTACTTGCGCGCACGCTTTGCCCCTTTCCGCGTGTTGTAAGAATTAACCTTCGCACATTGAGCCGCACGATTCACGGGCGCGTTGTGCTCTCCTGAACTTGCTCGGATTCGGCGCGTCGCGAATCGACTTCAAGTATATCGAGGAACTCCAAAGGCACGAATATGTTCACATCCTTGAGCCGCTCGGCCTCCGCACGGGCCGTGTCGTGGTCTTCGGTCTCGAGGAGTGCGACAAGAAACGGCTCCCATTGGCCGACCAAGTCCGGGTCCACGGCAAAGGCCTTGCGCATTTGGCGCATGCAGGCCTGCGTGTCGCCTATCTGCAGCATTCTGATTGCAAGGGCGACGTAGGGCGTCGAGTAGTCGGGGTCGAGCGCCACGGCTTCCTGGAACTTGGCCACGGCCCCGGCCTGGTCGCCGGCCTCGCCTTGTTCTATCCCTTTCAACAGCAGTCCTAGCGCATCCAGCGGCGCCGTCGTGTCGCCTTGTCGCTCGATGACGTCCGCCAAGTGCGCGTAGAGCAGGGCGTCCGCGGGGCTGGCCTCGAAGGCCCTGCGCAGCAGGAGCAGCCCCTCGTCATCCCCTAGCGAGGCCAACGCGATGCCGTAGAAGAGGATGGCGCCCTTCAGTGCGGCGTACGCCGACTCGTAGTCAGCGCGCGAGGCTGAAGGCATCTCTGACGCTGCCGTTGTCCAACCACCCTCGCTGCCGTTCGAGCGCCCCTGTCCACCAAGGACCTTGTCGAGGACTTCCCGAAGGACCGGCACGACGGCTTCCGGACAGAAAGCGGGGAGCAGGGGGGCGAATACCGGAAGGTACTCCGGCCGCATTCTGTTCAGCATGGCCAGCGCGGCCGTTGCCGCGGGGAAGTCACGCCGCTGTGCTTGCTCCATGGCAAAGTAGGTCAGCGATTGAGCCGACGCCGCGTATGCCAAGGCGCAGGCCCCGTCGGCGACCTGAATCGCGCCCTTCGGGTCCCGCGTGACGCGATACACGTTCAGCTTCCTCATGGCCGGGAACTCGGTGTTGATGAATTCCAGGCCGCGCGCCGCCAAGCCTTCCTCGAACGCATCGAGCGGTCCCCCAACGTATTTCCGGTGGAAAACCACCCACACCTTCCTCCGCTCATCCCTCACCTCATCTCCATCTTCACCTCCCTCTTCATCTCCCTCTTCATCTCCATCTTCATCTTCATCTTCATCTCCATCTTCATCTTGATCGCACCGGAGAAAACAGGCGCTCGCATTGCAGGCGATCTCGAAGGAATCGGCCGGAAGCACGGGCAACGGCATGTCGCCCATGTTGAAATAGAACAGACCCATGGCGGAATAGGCCGTGCCGCTGTCACTCGCCACAAGGATGACGTCATCAGCGGATGCGTTGGCCGTGATATGGTCGGCCGCGCCGCGCCAATCCGTGCGTGTGGTTGCCGGCAAGGTCCACGAGAGCTGATACGCATAGAGCACGACCAGCGCGAGCACGGCCAATCGCCGGAGCACGGAATCGGATATGGCCGCGACGGCGCCGCCGACAATGGCGTACAGCGCGATTGAGCTGTACATCGTGTACCGGGGAAAAATCGCAGGCCGCCATAGATGAGAGACAATGGCCAGGCCGGCGACTGGCAGCACGGCAACCATTAGAAAGAGCACGGATGCCTCGAGCCCTCGCCGGGCCGACTGGTTGCTGGGATCGCGATACATCGCCGCAGCCAGGGTCCATGTCCGCCACCCTATCCAGACCAGACACGAGCCAAACGCCAAGAGCAGCGCGTAATCAAAGCGCCCGTGGGCAGCGTGAAGAATTCCGGCAAAGCGTTCCGGGATGAAGCCCCACGTGTCCACAGAGAACAGCAGCTCGTTGTTCAGGCCTACGGCGTCATCCCCGGCCAAGTCGAATAGGACTTGACTCAAGCTGGGCGGGGGACACATGTCGTTGTACCATCCGCCAGCGACGGATAACGCCCCGTGCAGCCACACGGTCAACAGACCGAACACAAGACCATGAACGGCTATCCACGCAACGGTTTGCCGCACCCGGCCGCGGAAGAATAGAACAAGAAAGCACCCCTCGGTAAACAGGAGGACGACCGCGAACAGGTGGGTTTCCGCCAGAAGGATGTTCGTTACGACGTTTGCCACCCACCACGGCCATTTGTTGTCGCGCGACGCCCGCATCAAGGTGTACAGCGAGACGGCCGCCAGGAGCACCATGAGCGAATACGGACGGATCGCCTGGCCGTGGAACACATGCGTCGGGCTCAGCGCAAGACAGAGCGCGGCTACCAGGCCGGCGCCCTTTCCGAATGCGTCGCGCCCGAGCAAGTACACGAAGGGCAGGGCGAGCAGGCCCAGGCAGATCGACAGGAGCCGCACCCGCAAGGGCGACTGTCCCACCGAGTGGCCCCACGCGTATTGCATGACGAAATACAGCGGGACGTGCATCTCGTTCATTTCGTCGACAGCCGCGAGGTACGTCCGTAAATCGGACGCCCCAAGGTAGGCCACACTGTTGTAGTCGTCCCACCAAGTCGAGTGCTGGTCCAACCCGTAGATCCGCACCAGTGCGGCGAGCAACAGGATGACGACCAGCGCGGGGGCCGTCCACAGCGAACGCTTCCCTGCCGGCTCACTCACGGCATTGTCACGTGGACCGTCGCTCATCCGCCACTCTCCGAGAAGGGAAGGCCTACCCGTCAGGGTAAAACAAAGGATCAGCCGAAAGCCCTATTCGACCGCGCACTCGGGCCTTCACGTCCCACATCGACGTGCGTGCTTCTCCTCAGAAGGTCCCGTCGTCACAAGGCGTCAGCCATAGCCCGAGGCCAAGCTCCGTCAACACCGACCGCGGCACGAAGGCATTCTCCGAACGCAGCCTGTACGCGTCGGTTCGGGCCCTATCATAGTCCTTCCCATACATGGCGACAAGGACGGGCTCAAGCGGCCCAACAGCGCCATCATCGCAAGCCAACGCCCTGCGGAAGGCCGTCATGGACCCGTCAGGGTCGCCGCCCTTGAACAGCGCAAGCGCCATGGCCAAGTGGCAAAGGGGACTGTGCGGCGCCAATTCGACGGCTTGCCGCGCGGCTTCGGTCGCACCCTCGATGTCGCCCTGGTTCAGTAGCGCATGCGACATGATTCTGTAGGCGTTTGCCGAACCGGGGTGGACCTCGATGTCGTACCGTGCGCCGGCGAGCACCAAGTCGTAAGCGCCTTCCTCGAGCAGACACTCACTGACAAAATCGAAGCGGTGCGCTTCCGCAGGCAGCACGCCGTCGTCGTGGATGCGCCGCAACAGGGCCACCGCCCGCTTCTCCGCCTCCGGATCGGAGTAGGTCACCCCGTACTCCCTCAGCATACCCCGGTAGTCCACGTCGGTATGGACTATGACGTCGGTGGGTGCTTCGCATGCGGCGTCAAAATCGGGCCCCCTCATGATGCGGTACACCGTCACCTTCTCCATGGCCGGAAACTGCTTGCATTCGAAGGTCAGCCCGCGTGCGGTGAGACATTCGTCCAGGTTCTCCAGAGACGCCCAGTAATACAGCCGGTTCAGAACGAACCATACCGCGGGTGGCGGGTCCGAGGGCGATCCACCCGACGCCGGCCGTCTCAAGAAGCACACGCTCTTGTCGCAAACGGCCTGAAGCGTGTGGGCCGGGGCTATCGGGAGGTCGGTCGGGCCCATGTTGAAGCAGAAGAGGCTGACGTTGGGGTAGGCCGGACCCAGACCGCCGATCAGGATCATGTCCTGCGGCGACGCGCCGGACTTGATGTGGGCGGCCGCTCCCATCCAATCGGTCCGAACGGAGGCAGGCAAAACAAAGGAGAGCTGCCAGCCGTAGAGCGCGACCAGGATCGTCACCGCGAGAGTCTTCAAAAGACGAAACGGGATATGCTGCACGGCGCCCCCGACGATGACGAACAACGCAATCGAGCAATACAGCGTGTAGCGCGGGTAGATGCACGGTCGCCAAACATAGGACAAGACGCTGAGCGCCAGCACGGGCACGGTCGATACCATAAGGAGCAATAAGGCGCCCTCGATCTTGGGACCCGCCTGCCCCCGGCCGTTGGTGCGGTATGCACGCCACAGCAGACACAGCGTGCGCAACACCAGCCAGGCAAGACAGAGGCCGAAGACCCAAACGATTGCGCGATCAACGGTGCGGCCATGCGCGAAAAGGAAGCCCCGGCATCGCGGCGACAGGAACGGCCACGTTTCTCGAGAGGTCAGCAGTTGATAGCCCGTCCCGATGGCGTCGTCTCCCAGCCAATCGTAGAGCACTTGGCGGGAAGTGGGCGCCTGGAAATGGTGGTAGCCGCCAATCGGGACCTCGGGCCTGCTCGATATCCAGAGGGCCGTCGGGACAAGCAGGAGGCCATGAGCGGATATCCATATCACGGCGGCCCTCCACCTGCGGCGGGCCAGCAACACCAGCAGCATGCCTTCGGCAAGGAGAAGAAAGACCCCGAAAACATGCGTCCAGACCACGAGGAAGTTCGCCAGGAGATTCAGACCCCACCACCCTACGCGCCCGGTGCGCAGCGCCCTGAGCAACGCGTAAGCGGAACAGGTGGCCAGCAAGGCGAGCAATGGATACGGCCGCATCGACTGGTCATGGAAAACGTGTATCGGTGACAGAGAAAAACACAGCGCGCCTACAAGCCCGGCCGTCTTGCCGTAGATGTCGCGTCCCAACAGGTAGACAAGCGGGAGGGTAAGCACCCCGAATAGGATCGAAAGGGCTCGGATCACGACGGGCGACGTGCCCAGCACCCTACTGAATCCGTATTGTACGATGTAGTACAGGGGGGCCGCGTCCGGATTGACGTTCCGTGCGAGCTCGAGACTCGAGCGCAGGTCCGAAGCCCGCAGGCCCACGAGCCCGTTGTAGTCATCCCACCACACGGATTGCGTATCGAGCCTGTAGGCCCTGACGAGTACCAGCAGGACGATGAGCACAACGACCCCGACGGCCGCAGGAAACGGCGCGGCCTTCGCGTCCTCACGCTCTGCGTTTGCAGGGGAATCTGCGTCCATCACGCCTGCTCCCCGGAGACGATTCCGCGCACATGGCGTCCCACGCGCGCACCGCCAAAGGATGTGGACGAATTGCCGCAGGGCCTACTCTCGGGTCGGGGCAGGACTGCGTCGAAGCGCAGTGTACAGGACACGAGGCGGGATTCCAAAAGGGGGGAGGCGACGCGTTGGGCCTCGGCCTAGGACGAGGCGTTGGACGCAGACGACGGAGACTCGGGGCCGCGCACGAGGAAATGGCCGATGGCGAGGTAGTCAAGCCGGGCCTTCAGGAAGGCCGTGATGGCTTCGTCCGGTGTGCGCACGATGGGTTCCTCGTGGACGTTGAAGCTGGTGTTGAGAACGACGCTGCTGCCGGCGCGCTGCTTGTACTCGGCCAGGATACGGTGAAAGGTGGGGTTGTGGTCGCGCCTGACGAGTTGCGCCCGGGCCGTCCCATCCACGTGAACCACGGCCGGGTGTTCCCGCTTCATCTGCTCGGCGCAATCGAAACACACGGTCATGAACTCGGCCGCGTGCCGCGCCGCGTCCACTCCCACGAGGTAGTCCTCGGCGTCTTCGTCGAGCAGGGCGGGCGCAAAGGGCATGAAGTCGCTGCGCTGGAGGCTGTCGTTCAGGCGCTGCACGACGGCGCGGTCCATGGTGCGCACCAGGATCGAGCGATTGCCCAGCGCCCGCGGGCCCCATTCCATCCGCCCCCAGAACCGCGCCACGATCTGCCCTTCCGCCAACAACTCGGCTATGCGCACTTCGGGGTCCGGACACGGCTCGTAGGCCAGTGCGGCGCGTTGCAGGGCGCGTTCGATTTCCGCGTCCGTGTAGGATTCGCCGAAGAAGACGTCGCGCAACTGCTGCGGCGCCAGGCCCTGCTGGTCGCAAATCGCGCCCAGCGCCAGCCCGCCGTCTCCCATGTTGGGATACACGGACAGGGCGTCGACCTCCTCGAGCTCGTGAAGCCGTTGGTTCAGTTTCACGTTCGCCACGCAGCCGCCCGCGACCACCAGGCGCCGCAGGCCGGTCTCGCGCAACCACCACCGCGCGACCTCGATGGTGTGCCGCTCGAGCAATTCCTGCGCCCATGCGGCCACGTCCTCACGCTCGTACCGTGAGGCCAGGGCGGCCTTGGCCCAGTCAATGCCCCGCTGCCCGAACTGCCCGGTGTACCGAAGTTGGCCGCTCTCGAAAACGAACGGCGAAGGCACGTCAATGCGCGACGCATCGCCCCCCGCGGCCAACCCCGTGATCTTGCCTTCGTCCCGGCACGACACAAACCCAAACGCCTCGGCCAACACCTGGAAGAACAGCCCGAGCGAATCGCGCGACGACGCCGTCCACAACCGTTCGACGCCCCCCTGCGGCGAGCACCCGCACACCGTCATCGACAGCCCGTCCCCCATGCCGTCCGTGGTCAGGCACAGTGCTTCCTCGAACCCCGAGAGGCGCCAGGCCCCGGCCGCGTGGGCCAGGTGATGGTCCACAAAAGCCAGTGGCTTGCGCTTGAGCCCGGACGGCAGCGTGCGGCGGGTCATCGGCCCGAGCAAAGGCTTGGACACGCGCCGCATCCACGAGTCCTCGGCCGTGTGTGAAACGGGTAGGAAGAAGGTGACGTCATCGAAGAAACGGCGCAACCGGGAGTCCTTGCGGCTCCGGCGCGCCTCGAACAGCCACTTGTGAATCCATGGAAACAAGCGCACCGGCGGGGGCGGCGTCATCAGACCCGACACGCAGATCCGGTCAATGTCGGTCGGCTCGACGCCCGTGAACGCAAACAGGCCGGCCAACGACTCGAACGGAAAACCCCCTTCATTCTTCCGGCGCGAATAGCGCTCCTCATTTGCCGCAAACAGCACCTGCGCCCCGTCGCACAGCGCCACCCCTGCGTCGAACAGGTCCTCGTTAATGCCCAGCCAAAGCGCCACGCCCGAACCTCTACCGCTCACTCCGAAAAGCCATCATCAATTCATCCGAACGGCGTTCAACACCGGTTCCGGACGCAGCGAAAACACCAGCGCCAGCTCCACCAAGGGTGCACACCAACACTCCGCGCAGTGCTCCGGCAATCGCAGACCCGCAAACTGCTCGCGCAGCGCCCCCCCCATCGCCTGTCCCTTCAAGAACTGCGCAACCTGACACTGGTGGCACCCGAGCAGCGAACCATCCGCCTCGACCACCGCGATCAAAACCCCGGCGATACACCAGATCCGCGTCGGGTCCGGCCACCGCGCCAGGTGCCGCAGCCCGGCTACCGAATTCCGGATCGGGGCCCCCTCCCGCTTCAACGCCACCAACCGGGCCATCGTACGCCGGTAGGGCCCCGGGTCCGG
>Ga0114930_10004893_pt1 | contig 11142 bp, 8 predicted proteins | sample AnhtaG_FD_87300 | JGI IMG/M metagenome (GOLD analysis project Ga0114930, IMG submission 87300) | Deep subsurface microbial communities from Anholt, Denmark to uncover new lineages of life (NeLLi) - Anholt_01485 metaG | ecosystem: Environmental > Aquatic > Marine > Oceanic > Sediment | place... | reverse complement strand
TCCTATTATAACATTTCTAAATGTAAATATTTGGAATATTTGTAACATTACCAAATAAATAATTAAGCCAAATCCACCTATAATTGTTAACAGAAGTGCTGTTTTTACGGTTGTCAATTCAGCACCAGATATAAAAACTGAATGTGAAAAACAAAACAGCAAAAAAACAATAAAACCTGAGGCTAGTATTTTCAGGAGATTTCTCCCATGTTTAAAAATAGAAAATTTGATGTACTTTATCTTAAATGTAAATAACAATAATGTACAGTAAATAAATGCAGTAATTGAAGTGGAACATGCGAGCCCATACACACCATACCTTTCTGAGAGTATAAATAACAATATAATATTAATTGTATATGAAATAACTCCGATTATTGTGAGTGATTTTGTCCTTTGTATTCCCAAATATATAAATATAAAAAACAAATATCCGGCATGAAAGAACAATCCTATCATATAGATAAGCAAAATTTTACTGGTAAGAGAGGCATCAGAAGCAGTAAACTCTCCTCTCTGAAATAATACCGAAATCACTTCCATGTGAAATATAACCAAAAAAGTAACACAAAACATTATAATTACAGCGATGACTTCGGCTCCAAAGCGTATACGGGATTTTAAAAGGTCAATGTTATTAACAGCTTTGTAGCGGGCTAGTTCTGGAAGTAAAACGGTTAACAATGGAAGTACAAATAAGTTCACTGAAATTTCATTGACTTTGCCAGCATAGGAGAGCGCTGAAGCCATTCCTTCTCCAAGATCTAATGCGATGATGTAGCTTATTAATATGCTGATTTGCCCAAAACTGGTAATTAACAATAATGGCAAAGATTTTCGTAAGAAAGACAGAAAGGAAGGATTATTAATATTGAAGGTTAAAGGCTTATATTGAATTTTGGTTTTTATAATATAAAAAAACTGTATTGAAAATGCCAGAAAAAATCCCACTGCAGTGCCATAGGCAAGACTTAGAATACTCCACCTGTCTGCAAAAAAAATTAAGCTTATAATAATACAAACATTAGCAATTATCAAACTGAAACCTGGCATAAAAAAATTTCGAAATGCATAAAGAGTCGCTCCAAGATAATCGGACAATCCTAACGTAATGATAAGTGGAAAGAGAATGCGTGCAAGGAGTACAGTCATGTCAAAGGATGCATTGTTAAACGTAAACGGTAGCAGACTGATAATCTTCGGCATCTGCCATATACCAATAATTGAGATAATTAAAGTCATTGCGAATGTGCTATTAAAAATCGTGGAAAAGAGTGCTGAAAGTTCTCTTGTTCTTTTGAGGGCAATTGATTCTGAAAATATTGATGATAACATAACTCTTATAATAGCTATTCCCATCACATACATTAGTGTATGTGGAATTTGAAAGGCAATAAAATATGCATCAGTCAGTTCCCCCTTACCAAAAATATATGCCAGCACCATATCCTTAACTAAAGAAAGCGTTTTCGCAATTAAAACCAGGAAGAAAACAAGTAGTCCTGATGTGAGTATTTTCTGGTTTGTTGACACGAGGAAAATTAAGAAAAATGAATTTTGATTATTACTTTTAGTTTATTTAATATTGGATAAGATTATTTCTCTAAAATGACAAGGTAATCTCTATTAAGATAGAAGTTGGAAGAAACTATAGATGACTTCTTAATAATTCTCAAGTTGCTGTGCTGCGCCAAAATGTCAACTATTTCAGGTGATATAAAATAATGCCCTTCAATGGTATAAGTGTCTTGGCTTGAGAATCTTTTCCATCCATCAGGTGCTTTTAAATTGGTTGTATGGATAAAAGCTTTACCTCCTTGTTTCAAAATTAAGTTAATCTCGCTGAAATAATTTCTCATGGTGTGTAAATCTAAATGGACAAAAACGTCGAAAGAATACACAAAATCAAACTTGTCTGTAAATTTATTCGAGAATTTGGGTTTAACCAGTCGAATATATTTAACATGAGAGTATTGTGACAGAACAGCCTTAGCCTTTTTTAACATTTCAGAAGAAATATCAAAACAGTAAAATTCTTTAGTCATGTTTACTACTTTAGAAGCTATTCTTCCCCCGCCAACTCCTATTTCCGCAACCACGCTTTCTTTTGTAATATAAGGATAGATATACTCTGAGATTATTTCCTCTACATCTGAAACTTTTCCCCATTCATCTCCTAAGTATTGAAGATAGAATTCTTTTTCCTTTTCTTTAATATCTCTATTTTGAACATAAACTTCTGTCTTATTCCAATTTTTCGCATATCTATTCCATAATTTAATGTTGTATTCAATATTTGAATGCATTGAGGGCATGGGTCTCAGTACATTTTTCATAAAGTAATATGGTTTTCTTAAAATATTTTTTACAGCTACAGGCATTATTTTCTTCACAACTTCAAGCATTATTTCTCCTGCTGAATTCTAAAGATTTGATGAACCATAATTAATTTGTTCTGATTTGTTAAATTGGTTGGACATTTTTGAGGGCTCTGTAAAAACTAAAGCCGTAATTAGAAAAACGTATCCTAAGAAATTATGATGAGAAGTTTGCACAGAAAACACTTCCTGAGTTGTTGCGGAAAATGCTAATGCTGCCAGTCCACAAAAATATCCAAAATAAAGTGACTTATCATATCGAATTTTTTCGCGTGATCTTTTTAAGCTTATTTTAAATAAAATGAATAAAAGATATATAAATATTCCAAATCCTAAAATACCGGTTTCTGTTAGATGGTGAAGGTAATTATTATGAGCGCCGCTTGCGCCGGCGAAGAATGGTGTATGGGGGCTAACTGCAAACCTAAATGCTCCTAAACCAACTCCCGTAATAAGAACCGAAGGATTTTGCCGTATCATGTCAATTGTTTCATACCAGATATAAAAGCGTCCCATAAGTGAAATATCCTGTTCAAGATCCTCAAATTTTGCAACACCAAGTTTGTATTCATGGAGTTCTTGAATAAAATTTATTCCAATATATATTACTACGAAAATTAAAATCGCGGCTATTATCCATCCATAAAATTTTCGGAGGAAAATAAAATAAACCAATATCCCAAAAACAAGAGCCAATATCCCAGCCCGTGAAGCAGATAAAAATATAATATAAACCATTAATGGCAGAATTAGAATGATTATAAATTTTTCAAGTAAATTATTTGTAAAAGATGCATATCCTAAAAATATAAAGAATGTAAACACTAAGAATACGCCAATATGTGCATGATTAATAGAAAGTGTTGATGTGACCGTTGACCAACCTAAAACATGAAATTGATAAAGCCCGACCAGACAGATAAAAAGAGTTATCAACCATATCAAGCGAATCATCACAATTTTCATATTGAGTGTTTTTAACATATCCGAAACAATAAAATACACAAGAATATACTCAATCATCCGTGTTAGAAAAAAACCTGAGCGCAATATCTGAAATGTACTGAAATGAGGAAAATTTACCAATACTGATAGAGCATTTATAACCAACCAAATTAATAGAAGGCGAGTAATAAGTGTTTTAGAAATATTTTTGTTGGAAGTGAGCGCTTTATCCATGAACCAGATAGAAGCCAATATTACAAAAAAGAAATCATCCAATCGGATTTGCGCTCTGAAAGGTAAAAGCGGCAATGTGTATGCATAGGCAAGTACATACAAGTACAATGCTGCGGTTTTATTGATGTAAAGTAAAGGTAGAATAAGGCATGCTGCAGCTAAATAAAAGAGGGGATTGACATAGTAGGCAAGGAGCAGGAAGACAAAAAAAGCAATTCCCCCCCCAAAGACAGCGAGGGGAATTCCACCAACGTGAGGCGTGATTTCAAATCTATCGTTTAAGGCTGATGAATTATCCATTCCCTTTCGATTTTCTGCTTAATAAACGGCGAATAGCCTGTAATTTTTCCTGTTCTGCGGGTGAGGTCTTCTGGATACGGTTGATGTATTCGAAGGTGAAAGCCAGAACGACAGCAAATATACACGCCAGTCCGCTCATAATAAGAACCTTAATTGTCCTTTTGGGTTTTGCGCGCCGCACCGGCGGGACGGCTTTATCCAGTACGAGTAAAGTTGGCGTATCCCGCGCTTCCTGTATCTTCGCCTGTTCTACCTGTTCGGTTAACAGTGTAAATAAGGCATTTTGTATTTCAACGTCCCGCTTAAGTCGAATATATTCTTTCTCTAATCTTGGAGATTCCGCAAATGGTGGAAAATAATTGGCTTTATTGCCGGGCCCTTTAAAAAACCCCGTGCTTTCTTCATAGCTCATTATTTGGTTCTGTATTGATTCAATCTGGGATTTTATTTGCTTAAGGTTAGGATGGTCTACTGCGAAGTTTTTACTCATTGTTTCGTATTCAATTTCCTTGAGGTCTAATTGAGATATTAGACCTGCATATATAGTTATGACAGCCTCAAGCTGTTCGGGTAATGAGATTATTCCACTCTGATTTTGAAACGCTTCGAGTGTATCTTCTGCCGCTTGCAGTTGTTCTTTAGTCGAATATAACCGGTCTTGAATAAATTCCCGGTTATTGCGGGCTTGTTCCGTCTGGTTTCTGATGTTAAGCGAATCAAGATAATCTACATAGGAATTAGCCATATCACTTGCCTGTTCAGGTGAAGTATCCTCGACATTTATGTAAATACATCCTTGATCAGTTAAACCAGAGTTTACGTGGCTTCGCAGCATACGTATTGTTTCTTCAAGATTAGGCGTTTTGTATTGTTTTTGAAGACCATATTGCTCTGCAACGAACTCCTGAGCAACCCGGCTGTCTAAAATGGCTAAATACTGATTAGACTGTGTATTAATATCAAGGACGCCGCCGCCAAAAGGCATGGAAGGAATAGTGGAAAGTTTTGTTAAAATACTGAGTCCCGACTGCTCCTGGGATACAAGAATGGTTGCCGTTGCGCGGTACCATTTCGGCAGAATTAGCGTGATTCCTGCCGTAATTACTCCGACAAAAAAGGTAAAGAAAAATATAAATTTCCACCACTTTACAATCGTATAGACATAATCGAGTATTGTCGTTTCTCGTTCAGGCATTATAATTCACAATATACAATTTTTGTATAACTAATAATACATTTAGTAAATAACATGTTTATCTTGCTGCGTGTTGGTCCCGCTAAGCGGGATCACCAACACACTTTACAATCTTGTTTATCTTGTAAATCCTGTCTAATTTTATAAAAGTATTTTTCACCTGAAAAATTCTCTCGCAAAGTCGCAAAGTCGCAAAGAAAAAATAAATATTAGAAGTTTTGTTGGGATCACCCCCAAACAAGTTTGGGGGTGCCACTCATTTGATATAAGAATTTATTAATTATCTAAGTTAAGTATTATTTAATAACCCCGATTGCCTTGGCGGCTAATATTATGGAAACAACCGGAGAAAGGAATTCAAACCATTCCTTAGCAATCAGATGTTTCTTTTTCGGAACGTAAATATGGTCGCCCGGGAATATAATCGGGTCCCCTCCTTTAATTTTTTCTTTAGTATTTCTTCTTGTAACCTCAATTTTGCTCATGCCGGCGGCATCCGTGGTTCTGCCGGCTATTCCTACATAGTGGCTTGCCGGACGGTCGATTACCCAGTCTACACTGCCGGGAGTTGATACTTCACCATCAACGTAAACAAGGTTCTGAAGATTAGGCAAAATAAGCACATCATCAGGTTGGAGTTTGAAGTTTAATTGATTTATTGAAAGTTTAATTGTATCCTGTATTCCCATTTCATTGCTGCGGACAATAACACTATTTGCCAAATCTATTTGATCTGTAATGATATCTTCATATCTTAGAAAATCTATGAGTGTTTCATTTTTAAAATATGGATAAAACCCGGATATATCAATTGGATTCTGCACAAAAATACTGCCTTGAGAAAAGTTACTACCGGGGATGTAAACCTCATCTCCGTCCCTTAATAAAGGATTATTTTCCTGATGACCAAATTTTATATAGTCCCGGTAATCAAATTTTTCTACGGTTTCATCCCTGTGTCGAATTTCAATAGAGCGGGTATCCGCCCATTTTCTAAATCCACCTGCCTGATCTAAAACATCTGAAACCCGCCACGTTGCATTTGCATATCTGATGCCCGGCTCATTGATTTCACCGGTCAGCCGGACTGTAAATACCCGTAAGCTTTTGAGAATCACGGAGATATCGCTTTCAGGATATAACTCTTGCATGAGGTTTATTATTTTTATCCTGGATTCTGCTAATGTTAAACCGTTTAGCGACGCATTACCAACATCCGGAATACCGACTACACCTTCAGGTAAAACCACTAAAGGGATTATTATTTCGGGAGTATTACCTATAATAGTAACTGTAAGTTCATCATTGGGACCTATCCGGTATTTTGTTGCATCTATAGGTCCGCCCAGGGCAATGCGGGGGTCTAATAACTGCCTTTCCTGAAATTCGCGGATGCCGATTTGTGAAGTTTTTGCCGGCGGTAAAAAAGTGCTCGGTATCTGGGCAGAACTTTTCGAGATAATTAAACTGAAGGCAAATATTCCAAGCAACATGTGCGTTCGGATTTTCAAATGCTCCCTCATAGCCATACTATTGATTAAATTTTTGCTTTATGTATCGGAATAAGTTAGAAAAATCTTTTCTTAATTCCAATAAAAATTTGATTTTAACGTGTTGATATGGCTTATTCAAACAGAAAATCAGTATAATATTATAGTGAGCATGCAGAATATATTGCTTTCCAGGCTTCGGAGATTCCTGTACGTTTTACAGCAGAAAAAAGAATTGGTTCATTTATTAATGTTCTTTGTTTTACAAGGTTTCTGCATATCTTAAGAGCCTCATTTTTCGATACTTTGTCGCATTTGGTTAAAATAATTTGCGAATTTAAACCGTTATAGTCCAGCCAATCGAGTAGTTGTATATCAATATCCATGAGGCTGCGGCGGATGTCTATAATGACAAATACCAGTCGCAGAGTTCTGTTATTAAGCAGAAAGGATTCGATTAACTGCTGCCATTGGTTCTGCATCTTGTGAGAGAGTTTTGCAAAACCATATCCAGGTAAATCAACCATGTGAAGTTTGTCGTTTATAGTGAAGTAATTAATCAGGCGTGTTTTTCCGGGAGCTGAGCTTGTTCTTGCTATATTTTTCCGATTCAAAAGAGCATTTATAAGAGAAGATTTACCGACGTTTGACCGACCGGCAAATGCAACAGAGGGGATTGAAGACTTCGGGAGCGAAGATACATCAGCAGCGCTGGTCAGAAACTCAACTTTTTTTATTTTCATGTCATGTTGGTTAAGCCCGCTTTTTCAACTTATCGTATATAAATGCAGGTTTCTTACCTTTTGTAATGTTTTCTTTAGAAATTATGCAGTCTCTCACCCCTACCATATCGGGTAATTCATACATGATATCAACCATCACCTTTTCAAGAACAGACCGCAAACCCCGTGCGCCGGTACCCCGTTTTTGCGCAATTTTTACTACTGCGCGCAGTGCCTCCGGGAGAATCTTCAAGCGTACCCCCTCAAATTCAAATATCCGCTGGTATTGTTTGACGATAGAATTTTTAGGCTCTGTCAAGATGTTCATCAAGGCATCTTCACTAAGTTCATCCAGGGTTGCAATGTTATGCAGCCTGCCGACAAGTTCGGGAATAAGACCGTACTTGAGCAAATCCTGCGGCTCGATCCGGTTCAGAGTTTTGCCGATAGTCTCTTGCTTTTTCTTCCGCACGTCTGCACCGAAACCCATCGATTTTTTACCAACTCTTGCGTCAATTATCTTTTCCAGACCATCGAAAGCGCCGCCGCAGATGAATAGTATATTCCTTGTGTTTATGTTAATGAGGCTTTGTTCGGGGTGTTTTCGCCCTCCTCTCGGTGGAACGCTTGAGACTGTTCCTTCAAGAATTTTCAACAGTGCCTGCTGAACTCCTTCTCCCGATACATCCCGGGTAATAGAAGGGTTGCCGTCCTTGCGGGCAATTTTGTCAATTTCATCGATAAAGATAATTCCATGCTCAGCCCGTTCTACGTTATAATCGGCTGCCTGTAACAATCTGACAAGAATATTTTCTACGTCTTCTCCCACGTAGCCGGCTTCGGTTAATACCGTGGCATCAGCAATAGAAAACGGAACCTGAAGAAATCGGGCTAAGGTCTGCGCCATAAGCGTCTTGCCGGTTCCGGTGGGACCCATTAACAGAATATTGCTTTTATCCAACTCAACATCTCTGCTTGTGAGGCTCGTGGTGGTTATCCGCCTATAGTGATTGTAAACCGCAACAGACAGAAATTTTTTTGCCTCCTCTTGTCCAATGACATATTTATCAAGCTCATCTTTAATAGTCTGAGGAGAAGGTATTTTTTTTAACAGAGCACGCTTACGCTGCTCTATATCAGTACGTATTATCTCCTCAGCGCCGACAACACATTCGCTGCATATATAGACATTCGGACCGGAAATCATACAGTCTACTTCGTCAGCGCTTTTATTACAAAATGAACAAACCAACCTATTGTATGGTTTTTTGGGGGGTGTCATAAAAAATTATCCTTTTGATTTTTATGAATTGGAGGTAAAATGAATAATGAAAAATTCAAATGATAATTCTACAAAATAACATAATTTATGAAAAAATCAAGTTATTAAGGAGTGCATTAAATAGTTTACATTTTATCATATCACTGTCTATAGTTGCTCGGCGAGGTGTTCTTCACCTCGCCGGTTTTAAATGCACAAAAAAGTAATAGAAGTCGAAGGTGAATCCCGAGTACTCGGGAGACAGCGAGGTAAAAACTATGTAAAATGCAAACAATTTAATGACATGAGTAGTAAGTAAAGTTTTAATTTTGCAATTTACATTTTGCATTATTCAATATTCATTAACTTTTTCACTTTTTCTTTTTACTTTTCGCTTTGGTCTCAGAACGTTTTTCGGTGATTACCTGATCAATGAGACCATATTTTTTGGCTTCTTCTGCCGACATAAAATAGCTTCTGTCGGTATCTTTTACGATTTTTTCAAAAGATTGACCTGTATGTTTCTTCAGAATTTCATTCAGCCGTTTACGCTGAATTATAATCTCTTTTGTATGGATTTCAATGTCACTTGCCTGACCCTGAACACCGCCCCATGGCTGATGTATCATAATCCGCGAGTGAGGCAGTGCGGAACGTTTGCCTTTTGTGCCTGCTGCCAAGAGAATCGCCCCAAAACTCGCAGCCTGACCAATACAAATAGTTGAAATATCCGGCTTTATATACTGCATCGTATCATAAATCGCCAGCCCCGAAGTTATACCTCCACCCGGTGAATTAATGTATAGACTAATATCCTTTTCAGGGTCTTCTGCTTCAAGGTAAATTAACTGGGCAATAACCAAACTTGCAACGTTATCATCAATTGGCAGTCCTATAAAAACTATGCGTTCTTTGAGTAATCGAGAATAAATATCATATGCGCGTTCCACCCGTCCGGTCTGTTCAACCACCATAGGAATTAACATAAACACTCCTTTATCTTGTTATTCATTTCGTTATTTTTTAGATGACCTATTGAAATGTTTGGATAATATTAACCTTATCGGTTATGTCTTTGGCTGAAAGCTGATTGCTGATAGCTTTTTTCTGAACAAACTTATTACAAGCATTAACTTTTTTTAAAAGTGGTTACATCTGCTTTGCTTTCTAAATAAGCGAATATCTTATTGTCAAGCAGGGCATCCATTACACGCTGGCGTTTTTCCCCGGAGCGGTGTTCAATTTTTACACGCTTCGCATCTATATTATTTTCTTTGGCGTACTGCTGAAGATAATCGTCGACTTCCTGGTCTGTAATCTCAAAACCTTCCTGTTCGATTAATTTTTCCCGGATTAAATACCACTGTACTTTCTTCCGGGCTGCTTCTTTATTCTCTTCGCGCAGCATTCTCGAGTCAACGGGCTTGTTCGAAAGCTTTTTAACATTTTTTTCGAAATAGTCTAAATAACGTTCAACCATCGACTCCGGCACCGGTGGATTTATTATTCTTACTGTTTCGAGTTCAAGCGCTTTACGCAATTTGTTTTTTGTGTCGACCTGCACTTGCACATGAAGATCGGCTTTTATACCTTCACGCAGGGCTTCAACATTCTCGTACTCCATTTCCGTCGCCAGTTCGTCGTTAATTTCGGGTAGTTCGAGCTCATTTACTTCTTTAATCTTTACCAGATGATGCTTTTCAGCCGGTTGATACTGTTGTTGTGTGGGATCTGTTATAAAGTAATGATCCATCTTATGCACCACCCGCTTTGCATCGCCGGTTTTTACACCGATAAGCTGTTCGTCAAAACCCGGACCAAGACTTTCTTCACCAAGCCGCAGCTTTAAGTCCGGATATTGTTTGCCAATTAACGGTACTCCGGTAGCCGGGTCTACTTCTTCTATATCTACGAGGAGCATATCCCCCATTTCAGCGGCTCCGTCCTTTTTTCTTATGGTACCGAACCGCACTTGAATTTTTTTCAGCGTTTCTTCAAGCATTTCATCAGTAACTTCCCGTTCCTCCTTTTCTATGCGCATACCATCTAAACTGCCGATAGTAAATTCCGGTTTGACTTCAATTACAGCGGTAAATTCCAGGGGTTTGCCCGGCTCGTATTTCATGTCCAAAATATTGGCTTGCCCGAAAGGATCAAGCTTTTCCGAATTAATAGCCTCTTTATAGTTATCGTTTATCACATGTTCGATAGCGGCAGCTTCAATTTGCTTTCCGTACTGTGCACGAATCATCCCAAGAGGTACTTTTCCTTTACGAAAACCTGGAAGTTGAATGCGTTTTCGAACATTTTCGGTTTCTTTTTCAATTTCTACGCCTATTCGATCCGCAGGAACTTCAATTTTAAGCTCGCGTGTGGTTTCCGAAGTGGAATTAACAGTGACTTTCACTTTTGCAGCACCTTTCAGTGTAATTTTAAACAACAGTAATAAAAATACGTAAATTTCTAAACATTCGCAAGCCAAAAAACCGGAGATATTGGAACTTGGTACAGAGATCGTACCCCCCTTAGGGCGTTAATGATACTGGGAAGAGGGGGGTTGTACCAATTAGACCAATGGTTACAGCAGTGGGTGCACCAGGGTGAGGCGGAGGGCGCT
>Ga0114930_10004892_pt1 | contig 11142 bp, 7 predicted proteins | sample AnhtaG_FD_87300 | JGI IMG/M metagenome (GOLD analysis project Ga0114930, IMG submission 87300) | Deep subsurface microbial communities from Anholt, Denmark to uncover new lineages of life (NeLLi) - Anholt_01485 metaG | ecosystem: Environmental > Aquatic > Marine > Oceanic > Sediment | place... | reverse complement strand
GCCCTGAGCTCGACGTGTAGAAACAGCGGCGGACCGGCGCCTGTGGGGCCGGGTGAGGATCGTCCATCCACACGCCCACATCCCTACATGCGCTTAGCGAAGGCGCCAGGTTTGATCCCTACTATGCCTTGACACGCAGAAAATCTACAAGAACAGTCTGTCTTGTTGGTGGAATGCTGACAGGGCAGTATCCGGTGTTTGTCCTTACCGCTACTATTGGGCGAAAAACACCGAAATCCTACCTTTTTGCGGATTTTTCTTGCCAAGGCGCCTCCGTTCCGATAATATGGGCTTGTCAGCTTTTGAAAGTGAGTCGAGCTACTAAGACGGCAGAGCACCCGTTGCGGGTGAGAATTGTCTGTTCTTGAGAAGGAGATTGCTTCGCGGAGCTTATCCTGAGCGAAGCGAAGGGCTCGCAATGACGGCCATTATTGACAATTTTTCGGAAAGGAGAATGAGATGAAAACGACAAAATCGAAGTCGCCAGACGCGACCCTCGCCGGGATCCGATCTGGCGGAATGTTAGCAATTCTGGCTTTGGCATTCGGCCTGCCGTCCGCGAGTCTGGCAGAAGAGGACACATGGACGTACAAAGCTGATATGCCTACCGCAAGAGGAGTGCTTAGTGGATGTGTCTTAGATGGAAAAATCTACGTTGTCGGTGGCGCACCGAGTTCATCATCCGTAACATCGGCTGTAGAAATGTATCATCCAATTGTTGATACATGGACCAAGATGGCTAATATGCCATCAGCACGGTGTGCTCATGCAGCCTGCACTTTTGATGGCAAAATTTATGTATTTGGAGGAATCAGCCCCGCCGTGTATTCTACGGCCAAGAAGAACGTCTATGTATATGATCCACAAATAGATACCTGGACTCAGAAAGCCGATATGCCATATGCAAATGCATTGTGCGGTATCGCTGTTGTAGATGGCATAATTTATCTCATAGGTGGGAGTCTCAGTGTTTCAAGTCCACCAATTCCAACTGTAATGGCTTATGATCCTATGACGGAATCGTGGACGCAGAAGGCCGACATGCCAACCGCAAGATTCTGGCTCTCCACCAGCGTGGTCGATGGAAAGATATATGCTATTGGAGGATGTACAGAGAACTGGGGCGTGTTTTCTTATGAACATGTTGAAGTGTATGATCCGTCAACTAATACTTGGACTCGCCCATCAGACATGCCGACGGCACGCTTCGGTTTGGGTACTTGTGTTGTGGGTGAAAAAATCTATGCAATTGGTGGTCATTTACCCACGGGCGCGACTACAGCTAATGAAGTCTATGATTCCATTACGGATACATGGACCACAAAATCTCCAATGCAGCACAAACGACTTGGACACGTTTTAGGTTTGGTCCGAGACAAGATATATGCAATTGGTGGATCGTATCCAAATCCTGGGCCTACGGTTCTTTCATCTGTGGAAGAATATGAGACCGGACTCGGTGTCCCACCACCTGACTTCAACGGCGATGAGATAGTGGACTTCAAAGATTTTTCCATATTGGCTCAATATTGGTGCCTGGAACAATCACCTTTTGTCAACCACAGGGTGGATTATGAATACTTAGCTGTTTTAGCTGATTATTGGCTGAAGGAAGTTCTGCCCGACAGCCTGCTCGCATATTGGAAGCTGGACGAGACAGAAGGTATGCTTGCATACGATAGTGCCGGCGACAAAGACGGTAGCCTTAACGGTGACCCAGTCTGGCAACCTACCGCCGGCAAGGTAGATGGTGCGCTGCAACTCGATGGGACCGGTGATTATGTTAGTACACCCTTTGTGTTGAATCCTGGGGATGGGAAGTTCAGCGTGTTTGCTTGGACAAAGGGTGGGCAAGCAGGACAGGTCATCATAGGCCAAGCCAACGGTGCCAACTGGCTTGCTGCTGATTCATCTGAAGGTTGGCTGATAACAAGCCTGAAAGGAACGGGGCGGTTCGGCAGCTCATTAGGGTCCCAGACTGTAATTACGGATGATAACTGGCACCGCGTAGGCCTGACGTGGGATGGGTCGACCAGAATTCTATACGTGGATGATGTCGAAGTAGCCAAAGACACGCAAGCTGGTTTGGTAGGGTCGCAGGGTGGTCTTTACATTGGTGCTGGAAAGGTCCTTGAGCCCGGCAGTTTCTTCTCCGGCCTGATTGATGATGTCCGCATCTACGACAGGGCGGTGAGCCCATAGGCAAACTACCATCTGGCGGGTTAGTGACTTCTGAGTGATGTCATTTGCTCATCAGTGTCGCAGGACTTTTGCGGATCATATCGGTTTCTTAGCTGACAGCTTAGCTTATTTTTTGAATTTGTCTGAACAATTTTCAAAACGGAAGCTAAATATCCTCGTTGGCTAAATTAGGGTTCACCAGGGCTGTAAAGTGCCGTATAATCTGTAGGATTTCTTGGTAGTTATTGGCTATGGCGCGAAAAACAAAGAGACAAATAGAAAGAGACGAGCAGATTTATCAGCTTACCACGCTTGTGGCGGGTGATTTTTCACTTCAGGAGGTGTTGGACAAGTTGGCTGAAGCGGCGGTGAAGATTGTAGGCGTCAAGGCCTGTTCGATGCGGCTGCTGGATGAGGAGGCCGATGATTTGAAAATGCGAAGTACGTACGGCCTTAGCCAAGAGTACCGTAACAAGGGGGTAGTCTCAAAAAATGATACTGTGGTCAAGGCTGCTTTTGCAGGCGAAGCAGTCGTGTTGGACGATATGCGGGTTGATGACAGGGTCAAATACAAACAGGCTACGATCAAAGAGGGTCTTGTCAGCCAGCTCACCGTTGCGATGCAATTCAGGAATAAACCTATTGGTGTCCTTCGGCTTTATAGCCCGAAGCCGAAGCACTTTGACCAAGATGATATCATCCTCGCCAGGACCGTCGCATCGCAGTGTGCTGTCGCGATAACAAATGCCAGACTGTATGCCGAAGCAATTGAAGGGGAACGAATGGCTGAGCAGATGCGCCTGGCCGGGCTTATTCAGAGAAGGATGATTCCGGAAAAGGCCCCGGTGATACCCGGCCTGGATATTGCGGCTGCTTATATCCCCTGTTTTGACGTTGGTGGCGACTTTTACGACTTTATGCAAATAAGTGAAAACCGCATTGCCGTGACGATTGCCGACGTGATAGGAAAAGGTGTTCCTGCCGCAATAATGATGAGCTGGTTTCGTGGAACCGTGCGGGCTTACACAGATAGTTTTCGGCAGACTTTGCAGGGTGATAATTATGTCGAAGGCGAAAGAAATAGCGGCCTGATCACTGCGGTCCGAACGAGAAATGCCATCGAGAATTTCAATAAGATGGCCAGTACCGAGTGCAGGGACGGCGAGTTCGTCACGTTGTTTTATGCAACTATCGATGCTAAAGAAAGCACTCTGACCTACTGCAACTGCGGACATGAGCCCACAGTGCTGATAAGGGATGGGCAGGTTACGGATCTGACGACCGGTGGGCTTGTCCTTGGCGTCGATACCAAGGCACAATATAAGGTTGACTCCATCGAGTTGAAGCAAGGCGACTGTCTGCTGTTCTATACAGACGGACTTATTGACGCAATGAATTTTGATGCCGAATTGTGGAGCAGGAAACAGATGCTCGAAGCTGCGAAGAAATCTGTGGCAGGTTCGGCGGAACATATTGTCAAGAATATCCTTGCATACAGAAGGCGCTTCGTGGGCCTCGCCAGGCAGATTGATGATACAAGTATTATCGTTGTCAAGGTCGTTAAATAGTGAGTGGTTGAATAGCTGCTGCTCAACAATTGCCAGGTACGTGATCTGAGATGGCGAAATTGATTGTTACAATTGACGGCCCTGCGGCCAGCGGTAAAAGCACCGTGGCTCGGCTGTTGGCCCAAAAGCTGGGCGCGAGCTTTCTTGACACCGGAGCGATGTATCGCGCTGTAACGCTCGCCGCTATCAGGGCCGGCGTGGATATGACCGACGAGGATGACCTACTCGAGGTGATGGCAACAACCGAGTTCCAGTTCTCTGCCGGGCAAGGCAAGATGGCCGTTTGCATCGATGGGATCGATGTCACCGAGCAGATACGCCAGTTGCAGGTGACAGCCAGTGCTCGGCACGTCGCTGCTTCGGCAAAGCTGCGCGAGAAGCTGGTGGAAATGCAAAGGCAATTTGCGGCGGGAGAAAAAAAAATCGTTACCGAGGGAAGAGACCAGGGCACGGTGGCATTTCCTAACGCTGACATAAAGTTCTATCTGACGGCTGATCCCAGCGAGAGGGCAAGAAGAAGACAGACTGAGCTGCAGGCAAAGGGCGACACTGAAAGTCTTGAGCGGATACAGAGCGCGATAGAACAAAGGGACGAAAGCGACGAGAGCAGAGCAGTCGGGCCACTGAGGCCGGCCAGTGATGCTATTGTTGTCGATACTACCGATCTGAGTGTGGAAGAGGTTGTGGCGCAACTCTTGTGCTGCGTGGAAGAGAAATGTCAGGCGAAAGACTGAAAGCGGTCTGGTACTGGATAGTAAAGTGGATCTGCAGAGTCTTTGGTATTCTGTTTTTCCGTTTCCGTGCGTATGGAAGCCAAAATGTTCCTGATAAGGGCGCCTTCATATTGGCCAGTAATCACCAAAGCTATCTTGACCCGATATTTTGCAGCCTTGCATTGAAACGGCGTTTGCATTTCGTTGCCCGCGATTCACTCTTTCGCAACTGGTTCTTTGCCGGGCTGATTTACTCTCTCAATGCTATACCGGTGAAGCCTGGCAAGCCGGATGTATCTTCGATGAAGAGGATCATCGCAACACTCAAAGAAGGCAGAGGCGTTTGTCTTTTTCCGGAAGCGACGCGCACGAGCGATGGTAAGATTCGACCATTTAAGCCCGGCTTTGGCCTTCTTTGCAGGCGGGCAGAAGCAACGGTAGTGCCGGTATTGCTTGATGGCGCTTTTGAATGTTGGCCAAGACACAAGAGAATTTTCTCGCCCGGCCGGATTTCAATCTGCTACGGCAAAGCCATAACACCCGAGCAGGTGAAGGAAATGGACAATCGCAAACTTGCAGAGGTTGTAACTCGCCGGCTGCGCCGGATGCAAAAAGATTGGCGGGCAAAACACGGCAAAAAACCTGTAGGATACCGATGATGAGAGATGCAAAAAACAAAAGATGGCTTGGGATGATAGTCCGTATTGTTGCGTGTTTGTTTGTGGCCAGTGCAGTCCAGGCCGATGAGCCTTTTGACTACTTTCGCAACTCCTGGAACGTTATTGGGCTGAAAGACTACAATCACGGCACGCGCGTGACTCCGGAGAATGAGCTGCTGTTGGCAGACAAGGCAACAGTCCGGGTCCGCTACGGCCGGCAGTTGATCGCACTGAGCCGCAAGCAGACGAAGGCCTGTCTCGACGGTTGGCTCCCCATTATTCTCCTCTCAGCCCGAGATGGGCAGGTGCGGTACGACTTTACACTGTGGGCCACACCACTACCCACTGTGAAAGACTGGCAAAAGGCGTTCGACTGGCCCACTGAAGGCGAGAACTTTCTGAACTGGATCCTGGCCAAGGTCACCAACATGGGCGACACAGCCGCAGAGGCCAAGCTGAAGGTCGAGAAAAGTGGAGCATCCAGCCCAGGGTCCGATGATTTCACCTGGTCCCTGTCTCCTGGCAAAAGTGTCGAATGCGCAGTGAGGATACCGTTTTTTCCGGTCAAAGCCGGAGCGGACTTTGCCAAAGAAGACGCCGAGCTGTGGTTAGACAGGACGGCTCGATACTGGCGAGGCATCATGGCAAAAGGTGCCCATATTCAAGTACCCTGTCAGAAAGCGACGCAGGCTTATCTGGCCTCACATGTTTGCCAGTTAATAGCCAACGACCACGGTGAGGTGCACGCCGGGGAAGGATTCTATGATGAATTCTACATCCGTGACGGAGCGTATCAGTTGATGGAGCTTGAAGAGGCCGGCCTGATAGACATTGCGAGAAAGGGCCTGGCGAGCTATCTGAGCCACCAAAGACCCGATGGCCGGTTCGAGTCGCAGAAGAACCAGTTCGATGCCAATGGCCAAGCCACCTGGGCCCTCTGGCAATTCTACAAGATCACGGGTGACCGCCAGTGGCTCGCAAAAGTGTATCCCCAGATGCGCCGAGCTGTGGACTGGACGATGAAGGCCCGCCGTCAGGCCGCCGCTGATTCGCCGTTCTTTGGTGTGCTGCCGAATGCCCCTGCCGACGGGGAATACCTATGGGATGGCAAGCACCACATCCCCGGCTACGACTTCTGGAACCTGCGAGGGTTGCTCTGCACCGCTGATGCAGCTGGCGCACTGGGCAAAGTCGATGAGGCCGAGGAATTGCTCCGAGAGGCCAAGCTATATCGTGAGGCTATCGACGCGGCCTGGAAGCGAACCGGACTTGCGCATTTTCCTGCGAGTTGGGAAAAGGCCGGCACCCACTGGGGCAACACCGAAACTCTCTGGCCCACTGAGCTTTTCGCCCGGAACGATTCACGGGTTACGGCACTAATCACCGAAGTGCGGGAAAACCACGGCGGCGGCTTCATCGAAGGTACTATTCGCTGGCTTGGCCACGCCGATGCAATTCACCCCTACATGTCCGCCTACACCACCATGGCGTCCCTCGTGCGCGGAGACCATGAACAGGTGGTTCAAGACTTCTACTGGTATCTTCTGCACTCTACCGCAACACACGCATTTCCTGAAGGCATTTACTACAAGCGTCGTTTTGCATGGAACAACACAATCCCCCATCCCACGGGGGCGTCTAATTATGCGATCATGCTTCGACACATGCTCATCCACGAGCGCGGCAACGGGCTGCATCTGTTAATGGCTGTGCCCGATTGGTGGTTAGCTCAGGGCGGGGAAATTCGTGTCGAGCATGCGCCGACGCACTTTGGCTTGATGGGTCTGCGAGTGACCGGCACGGCGAAGGGCGTATTGATAAAACTTGATCCGCCCCGCAGACAGCCCCCGAAGCGAATCATCCTATATCTGCCGAAATCGCGCCAACCGGTGGAATCGGTCAGAGGTGTTGAAGTTGTCGTGCGGCCGGAGCAGAAGAAACGCTGGGATTTCCCAACGGTCGTCCAGCTTTATAGCGAGCAGGCTGTGCCGTTGTTCCAGCCGAAACCAATGCGATAATCAGCTTGATTTCGCAGCAGCAGTCATATATCGGAAAAAGCCGCTGGAATCGCTGGCCGAGTCTACGGGATGTCTCCTGTAGATGTGATGTGGGCCTCGGCAGGGCATTTTTGCCTGCGAACTTGACGTGAATGCGCAACGGCGGCATAATAAGGTTTGACGCTTCTACCACCCGAAGCTGTGAAAGGAAATATACCATGGAAGAGCAAAAGATTGACGAGAATAGAATCATTGAAAAGCAAGAGGATTCCAAAGGCACGAATTGGAAAAAGCGAGTCCTATTCTGGGCCTTGTGTCTGTCAGCAGTGGCAGTTGTTTTGGTGCTTCTGGCCGTCTTTTTGATTCCAAGAATGGATGATATCACCTGGACATCAAATAGAATGGTAGCCCTGTACGTTGCCATCGGCATCGCTGTCGCTGGTGTCGTGGCATGGCTTATCCTCAAAAGGACGCTCAGGACAAGGTTGAGGATGCAGAAGACAATTAGACTAGATCCGGATATCAATGATTGGCTGATTGTCTTCGACTGGACCCCAAAGATACTCTACGTGCCGACTATCGCTGCATCGTTTTTGGCAGCGGCCCTGATGTTTTTAGTAGAGGCACAGTGGTGGGTTTTTGGGTCGGTAAATCCTGAAATCATAGGCGGCATCTGGTTCGCAATATTCTTCCTGAACTTCCTTGTGGAAGAATATAACATCAGCATCAAGGTCCTGCTCATAGGCCTGGTGAGTTTGGGGTTTTTCCTTTTATGGCTGCACCTGCTGAACTGGGTTGTGGATTTCCTGAGACTATTCAAGCACGTTGCTCTATCCATCAGCGCTACCGGTTATCTTTTTGTAGGCATAATAGGCCTGCTCACAATCTTCATTTCTTGGCTCAAGGGTCTTTTCTATTACGTGACGATCACACCCAACTACATGAACCTGCAGGAAGGACCAACAGAGACGGGAGAGCAGATAGGCAGGGAAGACTATAACAGCCGTTTGGACACAACCGATTTTCTTGAACGGCTTATGGGCTTCGGCAGGATAATAATAACTTTCAAGGACAATGAGAGACAACCCATTACTGTCCTGGTCAGGAGAATTCGGAAAAAGGCACAATTGCTTGAGAAAGTGCGTGCCAAGTTTGCAATTGACCATGCGCAGCAAGCACAAATTCCGACAGAATGAGTGAATCGCTGTTGTCCATGAAGGTCAAAGTGCGTTGCCGGACACCCCGGCAGTTCATTGCTCTGCGGTCGGACAGGACATGATGTAGTCAAGAATGCTACTTAATTGGGCCGTTGCCACCGCAACAGTGCAGTCCGCGGCACCGTAATACAGATTGAGCTGATCCGTCTCTTTGTGGACGACAGCACCGCTGGGAAATACGACATCATCAACGTCACCGACGCGCTCGTAAGGTGCTCGCGGCCCCAGGACCCATTCGTCGCTTCGGCGCAAGACCTTCCACGGCTCTTCAAGGTCAAGAAGGGCCAGTCCGAGCCGGTAAATTTCCCCCGCTGAAGTATGGCGTACGCCGTGGTAGCATATCATCCAGCCCTGAGACGTCTCTATAGGCTGACAGGCCAGTCCTACTCTGTGGCAGTCCCAATAGGCCGGCCTTGTTCTAATCAGTGACCTGTGGTCGCCCCAATGTTTCAGGTCCGGTGAGAAGCTCAGCCAGATATGTGCCTCACCTCGAACAATAGGGCGATGAATCAAAGCAAAGCGTCCCTTGAATCTGCGGGGAAACAGGCACGCATCTTTATCCTCCGGTGGCAAAAGGCCGCCCAGGCGGGCAAACGTCTTGAAGTTCTTCGTAATCGCCAGCGAAATTACCGGGCCGCCCTCGCTGAAAGAAACATACGTGATGGCGAATTGCTTTTGCTCCTCGAGCCAGACAATACGGGGGTCTTCCAGGCCGTACTTTTCTTCGCGAGAACGCTGGTTGGCCTCAAGAGTCGGTGCAGGGTCAATCTCCCAATTTGTGAAACCATCGGAGCTTCGTGCAACGGTCAAATGTGAGAAGCCACGCATATCCTCGACACGCACCAACAGCAGTGTCTCTGAATTTAGCTTAACCGCCGCAGGATTGAAGACCGCATTCGCCGGGTAAGGCCAATCGTCCGGCGTCAATATCGGATTGCCGTCGTACCTCTTGAAGAGTTCGTGTGCTTTTTCCTGTCGCAAAAGCTCAGTCATAGTCTCGGTCCCAGGATACCGGCGGTACAGAGTAACAAGGCAAAAGGAAAATCCTTTTTTGCAGGCCTTTTACGTCACATCATTAAATCGGCAAGATGCGCAATTTACTGCACTGATAAGTTCAAAAGTCAAAAATAAAAAATCAAAATTGTGGAATCCGCCGAAGGCGGATGACTTCCTTAATTTTGCACTTTGCATTTTAATTTTTGCACTTCTCAGGCCTTTACCAGTTGGGTTTCGTACAGGCTTTGGTATAAGGGGCAGGTCTGTATCAGCTCCTCGTGCTGACCTTGAGCGACAATCTTCCCGTCATCCATGACGACTATCACATCTGCGGTAATGACGGTACTGAACCTGTGCGCGATTATGAAGCTGGTTCTGTCCTGCATAATTTCTTCGATTGCCTTGTGGATTTTTGCTTCGCTGTCGGCATCAACCTGGCTCATTGCCTCATCGAAAATCAGGATTGCGGGGTCGTTCAAGATCGCTCTTGCAATAATAATTCTCTGCAGCTGGCCGCCGCTAAGGCCGGCACCTTGCTCGCCGATCTCACTATCATAGCCATCCGGCAGCGGCGAAATAAATTCGTGCGCAAACGATCGCTTCGCCGCAGCAATTATTTCTCGCTCTGTGGCTCCAGGCTTGCCATACGCTATATTGGTTGCAATAGTATCATTGAATGTCACCACATCTTGTGTCACCATCCCGATCTGGCTTCGCAAGCTGCGCAGGGTCGCATCGCGGATGTCCTTTCCGTCTATCAGGACCTGGCCCGAATCCGGGTCATAAAACCTCGGCATCAGATTTGCAAGAGTCGTTTTGCCCGAGCCGTTCGGCCCCACGATAGCAACATTATGCCCGGCACTTACTGTCAGATTGATCCCCTTTAATACGGGGCTGCTGCTGCCAGGATAAGTGAAAACAACTGCTCTGAACTCGACTTTGCTTTTCAACGGCGGCAGCTCAACCGCTCCGGGCACCTCAAACTCAACTGGTGTATCTATGACGGAAAACACCCTTTCTGAGGCGGCATTTGCCTCCTGCACCCTGTTCCAAATACCACTGGTCTTACGCACCGAGTCAGCAGCAGCACCCAGCAGAACCAACAGGCCCAAAAATTCAATGCCATCCATCTGGCCTCCGGTGACCCAGTGCGCCCCGACAATCAATGCGGCTGAGCCTGCCACCATTCCGAGCACTTCCATTGTCGGCATGGTAGCCGCATCGACTTTCGATATCTTCAGCAATTGCCTCAGCAATCTGCTATTAATCCGCTTAAAACGCTCTCGTTCATACTCATGGCGATTGTAGACCTTGACAACCTTAAGCGCTGCCATCGTTTCCTGCAGCTTTCCAAGCATTTGTGACGCAGCCATCAATGACTTCTTTGTGGCCCGCTTCATCTTCTTGCCGAATACAGTCAGCAGCCCCAGCACAAATGGTGCACCGCACAAGAAGATCAGCGCCAATTGCCAGTTCAGGAACATTGCCGCTGCTATCAGGAAAAGAGCATTTAGCGGTTCCCGCAGTGCTTTTCCGAGCATTGTTCTGATCGCCCTGCCCACAACGCTGGTATCGCGGACAATTCTGCTGACGGTGTCGCTTGGCCGCTCATTCGCAAAGAATCCAATTGGCAAATCCATAGCGTGCCCGAAGGCATCCTCCCTCAAATGATTTACTCCTATCTGAACCACTTTTTGGGCCGTGTATTCCTGACAAAACTTTGCCGAACACCTAATGACAGTAACCACCGCCATCGCTACGATGATAAAGATTATCGCCCTTGTTTTGTTTTCTCTGGTTTGCTCTCTGGG
>Ga0114930_10004890_pt1 | contig 11143 bp, 18 predicted proteins | sample AnhtaG_FD_87300 | JGI IMG/M metagenome (GOLD analysis project Ga0114930, IMG submission 87300) | Deep subsurface microbial communities from Anholt, Denmark to uncover new lineages of life (NeLLi) - Anholt_01485 metaG | ecosystem: Environmental > Aquatic > Marine > Oceanic > Sediment | place... | reverse complement strand
TTGCTTGGATTGGTATCATCGAATCGCAAATTGCATAGACCGCTATATCCGGCAGCGATACCAAAATTGAGGCAGATGGATTTGGCGTGTCCAATGTGCAGATAGCCATTCGGCTCCGGCGGAAATCGAGTATGCACTCGCCCACCGTATTTGTTTGTCTTCAGGTCTTCCTGGATAATGTCTCGGATAAAATCGGAGGGGCGAGTAGAATTGGTCTTGCTCATATACGTGGTTCTCTTCTGGCTTTTCTTTTATTGTTGCTTGATTCGGTGTTCGGCGATTTCATAGCTTTTTCACCTTGATTTTAGATAAAGTGGTAATGAATTTTTTCACATTTGCACCAAGACAATATAGAAATTTAGAGACTTCCACGCCAGAAAAAAAATTTAATAATTGTAGGTTGCCAGCGGTGTGTAGGGATGGAGCTTGTCTCCACAAAAATCTCTCTTGCCCGTGTACAGGCTATAATCAAAAAGCGTAGCGAGGATAAATGGCAAGGGCACGGTATGCCGTGCCCCTACAAATCTTATTCAGAAAAATTTTTTAAAAGATATTAAGCTTTTTCCCTGACTCCTAAAGCTTTCTCAATCATCCTTTGCAGGGTTTCTATCCTGAAAGGTTTAGCCGTAAAGCCAGATGCTCCACTTTTCTCTGCCTGTTTTTCCATCTTGGGATTGGCATAGGAGGAAATCATTATGACCGGAAGATGGGGATATTTATTCTTGACCTCGTCCAGTAAATCAAAACCACTTGGTTTAGGCATCTCCACATCGGTAATTACACAGTCGATCTTTTTTTCCTCCAAAAGCTTTAAGGCTGTCTGTGTATCAAGAGCGCAGAAGGCCTGATATTTAAACATCTGCAAAAGGTTGCTGAGCAGTTCCAGGATATTCTGGTGATTATCCACCACTAAGATCTTTTTTAACTCTTCCATAAGACCTCACAGATTGTGCTTGACAAAAAGGTTTTGAGTTTTATTTTTCAAATGGTTCTTTATATCTATATTTTATATCGGCAGGAAGCCTCAATTCTTTCACTGGGGGATCGTCCAGCGGCAGGACGTGTGGCTCTGGACCACAAAACCGGGGTTCGAATCCCTGTCCCCCAGTAGATTTTCATTTTGAAGCCCTTTGACTAAGATGTCAAAGGGCTTTCTGTATGTGGGACAAAGGATTCGGTTATTGAGGGTACAGTTCGAAAGTAAAAAATCTAATAATTTTCTTTTTTCAAAAGAATTTTGCTTAAGATAAAGGGAATAAGCACGATGCGCCAGTTCTAAAATCTTTACTCCCTGATCAAAGTAGTTCACATTGGCGTTTTCATGTCGATGGATTTTCTCTCTTATTGACTGCTGCTCTGTTCGCCATTCTTCGCTTTTTTATCTCCAGAATTCCTCAGATATATTTCCATCCAATTTGTCCAGATAAGCTTGGTCAAGCCTATTCTGAAATCTTAGGTATTCAGCATTTAGGTCCTTTATCATCTGATCGTGGTATTCCTTTTCTTGGCTATGACTCAACCTTAAAGCTTCGACTATCAGTTCCAGATGTTCTTTATCTATCTGAATATTCCTTACAATTTCACCCATCTTGGCTTCTAATTCTTCCTGTCTGATCCAAGAGTTTCCGCAGTTGCCTTTAAAACCAGTGCAATGATAATAAATATATTTGCCCTTCTGAATTTCTGAAGTAACAGCGCATCCGCATTTGTCACATTTCAAGAGTCCTGCAAATGCAAACTTTCTTTTTGAATACTTAGGTTTGTTTTGCCTTTTAAAGACTTCCTGCACTTGGCTAAATAATTCTTTGGTTATAATAGGGGGATGATTTCCTTGATAAATTTTTCCATCCCATTTAAAACAACCAGTATAAAATATGTTTTTTAGTATTCTCTCCACATTGCTTCTGCTGATGTACTTATCCGATTTTCTGCTAATTTCATTGACTATTTTAGGGCTTTTTAATTCCAAATTACCCATTCGTTGATTTTCAACGACTTACACACTTAAAATTAAGTGGTCAGTATGATTTTATGGATTCTGTAATTTTGGGCTTGTAAGTCCTTGTCCCACAAGGGGAATTTTTGCCAATTCTGCGCATCTGTGACTCCATAAAAGATGGTCCGAGTTCTCTACCAATCCAGTTGCTATATTGTTCTTCTGTCATAATCGAATCCCAAATCTCTATAGGTACTGAAAGAAAAAGCGTAACCATACTCAAAGGGATCATAGAGTCTTTTGCAATCTGAGCTTTGGTTCTTTTTCGGTTATCGTAGTACTTTACAGTTTCGTGTTCCAGCCGCAGGTGGCACTTTTGGTTGAAAGACTTATCCTTTAGTAACTCATTGAATTTCTCAAGCTGTTTGGTTTTGCTGATCATCTTTATTTATCTCCATTGGTTTCAAATAATCTATTACCTTCTGTATTCTATTTATGTATAGTCATTTGTCATTTTTATGTGTAGTCATTTGGCTCTCGTTCTAATTTTAGTAAGAGTTCTCTTGCCGGTTTTGGGATAGGAATTATTCTTTGGATCTCGCTCGATTTTCCTTCCCATTTTCTGGGAATTCCCGGTTTATATTTTATTAAGCCTTTTCTGTATAATCCTGATAATCCTTTGCCAACATACTTTGGCTGTATCCCTGCAAGTTTTGCTATTTTCCTATGACTGGCTACGATGTTGCCCCCAGCACCGATTCCTCTCCTTCTCTCTAGCTCTACTAAGGCAAGATAGTAAATGCACTTCTCTATGTTAGTTAGCAGTTCTGGCCATCTATACTTGAAAAACAAACGATTATCTGTATATTTATTTCCCTTCCGGTAAAAAGTTCGATTATAAGGACACATTTCTGGATCAAAGCAGAACTCTTTCAAATACTCATTACTGCATCCATATTTGTAGTCATACCTGTATGCTGTCCTCACGGTTGAACTGAGAGCTGAATATCTCAATGGGGGTTCATTTTTCTCATTCCATTTAGAAAGCAGATGCAAAGTCAAATTTTCCTCTTTACCCAGAATTTTCATCTCACTTGCGATGATATTAGCTGATCTGCTTCTGTCAGTGAAATCTCCTTTTATGAACGATTTTTCCAGCATAATGGCGACACAAGGCTTGATCAGTTTTCCCGGAACGTCAAGAATCTTAGATAGATTAGAAGACGCTTCAAGACCTTCGACTACCGACTTTTTTTCATGTAACTTTGCTATACTCATGGGCTTTTTTTAGCATCTGTCTTGATTTTGATTTCAGCTCTTGATCCTTTCTTTCCCACTCCGCAAGAAGATCAAAGAAACCTGCCAGATTCTGGATAATCTCCCTGGCATCCTCCTCAGTAAGTTCCTGATCAGAGTAAGGTTGCCACATCTTAATTGTCTTTTTCAGAAAGGAGTCGTTCACTTAATGAATCCTCAACAAAAAAGCCCATAAAGACACCTCTACAGGTGTTCCTTACAGGCTCAGATTCTTTCTGTTACCTTAAAGATTTCTTGACGTCTAAGTCAATACTTTCTTCTCTTTTAATGTTGACTATCTTACCATCTTTTATCTTTATGGTGATGGTTTGATAATCCTTCTCACGAATTAGTCTAACAATCCTTTTCTCTAATTCGCTTAACTTTAATGGATCTATTAAAAGCTGTACCATGGTTTTTCAATAATTCTCTATCCCGGTTCATACCTACCTCCTTTTTATAGATTATGTTTTATAACAGTTTACAAACTTCCCAAAAAATATATGCTGCTTCATATTAGTACTCTACTCACCTCTTGTTTCAGATAGCCAATTTGCTCCAACCTAATCTGCATAGCTTGAACTGATACTCCGAACTGATTATTATAAATCGATGCGACCATTCTGCAATACTCTTCTTTGTTCATTCCCCAGAATTTCAGTGTCTCATCCGTAAATGTCTCAGTGAAATCGTTTTTCTTCCTTTGTTTGAGTATAGACTTAACCATCTCTTTTGGCATAAGCAGAGCGCTCGCAAAGTAATTAGCCTGGAATTCTATGTTCTTCTTTTTCTGACTTTCTCTACAGACTATGGATGGCTTTTTCTCTTCCTGGAATAAGGGGATCTGCATCCTGTTTTGGAGGTACAGGTTCTTGTGCAATGCCCAATGACCGACTTCATGAGCGCAGGTGAAATTATATCGTCCCTCTTGGTTTTGCAGTTCCGTATCCACAACGATTTTTCCTTCATCCATATACAAACAGCCGAAAATATCCCGATTCAAGTTTCCTCCATTTAGTTCGTCTATCTCCAGTTGCAAACCGAAAAGAGCTTCGATTATATTCTCTATAGGAATAGGAGGATCTTTTATTGGCTTGACCTTATTACAGTAATCAGCGATGACTATTTCTGCTTCAATCTCAAGCTCTTTTGGATCTCTCCAACCAACGTCCATTATTTTTTCTCCTGAGACTTGATCCTCTTAAGTTCATGTATTAGCCTATCCCAATCTGCTGCTGTTAAATTTGCCTCAGTAGCAGTTCTGAGAAACTCCGGGACTTTCTTTGTATAAACCTTACTCTTAGTAAACGCTTCTTTAAAATCAGGGGGTAATTTCTTTGCAAGTGCCAAAAGCATGTTTTCATCGCAACTTAACTCTCGCGCCATCTTCATAATCTTTTCAGGGCTAGGGGGAGGGTCCATCCCTCTTTCCATCTTACTTAAGTAAGTAGGGGAAAGGCCTATTTTACCTGCAAATTCTCTGAGTCCTAAATTTCTTCCGTCGACCCTTAGCTTCCTGATTTTATCACCAAACTCCTTTGCTATTTTCAAAATTCTATCTCTTTCTTCTTCAAAGTCTTTAACCATTCCTTCACCTCCTTGTATACTGTTATACGTAATTAAACATAAAACGATTGTCCTGTCAAGTAAAATTTTCAACCATTTTCAAAAAAAGTCGCAATCTGTTGTAGTTTAGTAGCTTATAGATTTTAAATAATTGTTTTGTAAGAAAATTTTAGGTGAGTAGCTTCAGTTTAATAATTTTAAAAGGGATTCCTGTTCAGTGCTGATATTAGATTTAAAAATAGCTCCACTCTAAGATGTAATATTCCTGGAATCATTTAGTAGTGAAATCAGAGTAATTGATGGATAATTACCTATTTTCAACCCATATTCAACCTTTTTTCGATTTAGAGTCCTATCGCCGTCCCAAATTTAATAGCTCAAATATCAACAAGAAGGTGGAGGTCCCATTTTGAAGAGATAGTAGATTAGAAATACTATATCTGAAACAGTCATTTCTCCATCGCAGTTAGCATCCCCGGATTAAGGAGATTCTGTCCTGATCTTGTAGATTTTGATCGTTTATGATGAACTCACAGAATTTTAAAGATTCACTCCTTCAATTACTATTTCATTATTGAGAAAAAAATTCTTGAAATTTCAAATAATATGCTAAAGACATTTTAACTTAAGTCGATACAAAAAAATACAAAAGAGATAAACCCACAAGAAAGTGGGGGGCTATGAGAATCAAAATTATTCCGTTATTCCGTAAGACAAAAAATTTTCTTAAGCTAATTCTTTAGCACAAAGCGGGGGGCTAAGGTGCTACGAAACAGACTACGCATTTTGATTCTGGATGATTTTCCAGATAGGGGATGGGTTTTAAGTAGAATTTTAAATTCAAAAGGTTACTCTGCGAATTCGCACACGTTTCCTCAAAATGAAGTAGATATAATAGAGAAGAAAAATCCAGACCTCTTAATCCTCGATTTAATTTTTTCAGAAGCAAGCATAGTTAGAACACTCAAGAAGATAAAACAGAATAACCCCTCATTACCTGTATTTATCTGTTTCAACTCAGTAACTAAGCAGATTAAAAATCAAGCTACTAAATTAGGCGCCTCTGTCTTTTCTCCAAGAGCAGAAGTGGAACAAATGTTAGATCAGATTAAAAAATTACCACTTGTCAAAGAGGAAAGGGATCTCGTCACTCCCTGTGTATCTAAAGATGAAAAAGAAAGGAGGTGAAAAAAGATGGCAGTCGAAAAGAACATTGCATCTTCCAGCTTAGTGGAAGTGGTCGACAGAATCCTGGATAAGGGTATCGTTATCGATGCCTGGGTCAGGGTCTCCTTAGTGGGAATCGAGCTTCTAGCAGTAGAGGCAAGAGTGGTGTGCGCAAGTGTGGAGACCTTTTTGAAGTATGCTGAGGCTATCGGTCTCACTCCGACAGCAGCTACAGCCTAAGGTCTGTCGCCGAAAGGTCTGGAGGAATTTTTGTCGAGGTGTCCTCAGGGGGGCTAAACCGGAAAGTATACCTCGCCAGAGATTCTTCCAAATAATGGAGTGCATCCGCCTAAGGCGGATAGCTTTGCCCGTTATAAATGGTAAACCTAAAGGTTTACATTCCAAAGGATGGAAGAAGGGATTAGGGAAATGATAACAGTTGAACAGATGAGAGATGTGGCACAGGATTTGATTTCCTCCTATGATGCCCGAGTAGATGCGATAGGAACAATAATAGATAACACTTATGAAATTTTGGAAGATTTTAAAGATAAAAGGGAAAAGCTGAGTGCTGAATTGAAAGAAACCCTGGCTAAAAAAGAATCTTTAAGAAAAAAAGATTTCGATAGGATGATAAATGGAATTCTCTTAAGTCAGGCGGAGAAAGAGAAAGAAGTCAAGCAAAACTTAAAGAATTTTATTAAAGAACAAAAAAAACAAGCTTCTGAATTAAGAGATGCTCTGATCAAAGGCGAAGTTGAAAGGATGAAAGAAGCTCAAGTTAAGATAGAAAAGGGGATAGTTGAAATAAAAGAATTATTAAGAAACTTTTATGAACAGCAGAAAGGGCTAATAGAAAAGTTAACAAAACTTTTGACCAAAGGGAAGGATTTGAAAATAAAGGATTTTAAGGATATGATAAGAACTCTGCAAACCTTAACAATAGGAAAGGAGGTGAAAAGGATGGGATTACAAGATGTGGCAGCTGATATTAAAACCTTGGGCAAGGACATGGCTGACTCTTATGTTGACAGAAAGAGAGAGATCGAATTGAGAGTGAAGGAAGTCAGCGACCTATTGAAGGGATTCCAAAAAGAACATTCGGAAAGGAAAGCCGAAGTTGCTCAGATGCTGGAAAGCTTCGTGGAGAATTTCCATAAAGAAGTTCATCAGTTTATGAAAGGCGTCCATTCGGAAAATACTCAAATGAGGAGAGAAGTCGACAAGCTCCTCGAAGACTTCCGGAAAGAAAATGAGCAGAGGTACAACGAGGTCGGCGTCTTGGTCGCGGCAGTGAAAGAGATGCATTCAAGTGTAGCAAGGGTAAAAAGCGGTGCAAGAAAAGTAAGCGTCCACAGTTTGGCAGAGACAGAGGGAAAAAAGCCAGCCAGAAGGGCAAAAGGGAAGCCAAAAAATGTGTAAAGCCTCATGGCGAAATGATTAGGAAAAGGATTACCACCGATTAGTTGGTTAATTGGTCTGCCGGCGTAACCCCTCAGTTATGGGGGTAATATTTAGATGTCATTGCGAGGAGTCCCCTACGGGGACGACGAAGCAATCCCTGTAAGTTTTCAGATTGCTTCGCCTACGGCTCGCAATGACAAATTCCCCGAATAACTGACCTGTTACCTGCCGGCGACTGGACCAAACTTCTAATCGGTGGTGATCTCAGCCTTCGGTTGAAAAGCGGGGTGATATATATAATGAAAGAGATAAAATGCGCTTTTTGTAAGGGGAAAGGGTTAGACCCTTTCGAGCTATTATCCCCTTTATCCAAGTGCGCCGTCTGCGGAGGAAAAGGGAAGGTTGAGGTGGAGGAGCCATTTATAAAATGCGCCTTTTGCAAGGGAAGCGGAGTATATCCTCATACCAGACTGAGCTGCACTGTATGTATGGGCAAAGGAGCTGTTACCTTCAGTGAACCGGGAATAACCTGCCCGGAGTGTAAAGGAAAAGGGCAGAAATTTTCGACCAGTTATCCTTGTCTCAGATGCGGAGGTAAGGGGATAATAAAAAAATCCCCAGGATCCATAGGAGAGGAGAAAATTTCGCGAAGACGGGCAGAGGCTTCTACTAAAAAGGCTGAAAAATTTAGTGAAGAGTCTTAAAGGGTTTGAGTATGGAATCTATTTATATAAAAAAACTTAAAATTTAGAACTAAAAAAGGAGTCTTTCATGGTGATGATTGAAGAATCTACTGCTGTATTGGAGCCTTCTCCTTTGCCGGATTTTGTGGAGACAAAAGCGATAAAGGAGATAACCGAACGAGCCTTAGCCTATATTAAGGCAGGATTTCCAGTTCATTTCAGAGGGCCTACCGGCACAGGCAAGACCAGTTTGGCTATGCATGTTGCCAGCAAGATCGGTCGCCCGGTTGTGATGCTTCATGGGGATGAGGAATTAACCACCTCTGATCTGGTGGGTGCAGAATCTGGTATTAAAAGGAAAAAATTCGTGGACCAGTTTGTATCGCGTGTTTATAAACTGGAGGAGAACACACAGAAAAGCTGGATGGATAATCGTCTGACGGTTGCCTGTAAATATGGATTCACCCTGGTCTATGATGAATTCACCCGCTCCAGACCAGAAGCCAATAATGTTTTGCTTTCCATTTTACAGGAGAAGATGATGACTCTCCCTGCGGCCAGAGGGGAGGAGAGTTACCTAAAGATTCATCCGGATTTCTGTGCAATCTTCACCAGCAATCCGGAGGAGTATGCCGGAGTTCATAAAGGCGCGGATGCTTTAAGGGATAGGATGATTACCATAGATCTGGACCATTTTGACAAGGAGACTGAAATCGCCATAACCAAAGCTAAGTCTAACGGTATGAATCCCAAAGGAATGGAGAAGATAGTCAATGTGGTCAGGGGTTTAAGGAAGCAGGGGAAGTGTGAATTTGCTCCTACGGTTAGAGCAGGTATTATGATTGGCAGGACCCTTCAGGTTAGAAACCTTCCGGTCAGTGCTAAAAATAAGGAATTTGTCAAAACATGTGAGGATATCTTGGCTTCTGAGACCTCAAGAATTGGCAAGAAAAGCAGACGGGACAAAGTCAAGGCTTTGGTGAGACGTTTGATCTTAAAGTACTGCTGAATGTGAACTTGGAGTGTATCCGCCTAAGGCGGAAAGCTTTACTTATTTTGAAAAGCAAACATAACTGTTTGCACTCCAAAATCTAAAAGGTATAACTCAGTAAGCAGGTCAAAGGGAGAGGAAAAAATGACTTTAATGCGAGTGTTATCCAGAGTAGATGAAAAGGGGAAGATAACTTTCCCCAATAATATTCGCCTCGAAGCCGGGCTTAAGCCGGGTCAATTGGTTGAGCTTAAGATCGTGGGGCCAAAACAAAAACAGAACGTCTTGGTCTCAGCAAAAAGATAGTGTTCCGAATTCTGGATCCACTGGACTGGATAAGCCTTTTTGAAAAGTTGAATTTGTTTATATGTCGAGAGGTGGAAAATAGTATGCCTAATATACCAGGAATAGAGGAAATAAAGAGTATAAAGGTTAGCCGCTCACACTCTATGCCTCCTCATATGAGCGAGCCTTATATTAATTTGTTTATGCTGAGTAAAGAGAAAATGAGATTGGAGAAAGAGAGAGTAAGATTGGATAAAAGGAGAGAGTCGATTGCGGGAAGGTTAAAAGAGATCGAAAAGGAAATGGGAAGATTGCAAGAGGAGGATAAAGAAGTTCAAAAGAAAAGAAAATCCGACTGTGATAAGGTCAGGGTTAACCCAGAAGAGCCAAAGAAGCCCAAAATCGAAACCGGATGGAAAATAAAAATTTTAAAAAGGAAGAAACAAAATCTCTAACTCTCAAATCAGGAGGTATTATAAAATGGTGTGGAAACAGATACAACTCGATCCGGCTAAAAGAGGATCAAAAGAGACTAAGGTATATAGAGAGGGTGTTTATAAATGTGGGATGTGTGGTGGAACCGGATTGTCCAGAGTTGGTTCAAAATGTCAGTCCTGTAAGGGCAAAGGAGTCCACGAGATAGAGGGAACGGTGATAAAATGTGCTTTTTGCAAAGGTACAGGAAGGCCATCTCGGGGCGTGGAGCTGACCTGTTATGTATGCAAAGGCAGCGGCTGGGTTAAAATTGAGGAGCCCATAGAGGTCTGTCCCCATTGCAGAGGGAGGGGAGCTGAATCCGGTAATAAGCTTCCCTGCATAATGTGCAAGGGGAAAGGATATGTTACCCTAAAGAAATAAAATGGTTCCATAAACTCTCATTAAAAAAAGCTATGGATGAACAAAGACTGAAAGAAAAAATTAGAGCTTGTGAGCTCAAAATAAGTGATATGGAACAACAGGTTTTGATATTGAAAATGAAGATCGAAAGAGAAAAACAAATCTTAAAAAAATACCAGCAGAGTTTTGAAAACGAAGGCTATGTAGAGATAAAAAGGGAGGTTTTAAATGGATAAAAAGAAGAAAAAAACAGAGGAAAAGAGCGGGTTTGACATCGATTTGGGTTCTGGAACATTTGGGCTTGGGGGAATATTTAAAGGGATCGGCAATTTGATCGACTTAGCCACGAAATTACAACAGGAAGGCAAATCGGAATTTTCCCGTACCGGCGAGATAAAAGGCCTGGGTCCCAAAGGGGCGAAAGGGGTCTACGGCTTCTCTATAAAATTAGGAGGGCTTGCGGGTGAATCACCCCAGGTTGAAACCTTTGGCAATATTAAAAAGGATGAAAAGGGAGCTCCGGTAGTTGAGGAGGTACAGGAACCCTTGGTAGATCTTTTCGATGAGGCTGACAAAATAATAATCGTTGCTGAAATACCGGGTGTAGAAGAAGAGAAAATCAAGATAGACCTAAAAGATGACATTTTAGAGCTTAAAGCCGAAAATTCAGACAAGAAATATCACAAAGAGATCCTTTTACCAGCGAAAGTTAAAACCGAGTCACTTCGCTCAACTTACAAAAACGGAGTTTTGGAGATTACCCTGACCAAATAGAAGGGGAGATAGAGCAAAAAAAATCTTCATGGGAGGAGATGTGCCAGTCGATAAAACTGTTTCTCTAAGCCTGAAAGTGCAGGAAGCTCTTACCAAAGATGTGGGAAGAGTGATCGCCAGAATAGATCCGGAGGATATGAAAAGGATAGATGCACAGGTGGGTGAGATTATCCAAATTTCAGGCAAACGAAAAACTGTGGCTAA